>WBZU01000038.1_pt1 | contig 153779 bp, 163 predicted proteins | sample 5204311 | NCBI WGS metagenome assembly WBZU01 (sample SAMN12344359, study PRJNA552823) | activated sludge metagenome | biome: Activated sludge suspended growth; feature: Nitrification reactor; material: Wastewater; isolation source: activated sludge from nitrification reactor of wastewater...
GATCCCCATGGCCGGACCCTAGCGACGGGCCGCAGCGAGACACGGCCGGGCCGGGACACGTTTGCGGCAGGACACGGCCGCGGCGCGGCGTACCCTGCCCCCGATGGCCGCAGCTCCCGCCTGGGTGTATCTCCTGCGCTGCGGCGACGGGTCGCTCTACGCCGGCTGGACGACCGACGTCGACCGGCGCGTCGCCGAGCACGCCAGCGGCCGTGGCGGGCGCTACACGTCGAGCCACCTGCCGGTGGCGCTCGCCGCCGCGTTCCCGATGCCCGACGCCTCGGCCGCGCGGCGTGAGGAAGCCCGGATCAAGCGGCTGCGCCGCCCGGCCAAGGAGGCGCTCGTCCAGGCCCAGTGCCTGCCGTCCCCCGGCCGGCCTCAGGCGAGATCGGGCGGCGCATCCTCGACCCAGTCGCGGGTCACGCAGAGCCAGAACGCCAGGCCAGCCCACGGCCCGTAGCGCCGAAACCGCCGCTCGATCGTCCGGTCCGCCGCCTGTCGCCCGCGGAGCCGCGCGTACGTCGGCCGCGTCCAGGAGTCGAGCACGAGAAACGCGTGGCGGCCGCTGAGCAGCATGATGTGGGCGCTCGCGTACGGGCCGACCCCCGGCAGCTCCTCGAGCCGCGCCCGCAGCTCCGCGTCCGGGAGCTCGTGGGCCGGCGCGCGGGCGAGCGCCTCCAGATCCAGCTCGCCAGCGGCGACGTCGGCGGCGATCCGGCGCAGGTAGGCGCCGCGGTAGCCGGCCCGCGCGACCTCGCGGTAGAACGACTCGGGCGCGGCGGCCATCGCCGCCGGCGTCGGAAACGTGCGGCCGGCGCTGCCGTGCTCGGGCGCCCCCGGGGCAGGGACGCCGAGGTGCTCGACGAGGGCCCCGACCATCCGCTCGGTGCCCGACCAGGCGCAGTTCGTCGTGCAGATGGTCTTGACGACGTCCTCGAACACGGTCGGGCTGCGCATCAGCCGCCCCGCGCCTGCCGCGGCCCAGCCAAGTTCCGGATCCCCGGCGACCCGCGCATAGAACGGCGACAGGTCCTCGCTCAGGCGCAGCATGTGGCGGACGGTCGCTTCCAGCGCGGCGGCGGCCGCGCGCCCCGGGCGCCGGCCGGCCACCTCCAGCGCGAGCGTCTCCCGCCGCCCCGGCCGGACCCGCACGGTGCGCGCGCCGCCGCCCGGAACCGGCAGCGTCGCCTCGAGGGTGTGGTCGCCGCGGTGCAGCGGCGGCAGATCGATGAGACCGTGCCCGTTGAGCGTCCGCGGCCAGCTCACCGGCTCGCCCCCGGGCCCGCGCCGCGCGATCGTCGCGAGGTGGTGCCAGGTCTCTGGAGCCATGGCCCGCCACCCTAACCCGGTCGCGGCGGACCCCGGCGCGGCGTCGGCGCACGCGGCGCGGTCGAGCCCGTAGGGTGCCGCGCATGAACCTGCGCATTCCTGCCGCCGCCGCGGCCGCCCTGCTCGCCGCGGGCGCGCTCGCCGCCTGCGGCGACGACTCCAAGTCCTCGAAGTCCGACACGGCGACCGCCGATGCCGCCACCGTGGCCGGCGACGCCAAGGCGCCAGCGATCCCCTTCCCGTCCGGCCCGGCGCCGAAGCGTCTCGTCGTGAAGGACCTGAAGACGGGCACGGGCGCGGTCGCCAAGCCCGGCGACCTCGTCACCGTCAACTACGTCGGCGCCTCGCTGAGCACGAAGAAGGTCTTCGACCAGTCGTTCGGCAAGGAGCCCTTCATCTTCGGGCTGGGCGCCAGCCAGGTGATCAAGGGCTGGGACCAGGGCGTGGCCGGCATGAAGGTCGGCGGCCGCCGGCTCCTGGTGATTCCACCGGCGCTCGGCTACGGCGCCTCAGGCCAGCCGCCGAGCATCAAGCCGAACGAGACGCTCGTCTTCGTCGTGGATCTGCTCGGAGTGCAGTCGAGCTAGCGCAGGGACGCCGCGGGCAGCCCGCGCGCCGGGACCGCGCCGCTCCGGTGGCTAGCCCCGGCTAGCGTTCTTGGAGTAGCCGGGGCTAGCACCTCCGCGCAAGGGCGCCGCCGGGCGCGGGCGGATCAGCCGCAGGGCGGGACGCGCCAGCTGCCTTCCGTCGTGCGGCGGTTGCCGTATGCGTCAGTCGCGCGGAGCCGGTAGCGGAAGACGCCCGGCTGACGGCAGGAGGACAGGATGGCGAGCCGCGTGCGCGCCGTCCGGCCTGTCGCGGCGCTCACCCGCCGCACGACCGAGCCGCCACGGTGCACGACGAGCTGCAGCGTCGTGCGGGGGGCCGCGGCGACGGCCAGGATCACGTAGGGGCTGAGCACCGTCGGGCGGGCCGACAGCGTGGCGAGAGGCGGCGCGCCCGTGATCTGAACGAGCCGAGACCGGCTCGCCCCCGCCCGCACGAGGTGCAAGCCTCGGCCACCGAGCGTCCGGCTGCGCTCCACCCGCCACCAGTAGCGGCCCGGCGGGATCGGTCGCGTCACAGTCACGGTGTGCTGCCCGAGCCCGCCGGCGCGGCGGAAGTCGAAGCCGACCCGGTGCCAGCGGCTCGCGTGGTCCGCGTCGAAACGTCCGACCAGCCCGGCATGTGCGTTCCGGTCGGGGTTCGCGCGGTACAGCGCCAGGCGGTCGCCCACGCTGAGCAGTTCGAGATCGCCGAGACGCGCCAGCCCCGGTGGCGGCGACGGCGGCAGCCGGTGCGCATCGGCATCCCAGGTGAAGGAGGCAGCGCCACTCGGGAGGCGGGCGCCGGGCGCCGGCGCGGCGACCCTGGCCTTCAGCGTCGGATCGGGCTGGGCGACGAATCGGGCCGTCCCCACCCCGTACGGCGGCTCGTCGCGGAACGCCGACGCATACACGCACGCCCGATGCACCATCAAGTCGGGCACCGAGAAGCTGAACGAGACCTTGGTGGAGCCGTCGGCTTGACGGACGCTCTCGCCCGGCGGCGTGCTGTAGGTGAACTCGACCGCGTGATTCTGGCTGATCTCGGCGTCAGCGGTCGGGGCACACGCCGCGGCGCCCCGGTGCACGAGGAAGTACAGGCCGGCCGGGGCCGGACCGAGGGCGCTTGCCCACAGGCGTGAGTACAGATCGACGTTCTCGATGATCTGGATGCCGTGGATGCGCACCGCCGTCCCGTCCGGGCGCCGGGGGGTGATGAGCACGGTGTCGACGGCGTCGGGCTGCGCGCCGCCGCTCGCAGCGAGATAGGCGCACAGGCGGTACGGCTTCCAGCGGCGCCGCGTTTGCGCGGTCGCCGTCTGGCGACCGTACACGGGGATCTGCCGGAGCAGGGCGCCGCCATTGGCGGACTGCTCGGCCGCCGCCGTTGGTGCACAGGCCTGGCTGCCGTCCCGCCCGAGCACGAACGCCGTACGCTCAGGTCCGGCGGCGGCCGGCGCCACGGTGACGAACTCCCATCCCGGATCCGGATGGTCCCCTGGCCACGGCGACTGCTCCGCGGGCGTGGGGTCGCGCAGGTCGATCGAGAACGCAGCCGGGTCGGCCGTGAAGTGGATCTCGAGCCCATCATCCGGCACGCCAGCCGTCGAGCCCAGATACGCGCACAGCGTCACGCCTCCCGCCGCCGGCACGGTGAAGGGGTAGTCCTGCGCGAAGCTCGGCGACCCGGCGGGGTCGCCTCCGGGCGCCTGGCTCAGCTCGCGCCATCCGGAAGCCCGCATGTCAGCGGCGGTCGCGTCGCACGAGCCGGAGAACGGCACGACGAATACGAACAGGAACCCGCCAGGATCTGCGTCGCCGATCAGCGACAGCGTCATCGTCGTCGCCTCTTGGGGCGTGCCGGCGAGATCGAAGTCGGTGAAGGCCAATGCCGCGCGGGCGGCGGCGGGCACGAGAAGCCCGCCCGTCAGCGCCAGGACGACGGCGATCCCCCGCGCGCTCCACTTGGCTCCCACGCCTGCGGAGCCTAGCCGAGTGTGACGAGCGACAGCGCCGCCGGGCGGCGGGCGGCTGGGGCCGCCCGCCGCCCGCAGGAGAGCGGCGTCAGGGCACGCGGAGCGTGCGGGCGGCGGGCGCGCGGCGGCCCGTTCGGGGACGGCCTGCGCGGGGCGCCGGGCGGCCGGTGCCGGCCTGCGGGTGCAGGCGGGGCATCAGCGCCGGACCTTCCCGATGCGCGTGAGCGCGATCGAGTAGCGGATGGTGGTCGTGTGGTTCGTGTCGCCGCCGGTGCGAGACTCGCGGGCGGCCACGAGGACGATGTGCTTGCCGTCGGGACCGAACAGCTCGCTCGGCGGCAGGCGCCTGCCCACCTCGCGGCCGTTGGCACGGTCCAGGATGCTGGGCCAGCTCCCGGGGCCGCTGGGGCAATTTCGGAACGTGCCGAGCGGGACGACCAGCGACTGCTCCATCTGGAGGAGATCCTTCCTGGCGGAGCTATAGCGCAGGTCGGCGTAGAAGCGGGCGCGCTTGGTGCCGCAGTCGCGAGCTGGCGGGGTCGGGCCTCCGGTGCCGTCCCCCGACGAGCAGACCTCGCCGTTGGCCATGGTCAGCACGCCGCGGCGGGTGATCTTCGCGTCGAGGTCGAATGGCACGCCGTACCGCTTGCCGGCCCGGATCAGGGGTGTCGTGCCCATGAACTGAGCGATGTCCACGACCGTGGGCACCGAGTGGAAGCGCACGACCTCGGTGCCCTCGCCGTGGATATCGAAGTCGCAGGGACCGTCCTTGGCGTGGCTCTGAGACCACGAGTTCGTCTGGACTCCCTCGATTTCGAGCTTGAACTTGGCGGCGCGGTATTGGAAGGCGGCATCCGCAGGCCCGGCGGCAATGCAGGCTGCGGCGGCGGCGATGATGGTGCTGACGGTGGTCTTCATGGCCGGCAGCATCGCCGGGCCGGGCCGCCCTGCCATCGCGGGGAACCCCAAGGTTGCACCCCAATGTTTCGCGGCGCCGGCCGGGGAAGGCGCCGATCAGGCGTCGGCGGGCGCCGGCTGCGGCTCGGCCGCGCCCGGGGCGCCGCGGGCGGGCGCCGCGGGCGGGCCCGGCGTCGCCGCCGCCGCGGCGCGGGCCGCCGCGAAGTCGCGGGAGCGGACGAGCAGGCCGCCGGCCAGCGCCCCGGCCAGCGCGACGGCGGCGCCCACGAGGAAGAGCTCGTTCAGCGCGTCGACGAACCCGACGCGGTAGGCGGCCTGCAGGGCCGCGCGTCCGCCGGCGCCCGCCAGCGACGACAGGTCGCCGTTGGCCAGGCCGGCCCCGTCGGCGGCGCCGCCGAGCCCGCGCGCCGCGCTGCCGAGCGCCGCGACCGTCCGGTCGGCCAGGCGCGCCTCGAACAGCGCGCCGAGCGCCGCGACGCCCGTCGCGATGCCGACCTGCCGGAACGTGTTGTTGATCCCGGACGCCATCCCGCTGCGAGCGGGCGCGACGACGCCGATGGCGGCCGAGGCGAGCGCGGGATTCGTGAGCCCGATGCCCGCCCCCGCCACGATGAAGCCGGCCAGCAGGCCGGTCCAGGTGGACTGCGCCGTGAGGCCGCCCATCAGGAGCAGCCCGGCCGTGACGAGCAGCATCCCGCCGCCGAGCAGCCAGCGGCGCGAGATCGATTCGGCGAGGCGGCCCGAGGCGAGCGCCGCGAAGAACGAGGCGACCGTCATCGGCAGGAAGCGCACGCCTGCCTCGAGCGGGCTGAGGCCCAGCACGTTCTGGAGGTAGAGCGTGAGGTAGAGGAACATCGAGAACATCGCGGCGCCGAGCGTGATCGCGACCGCCGAGGCCCCCACGAACGAGGGAACGCGGAAGAGACCCAGGTCGAGCATCGGCCGCTCCTGGCGGCGCTCGACGAGGACGAAGGCGACGAGGAGCGCCGCTGCGCCGGCGAGGAACCCGACGATGAGCGGGCTCCCCCACCCCTCGGCGTTGCCGCGGACCAGGGCGAACACGAGGAGGAAGAGCGCGCCGCTGAACGTGACCAGGCCCGCCCAGTCGATCCCCCGGGCGTTCGGGTCGCGGGACTCGCCGACCCGCCGCACGGTGACGATGACGGCCCCGATGCCGATCGGCACGTTGACGAAGAAGATCCACTCCCACCCGAGGCTCTCGGTGAGCAGCCCGCCGATGAGCGGGCCGATGGCCACCGCCACGCCGATCGTCGCGCCCCAGACGCTGAGGGCGATGCCCCGCGCCCGGCCGTGGTAGGTGCTGGCGATGAGCGCCAGGGAGGTGGCGAACATCGCCGCGCCGCCGATCCCTTGCACGCCCCGGGCGAGGTTGAGGACCAGCGGCGACCCGGCCAGGCCGCAGCCGACCGAGGCGAGCGTGAAGAGCACGAGGCCCGTCGTGAAGATGCGGCGCCGCCCGAGCCGGTCCGCCAGCGAGCCCGCCGTGAGCAGGAGCGCCGCGAGCGTCAGCGAGTAGGCATCGACGACCCACTGCAGGTCGGAGAAGCTGGCGTCCAGCGACCGCTGGATGTCCGGGAGCGCAACGTTGACGACCGTGATGTCCAGGAGCAGCATGAACACCGCGACGCAGACGGCGCCCAGCGTCCACCACGAAGCGCCGCGAGGCGGAGTCTCAGCTTCGGACGGCATCTGCCGTCGAGACTACGCGACCGGAGCCGCGGGCTCGCGCCGCGACCACGCAAAGGCGAGCAGCGCGCCGATCAGCGCGAACGCCGTCAGGCAAAGGGTCGGGATCGTGATGTAGCCGAACTGGTCGATCCACTTCACCGAGCACGGCACGCCGACCTTGCACGACGCGCTCTCGGCGCCCGGATTGTTCTCGATGTAGATGTGGTAGATCGAGGCGATCGCGCCAGCGATCGGAAAGACGAAGGCGAACTGCACCGCGCTGCGGGCGTCGCGCCGGAGCGCCCCGACGAGCAGGATCACCGCGAGCGGATACATCGCGATGCGCTGGAACCAGCACATCCGGCAGGGGATGAAGTGCAGGATCTCGGAGAAGTAGAGGCTGCCGAGCGTCGCGACCGCCGCCACGATCCAGGCCAGCCACAGCTCCTTGCCGCGCAGCCAGCCGTCGCGCACGTCGACCAGCAGCTCGCGGGCCGTCGGCAGCACGAGCGCGAGCAGCGCGAGCAGCACGAGGATCCCGAGCACGACCTGCGCCGCGATCGCGAGGACGGAGAGGCCCACGACGACGGGGTTGTGGGAGACGGCGGCGAACGGGAGGTCCACGGCGGGCATCGGCCCCGGAACAGTACGCGGCCCGCCGGTCCGGGGGGCGATAGGGTCGGCCGGCATGCCGCCGCCGGAGCCCGATCCGCGAGCCGCAACCGAGGCCCCTCCCGAGCGCAAGATCGGCCTCGTCCCGTGCCTGGCCTTTGCGGTCGGCACGATGATCGGCGGCGGGGTCTTCACGCTCTCGGGCACGGCGATCAACGAGGCCGGCCCGGCGGCGATCGTGAGCTACCTGATCGCCGGCATCGTGATGTTCCTCTCGGCCCTGTCCTTCGTCGCCGTGGCCGGGCGCGCGCGCACCGGCGAGTCCGGGTACGGGCCGATCGCACGAATCCTCGGCCCGCGCTGGCGGTTCCTGACGATGTGGGCCTTCTACCTCAACGGCCTCACGATCATCACGTTCCTGCTCGTCTCGTTCGGGGACTACCTCAACGAGTACTTCCTCTCCGGCGTGACGCCGATCACCGCCGGCCTCGTCGCGATCGTCCTCATCGCCGCGCTGAACCTCGGGCCCGCCGACACCGTCGGGAAGGCCGAGACCTACGTCGTGGGCCTCAAGGTCGGGCTGCTGCTCGTGTTTGTCGCCTGGGGCCTGGGCAGCATCAGCGACGCGCACTTCACGCCGTTCGCACCGCACGGCACCTCGTCGGTGTTCTCGGTGGCCGCCCTGCTGTTCACCGCCTACACCGGGTTCAACGTGGTGACGAACATGGCGGGGTCGGTCAAGGACCCGCAGACGACCGTTCCGCGCGCGGTCATGCTCTCGATCGGCATCTCCGCCGTCGTCTACATCGGCGTGATCGTGGCGATGCTCGCCAGCGGCGTGAAGGAGTTCGGGCCGGCCGGCGTCGGCGAGGCGGCGACGGCGCTGATGGGCGACTGGGGCGGGTACCTCATCGCCTTCGCCGCCTGCCTCTCGACCCTCTCGGGCGCGAACGCAAACCTGCTCGGCGCCAGCGAGCTCATCCTGCGCCTCGTCGCCACCGAGGACCTGCCGCCGGTGGCCGGCCGCACGACGGCGAAAGGCCGCCCGTTCGTGAGCGTGCTGTTCATCGCCGCCGTCTCGGTCGTGCTCGTCCTGGTCGGCGACACGAACAACATCGTCACGCTCGCCAACGTCGCGGCGCTCGTGGCGATGATCATCGTGAACGCTGCCGCCTTCCAGCTCGCCCGGACCGGCTGGCCGGGCCGCGGGATGCGGCTGCCCGGGGGCGTGACGATCCCGGTGCTGGGCGGCGTGGCCTGCGCCCTGCAGTTCCCGTCGCTCGGGCTGCCCGAGATCATCGCCGGGCTCGTCCTCATCGCCGCGGGCCTGCTCCTCTACCGCGGGCGCGGGGTCACGAAGCTCGGCGGCGACGCCGTCGAGGAGGCGGAAGAGAGCGTCGCCGACGTCGACACGCCGCTGGGCAGCGCGCTCCAGGGCGTCGACGGCCGCTAAGGCACCGCCCCAGGCGCGGGTCAGCCGCGCCGCGCGGGGGTGCGGCGGGGCGCGGGCAGCGCCTGGCGCTCGAGTCGCAAGGCGAGCGTCGGGCAGGCCGCGGCGGCGCGCTCGGCGAGGTCGAGCAGCCCGTCCGGCAGGGCGCCGTCCTCGATGATCGGGTAGCCCCACTCGTCCAGCTCGATCCACTCGGGGAGCAGCTCGGCGCAAAGGCCGTGTGCCACGCAGGCGATCGGGTCGACGTGCAGGCGGGTGCTCATCCGACGGCCACCGGCGCGGGGATCGGCAGGACCGGCGGCGCGGCGCACGCCGCGCAGGCGCCGCTGCGGGCGTGGTCGGCGAACTCCTCCGCGAACACCGTCAGGGCGCTCGACACGAACGTGGCGACGCCGTCCGGGTGCCGGCAGGCGCCGCGGTGGCGCACAGCCTGGCACCACCGCTCGAGGTCGCGCCCGACGCCCCGGTAGGGGATCCCGGACGCGACGCGGTCGATGGCGTCGGAGATCGCCGGGAGACCGTTGGCGCACGGCCCGCACTGGCCGGCGCCCTGCTCCGCGAGCCACCGGGTGACGCGGGCGGTCTCCGCGACCGGGCAGGCGTCCAATCCGAGGACGGCGATCACGCCGGTTCCGAGCATCGCGCCGTGGCGGCGCAGATCGTGGTCGTCGATCGCCAGGGTGGCGGCGTCGCGGGCGTCGACCCAGGCGCCGAAGTAGCCGCCGACGAGGAGCGCGCGGCACTGGCGCACGTCGCCGCCGCCCGCGGCGAGCACCGCTGCGGCCGAGGTCCCGAGCGCGATCTCGTAGACGCCCGGCGACGGGACGTCGCCCGACAGCGTGATGAGCGCCGATCCTGGCTCCTCGGCGGTTCCGATCGCCCGGAACCAGTCGGCGCCGTGGCGGGCGAGGAGCGCCAGGTGGGCGAGCGTCTCGACGTTCTGGACGAGCGTGGGGCGCTTGTCGAGCCCGCGCTCGGTCGGGCGGCGGGCCGAGGACGTCGGGATCGCCGGCCCGCCGGAGAGGTAGTTGATGAGCGCGGTCTCCTGGCCCGCCAGGTACGTCGCGGGCGGCGCCGAGGCGAACCGGAACCGGATGCCGTCGGTGCGCGCGGCCGCCCGTTCGGCGATCGCCGCGCGCACGGCGTCGATCACCTGCCCGTCGTCTGGCGCGACCACGATGGCCTCGCGGGCGCCAATCGCCTCCGCCGCCAGCGCGGCCCCGTCGAGCACGAGGTGCGGAACGGCACCGAGCAGGAGCCGGTCCTTCGCGCTCGCGGGCTCGCCTTCGGAGCCGTTGGCGACGAGCACCGGCTCGCCCCGTGCCCGGAGCACTGCGTGGAGCTTGACCGCGGCGGGGAACCCGGCGCCGCCGCGTCCGCGCAGCCCGGCGGCCTCGACGGTGGCCACGAGCTCGGCGCTGCCGTGCGGCCCGAGGGCCGGGCGGGGGCCGTAGGCGTCCCGATGCTCGGCCAGGCCGGCAGTCCCGGAGGCCGGGACGCCCGCGAGGATCCGCGGCAGCACGCTCATGCGTTGCCCACCGCCGCGCGGGAGGCGCGCATCGCGCCGGTGACGGCGCCGGCGGCGGCGTTGATGCGCAGGGCGATCGCCAAGTCGAGCGGGACGGTGCGCGGCGCCGACACGACGGCGCGCAGCCGCGTGCCGTCGAGCTCGGTGACCCGGCCGCGATACAGCCCGGTGGCGCGCGGGGGTCCGAAATACACCGGCCCCTTCGTCATGGCGACGCCGCCGGCCGCGTCGGGCTGGCCCATGATCTCGATGAGCAGGCGCGCCGAGGGGCCGCTCTGGGTGTGCAGGGCGAGGTCGACCTCGACGAGGCCGTCGGCGATCTGGTGCGAGCGGACCGTGCCCGCGAGCTGCGCCGCGAAGGGGGCCGGGAACGCCGGCGCCTCGGAGACCGCCCGGACCCGAAGGCGGGCCGGCGTCGCCGCGGCTGCGGCCGTGAGCTTCGCCGGCGTCCCGGCGCGCCGGGCCCAGCCCGAGGCCAGCGGGCCCTGCGGGAGCCAGACGGCCAGCGCAACGGGGAAGGCGATCAGGGCGCCGAGGCCGGCGAGCCGCTGCCCCGCCTGGGCGGGCCAGCCGCTCAGGAGGCGGGCCCACACCACCGCGACGACCGCGAGGACGCAGGCGGCGGTCAGCCCGAGCATCCACGGCTGGCTGGCGTCCGAGCCCGTCCCGAGCCCGTGTGCGACCGCCACCGGCCAGCAGGCGTAGGCGAGCCAGTGAACCGCCCGCCAGGCGCGGAAGCCGAGCCGGGCCCGCAGGACGCTCGTGATCGCCAGGGCAAGGATCAGGTCGAACGACAGCGCGCCGAGGCCGAGCCAGAGCGGCCGGTACGGCGAGCCGAAGGGGATCACGGCGTCGAGCACCGAGATCGGGGCAAAGCCGTCCAGGACGGTCACGACCACGTGGGCGGCGATCACGACGAGCACGAACATCGAGAGGCTGCGGTGCACGGAGTCGACGACGAACCGCGGCCACCCGCGGCTGTGCCAGCGCTCGCTGTCGGCCACGCCCAGCACGACCGAGGCCGTGAGGAGGACGAGCGCCACGGCCCCGGTTCCCCGCGAGAGGTACCAGAGCGCCGTCGGGGCGGTGGTCGCCAGGACGGTCATGCCGCCGCCCGCTCGGGCGCCGGCCACGCGCCCACGATCACGGCGGAGCCGTCCGCCGCCACCAGGCGCGCGGGCAGCCCGAGCCCGTCCAGCCATGCCGGCGCCCGCTCGCCCCGGACGATCGCCGCGGTGCTCGCGGCGTTCGCGTCGACGCAGCGCGCGGCGGCCACGCTCACGGTGCGCCACGTCTCGGGTGCGGGCAGGCCGGTGGCCGGATCGAGGATGTGATGGACCGCCTGCCCGCCCCGGCGCCAGCGCCGCACCGTGGTGCTCGACGTGGCGAGCGCGCCGGAACGCAGGAGAATCGTCTGCCCCGGGGCCGAGAACTCGGCGGCGTGGTCCTCGGTGACGCGCACGGCCCAGCCGTCCGGCGGAGCACCCCCGCCGAGGGCGAGATCGCCGCCGAGGTTCACGAGCACGGGGCACCCGGCCGCCGCCGCCGCGCTCGCGGCGGCCCGGTCGGCGGCGAGCGCCTTGGCGCCGGAGCCGAAGTCGAGCTCGACGCCGGGCTGGGTCCGCACCATGCGCGTCTCGCGATCGAGCTGCACGCCTCGCCACCCGGGCGCCGGCACGGCCGACGCCGTCCAGCCCGGCGAGCCGGTGTCGGCGAGCTCGGCGAAGTCGCGGTCGTAGCCGGCCACGCGCAGCGCCCGGCCGACCGTGGGATCGACATCGCCGTCCGTCGCCTCGGCGATGCGCAGAGCGGCGGCGATGGCCCCGGCGAGCAGCGGCCCGACGCGCACCGGCCGGCCGGTGCGGGCATTGAGGCGCACGAGCTCGGAGTCCGGGCGGAAGCGGCTGCAGGCCGCATCGATCGCGGCGAGCTCGGCTTCGACGGCCCGCCGCGCCGGGGCGAGGGCCGCGGGATCGGCGACGTGCAGCTCCGCCGTGGAGCCGAACGCCGGCCAGCGCACGACCGCCGCGCCGCTCACGAGCCGCCCGACACCGCCCCGCTGGACTGATCCGACGGCGCCGCGGCGGGCGGCTCCGGCGGCGGCTGCAGCGGCGCGCTGGCGGCGGGGTCGCTCGCGGAGGCCCCGCTGTCGCCCGCGCCGCTGGAGTCGCTGGAGGAGGAGCCATCCCCAGACGCGGACGAGTCGCTCGACCCGGACCCGGAGCCGTCCTCCTGCGGCGCCACATCGGTGCCCGCGGATTCCGGCGTGGGGGCCGGATCGTCGGCGGTCGGATCGGGCGCCATGGGGCCGCTGGCGCTGCTCAGCGTGCTGGCGGGCCGCACGGCGGCCGCGACGTGGCGGCGGCTCGCGCCCGGCAGCGCCTCGGCCGCGACGGCCGACAGCGCGACCGTGAGCCCGACGGCGAGCACGGCGAGCCAGCCCTTGGCGCGGGCGGCGCGGCGCAGGCCGCGGTCGCGGGCCGCGGCGCGGCCAGACCGATGATCGCGTTCAGTCACCCGCCGCACTATGGGCAGGCGAACCCCAAGAGAAGGCTAAGGACCGGCGCTGCAACGATTCGCCCGCGCTCCAGGCGCGAGCTCGTCAGCGGGCCGCGGTGCTCCGGCCAGGCGCCGTCACCGGCACGCAGCGGCGCACGCGAACGCGACGCGGCGCACGGCCGAGCGGTTGCCGGCCCCGTCGGTCGCGGTCACGGCGGCGCGGTAGCTCCCGCGCGGGAGGCGCCGCCCCTTCGCGTCGCGGACCGGGAGCTTCACCCGGGTCGTGCCCTTGCGCACGGACCGGGTGAGCGAGGCCACGCCGGCCCAGCGCGTGCAGCGGGGCTTCGCGCGGTTCGCCCGGGCCGGCGCCAGGCAGCGCCGGCCGACACGGCGGCCCGCACGGGCCTGCTCGACGGCGACGCGCACCCGGGCCGGCTCGGACACGGTCAGGGAGAGCGTGGTGCCCAACCGGCGGACCGACAGCGCGGGCGCCGTCCGGTCGCGGGTGCTGCCGCTGCCGCAGCCGCCGAGGTCTGGGAGGCCGCGCCGCTGCCGGAAGAGCGAGACGGCGCATGCTGCGTCGACGACGCCCCCGCTCACGGACTTGCCGGCCCAGGCTGGGACCTTGCGCGCGCTGTCGATTATCGCGGCACGGACGTCGGCGGCCGTGGCCTTCGGATCGATTCCGAAGAGGATCGTCGCGACGCCCGCGGCGGTCGGCGACGCGAAGCTCGTCGCGCAACCCGTGGGGCCGAAGCCGCCGCCGTTGACGGTCGTGACGCTGTTCTGGGTGGGCACGGCGACGTCCACTGTCGTGGCGCCGACAGCCCCGCAGTCCAGGCCGTCGTTCGGGGCGGACGTCGAGACGCACAGCACGTTGTCCGAGGCCACGGCGCAGGGCTGCGGATCGTTCGGATCGGCGTTGTCGGGGCCGCCGTTCCCGGAGGGGATGGTCACGAACAGGACGTTCGGGTGAGAGGTGATCGCCGTCCGCAGGCCGGGCTCGAGCGAGGCGGCACCGTCGCCGGACAGCCAGCTGAAGCTGATGACCCGAGCCCCGCGCGCGGCCGCCCAGTCGATCGCTGCCGCCTGGACGAACTGGAAGCAGTCGTCGTTGGCCCAGCAGGTCCGCAAGGCGATGAACCGCGCGTTCGGCGCCACTCCGGCGCCGCCCTGGCCGTTGTTCCACGCGGCGCCGAGCACGCCGGCGACGGCCGTGCCGTGGCCGCCCGCCGGCGCGGGCGGATCCGATGGGTCGGCGTCCGGGACCAAGTTGGGCTCCGCCAGGGTGCCGATCAAGTCCCAGCCGCTGGCGCCCGCGGCCACCTGCGGCAGGTTGCCCACCCCGTCGGGATCTGGGGCCGGAACGGCTGCCGGCAGGGAGAAGAGCCGCGGCTGCAAGTCCGGGTTCGCGAGGTCCAGGCCGGTGTCGGCGACGAGCACGGGCACGTCAGCCAGCGGACCGGCGAGATCGATCGCTTCGGACACCCGCAGGATCTTGAGCGGCTGCTGCCCGCCAGCCTGCGGGTCCGTGGGCGCGGCAGCCCCGGCGGGCGCCGTGAGCACGGCGAAGCCGGCGGTCACGGCGATCGAGGCGAGCCAGCGCGGAGTCATGAGCAGCGAGCGCCACTCTGCCATCCCGGCGACGGTGGAGCAAGTCGCAGGGCGAATCAGCGATGATCGACGCTCACCCCCAGTCAACCGGGAGAACCAAATGTCATTCCTTCCCATCGCCACGGACTATCCGTTCCTGAACATCCTGTGGTCGATGCTCGTCTTCGTCGGATTCATCATGTGGATCTGGCTGGCCATCTCCGTCTTCGTGGACATCTTCCGTCGCCACGACATGGGCGGATTCCTCAAGGCCCTGTGGATCATCGCCATCATCTTCATCCCGCTGTTCGGCGTGCTGATCTACCTGATCGCCTACCACAAGGGGATCGCCGAGCGCAGCATCAAGGAGTCGCAGGCCGCACAGTCGGCGTTCGACGAGCGCGTGCGCGAGGCCGCCGGGTCCGGCGGCGCGGCGAGCGAGATCGCCAAGGCCCAGGAGCTCCTGAACTCCGGCGCGATCACGCAGGCCGAGTTCGACAGCATCAAGGCCAAGGCGCTGGCCAGCTAGCGCCCCGCCGCTCCGCCGTCCAGGCCCGCGCGTGACGCCGGGCCTGGACGGCGGACGCCCCCGGCCATCCCGGTAGCGTCCGATTCCGATCCGGATGCTCGAGGTGGACACACAGTCGTTCTTCGTCGTGGTCGTGGTCGCCGCCATCGCGGCGATCGTGGTCGTCGCCGTGCCGAAGCGCTATGCGCCCCCCGTCGTCGTCCTGGAGCTCGTGCTCGGCATCGCGGTCGGCCCCCAGGTGCTCGCGCTCGCTGACAACGACGCGTTCATCCAGTTCTTCTCGAACCTGGGACTCGGCCTGCTCTTCTTCTTCGCCGGCTACGAGATCGACTTCGACCGCGTCAGGGGCAGGCCGTTGCGGCTCGGGGCCGTCGGGTGGGCGCTGTCGCTGGTGCTCGCCTACGGACTGGGCGGCCTGCTGGCCGCCGCCGGCGTGGTGATCTCGTTCGTCTTCACCGGGTCGGCGCTGGCGACGACGGCCATCGGAACGCTCATCCCGATCATGCGGGACAACGAGGAGCTCCCGACGCGGTTTGGCACCTACCTCTTGGCGGCCGGCGCGGTCGGCGAGTTCGGCCCGATCCTCCTGATCACCCTCGTGCTGTCGACCAGCCAGCCGCTTAGCGAGGCCATCGTCCTCGCCGGGTTCATCCTGCTCGCCGTCGGCGTGGCGCTCGTCTCCGTACGGGCTGCGTTCCGCGGCTGGCCGGCGATGGAGGCGGCGATCGAGACGAGCAGCCAGCTGCCCGTGCGCCTCGCAGTCGTGCTCATCTTCGGGCTCGCGGGCCTCGCCGGCGATCTCGGGCTCGACATCCTGCTCGGCGGGTTCGTCGCCGGGATGATCGTGCGGGTTGCGCTCCGCGGACGGGAGCTCGTCGTGTTCGAATCGAAGCTCACCGCCGTCGGGTTCGGCTTTCTGATCCCGTTCTTCTTCGTGACGAGCGGGATGAACTTCGACCTCGACGCGCTGCTGTCCAGCGCACAGGAGATCGGCCGCATGTTCGTGTTTCTCGCCCTCTTCCTCGTCGTGCGTGGGGTGCCGGCGCTGCTGCTCTACACCAAGGTGCTTCCGGCCGCTCGCGACCGCGTCGCGCTCGCGTTCTTCTCGGCGACCCAGCTGCCGCTCGTCGTCGCCATCACGACGCTGGCGCTCGACGAGGGCAAGATGCGCTCCTCGACCGCCGCAGCGCTCGTGGGTGCCGCGATCCTTTCGACATTGATCTTCCCCTTCATCGCGCTTGCCCTGCGGCGGCGCTCGCGGGCGGCAGCCGGCGAAGCCGCGGCTGCCGAAGCCGCCCCAGCGTGAGCCGGCCCGCGGCGTACGATCCCGCCATGGCCGCCTACGAGACGCTGCGCTACGCCGTCGACGGCGCGATCGCGTCCATCACGCTCGACCGGCCCGCGTCGCTCAACACGATCGTGCCGCCGATGCCCGACGAGGTTCAGGCGGCGGTCGAGGCGGGGGTGCAGGATGCCGCGGTGAAGGTCATCGTCCTGCGCGGCGCCGGGCGGGCGTTCTGCGCGGGCTACGACTTCTCCGATGGCTTCCACCACTGGGACGAGGCCATCACGACCGGCGGCGCGTGGGATCCGGGCAAGGACTTCGTGATGGCGACGGCCCCGGGCCGCTCGCCGACGCAGAAGCTCATGAGCGTGTGGCGCGCCCCGAAGCCGGTCATCGCGCAGGTCCACGGGTGGTGCGTCGGGGGCGGCAGCGACTTCGCGCTCTGTGCCGATCTGGTGATCGCCAGCGAGGACGCACGGATCGGGACGCCGTACTCGCGCATGTGGGGCGCCTACCTGTCGGGGATGTGGCTCTATCGGCTCGGGCTCACGCGGGCCAAGGAGTTCGCGCTCACCGGCCGTCCGCTCTCCGGCGTCGAGGCCGCCGCCGCGGGCCTGATCAACCGGGCGGTGCCGTTCGCCGATCTCGAGGCCACGGTGCGGGCCGAAGCCGAGGCCCTCGCCGCGATCCCGTCGTCGCAGCTGGCCGCGATGAAGCTGATCGTCAACCAGGCCTACGAGAACATGGGGCTTGCGTCCACCCAGACGCTCGGGCCGATCCTCGACGGGCTCATGCGCAACACGCCGGACGCCCGGCGCTTCATCGACCTGGCCGAACGCGAGGGCGTGCGGGCGGTCGTGGAGGAGCGCGACGGGCCGTTCGGCGACTACTCGCAGGCGCCGCCGGAAGACCAGCCGGACCCCCGCCACGTCATCGACCCGTAGCGCCCCCGCGGTTCAGGAGTTCACGATGCCGCGCACGATCAGGTACACGCCGAGGATGAAGCAGATCACGATCGCCACGTTGCGGCCGTTGCGCTTGAACCATTCGTTGGCGGCATTCACGCGGCGTTCGGTGGACTCGGGCGCGATGAGCAGCCCCGCCAGCGGAATCTCGGCAAAGGCGAACATGATCACGTTGAACACGAGGACGAGCGCGAGCGACTTGCCGGTCGAGTAGTTGTCGGCGGCGATGTCCTTGAGGGCAACGAGGTAGGCCGCGCCCGGCACGTTGATGGCGAGGCCGGCGAGGAACACGATGGGCGTCGACCCCTTCGACAGGATGCGCTGGGACCACGGCTCGGCGTCCTCGTTCTCCTCCTTTGGCTCCGGCGGAGCGTCGGGATGCTTGCGCGCCTTGCGGGCGGCCCGGCGCTCGCGCAGCCGCTCGTCGGCCCGCGTCCGCAGCGCGACGGCGAGCAGGAGCACGAGGCCGCCGACCGCGAGGTCGGTGGTCCAGCTCAGCGTCGACTGGCTGCCCTGCTTCTCGAGCTCCGGCTGCGCGACTTCGATGAGGAGCATGCCCAGGCCGATGCTGATGACCAGGCCGCCGGCGAGGTAGGCGCTGAGGAGCTGCACGCGCTTGGGCTGGGCGAGCAGGATCACGACGGCGGCGATCAGCGTCGGGTAGATCGCCGCCTCGAGGGCGAGCAAGAGCAGGCTCACGCCCGCCAGCCTATCCCCCCCTGGCGGGCGGCACGGAACGTCGCGGCGCCAGCTCAGGACGCGGTCGTGACGACCAGATCCGCGCGCTCCCAGGTCCGTTCGCGGGCCAGCAGGCGGTCCTCCTGCTGCGCCCAGCGGTCCCAGTGCGGGCGGTAGACGTCCGCATCCCGGGCGAGCGCCCGGGCCCGGCGTGCGGGCGCTTCGAGCTCGAGCCAGACGAGCAGGCTGGCAAAGGCGGCCGGCCGCCGCGCACCGGCGCCGACGCCCTCGACGACGAGGAGGTCCGACGGTGCGAGGGGCAGCGGATCGCCCCAGGCTCCCCGGGCATAGTCCCACTGCGGCACGGTCGCCGGCTGGCCCTCGGACACCGGGACCAGGACCCGGTCGACGAGGATCGCGATGCCGGCATCGAGCCCGTCCCACCCCGGGTACATGAGCTCCATCTGGACGAGCGGCGCCGCGAGACGGGCGGCGGCCGCGCGGGCGAAGGTCGACTTGCCCGCGCCCGAGCGGCCGTCGATCGCGAGCACGCGCACGGCGCCGGCACGGGGCGGGCGCGCGAGCACCGCCGCGGCCACGGTGCCGACGCGAGCCGGATCGGGGCCCGGGGCCGTCACGCCGGCAGGAACTCGTTCGTGGTCGCGCCCGCAGCGGCCTCGGGCGAGCCGAGGACGCCGTGCGCCGCCAGCCACTCCGCGTAGGGGCCCACCAGGGCGTCGCGCTGCTCGCCCCAGCGTCCGCCGTGAGTCCACGTCGGCGCGACGAGCTCCAGGGAGCGGGCGAGCACCGGCGCCGGGAAGTAGGCCGCCACGCGCTCGAGGACGCCCAGCGCGCGCTCCGGCGCCGCGGCGGCGGCGCGAAAGCCGCGCGCCGTGGCGGCGAGGAACGCCCGCACGAGCTCGGGGTTGCGCTCCAGCGCCGACGCGTGCGTCCCGAGCAGGTAGCTGTGGTAGGCCGGCGCCCCGATGTCGCCGACCCGCCAGACCCGGCGCTCCGCCTCCGGCAGCGACCCGAACAGGACGTCCCAGGCCCAGTAGTTCCCGAAGGTCGCGTCGGCGCGGCCGGCTTGGAGGTCGTCGGCCGTGAGCTCGCGGACGCCGGTGTCGACGGTGACGACGGCGCTCGGGTCCCCGCCGTCGGCCGCGACGAGGTGCCGGATCATCGCCACGCCGCGGGGCGTCGGGTTGCAGGCGACCCGCCGCCCGGCGAGGTCGCGCGGGCGGGCGATCCCGGTCGCAGCGACGGTGAGGATCGACTCGAGCTGGGCGTGGTTGACCGCCGCGACGCCGACGAGCGGCTCGTGACGCTCACGGCGGGCGAACAGCCGGTTGGGCGGGAACACCGCGAAGTCGACCTCGTGGCGGACGAGGTAGGCGAGCGCGTCGCCGCGCAGCGGGTCGGGCACCGTGATCTCGACGTCGATCCCGGCCTCGCGGTACCAGCCCTCGGCGGCGGCGAGGTAGTAGCCGGCGTCGTTGGGCCACGGGTGGAAGTAGCCGAGCATGAGGCGGACGTGGCTCATGGCGCCGGGGCGATGGCTCGCCGGGGAGTGTGCGGTTCGCTCACCGCAGTGATGCTGACCGATTCGCGCCGGCGCGATGCGCCGCGGCCGGATGCTCGTCGGCGACACGCGCGTGGCCCGGCCCCCGGAAGTACTCGCGCAGCGTCGCGCCCTCGTATTCGCGCCACACGCGTCCGCGGCGCTGGAGCTCGGGCACGACGTGGTCGACAAAGTCGCGCAGCGTGACGGGCGGCACCGGGTCGGCCACGTTGAAGCCGTCGGCGCCGGACACGTCGATCCACCGCTCCAGCTCGTCGGCCACCGTGGCCGGGGAGCCGACGATGACCGGGCCGCCGCCGCCCACGCCGACGAACTCGGCGATCGCCCGCGGGGTCCACGTGCGGTCGGGGTCCAGGCGCGTGAAGACATCGACCATCCCGCGGATCCCGTCCGTCTCGGCGTACTCGAGCGGGACGTCCGGATCGAGCTCGGACAGGTCGATGTGCAGCAGCGCGCTGTAGCGGGCCAGGGCGCCCTCGAGGCTCGCGTACTGGGCGTAGTCGGCCAGCTTGGCCTGGGCGGCGGCGTCGGTCTCGGCCACGATGACCGTGACGATCGCCAGGAACTTCAGCGAGGCGGGGTCACGGCCGTTCGCCGCCGCCTGCGCCCGGACGTCGTCCACCAGGCCGCGGGCCATCTCCGGGCTGTAGGTGCTCAGGAACACGCCCTCGGCGTGCCGGGCGGCGAAGGCCTTGCCGACTGCGGAGGTGCCGGCCTGGTACAGCGTCGGCGTGCGCTGGACCGACGGCTCCGACAGCGCGATGCCCGGCACCCGGTAGTGGGCGCCCTCGTGGCCGACCGGATGGACCTTCGCGGGGTCGGCGAAGACGCCGCGCTCGCGGTCGAGCACGACGGCGCCGTCCTCCCACGAGCCCTCCCACAGCGCGTAGACGACGTCCATGAACTCATCGGCGATCGCGTAGCGCTCGTCGTGGGGGATCTGGCGGTCCAGGCCCAGGTTGCGCGCCGCGCTGTCGAGCGCCGAGGTGACGATGTTCCAGCCGATCCGCCCCTCGGTGAGGTGGTCGAGCGTCGTCATCTTGCGCGCGAACTGGTAGGGCCGCTCGTAGGTCGAGGAGACCGTGACCGCGAAGCCGAGCCGCTCGGTCGCCGCGGCCAGCGCGCTGATCAGGAGCAGCGGGTCGTCGGTGGGCGTCTGGACGCCGTCGCGCAGGGCCGCGTCGACCCGGCCCTGGTAGACCTCGAGCGGGCCGAGCGCATCGGCGATGAAGAGCGCGTCGAAGCGGCCCCGCTCGAGGATCTGCGCCGTCTGCACCCAGTGACGGAGCGTCCGGTACTCGTGCGCGCGGCTGTCCGGGTGGCGCCAGAGCCCGACGGCCGTGTGGCCGACGGTGTTCTGGCGCAGCCCGTGGAGCCGGATCCGCTCCCCGGCCACCGGCTCAGCCTTGGCTCGGGAGCAAGCTGTCGGTGTAGAGGTCGGCGGGCGGCGGCGGGCTCTTCACGACCCCGCCGTCCTGGAGGATCTTCGACAGGCCGGCGAAGTCCTCGGCCTGCAGCTGGCCCCAGGCCCCCGACGAGTCGAGGAACTGCTTGGAGACCGCCGCGGCGGTCGCGTCGACGATGTTCTGGCTCTTGCCGAGGGCGGTCTGGTTGGCGGCGATCAGGATCTTCGCGGCCTCGGCCGGATTCTTGGCCGCGTACTCGTAGCCCTGGGCCAGCGCCGCCAGCGCGCCCTTGAGGGCGGCGCCGCGCTTGGCGATCGTCTCGTCGCTGGCGACGTAGACCGCGTTGGGGTAGTTGCCGGCGGCGCCGAGGTACTTCGCGTACGGGAAGGTCCGCAGCTTCACGCCCTGCAGGCCCGCGGTCACGTCGTCGATGCCGCCGAAGACCGCCGTGTACTGGATGCGCTTCTTGTCGAGGGCGCTGATCACGTCGGTGCTGAGCACGACCTGCTTGAAATCGGGCTTCGCGACGCCGTCGGCCTTCAGGATCGCCGAGATGATCGGCTGGTCGCTCTGGATTCCAAAGCCGCCGTACAGGGTTCCGTTGAGCTGGGCCGGCCGCGTGAACTTCGAGTCGGCCAGCACGGCGAGCGCCGTGGTGTTGTTGGCCACGAGCGCTCCGACCGCCTTGTACTTCAGGCCCTGGGCGCGGTTGATGATCACGTCGGGCGGATAGGTGATGCCCAGGTCCGTCTTGCCGCTCTTGATCAGCGTCTCGGCCGGCGTGTTCGCGTACGGGATGATCTCCGGCTTGATCCCCTGCTTGGCGAAGTAGCCCTTCGCGATCGCCGTGTAGATGCCGAGGTAGTTGACGTTCGGGGAGTAGTCGAGGGCGATCTTCACCGACTGCGGCTTGGCGGCGCCGCCGGCCGTGGATGCGGCCGTGGTGTCGCTCGACGAGGAGTCCGAGCCGCAGGCGGCCACGGCGACGGACGCGGCCAGCACGGCGGCGAGAGGCACGGCGGATCGCAGGCGCGGCATGGGGAAACCCTTTCAGGCGGCGGTGTCTAGAGGATACTGCATAAATCTGATTGGAAATGTACCAATATGCCTCGGGCCGCTACCGTTGGCCCCATGAGCGCGCCCCCGTCCCGGCCCAGCGCCGCACCCTCCCGGTCCGCCGGCTGGCTCCAGAGCCTGTGGCCTCCGGCCGTGGTGCTCCTCGCCTTCCTGGCCCTCTGGTACGGCGCAACCAAGGGGCTCGGCACGGCCGAGGACGTGCTCCCCTCCCCCGATCTCGTGCTGACGTCGACCTGGGAGGACCGGGCCAGCCTGTGGCCGGCCATCTGGGAGACGACGAAGGAGGCGGTGCTCGGGATCGTGCTGGCCATCGTGGTGGCCGTGCTCCTGGCGGTGGCGATCGACTGGTCCCGGACCATCCGTCGCAGCATCTACCCGCTCATGGTGGCCTCCCAGACCCTGCCGATCATCGCGCTGGCCCCGCTCGTGATCATCTGGTTCGGATTCGGCCCGGGCCCCAAGGTCGCCCTCGTCGCGCTGTTCACGTTCTTCGCCGTCGCGGTCGGCCTCGTCCAGGGCCTGGCTTCCGCCGATCCGGACGCCAGCGCCCTGCTGAAGACCATGGGTGCCAGCCGCCGGCAGCTGCTCGTGCGCGTGCGGCTGCCGAGCGCGATCCCGCAGTTCTTCACGGGGCTGAAGGTGGCGGTCACCTACTCCTACGTCGCGGCCATCGTGGCCGAGTTCGTCGGGGCCCAGCAGGGCCTCGGCGTCTACATGACCACCGCGAAGAACGCGTTCCGCACCGACCTCGTGTTCGGCGCCGTCATCGTGACGTCGCTGCTCACGCTCGCACTGTTCGTCCTGGTCGTGGCGCTCGAGCGGCTCGCCATGCCGTGGCGGCAGCCCGCCGCCCGGAGGGTGGACTGGTGAGCGCTGGCGCCCGGCTCGAGCTGGAAGCCATCGCGAAGGCCTTCCCGGCCCGCGACGGCGGTGTCACGGCGATCGAGCACGTCGACCTCGTGGCCGAGCCCGGCCAGTTCGTGGCGGTCATCGGCCCGAGCGGCTGCGGGAAGAGCACGCTCTTCCACATCCTCGCGGGCCTCGAGGAGCCGAGCGCCGGCGAGGTCCGCATCGACGGCGAGCCGGTGGCGCAGCGGCTCGGCCGCTGCGCGTTCATGCCCCAGCGCGACGGGCTCCTGGCCTGGCGGCGGGTGATCGACAACGTCACGATCGGCCTCGAGCTCGGCGGCACGCCGCGGGCCCAGGCCCGGGCCGCAGCCGCACCGCTGCTCGAGCGCTTCGGCCTGGGGCCGTTCGCCCGGTCCTGGCCGTGGCAGCTCTCGGGCGGGATGCGCCAGCGCGCGGCATTCCTGCGGACCGTGCTGCTCGGGCGGCCGGCCATGCTCCTGGACGAGCCGTTCGGCGCGCTGGACGGGATCACCCGCCGGGAGCTGCAGCAGTGGCTCCTCGACGTCTGGGAGGAGGTCGGCACGACCGTCGTGCTCATCACCCACGACGTCGCGGAGGCGGTCTTCCTGGCCGACCGCGTCTACGTGATGTCCCCGCGGCCGGGCCGCATCGCCGACGTGATCGACATCGGCCTGCCGCGCCCCCGCACCCTCGAGGCCGAGGAGTCCGCGGCCTTCGCCGCGTGCGAGGCGCAGCTGCGGCGCGCGCTGCGCGGCGCCGACGCCCCCCCTCAGCCGAGCTCGAGGGGCAGCGAGGGGTCGGCGCTCCACTCGCTCAGCGCGCCGTCGTAGAGGCGCGCCTCGCGGCCCGCGAGGTGCAGGGCGAAGACGTCGACGGTCGCCGAGATGCCGCCGCCGCAGTAGGCGATGACGGGCTCCCCCGACAGCAGCCCGCCCGCCGCGAGGGCGGCGGACCGATCCGCCGCCGGCCGAAACCGGCCGGTGTCGTCGGCCAGCGCGGTCCACGGCACGTTGACGCTGCCCGGGATGTGGCCGGGACGGGCGGAGGAGCTGGCCTCCTCCCCGCGGTAGACCGGGGGCCGCAGCCCGCACACCAGGCGCGTCCCGCCGGCGGCCGTGGCTGCCTCCACGTCGGCCCGGACCGCTAGCAGCTCGGGTCGCAGGCGGGCGGTGAACTCCTCCGGCGGGTGCGCGTGCTCGCCGGCCTGCAGCGGCAGCCCGGCCGCGCGCCACCCCTCCCGCCCGCCGTCGAGCACGCTCACGGCGTCGAAGCCAAAGAACCGCAGCAGCCACCACAGCCGCGTCGCCCACATCGGCGACTCCTGCGCATAGGCGACGACGTGAATGCCTGGCCCGATGCCCAGCGCGCCCGCGGCAGCAGCGAACCGCTCCGCCGACGGCAGCCCGAAGGCATGCGGCGTCGCGGGGTCCGCGAGGTCGCCGGCGAGATCGGCGAAGGCAGCGCCGGGGAGGCGGGCGCGCCGGTACTCGTCGCGCCCGCTCACGATGGCGTACGGCCCGCCGCCGGGCGGGCGCTCCAGGCGGACGGTCGCGTCGAACAGCCGCACCGCCGGATCGCCGAGGCGATCGGCGAGCGTGCCGACGGGCAGGAGCGCGGGAAGGGTCACGGCCCAATGGTGACGGGCGCGGGCCGCGGTGATGCGCCCGAGCGGCGCGAGGGCCGGTCAGGCGTCGCGCGCGCAGCGGAAGCCGACGTTCCCGGTGGAGCTGTCCGGGGACAGGCCCTGGCGGGCGGCGACGCGGTAGCGGCGGCAGTAGGAGTGGTGGCACAGGTAGGAGCCGCCCTTCTGCACGCGGTCGGTCCCGGACTCGGGCCCGCGCGGATCGCGCCGCGTCCCGTCGAGCCCGTGGTCGACGCTGAACCAGTCCGCGGTCCACTCCCACACGTTGCCGGTGGCGTTGTGCAGCCCGTGCCCGTTGGGCGGAAAGGCGTCCACGGGACACGTCCCGCGAAAGCCGTCGGCGCCGGTGTCGCGGCCCGGGAACTCGCCCTGGAAGACGTTCATCCGATGCTCGCCGCCGGGCATGAGGTCGTTGCCCCACGGGAACACTTGGCCCTCGAGCCCGCCGCGGGCGGCGCACTCCCACTCGGCCTCGGTGGGCAGGCGCTTGCCGGCCCAGGCCGCGTAGGCGGCCGCGTCGTTCCACGAGACGTGGATTGCCGGGTGCCGGCCGCGCGCGCCGAGGCCCGAGCCCGGCCCCTCGGGCGCACGCCAGCACGCCCCGTCGACCCTGCGCCACCACGGCGCCTGTGCGACCGCCTGGGTGGGCGGGAAGTCGTCGGGCAGGAGGCCGGCGAAGACGAACGACCAGCCGAACTGCTCGGCCTCGGTGACGTAGCCGGTCGCGGCGACGAAGCCGGCGAAGTCGTCGTTGGAGACCGCGCAGCGGTCGATCCAGAACGGGCCGAGCGCAACCTCGCGGCACGGCCCCTCGCCGTCGGCCGGGTCGGCCCACCGGTCCTCGGATCCCATGACGAAGGTCGCGGCCCCGAGGCGGGCCATGCCCTCGGTCGACCCGGCCGCCGCGCCGCCCGCCGCCGGGGCGGCGACGCGGCCTTCCCCGCCGCGCGAGGCTGCGCAACAGCCGTCGGAGTCGCTCACGGCGGCGAGTATCGCAGCCGGGATCCTCCCGCCGCCCGGCGCCGCCGGGCCGGGAGTAGGGTGCGACGCGAGCATCGAGGCCGTGTGAGCACCCGCAACCTGTCGAAGATCTTCGAGCCGCAGCGCGTGGCCGTCATCGGCGCGGGCGGCGACGCGAACGGCGTCGGGGCGATCGTCCTGCGCAACCTCATCGAGTCGGGATTCCCTGGCGTGGTGTTCCCGGTCAACCCCCACCGGGAGGCCGTGCACGGCATCCAGGCCTACCCGGACGTCGCCGCGCTTCCGTCGGTGCCGGACCTCGCGGTCCTCTGCACGCCCGCGCCGACCGTCGCCGGGCTCGTCGGCGCCTGCGGCGAGGCCGGCATTCCTGGCGTCCTCGTCCTGTCCGCGGGCTTCCGCGAAACCGGCCCGGCCGGGGCCGAGCTCGAGCGCGAGCTCGCCGCACAGGCGGCGCGGTTCCCCGGGACCCGCATCCTCGGGCCCAACTGCCTGGGCGTGATCGCGCCGCGCGCCCGGCTGAACGCGAGCTTCGCCGGCCCGATGCCGCGGGAAGGGCAGATCGCCTTCGTCTCGCAGTCGGGCGCGCTGTGCACGTCAGTGCTGGACTGGGCCAACGAGCGCGGCATCGGGTTCTCGCACTTCATCTCGGTGGGCAACATGCTCGACGTCGACCTCGGGGACCTCATCGACTACCTCGGGCGCGACTCGCAGACCCGCGCGATCATCCTCTACGTCGAGTCGATCACCGAGCCGCGGACGTTCATGTCGGCCGCCCGCGCGTTCACGCGCAGCAACCCGATCGTCGCCTACAAGGCCGGCCGTTTCGCGGCCTCGGCGGCCGCCGCGGCGTCGCACACCGGGGCGCTCGCCGGCGAGGACGCCGTCTACGACGCCGCCTTCCAGCGGGCCGGGATCGAGCGGGTGGCCGACATGGAGGACATCTTCGACATCGCCGAGCTGCTGAGCCGCGGCCGCCGCCCGCGGGGGGCGCGGCTGGCGATCGTGAGCAACGCCGGGGGGCCCGGGGTGATGGCGCTCGACACCCTGCTGGAGCGGGGCGGCGCCCTCGCCACCCTGGAGGACGGAACGGTCGAGCGGCTCGACGGGCAGCTGCCCGCGGCCTGGTCGCGCGCGAATCCCGTCGACGTGCTCGGCGACGCCCCGCCGCAGCGGTTCGCCGACGCCGCGGCCGCCGTGCTGGCCGATCCCGGCGTGGACGCCGCCCTGGCGATCCTCACCCCCCAGGCGATGACCGATCCCGCCGGCTGCGCCGACGCGGTGCTGGCCGCAGCGGCGCCGTCGCCCAAGCCGCTCCTGGCGGCCTGGATGGGCGGCGCCGCCGTCCGCAGCGCCCGGGAGTCGCTCGCGGCGGCCGGCATCCCGGCCTACACGACTCCGGGGCACGCGGTCCGGGCGTTCATGCACCTCGTGTCCTACGCCCGCAACCTCGAGATCCTCTACGAGACCCCGCGGGCGATTCCCGCCGGCCTCGAGATCGACCGCGCCCGAGCGGCGGACCTCCTGGCGGCCGCGCCGGCCGACGGGGATCTGCTGTCCGAAGCCGCATCCAAGGCGCTGCTCGAGGCCTACGGGATGCGCGTCGCCCTCCCGCAGGCCGCGGCCACGCCCGACGAGGCGGTCGAGCACGCGCGCGCGACCGGCTACCCGGTCGTGCTCAAGGTCCACTCACCCGACATCACCCACAAGACCGACGTGGGCGGCGTGGTGACGAGCGTCCGCGGCGACGGGGCGGTCCGCGACGCGTTCGCCGCGATCGTCGCGTCGGTCGCCGCCGCCCGGCCCGATGCCCGGATCGACGGCGTGCTCGTCGAGCCCATGGTCACCGACCCGGGGATCGAGCTGATCCTCGGCGCGCGGAAGGACCCCACCTTCGGCGCGGTGATGGTCGTCGGGATGGGCGGGGTGACCGCCGAGCTGATCGGGGACCGGGCGCTCGGCCTGCCGCCGCTCACCGAGCGCCTGGCCCGGCGGATGCTCGAGTCGCTGCGGTCATGGCCGCTGCTCGTCGGCTACCGCGGCCGGCCCGGCGTCGACCTCGACCGCCTGATCGAGGCGATGCTGCGCGTGTCCTACCTCGTGGCCGACTGCCCGCAGATCGCCGAGCTCGACATCAACCCGCTCCTGGCCACGCCGGCCGGGTCGACCGCCCTCGACGCCCGGGTCATCCTCGACCGCGGGGCCGCGGGCGCACCGGCCCGCCCCTACGGCCACCTGGCCATCCGGCCCTACCCGGAGGAGCTCGTGCGGCCCGCCCAGCTCGCCGACGGGACGCCCATCGTCCTGCGCCCGATCCGCCCCGAGGACGAGCCGCTGTGGCACGAGCTGCTCGCCCGCTGCTCGCCCGAGTCGCTCCACTCCCGGTTCCGGGAGATCATCAAGGAGACCACCCACCGGATGGCCACCCGCTACTGCTACGTCGACTACGACCGGGAGCACGCGATGGTCGCGGAGATCGACGAGGGGGGAGCCCCCGCACTGATCGGGGTGGCCCGCCTCGTCTCGTCCGCCGACGCCGAGTGGGCCGAGTACGCGGTGCTGGTCGGCGACCCCTGGCAGGGCCGCGGGCTCGCGGAGATCCTCACGACGGCGTGCCTGGACGTCGCCCGCGCGGCCGGGCTGCGCCGGGTCGTCGCCGAGACCACCGACGACAACCGCGGCATGCTCGCGATCCTCCGGCACCACGGGTTCACGATCACCCGCCACGATCGGGGCGAGGTGGAGGGAACGCTGGATCTCGCCGCCTGGCCCACGCCGGGCTGACGCGCCGCGGCTATCGCGCCGGGACGGGTGGCGGCGGGGCTGGAGCCTCATCGCCCGAAGCCCGCTCCCAGGCGGCCACGCGCGGCCCGTCGCCAGCGGCGGCCCGCACGCTGGCCAGCCCGCGGTCGCGGTCGCCGGGCTGCCAGCCCGGCCCGCCGAACAGGTGCCCGAGCTTGTCGTGCAGGCCACGGGCCCGGCGCACGTCGCGCCAGACCGCGGCGTACTCGTGGAACGCCACGCGCACCGGGTTGTAAGTCGCGATGTTCTTCGTCAGCCCGTAGACGGCGTGCTCGGACTCGGGCTCGAACGTCCCGAAGAGGCGGTCCCAGATGATGAGGATGCCGCCGTAGTTGCGGTCGAGGTAGCGGTCGTTGGTCCCGTGGTGGACGCGGTGGTGCGACGGCGTGTTGAAGAGGAACTCGACCGGCCGCGGGAACCGGCGGATGCGCTCGGTGTGGAGCCAGAACTGGTAGATCAGGCTCACCGACTGCATCGTGAAGATCATCCACGGGCGGTAGCCCAGCAACGCCAGCGGCGCCCAGAACGGCAGCGCGGTCATCGGGATCCACGTCTGGCGCAGCGCAGTCGAGAGGTTGTAGTGGCGGCTGGAGTGGTGCACGACGTGGCTGGCCCAGAAGACGCGCACCTCGTGGCTGATCCGGTGGTACCAGTAGTAGGCGAGGTCGTCGAGCAGGAAGAGCAGCACCCATGGCCAGACCTCTCCGGCCGGCATCCGCAGCGGGCTGACGGTGTAGAGCGCCGCGTACACGACGATCACCGCGAACCCCCACACGGCGCCGATCACGACGCTCCCGGCGCCCATCGTGAGGCTGGTGGCGGTGTCGCGCGGCTCGTAGCCCGCCATGTCCTCGTCGTGCCCGGCGATCCGGAACGAGACGATCTCCAGCACGAGGAAGAAGACGAACGCGGGGACCGCGTAGAGGACGAGGTCATGCATCGGCGGGAACCTCCGGACGGGACGGGACGGGCGCGCCGGCCGCCAGGACGGCGGCCAGGGTCCGGTGCACGAGGGCGTCGGCCCGTGCCGCCGCGGCGTCGGCGTCGCCGGCGGCGACCGCGGCGATGAGGGCGGCGTGGGCGGGCAGGTCGCGGACTTCGGCGGCGAAGATCTCGTGGGAGAGCTGCGCGACGGCGGACGTGCCGGCGAGCAGGCTGTTGTAGGCGAGCGTGTAGGCGACGTTGTCGCTGGCCGCGACGAGGGCCTGCCAGATCTCCTCGTAGCGCCGCCCGAGCTCGTCGAGGTCGCCCGCCGGATCGGCGCCGTCCTGCGCGAAGGCGCGCAGCGTCGCCAGCAGCCGCCCGGGGGCGCGCTGCGCGGCCAGCCGCGCAACGTCGACGCCCAGCGAGCGCCGCATCTCGAGCACGGACCGCAGGACCTCCGGCGCGGGGCCGTCCTCGAGCGCGAACGGGAGATGGGAGAGGAGATCGAGGCCGCCGGTCGCCCGCCAGTCGAGCACGCGGGTCGCGCCGCCGTGGTTGACCTCGACCAGCCCGGCCTGCTGCAGGCGCTTGAGCGCCTCGCGGACCGCGTGGCGGTTGACGGCGAACTCCTCGCTGAGCACCCGCTCGGACGGCAGCGCGGCGCCGGGGGCCAGGCGGCCGGACAGGATCGCGGCACGAAGGTCGTCGAAGACGGCTTCGGAGACCGGCCGCCGGACGACGGGAGCGAACGCCATGGGCAGACGATAACTGATTGGACCAGTTGCTCGTCAGCGGAATGCGGGCCAGCGCCTCACCTCCGTCGCTTGCCGCGGTCAACCACGGTGGCGCGGCGCGGTCCTGCCCCGATGCCGGAGGGCCGCTCCTGCCCTACCGTCGCTGGGGGACCGACCGAAGCGAGGGGCCGTGGGCGAGCAGCTCAGCATGCTGGACACGATGTTCCTCGAGCTCGAGCAGCTCGACGACAGCGCGCACATGCACATCGGGGGAGCACTCGTCTTCGACCCGCTGCCCGGCGGCGGCACGCCGGACATCGCTGACCTGCGGCGCCAGATGCGCGACCGGATCGGGGTCCTGCCGCGGTTCGCGCAGCAGCTCTCCGGCCCCCACGCCGGGCCGCTGACCTGGCTGACCTGGGAGCCCGCCACCGCGTTCGACTTCGACGCCCACGTGCATCACGCCGCGCTGCCGGCACCCGGCGGGGAGGCCGAGCTGCACGAATGGCTCGGGGAGTTCTGGTCCCACCGCCTGGATCGCCACCGGCCGCTGTGGGAGATGACCCTGCTCGACGGGCTGGAGGGCGGGCGCTGGGCGCTTGCCACCAAGACCCACCACTGCCTCGTGGACGGGGTCGGGTCGCTCGACATCGGCCACCTGCTGCTCGATGCCTCGCCCGACGCGCCTCCGCCGCCCCGGCAGCCGCTGCCTGCGGGCGACGCCGACGCCGACGAAGCCAGGAACGGCAGGTTCTGGCTCTCGCCGGGCCTGCTCATGCGGGGCGCCCGCGCCGGCCTCGGCGCCGCGCTGCACCCGCGCGACTCCCTCGACCGCGCGCGGGCCGCCGTCGAGCTCGTCGTGCGCGACGAGGTGATCGCGGCGCCGGCCTCGAGCCTCAACGGCCCGATGAGCGGCACGCGCCACTTCGCCACGGTGCGGATGGACTTGGCCGACGTGAAGGCCGTCAAGGCGCACCGCGGCGGCACGGTCAACGATGTCGTGCTCGCGGTCTGCACCGGCGGCCTGCGCCGCCTCCTCGTGGCGCGTGGCGACGAGCTGCCCGAGAGCGGCCTGCGGGCCCAGGTGCCGGTGAACATCCGGGCCCAGGACCGCGAGCACGCCCTCGGCAATGAGCTCACGTCGCTGTTCGTCGAGCTGCCGGTGGCCGAGAGCGATCCGCTGGCGCGCTACGCGCGGGTGCTGGAGCGGACCGCGGAGCTGAAGGCCGGCTCCCAGCAGGCCGGCGGCAAGGCGATCCGCGACCTCGCCGACCTCGGCCCGCCGCTGGCTGGCGAGCTCATCGCCCGGTCGATGTTCGGCGGCACGCGCATGTTCAACCTCACGATCACCAACGTGCCCGGGCCCCAGCTGCCGCTCTACGCGTTCGGCTCGCCGCTCGTCGAGATCCTCCCGCTCGTGCCGCTGTTCGCCGGGCACGCGATCGGCATCGCGGTCCTCTCCTACAACGGCCAGCTCGTGTTCGGCCTCAACGCCGACCGGCTCGGCGCCCCGGATGTCGGCGTGCTGGCCGAGGGCATCGAGGAGTCGTTCGCGGAGCTGCGGGCGCCGAAGGGGGCGCCGCCCGGGCGGCCCGCGGCGAAGGCCTGAACCGCACCACCGAGCGCAGAGGAGGCGCCGCCATGGACACCCGTTCGACCAGCCCCGAGATCACCCGCCGCCGGCTGCTGGAGCTTGGCGCCGCAGCGGTTGCCGCCGGCGTCGCCGGCCCGGTCCTGGACCCGTTCGCCGCGTTCGGCGCCCCGGGACGGTGGCCTGCCGCGCGTCTCGGGCCGGCGGCGGCGCGCACCGTCGACGCCCGCCAGTTCCTGTCCGCGGGCCAGCTGCTCGCCTGGCAGCGCGAGCTCGACGCCGTGGGGCTGCGGGCCACCGGGACCCCAGAGCACGAGCGCTACGTCGACCGGCTCCACGACCGGCTCGGACGGGCCGGGGTGGCGCACACCGGCTTCGAGCCGGTGCCGCTGCGCCGCTGGAGCGTCCGCCCGGGCAGCTGGTCGCTGAACGTGCTCGACGGCTCCGGCGCGGGCCCGGTGCGCACGGCCTCCTACGTCCCCTACTCGGGCACGACGCCGGCGCGGGGCGTGAGCGGCGAGCTGGTCGCCTACGACCCGGCGAGCCCGCCGCCGGCCGGAGCCCTGCGCGGCAAGGTCGCCCTGTTCGACGTCCCGCCAGCGGGCGTCCCCTACGGGACGTTCACCGCGGTCGGGTACCGGACCTACGACCCCAAGGGCGTCTTCGACCCGAAGGCGACCTACGCCCGGCCGTGGCTCGGGCAGCAGCCGGTGATCGACGCGCTCGAGGCGCTCGGGGCCGCCGGTGCCGCCGGCATGGTGGCGATCCTGGACCTCCCCGCCGATGCGGCGCACGGGTCCTACTACCCCTACGACGGCGTCATCCGCCGGGTCCCGGGCCTGTACGTCGACCGGACGGTGGGCGCACGCCTCAAGCAGGCCGCGGCCGCCGGCCAGCGCGTCCGCCTGACGCTTCCCGCCGCCGTGAAGCGGGTGACGACCCGCAATCTCGTCGGGATCATCCCGGGAGCGTCCAGCGAGCTGATGCTGCTGCACTCGCACACCGATGGGCCCAACGCGATCGAGGACAACGGGCCCGACGCGATCGTCGCGATGAGCCAGTACCTCGCCCGGCTCCCGCGTGGCAGCCTCCCGCGATCGATCCTGGTCCTGCTGACCAGCGGCCACTTCGCGGGCGGCGCCGGGGTGAACGCGTGGATCGAACGGAACCGGGCCGGCACGATCCGCCGCACCGCCGGCGCCGTGACGATCGAGCACCTCGGCGCGCGCGAGTGGCTGCCGCAGCCGTCGGGCCGCACGAAGCTGACCGGGCAGCCGGAGCCGGGAACCTTCTTCTGCCCGGAGAGCAGCCCGCTGGTCAGCGCCTCCTACCGGTCGCTGACGCGGGCCAAGGCAGCGCCGGGCAGCGTCCTGAAGCCCTACCTGCCGGACCCCAAGAGCCCCGACGGCGGCACGTGGCCCGCCGAGGGCGAGGCGCTGTGGGCGCGTGCCGGCATCCCCACCACCAACTACATCACCGGGCCGACCTACCTGCTCAACTGGGGCATCCCGACTGTCGACAAGCTCGACGTCGCGCGGATGCGCGCAGAAGCCGTCTCGTTCACGCAGCTGCTGCTCGAGCTCTCCCGCGTGCCCCGCGCGAGCCTGAGGCGGCTCGACCTGCGCTGAACCGGGGCACGGCCGGGCGCGGCGTGGAGTTGCATCCCGGATGCTGGGCGAGGAACATCGCCGGCGACCCTCGAGAGGAGAACGGGCACCCGCCGCCGGCCGCGACCGCGGACGGGCGCGGCGCCCAGGCCAGCCGATGTCAGAGATGTGGGACAGCGTCGCGCCGGCGTGGGAGCGCCACGCGGACGTGGTGGACGCGCACATCGCCCCCGGCACCGCGGCGCTTCTGGACGCGGCGCAGATCGGCGCTGGGAACACGGTGCTGGACATCGCCGCGGGCGCGGGCGGCGCGGGACTGGCCGCCGCCGCGCGCACCGGCCCGACGGGCCGGGTGGTGCTCGCCGACGACGCGCCCGGGATGGTGGCCGCCGCGGCGCGGCGCGCCGCCGGCTTGCCGCACGTCACCACGCTGCTGTGCGACCAGCTGCGCATCGACGCGGCGGACGCCAGCTTCGACGTGGTCATCTGCCGCCACGGCCTCATGTTCGCGCCGGAACCCGCCGCTGCGGTGCGCGAGGCCGGCCGCGTCGTGCGCCAGGGCGGCCGGTACGCCGCCATGACGTGGGATGCCCGCGCCGCCAACCCGTGGCTCGGGCTGATCCTGGACGCCGTCGGTGCGCAGTTCGGCACGGCGTTCCCCCCGCCCGGCATCCCGGGCCCGTTCTCGATCGACGGCCCCGATCTGCTCGCCGGCGCCCTCACCGCAGGCGGCTTGGACGACGTGCACGTCTCGCGGATCGCGACCCCGATGCGCACCGCGTCGCTCGAGGCCTGGTGGGACCTCGTCCCGCAGTTCGCGGGCCCGCTCGCCGTCGCCCTGTCGGGAATGAACGCGGACACCGCGGCCGCGATCCGCACCCGCGCCCTCGAGCTCGGAGCCCAGGCGGCCCGTCCCGCCGGCGACGGGATCGAGCTGGGCGGGTCGGTGCTCGTCGGCTCGGGACGCCGGCTAGCCGGGTAGCGGGCCCGCCGCTTCGCTCGCAGGCCGGGTGCGATTGGTTGCCTGGCCGGGCTGACGTCTGCGACACTCGCTCCGCCGGTCAGGCTGCAGACACGCGGGGGGAGGCTGTCTCGTGGGGGCTCGCATCGCAACGCTGGTGACGGCCGGAGCGCTCGTCGGGGTGCTCGCGCTGGCGCTGGACGCCGTCGCGCCAGGCGCCCCGTCGGGCGGGGGCGCGCGCGCCGCCGGAGCCCCCGTGGCGAGCTCGGCCCGGCAGACGATCCGCCCCCGGCGCGGCCGTGCCGCCGGACGCCACATCTCGCTGGCCCGGCTGCGGCGGGCGCCGCGACCGTCTCCGCGGGTGCTCGAGTGGCGCACCCGGGGCGACGAGGAAGGCGAAGGCGGCGCCCCGCGGCCGCCGGCGCCCGAGACCGGCGCCGAGCTCGTGGACCCCAAGACGGATCCGCCCCTCCCCCGCGCCGACGGCGCGCCGCGCGCCCGCGCCGCCGACGACTCCGGCTTCCGGGTCTTCCGCAGTTCGGTAGTGCTCAAGGGCGCCGCCGCGACCGGCACGGGCGTCGCCGGGCTGATCGCCGAGCCGGCCGCCGCCAACGACCGCAACGGCATCCTCACGACGGGCAACGACTTCATCGGACTGTCCTCCGACAACGGGCTGAGCTACCGGTTCCTCGACCCCAACCAGACGTTCCCGGCCAGCGCGCCGGGGGGGTCGTTCTGCTGCGACCAGGTCGTGGCCGAGGAGGACCGGGACGGCTACTCGCTGCTCATGTGGGTCGGCAAGAACTTCGACGACGGCAACACCAGCGCCGTGACGCTCTCGGTGATGCAGGGCCGCCCGGACCTGCTCGACGCCCAGAGCGACCTCAGCAACGTGTGCGAGTTCACGCTCACGCCGAGGGACTTCGCCGCCGGCCAGGACTCCAACCGCGAGCTCGACTTCCCGCAGATCGCCACGACCGACGGCCACGCCGTCATCACCGTCGACGTCAACCAGATCGATCCCGGGTTCCTGGGGTCCCGGCGCGTCGGGTCCTCGATCCTGCGCCTGAGCCTCGACGCCATCGAAGCGGCCTGCGACCACAGCTCGCCCGATGTGGGGTTCGTGTCGGTCCTGCGCGACACCACCAACCCGATCCTGCCCGTGGACAACGCGGGCTCGACGATGTTCATGGCCGAGCACACCGACAGCGCCACCACCACCGACAAGCTGCGCGTGTACTCGTGGCCAGACAGCAGCTCGGTCATCTCGATCGACACCATCGACATCGAGAACTGGCCGTCGCTGACCAAGAAGCAGAAGTGCAAGATGAGCAACGGCAGCAACCCCTGCGCGCGGTCCGACGGGCGGCTGCGCATGGGGTTCCGCAGCGGCTCGACCGTGGGCTGGGTCTGGACAGCCGCCCAAGGAGGGGCCTACGACTGGCCGTACATGCGGATCGTGGCCTTCGACACCGGAACGCTCGCCAAGGTCGAGGACCGGGCCGTCTACAGCGACGAGGCCGCGGTCGCCTATCCGAGCGTCGGCGTCAACTCCGAAGGCGACGTGGGCGTGACGTATTACAAGATGGGCGGCAGCACGAAGGTGCAGGCGCGCGCGTTCATCGTCACCAACGCCCGCGAGTGGAGCGTGTCGACGAACAAGCTCCTCGGCTCCACCAACACGCCGGTCCGCGAGGAGTGGGGCGACTACGCCTCGGTGCACGCCTACGACAACTGCGACGAGACGTTCCTCGCGGCGATCCACACCCTCCAGGGCGGCGGGGGCGACGCCAGCGTCGAGGTGCGCAACGTCATGTTCGCCAACCACGAGAACGACGGCTGCCCGGACCTCGACATCACCGGTCTCGACTGGACGGGCGATCCAGGGAGCGTGACCCAGCGTCCGCTCGGGAAAATCACGATCTCGTCGACGACGCGCAACAGCGGCTTCGTCGACACGGGGCACGCGTCGCGCACCGCCTACTACCTGTCGCGCGACCTCACCGCATCCAGCGATGACATCCGCCTGAGCCCGACGAACTACGTGCCGCCCACGCTCGGCAAGACCGAGACCGACGTCCACTCCGCGGCCTACACCATCCCGCTGGGGACGGCAGGCATCTACTACGTGGTTGCCTGCGCCGACGACAACGAGAAGGTGTCCGAGATCTCGGATACCAACAACTGCGCCAGCGAGCCGTCGTATCTGGTTGACAGCGGCGTCGTCAACGGCCAGCTGGTTGTCGCGGGATCGCCGGCGTTCGACTCGCAGGTTCGCCCGGTGTCCTCCGTCGACCTCACGAGCGCTGACCGGATCGGCCTGCGGATACCGCTCCAGGCCACGGGGAGCCGCCGCGCCCGCCTGGCCAGCGAGTCGCTGCGGGTGGACGTCGCGGCGACCCGGGACTTCCGCGCTCCCGGCGTGGTGCTCCCGCTCGTCTCCGCGCGAGCGCTCAGCTCGCCCCGGGCCGCCGGCAGGGACCGTGTGCGGCAGACGCGCGTCCTCACGCTCCGCATTCCGACGAGGCTCCGCGGCGCGCGCCTTTTCGTTCGCGTCTGCCTGCGGCACCCGCGCGGCACCGACGACGGCCGGTTCGCCAACGACTGCCGCATCCTCCCGCGGGCAGTGGCGCTGCGGCGCTGACGTCGCGGCTCGCCGTCAGCCCCGGCGCGCGCGGCGGTCCATCTCGCGGCGGATCGCCGCTTCGACCACGGAGCGCCGCTTCCTCGGCCTGCGGCGCATCAGGTCAGGAGACGCCTTCGGCCTCACGACCAGGATCTGATCTCGCAACCTCGCTGCATGCATGGCTGCACCCTCCCAGGCCGGGCCGCGCGCGGCATCGGGAGAAGCGCGACGTCGCGAGCGGCGAACTACCAGTTCGGCATCGGCGGGATTCCGAACTCGGCGGCCCAACGTGCGCACGGGGGCCAGTTCCGGTTCGCGTGCGGGCCACCGTGCCCCGGTCGGCTAAGGTCGCCGTTCCCGACACGGAGGTGCCCGATGGCATTCCTGCTGACCCACTTCTGGCCCGGCGGCACGGAGGACGAGTACCGCGCCACCTTGGCCGCTGCGCATCCGGAGGGCGGCCTGCCCCCCGGCCAGATCTACCACGCTGCCGGCCCGACCGACGGCGGCTTCCTGATCGTGGCGGTGTGGGACTCGGAGGCGTCGGCCAACGCGTTCCTCGAGACGCTGCTCGGCAAGGGCCCCGTCGAGGGCGGCCTGGTCGGCCCGCCGGAGGCGCGGGTCGCCGACGTCGTCAACCTCCAGACGGCCTGAACGCGGCCTGGGCGCCCGCCATGGCGGGCGCGCGCCTCAGGCGGCGCGCACCGGCGTGCCCTGCAGGTGCTCCTGCAGCCCGGCGGCCGCCGCGTCGCCGATCCGGTTGAACACGAGCCTGAGTATGGGGTCGGCGAGCTTCGCCGGCCCCTTCAGCTTCAGGTCCGCGTCGTAGGTCACCCGCGTCCCGTCGCCGTGCGGCTCGAAGGTGATCGTGTCGAGGGAGATGACGCTCGTGTTCTCCCCGCGGAAGGTGACCGACCGGGGCGGGTCCAGCGCCGTCACCACATAGGTCAGCGGGGTCTCGCGGCCCATGAACCTCGCCACGAGGCGGAACTCCGACCCGACGGCGACGGGCCCCGTGCCGTCGCGGGTGGCGTCAACCACCCCCGGATCCCACTCCTTCGCGTTGGCGAAGTCGCTGAGATAGGCGAAGAGGTCGTCCGGGTCGCGGGGGGAATCGATGGAGGTGACGTAGCGGGCCATGCCTTCCATACGGCTGGCGCCCTCGGATCGCTCACTCGGCACGCCGGCGCCCGTGCAGGCGATCAGCCGTCGCTCAGGAGCTTCGCCTTCCCGTCGGCGAACTCGTCGTCCGTGAGGGCGCCGCGATCGTGCAGGTCGGCCAGCTCCTGCAGGCGCGAGGGCAGATCCGGCGCCGGAGGCGCGGCGGCGCCCGTCGGCGCGGCGCCACCGCGGGCCGCTCGTGCCGCGTCGGCGCGCTGGTGGAACTCGGCCTTGAGCCGGTCGACCTCGGCGAGATCCCCGGCGGCCCGGGCGGCCTTGATCGCGGCGATCGTCTCGGCGGTCCCGGCAGCCTCGGCGGCGATGCGGGCCGCCGTCGCGGACACGTCGCGGAGCGCGGCGCCCTGGTCGCCGGCCGGCGGCGGCGCCGGCGCCGATCCAGGCGCGCCCTCGAGCATCGCCTCGAAGTGCTCCTGCTCCTCCGCCCTTCCCGTGCTGAGCCGGAGGCTCGGATCGGACAGGTCGAACTTCACGTGCAGGCTCTTCGGGTCGTACGCGACCCGAACCGCGGCGCCCGGCTGCGGGCCGTTCCAGTCGATCTGGTTGAACGGGGCCTTGATCTCAGCCCGGAACGCTGGCCCACCATCGTCGGGCTGGACATCGGCGGCGTAGTCGTAGACGAGCCAGCCGTCCGGGCTGTCGAGCTGCTGCCGGGCGACAATCGTCGCCTTGGCTGGTTTCCAGTTCCGCCGAAACATCTGCACTCGCTCATCGCCGCCCGGCGCGGGCGACCGGACCCAATCCTATGCGCCTCTGTCGCGCCGGTGACACAGCCGGGGTCGGGTGCGCGACCGACAGGCCCGAGGCCAGCGGGCACAGTGCTCCTTGTCAGCAATCGTCACCACCAAGGAGCGCCGCAATGTCACGTCTCGCCCGCATCGCCATCACCGCCGGAGCCATCGCCGCCGTCGCCGGCCCGGGTGCCGCCGCCGCTGGAGCCAAGACCTCGGTCACGCCGAAGCAGGCCAAGCGGACCACGATCGTCACCGCCGTCGTGTCCAAGAACCGCAACATCCAGACGGGCGCCGCCCAGGGCTTCTCCCTCGATGCCCAGCTCATCGCCCCTGCTGGCGCCAACGAGCGCTGCGGCATCCACCACCCGCCTGGCGGCCGCTACGCCGCGCACGGCACCAAGGCAGTGTTCAAGCTCGATCCGGGCGACGCGCTGTTCGGCGGCAAGTGGTGCAAGGGCACCTGGAAGGCGAAGCTGTCGGTCCGCACCGACACGCCCTCCAACGTCGACCAGGACCTCAACCCGTCCGACGACGGCTGGGTCCACCTGCCCCTCGGGACGGTGACCTTCCAGGTCCGGTAGTCCCTCGTCCGCCCGACGCCCTCCGCGCGGCCGCCCTCCGGGGCGGCCGCGCTGCGTCGGGGCCCGGCGACCAAACGCCGGCAAAGGAGTAACGTCGCCGCGCATGGGGATGGACCAGAGCGGCCGGCCGGCCGCCCACCGCGGCATGCCGTGCCCGCCGGCACTGGCCGCCTGCGCCGCGATCCTGGCCAGCCTCGCCGCCGCCGTCGCCCCTGCTGCGGCCCGCGCCGCCTCCGTGCCTCCACGCCCGCCCGTCGTCCCGACGGCTCCGGTCGCCCCGGGGCGCCCGGCCTGCGGGCCGGCCGTGCCTGCGCCCGGGGACCGGTGGGTCTGCTCGCCGCAGGAACTGGCTGCCGTGCTGCAGGCCGAGCCGGCCGCCAGCGGGCGGATCATCATCCCCAAGGACGTGACCTGGAACGTGACCGGCCTCCAGGACCTGCCGTTGCGGTCGGGGGTGAAGCTGATCGGCGAGCGCGGCGACCTCGCGAGCCGTCCGACCCTCTACACCGACGCCCGGGCCGATGCGGCCGGCGACGGCTACCGGCTCTTCCGGCTCACGGGCAACGACGTGCGTGTCGAGGGCATCCACTTCCGCGGGCCCAAGCCGTACACGGACCGCCACACCGAGAAGTACGTGACCGCGATCGCGATCATCGAGGACGCCGAGAACCAGCAGGGCCGGCGCGTCGTGATCGCCGACAACGAGTTCGACCTCTGGAGCGGCGCGGCCGTCGAGGTCGCCGGCAGGCACGGCAACCAGACGCTGGCGACGTGGCGCACGGGGCTCCCCGGCGACCCGCTCCCCTGGCGGCACCTGTCGTTCACCGACGCCGGGCTCGTCCGGATCGAGCGCAATTCCATGCATCACAACGTGATGGACAACGGCGGCTACGGCGTCGAGGTCACCGGCGGCGCCTTCGCCACCATCGAGGGCAACGTCTTCGACACCAACCGCCACTCGGTGGCATCGAGCGGCCGGGCCTACAGCGGCTACGTGGCACGGTTCAACTTCGACCTGCAAGGCGGCTTCAAGCAGGGCAGCTCCTACAACCAGCACTACGACGTCCACGGCGAGACCGATAGCGGCGACAACAAGGGCTACGGCGGCAACGCCGGGACGCGCTTCGAGATCGCGTTCAACACGATCCTCGGGGCGCAGAGCTATGCGGCCGGCTTCAAGACCCGCCCCGCGCTCATGCTGCGCGGCAAGCCGACGCAGGGCATGGACTTCCACGACAACGTCCTCGTGCACGAGGACGCCGATGCGGCGGTCGCGCTGAAGATGTCCAAGGGCGACCTCGGGCTCGACGAGGACGACAGCGACTTCAACTACCACGGGCATGGCAACCACTACGGGACCGACCACACCCTCGAGATCGCCGCGGGCGACTTCGACGGCGACCGGCGCACCGACATCTTCCTCGCCACCGGCACCGGGTGGTTCATCTCCCGCGCGGGGATCCGGCCCTGGGAGCTGATCCACGAGTCGACCAAGCTCACGCGGGACCTCGGCTTCGCCGATGTCGACAACGACGGCACCACCGACGTCCTGTACCGCGACGGCGCGGGGAAGGTCGGCTATCTCAAGGGCGGCCGCGCCGCCCTGCAGCCGCTCACGACCGCGCCGGTGCCGATGCGCGAGATCCGCTTCGGCGACTTCGACGGCGACGGCCTGACCGACCTCTTCTACACGCGCGACCGCCAGTGGCACGTCTGGTACGGCCGCACGAAGGCCTGGGCCGCGACCCAAACGTCCACGACGCCGATCGGCGGGCTGCTGTTGGGCGAGTTCGACGCGGTGAAGGGCACCGACGTCGTTGCGGTCAAGGACGCGGGCTGGATGCGTTCGAGCGCCTCGACGGGCACCTACACGAAGCTCAACAGCCGGCGCGCGGACTCGTTCGCGAACATGGTCACCGGCGACTTCAACGGCAACGGCCGGACCGACATCGCCTACGGCGGCCAGAAGCGGTGGTTCGTCAGCTACGACGGCAGCGCGCCCTTCACGATCCTCCGCGACGGCAACGTTAGCCCGAACCTCAACGCCCTCCTGGTCGGCCGCTTCGACAACGGCAAGCACGGCGCGCAGGTCGCGGGCTACTCCGCGGCAGCGAACCCGCAGTACTTCAACGGATGGGAGGGCCAGGGGAGCACGAACGGCTACACCCGGCGGTCGGATCAGAAGATGCGCTGAGGCGCCCTCGGGCGAACCGGCGTCCCCGCCGGCGCCACCCAGTCGCTTGGCGCTCCGCCAACGCCATGCCACAGGAGATGTCCGAGTGAAGGAATCGATCGGGTGCCGCGGCCTCGTCGCCGCGGTCACGCTGGGCGCCGCCCTGACGGCCCCGGGCTCCGGCCATCGCCGCGCTCCCGCTGCGCGCGACGATCGTCGAAGGCGTCGGCATGGGCGGCGTCCGCCTCGGAATGACCGAGCGGCGAGTCAGGTCGATCTGGGGGCCGCCCGGGAAGTTCACCCCGTGCCAGAAGCTCATCGGCCGCGCCGACCGGGTGGGGCGCTCCGGGCGCCGTGGGCCGGCCCGTCGCCCGCGGGGGCGAGGGGACGGGGCCGTTCGGGTAGTGGCGATCGGCCGGTTGCCTCGGCGACCGATGTGAGGGAGAGTCCACCCAACGCAATCTCCCCGAGGAGAAGACGATGGACCACGCGGCCACGGTGCAGCGCTTCTACGAGATGATCAGCGCCGGAGACATCGACGGCTTCGGCGCTTTGCTGGCCGACGACTTCGTCGAGCACGAGGAGACGCCGGGCCTCGCGCCCACGAAGGACGGCGTCCTGGAGTTCTTCCGGATGTACCGCGCGGCGTTCCCCGACCTGCGCTTCGACCCGGAGGACGTCCTGGCCAGCGGCGACAAGGTCGCGGCGCGGGTGCGGGCGACCGGAACGCACGAGGGGGAGTTCATGGGCATGCCCGCGACCGGCAAGCGCGTCGACGTGCAGCTCATCGACATCATCCGGTTCGGCGACGACGGCCTCGCGCACGAGCACTGGGGCGTCGTCGACCTGATGGCGATGATGCAGCAGCTCGGCGCGATTCCCGAGGGCCCCCCGGCGTAGGTTCACGCCGGCGCGTAGTCGCGATGTCGCAGCCCATGACGGCGTGACGCGGCGCTGCGGCGCTGCGGCGGCCACGGCGGCCGTCGCGCTGGCCCTCGCAGCTCCGGCCCGCGCGGCGCCGTCCGCGGCGCAGCGGCTCGTCGCCACCTACGCCCCGGTCACGAACCTCCGCACGCAGGAGAACCCGCCCTGCGGGACCGACGGCGAGCAGTACCTTCCGACGACCGTCGACACCGTGCTGGGCAACCCGGGCGTCAAGCTCAAGCTCCAGCCGAAGGGCGTCAAGCAGGCCCGCACGGTCACGACGGCGCCGACGGCGTCCGACGTGGCCTTCAAGGGATCGGACTACTTCCTCGACCTGCCGGGCGATCCCCTCAACGCGGGCTGCACGTTCGGCCGGGACTTCGCCCGCCTCGTCGCTGACGGCAAGGCGCCGGCCGTCACCTACGCCCACATCGCGAACGAGCCGGGGCGCCCGGGGATCGCCGTCCAGTACTGGTTCTTCTGGTACTTCAACGAGTTCAACGATCTCCACGAGGGCGACTGGGAGGGCATGCAGGTCGTCTTCGACGAGGCCACGACGGCGGCCGAGGCGCTGGACTCCGGGCCCGACCGCGTCGCGGTCTTCCAGCACGCCGGCGGCCAGGTGACCGACTGGGACGGCGGCGAGCTCGAGACCGTCGGCACGCACCCGGTCGTCTACCCAGCGGCAGGCTCGCACGCGACCTACCTCGACTCCGGCGTCTACCTCGGCAACGGCCAGGGCGGCTCCGGTCTGGGCTGCGACAACACCGCCCAGCCGGTGCGGTCGGTGCGTCCGCGGGCAATCCTCATGCCCGACGACCCCGGCCGCCGCAGCCCGTTCGCCTGGCTCACGTTCCTCGGCCGCTGGGGCCAGCGCGAGGCCGGGTACAACAACGGGCCGCAGGGGCCGATCACGAAGCGGCAGTGGTTCCAGCCGTTCACCTGGATGGACGACCTGCGCTCGCATGCCCCCAAGATCCCGGGCGGATCGTTCCTGGGCCCAACGATCACCGGGGCATTCTGCGGCGTGGCGCGCGAGGCGTCGTCGGTCGTGAACCTCGCGGCCCGCACCACCCTCGGCGCGGCGCTCCTCGTCCTGTTCATGGTGGCGCTCGTCACGGTCCCGGCGGTGGCGACCCGCTGGCGCCCGGCGCCCGTGGAGCCGCTGCGCCAGCGCCGGCGCCTGGGGCAGCTCCTCGTTTCGACCGGGCGCCTGTACCGGCGCCACTGGCGCTCGCTCGTGCCGATCGGCCTGAGCGCGGTGCCGATCATCGGGGCGGTCAGCGGCCTGGAGTGGCTGATCGAACAGGTCGCGCCGGACAGCGGCACCGGCCGCTCGGTTGTCCTGGACATCGCCTCCGCGATCGGCACGCTCGGCCGCTTCGCCGGCGGGGTGATCTTTGGCGCGGTCGTCATCGCCTACGTGCGCAGCCTCGACGCGGGCGAGGAGGACCCGACGGCGCTGGGCGCGGCCCGCGGGACGGCACAGCGGTTCTGGCGGGTCGTGGGGGCGCAGGCGGCCTTCAACGTCGCCACGACGCTCATCGCCATCACGATCATCGGCCTTCCGTTCGCGGCCTGGGCTTACGTCCGCTGGCAGTTCGTCCAGCAGGAGGTGATGTTCCAGAACGTGAAGATCCGGCAGGCCTTCCGCGGATCGTGGCGGCTGTCCAAGAAGCGCTGGTGGAAGACCGCCTCGACCACGGCCGTCCTGTGGTTCGCGGGCAGCGTCCCGGGTCCAGCGGTCGGGCTGGCCCTGCTGTTCACGGACCTGCCGCTGTGGTGGATCAATCTGCTCGGCGCCGCGGCCTACGCACTCCTGATCCCCTACGTTGCGACGGGCCGGACGCTGCTGTACCTCGACCTCCTGGGCCGCCGGGCCGAGGCGGATGCGGCAGCGGCGGAGTCGGAGGCGGCCGCCGGGGAGGCGGCCCCCGCGGGGGACGGCGCCGCCAGCTGAGCGCGGCGGCGCCGTCCGGCAGCCGCCGCTGCCGCGTCTACGGTTCCGGTCGTGGACGAGCCCGACCTGGACCGGCCGCCCGCGGGGCTGCGCATCACCCTGATCCGCATGACGGCCCTGCTGGCCGTCCTGGGCGTGCTGCTGCTGATCCCGTGGCCGCTGACGCCGCCCGGTGCTGGCCGCCTGGCCGCGACCGGCCTGATCCTGATCACGCTGCTCGCGCTGGGGGCGACCCGCCACGTCTCCCGGTACGCCAGGCGGATCGCGCCGGCCCGCAGCCTCGCGGCAGCCTCGGAGCGTCACTACCAGGCCGTGCGCCGGCTCGTGCGCCGGACGGGGATCGCGCCGGTCGGCCTCGTGCTCTTCGTGCTGTTCTTCATCACCTGGGCGCTGATCTACGCCGCGGTCTGGTCCGCCGAGCCGATTCCGTGCAAGGCCGACGCGGCCAAGGCGTGCGCCGGGGCGTTCTACGGGACCCACCCGCGCATGGAGTTCAGCGACTTCCTCTACCTGTCGGCCAACCTCGCGGCCGCCAGCCCGCCGCCGGACCTCTTCCCGGCCTCCCGGCTGGCCCGCGCCGCCGCGACGCTGGAGGTCGTGAGCGGGATCGCGCTGATCACGCTCTTCGCCGGCGCGCTGCTCGGGCTGCGAGCCGCCGGCGAGAGCGAGGGCGCGGGGAGCCGCGCTCCCGCCCGGGCGGAGCCCGAGACCGGCCCGCCCGGATCCGCCAGCTGAGGGCCGCCGGCCCGAGCGGGGCCCGCCGCCAGCCGAGGCGTGGCGGGCCGGCGCTCGGTAGCCTGCGCGCGAATGGCGGCCGCCCCGCCGGCCGCTTGGAGATTCACGGGGGGAGGACCGTCATGCTGCGCCGTCTCAGCTTCGCCGTCACCGTCGCCGCGCTGGCCGGCCTCGCGGCCGCGGGCCCGGTCGCCGCATCGGCGGGCACCGAGCGGGCCGACGCGGCACTGGACCGCGCGCTCGACGCCCTCGTCGCGCGCTCGCAGGGCCCGCCCGGCGCCGTGGCGATCGTGCAGCGGGGCGCCGATGTGACCGTCCATACGTCGGGCGTGGCGAACGTCCGCACGCGCCGCAAGATCCAGATCAGCGATCACATGCGGACGGCCAGCACCGCCAAGGCGTTCAACGGCGCGGTCGTCCTGTCGCTGGTGAGCCAGGGCCGGCTGAAGCTGTCGGCCACGATCGGCGCGACGCTGCGCGGCCTCCCCGCGGCCTGGGCCTCGGTCACGGTCGGCCAGGCACTGCACCACACCAGCGGCCTGCCCGACTACACGACCAGCCCCGCCTTCCAGACAGCGCTGGGCCAGAACTTGCGGCGCCGCTTCGACTCGCGGACGCTGTGGACGTACGTGGCCGGCGAGCCGCTGCGCTTCAAGCCCGGCACCTCCTACCACTACTCGAACACCGACAACGTCATCGCCGCGCTGTTTGCCGAGGCGGTCACCGGACGGTCCGAGGAGCGCCTGCTGGCTGAGCGGGTGTCCCGGCCCCTCGGGCTGGCCGGGACGAGCCTGCCGTCCGGGTACCTGATGCCCACCCCGTACATCCGCGGCTACCTCCGCGAGCCGGGCGCGCCGCTGCAGGACGTCAGCCAGGCCCTGTCCGCCTCGGCGTTCTGGGCGTCGGGCGGCATGGTGACCACACCGGCGGATTTCAACCGCTTCGCGCGCGGGTACATCGGCGCGCGGCTGTTCAGCCGGGCCGTGCAGCGCCAGCAGATGCGCTGGGTCGCCGGCACCTCCGAGCCGCCGGGCCCGGGCGTGAACTCCGCTGGCCTGGCCGTCTTCCGCTACCGCACGCGCTGCGGCACGGTGTACGGGCACACGGGGAACTTCCCGGGCTACACCCAGTTCTTCGGCGCGACGCTCGACGGTCGGCGCTCCGTGACCGTGTCGGTGAACGAGCAGCTCAGCCAGGAGGCCCAGCTCCCGGCCGTCTGGCGGGTCCTGCGCGCCGCCGAGGAGACCGCGGTCTGCGCCGCGCTGGTGCGCTGAGCGGCGCCGGACCTTCCGCGGCGCGGCGGCCCCGGCCGGGTCCGCCGCAGTCGCTCAGCGATCGCCGCTTCGGACCCTGCGGACATGGCCGGCAAGCCGAGTCGCACCGGCATCGCTGCGCTTCCCGCGCGGGCGCTGCGCGCGCCTACAGGCTGCCCTGCGGCTGCAGCTCCGCGAACGCCGCGCCGTGCACCTCGTGCCCGGCCATCGTGCCTGAGTACCGGAAGAGCCCCTCGTAGACCGCGCGACCGGCCATCGTGAACTCCGAGTCGCGGCGCACGGCGGTGAGCGTGAGCGCGCCGCGGTGGCGGGCGTCGGGCCCGCGCAGGATCGCCCGCCACTTCGTCGCGTACGTCTTCCCGGTGGCCGGGCTCTTCCACTCCGAGCCGCGGACCGGAGTGAGCGTGATGTCCTTCAGGCCCCAGTTGGAGGCGATGAGCGCTCCGTTGCGGGCGCGCGGACTGTGCGGCGTCGCCAGGGCCGCGTACGGCAGGGTCCCGACGGTCGGCTGGCTCAGCTGCCCGAGCACCATGCCCCCGCCGAGCGCGGGCATCGGGATCTCGAACGAGGCCCAGCCGAAGCGGTCGCCGAGGATCTTCTCCGCGTTGGGCCCGAACGACTGCGTGCACTGGTCGAAGAACAGCCAGCCGCGCGTGCCGCCGATCACGCGCCGGCCGCCGCGCACGACGACGTAGCGCTGCACCTGCAGCAGCGGTGACGAGTAGTAGTAGTTCCCCTGGCCCGTCATCGGGTCGCCCGTCGCCCGCAGGTAGCGCGCGATCGAGCCGCCGAAGCGCTGCATGATCGCCGTGCGCTGCGCCGCGGTCAGCCACTGGGGCTTGAACCCTGAGGGGCCAAAGCCCCACATCGCGACGCCGGTCAGGTCCTTGACCCGCACGTACACGGTCATCGGCCGCTTCGGCGCGCTCGGGGCCTTCGTGCCGATCGACCCCTCGTCGAGGCTCGCGGTGACCTCGTAGATCGCGCCGCGCTGGCCGAGCTGGCCGTCCACGACGCGCATGTCGACGAACCGCGGCAGCTTCCCCAGGGTCACCTGCTCGGCGCGGGCGCTCCACGGGTCGGTCGTGAGCGACATCGGGAACGTGAGCTCGGGAACGCCGTCGATGCCCCCGCCCCACCAGCCGCTGCCGGTGTTGGCGATCACGCCGGAGAGCGCCACCGGGAGCGTGGGCAGGTGCGGGATGAGCCCGTCCTGGCGCTGGATCATCGAGACGAACGAGTTGAAGCTCCCGCCCGCCCCGACGAGGTTCCCGAAGATGAGCTGCGACTGCATCTCCATCTGCGGCTGATTGCTGGAGAGGTAGGTCCGCATGCCTTGCGGGCTGCGCGCCTGCGGCACGGTGGCCGTCCGCGAGTAGTAGGCGTCGGCGAAGCCCGTCCCGGCCGCGGCTTGGGCGATCGCGGGCCCGGCGCCCGCGGCCCCGGCGGCGAGAGCGGCCGACGTGGCGGAGAGGAGCAGGAAGCGGAGGGGAGCGCGCATGCCGCAGTCGTCGGCCGCGCAGGCCGGGTCCTTGACGTCTGACGGCGCGGCCCCGCGCCGTCGGGGCGAAGGCTGCGTCAGTTTGCGCCGGGCGGCGGGTCGCCGGGGGCGAGCGCGGCGCCGATCTCGGCGAACAGGCTGTCGGCCGGGTTGGCGGCGTCGCCGTCGGGCTTGAAGGCCTTCTCCCCCAAGGTGGCGGCCACGGCGATCGCGATCCTCCGTGAGGGCAGGTAGGCCTCCGCCGCCGCGTAGCCCCCGAAGAAGGGGTTCTGCATGAGCCAGCTGCCCTTGATGACGACTCCCAGCCCATAGGCGTAGTTCCGGTCGCCACGGCGGCACGTCGCGCAGCCGGGCACCGGCCCGCCGAACCGCCGCTGATCGGTCGAGACCATCGCCCGATAGGACGCCCGCGACAGGAGCTTGCCGGTGCCGATCGCGATCGCGGTGGCGTGCAGGTCGTCGATGTTCGTCGTCTGGATCGCCCCGTGGGTGATCGTCCACGACGGGTTCCAGTAGGTCGACTCCTCGTAGAACCGCCGGCCCCGCGGGATCCCGAGGGACTCCCGGCGCTGGGAGGTGAAGGCGTGCAGGACCGGCTCGGGAATCCTCGGCGACTGCGGGTCGGTCGTGTGCGTGAGGCCGAGCGGACGCAGGACCCGGTCGCGCATGAGCCGGGTCATCTTCTGCCCGGTGATCTTCTCGAGGGCCAGGCCGAGGATCACGTAGTTGGTGTGGGCGTAGCTCCAGTTGGTCCCGGGCCGGTAGATCAGCGGCTCGGAGACGGCGTAGGACAGGAGCTGGCGCGGGGTGAAGGTCCGGAAGGGATCGGCGTCCAGCGCCGGGAAGAAGCCGGGAGCCTCCACGTAGTCGTGGTAGCCCGAGGTCATCTGCGCGAGCTGGCCGAGGGTCACGCGGCTGCTGTTGGGGATCTCGGGCAGCCACTTCGACAGCTTGTCGGTAAGGCGCACCTTCTTCTCGTCGACGAGCTGGAGCAGCAGGTTGGCGACGTAGGAGATCGCCACCGCCCCGTTGCGGAAGTGCATGCCGGTGGTCGCCGGCACCCCGGTCATCGAGATCCCCGCCGCCCTGGTCAGGATCACCCTGCCGCCGACCGACACTTTCACGATCACCGCCCGCAGGTGCTTGCGGGCCATCGCCGTCCGCACGATCCGCATCACCTTGGCCGCCGTCGCCGCGTCCCCGGGCCGCGCGGTCGCCGCGGCTCCGGCCGGCCCCGCGACTCCGACGGCCAGGAGCGTCGCGGCCGCCACGGCGGCCACGAGCACCGCCCGCGCCGGCCGGGGCCGGCGCATCCGCCCGGCGGCCCCGCCGCTCACGTCGCTCCGTCGCGCGGTCTCGATCATCGCGTGCACCCTACGCACCCAGTCCGGCGCGCGACGCAGTGGCCGAGGCCATCAGGCGGATCGGGTCGCCAGGCACCGGCGGTCCCCACACGTGGGCCGCCGTCCGTCCGGCGTTCAGGGCAGCGGCTGCCCGGAGTCCGGGCCGAACGGCTGGCGGTCCGAGGGGCAGACCGTCCCGCGCGGCGGCGTGACGAGGCGGACGAGGTAGGCGCGGGTCGCGCGGCGGACGCAGGCGCTCGGGTCGGCGTCGCTCGTGTGGCCGTAGCCGTCGTGGGTCAGCAGGACCGCGTTGGCGAACCGCCGCGCGGCGGCCACGGCGTTGGCGGAGGGCGTGCTGGATCGCGCGCGTCGGTGACAGCGCGCCGGGCCGGCGCTCGGCCCGCGGCACGGCGGGCGGGTTGCGGAGCGCCCAGGCTCCCCCGGACCGACCGCGACCAGCGGCGGCCCCCGTGGCGTAGGGTGACGCGCATCTCCCGGCGCCGATCCTTCCTCCGCTGCATCGCACCGGCCGCCTTGGCGCTCCTCACGGTCGGCGGACCCGCCGGCCCGGCGCAGGCCCGCCCGTCGTCGCCGCGGGCGGTCGCGACCGCGGTTCGGCTGACGCCGGTGATCCAGTCGGTGCCGACGACTCCGCGGTGGTACCGGGCCGACGACGGGCGCTGGCACCTCTCCTACGAGCTCGAGCTGACCAACGCGGTCCCGCTGCCCGTCACGGTGACGTCGGTCCAGGTGCGCGCAGCGGGCGGGAGGCAGGTCGCCACACTCTCGGGAAGCCGGCTGGCGGCATCGATGAGCCTCCTGGGAGGCGGCGGGGCGGCGACCACCCTCCCGGCCTCGGCCGTCGGCATCGTGTGGCTCGACCTGGCCTTCGCCAGCCGCCGGGCGATCCCGGCGCGCATCGAGCATCGGCTCACGGTCGACGTCGGACCCGGCCTGCCGGTGGGGCCGACCCTGACCGAAACCGGCGCCCGCGCGACCGTGGCGCGCCGCGGCCCGGTGCCGATCGGCCCGCCGCTCGCGGGCGGGCGCTGGGTCGTGGTCACCAGCGTCCACCGCCGGGGGCTGCAGCCGGTCAACGGGGCGCTGCGCCTCGGGCAGCGCTTCGCGATCGACTTCTCGGCCCGCCTCGACGCGTCCGGCCGGACCCACACGGGGCCGTCGAACCGCAACGCCAGCTACTTCAACTACGGGCAGCCCCTGCTCGCGGTCGCCGCCGGGACCGTCGTCACGGCGGCGGACGGCCTCCCCGACCAGGTCCCCAACGTGACCCGCCCCGTCGATCTGGCCACGGCCGACGGCAACCACGTGATCCTCAGGCTCGGCCCCGGCGTCTACGCCGGCTACGCGCACCTCCAGCCCGGCAGCGTGCGCGTGCGCCGCGGCGACCGCGTGCGGCCAGGCCAGGTCCTCGGCCTCCTCGGGAACTCCGGCAACAGCTCCGGGCCCCACCTGCACTTCCAGCTCATGACCCGCCCCTCGCTGCTCGACGCCGACGGCCTGCCGTTCGTGGTCGACCGCTTCCGCCTCGACGGCCACGTGCCCTCGCTGGACCAGCTCATCGACACCGACCGCGACGGCACCCCGGTGCCGATCGACCCCGCCGGCGCCGGCCCGCGCCGCGCCGTCGGGTTCACCGAGCTCGGCGTCGTGTCGTTCGCGGGCCGCTCGCCGCGCTGAGGGCCCGGGCGTCGTTGCGCCGAAACGCCGAGAGCCCCGCCGCAGCGGGGCCCTCGCCACATCGGGGAGACAGGATTTGAACCTGCGACCGCCCGGCCCCCAGCCGGGTGCGCTACCAGACTGCGCCACTCCCCGTGGAATGGTCCTGCAGAGCGGGCGACGGGAATCGAACCCGCCCTAGAAGCTTGGAAGGCTTCTGTGCAACCACAACACTTCGCCCGCAAAGCCTGAGGCCATCATAGCCGCGCGGCGCCGATGCGGCGCCCGGGCTGACGTCACCGCGGCGGGGCGTCCCGGCGCTCCTCGACCGGGACCTCGTCGCCTTCGTCGGCCAGGCCGGCGGGAGGCCACGGGCCGTACCAGTTGTCGCGGGCGCCGTCGAGCGTCACCGCGGTGCCGCTGAAGGCGTGGCCGAGCGGCGAGGCGAGCATCGCCACGAGCCAGGCGTGCTCTTCCATGCGGCCGAGCCGCTGGAGCGGGACGCTGCGGGCCGCCCCGGCGAAGACCACGGGCGGGTACTTGCGCAGCGATGGCGTGTCGTAGTGGCCGGCGGCGGCCGCGACCACGGCGATCCCGTCCGCCCGCCACGCGGCGGCGAGGTCCCGGGTGAGCGCCTCGACCGCCGCGCGGGCCGCGCCGGAGTGGGCCATGCCGGGCATCCCGTGGTGCGGGGAGAGCGTGACGTTGACGATCGTGCCGCCGCCCGCCGGCGCCAGCGCCCGGTCGCGCGCGGCCTGGCACATCGCGATGGTGCCGCCCACGTTGAGGTTCCAGACCGCCCGCCAGCCCTTGGGCTCGATCATCTCCGCGGGCGCGAAGTACTGGCCGCCGGCGTTGTTGACGAGCACGTCGAGGCGGCCGTGGCGCGCGAGCACCGCGTCGACGATCGCCGCGGCGCCCGCGGCCGTGCGGATGTCGCCCGGGACCGCGGAGCCGCCGGCGCCGAGGTCCGCCACGGCCTCGTCCAGGACCTCGGCCCGGCGGCCGGCGATCACGACCTGCGCGCCGCAGCCGAGCAGCTCCGCCGCGGTCGCCTTGCCGAGGCTCGTGCCGCCGCCGGTGACGAGCGCGACGCGCCCGGCGAGCATGTCGGCGGCGAAGATGCGGGACGGGGGCGCCATGGCGCCGCCCATCCTGCCACCGATGGGCCAGCGCCGAGGTTGAGGTTCGGCCGGCGAGCGCGGCCGAACGGCGACCTCGCGACTGGCATCGCGCCGGGAAGGGGCGGCGGTGCCGGGCCGCCGGCTGATCCGGCCGGCCCGCCGCGGCGAAGACCCCGGCATGGACGCGACCGCCCCGACCGCCGAGACCGGCGCCCGCCCCGGCCCGGCCCCCGCCCAGGCCAGCCCGATGCGCTCGTTCGACCCCGCGGCGGTCGGGCGGCTGGAGGCGAAGGCGTGGGAGCTCTACTACCGCCGCAGGTGGACGCGGTTCCTCGTGACCTCGGTCCGGCTCGTGCGCGCGGCGTTCCGGATGCCCTGGCCGGCGACGCTGCACGGGGCGTGGCTCGTCCTGCGGGCCAACCAGGCGTGGGCGCCCTTCCCGGACAACGATCCGGTCGCCGCCCGGGCGATCATGGCCCGCTTCTACCGGCGGCTCGGCGCCTCGGAGGGGCGACCGATCGACGCCGTCCGCGCGGCGGAGCTCGAGGTCGACTGGTGGCGGGCGCACCGCGAGGCCCAGCACGCGGGCGGGTCCGGCCGCTCGCCGGAGCTCGTGGCGGCCCTGCGAGATCTCAATGCCTTCCTCTACGGAGCGAGCCCCGCCGCCGTGGAGCCGGCGGCGGCACTGCGCGCCGAGGCGATGGGCGTGTCGGACGACTGGGTCGCCGCCGGGTGCGACCCCGCCGACCCCCGGCTCGCCCAAGCGCGCGATCTGCTCGAGCGCTCCTACGCGTCGCTGCGCGCGGCGGTCAGCGCCTGACGCCGCCGGCGCTCACGCGCGGGCCGCGGCCTTCGCCGCCGCCCGATCGTACTGCTCGCGCAGCAGCGCGAGCACGTCCTGCAGGTCTGACTCGTCGCGGATCGGCCGCGACGCCCAGCCGGAGTCGGGCAGCCAGCGGTGCCGCTCCACCCGGCCGGCCGCGATCAGCTCGTCGCGGCGGGCCACCGTGAGCGGGACGTCGGCGAGCCGGTCGCCGTGCAGGTGGCCGAGCTCGCGGCGGCCGAGGCGGAACTCGATGCCGCCGAACCGGTGGGGCGCGACGGTCACCCCCTCCCAGCTCGCCGCCTCGGCCTCGATGCGGGCAGCGGCGCCGTCCATCACGCCGCCGCCTCGGACGGGCGGGGCTCGGCCGCACGCGCCTCCTCGGAGTGGGCCTTCGAGTCGGCACTGCGGATGAGGACGATGGCGGCGACGGCGCCCAGGACGGCGAAGCCGGCCCCGGTCTGGAACGCCGCCCGGAAGCCCTCGGTCAGCGCGCTCGGGACATCCGGCCGGCCGGTCGCGCTGGCCAGCCGGTCGTCGGTCACGCCGTTGGCGATCGCGGCGAGGATCGCCAGGCCAAGCGCGCCGCCGATCTGCTGGGAGGTGTTGATGAGGCCCGAAGCGAGGCCCGCTTCCCGCGGGGCCACGTTGCTCACCGCCGCGATCGTCACCGGCACGAACGTGAAGCCCAGTCCGACCGCCGCCAGGAGCGACGCGGGGAGCACGTTGGCGACGTAGCTCCCGTCGGCGCTGACCTGCGCGAACCAGGTCAGGCCGGCAGCGATCAGGAGCAGGCCGGTGATCATGATCGGCTTGAAGCCGATGCGGGTGACGAGCTGGGAGGCGACGCCCGCCGACACGATGATCGACAGCGCCAGCGGCAGGTAGGCGAACCCGGACTTCAGCGGGCTGTAGCCGAGCACCTGCTGCAGGTAGAGCGAGATGAAGAAGAACATCGAGAAGAGCGACGCGCCGGTCATGAGGCCGACCACGTTCGCGCCGGTCGCGGTGCGGTTGCGGAAGAACCGGAACGGCACGAGTGGCGCCTTCGTGCGCAGCTCGATCGCCACGAAGGCCGCGTGCAGGGCGGCCGAGAGGGCGAGCAGGCCGATGGTCTGGCCCGAGCCCCAGCCGGCGCTGTTCGCGTCGACGAGCGCGTAGACGAGCACCGACAGGCCGGCGGTGATCGTGACCGCGCCGGCGACGTCGAACGTGCGGGACCCCTCGGCGCGGCTCTCGGTGATCAGGCGCGGCGCGAGCAGGGCCGCGACGATCCCGATGGGGACGTTGACGTAGAGCACCCACTGCCAGCCCAGGCCGTCGGTGAGGACACCGCCGAGCAGCACGCCCGCCGCGCCGCCCGAGCCGGCCACGGCGCCCCACACGCCCAGCGCCTTGTTGCGCTCCGAGCCCTCGGCGAAGGTGTTCGTCACGATCGACAGGGCGGCGGGGGAGAGCAGCGCGGCGCCCAGGCCTTGCACGGCGCGCGCGATCACGAGCTGGGCCTCGGACTGCGAGAGGCCGCCGGCCAGCGAGGCGGCAGCGAAGACGATCAGGCCGATGATGAACACGCGGCGGCGGCCGAGCAGGTCGGCCATGCGGCCGCCGAGCAGCAGGAAGCCGCCGAACGTGAGGACGTAGGCGTTCACGACCCAGGCGAGGTTCTCCTGGGAGAAGTTCAGGTCCCTGCCGATGGACGGCAGGGCGACGTTGACGATCGAGGCGTCGAGGACGACGACGAACTGCGCCATCGCCAGGAGGGCGAGGACGAGCCACTTGCGGCGGCCGTCGGCGGAGGGCTGGGAAGGCATGGCGACGTGCTCCAGAAGCTTGTATGTTGTGACGGTGTGAATCGGAACCTGAGTTCCGGTTCAGGTTCGTGACGATACGGAATCGGAGTTCCGCTTGTCAACTGATGCTTCCCCCGGCGCCGACGCGGCAAACGGAGCCGCAGGCTGCCGCCCGCTGCGAGCCGACGCCCGGCGCAACCGCGAGCGCATTCTCGCCGCCGCCCGGGATGCCTTCGCTGAGTACGGCGGCGCGGCGCAGATCGATGACGTCGCCCGGCGAGCCGAGGTCGGCGTCGGCACGGTCTACCGCCACTTCCCCACCAAGGACGACCTGCTCATGGCGCTGGCCGCGGAGCACTTCGCGACGCTTGCCGGGCTGGCGCGGGACGCACTCGCCGAGCAGCCCGACGGCTGGGAGGCGTTCGCCGGCTTTCTGCGCGCCGCGGCGGCTCACCAGGCATCGGACAAGTCCGTCTTCGACGTCCTGACGGCGACGCCGCAGGCCGGCCGGTCCCGGGCCGCCCGTGACGAGGGGCTGTGGGACGCCGTCGGCGAGCTCGTCAACCGCGCCCAGGCCGCCGGAGCGCTGCGGGCCGACATCCTCCCGGACGACATCCCGATGCTGATGTGCGCGGTCGGCGAGGCCGACCGGGTCGGACCGCATGGCGACCGGCCCGTCTGGCCCCGCATGCTCGCGCTGATCCTCGACGGGCTGCGCGCCGACGTGCCGGACCGCGAGCCGCTGCCGCCGCGGACCCGGCAGCGGGCGCGGTCGCGGGCCTGACGGGTCCCGCGCCGCTCCGGCGCCGCTAGGCTGCGCAGTCGCCGCCCACCCTCGCCAAGGACCGCCCATGCCCGCACGCCGCTCCATCGCCGCCGCCGCTCTCTGCCTCGCGCTCCTGCCGGTCGCCGCCTGCGGCGGCTCGGGCGCCAGCGACGAAGATCAGATCAAGAGCACCGTGTCGGGCTTCTACACGGCGTTCGCGGAGGGCAAGGGCGACAAGGCCTGCGGCTACATGAGCGCCAACGCGAAGGAGCAGCTGCTCAAGAGCACCAAGGCGCTGGGCGTGACCACGTGCGCGAAGGGCATCGAGGCCGCCGCCGGGTTCCTGCCTGCCAAGCTCTCGAACCAGATCAAGAAGCTCACGGCCACCGACATCAAGGTCGACGGCGACAAGGCCACCGCCACGCCGTCGCCGAAGATCACGAACGCCAAGCTGCTCCTCGTCAAGGAAGACGGGGACTGGAAGCTCGACACCGACACGACCGTCAAGTAGCGCGGGCCCAGGAGCGGCGCGGCCCGGGCGCGGCTGCCGCGCCGGGGCCCGCGGCGCGGTTGAATGGGGAGGAATGGCACTCCGCGGCGTCCCTAGGGTCATGCGACCCTCCCGCCAGCGCCTCGCCGCCGCGGCTGCCGCCGGCGGGGCTGCCGTTGGCACCGCTGCCGCCGGAGCGCTCGGCCTGGCCGCCCCCGCCGATGCCGCCGCCATCCTGCCGCTCGTGAGCCGGGCGCCCGCGGGGCCGATCCCGGCGGGCTTCGACCGCGCCGCGGGCGCCGGCGCCGTGGCCGCGCGGGCCGCCGCGGTGCGCCGGTTCGTGACGCCGAGCGGCGTGACCGTGCGCGTCCGCGCCGGGAACGCCGGCGCGGCCACCGTCCAGTCCTACGTCGACTTCCTCGACTCCCTCCCCCACGGCTCCGAACTCGGCCTGCTCACGCTCGACATTCGCGCGCCGGCGGCGGTCCGGGCCGCGTGCGGCGGCGCCCAGGGCGTCCTGGCCTGCTACTCGCCCGCGGCGAACACGATGGTGGTCCCAGGCCGAGAGATCGCCGCGAGCACCGGGCTCTCGACCGCCTACGTCATCGCGCACGAGTACGGCCACCACGTCGCCCGCCACCGCCGCAACGACCCGTTCCCGACCCTCGACTACGGGCCGAAGTACTGGGCGTCGGAGCAGCGGGTCTGCTCGGGCGTGCTCGCCCGCCGGCTCGCCCCCGGCAACGAGGGCGCGAACTACCTGGCCAACCCCGGCGAGGCGTGGGCCGAGTCCTACGCGCAGCTCACCTATCCGCGGGTGCGCTGGCGGTTCTCCTCCCTGCTGGCCCCGGACCCCGCCTCGCGGCAGGCCGCGCTGCGCGATGTCCGCGCACCCTGGAACGGCGACCGCATCCGGATCTTCCGTTCCAGCCTCGGCCCGGGCGCGACGTCCCGGCGCTTCACCGTGATCCTGCGCCTCGACGGCCGCTTCGAGGCGGACCTCAGCGGACCGGCGGACGCCGGCTATGACCTCCGCGTGTCCGCCGGCGGCCGCCTCCAAGGGACCACGAGCGCACCCGGCAGCACCGACGCGCTCGCCTTCCGGGCCGCCTGCCGCTCGTCGGCCGCCGAGCCGGTGACCGTGACCGTCGTGCGCCGCGTCGGCCGCGGCCCGTTCACGCTGCGGGTGCGCCACCCGGGCTGACCGCCCGCCGGCGGCCGGCCGCCGGGGATCAGTACCCCGGGAACGGCGGCCCGCTGGCCGCGGGGTTGTGACCTGGCATGCCGCCATAGGAGTGGATGAGCGGCATCCAGCGCTTGATGAACCCCTGGAATCGCAGCGCGGCGCGATACAGCGGCGTGCCGAGCCCGCCCCACTTGAGCTTCGCCGCGCGGGCATACACGAGAGCGAAGTGGACGCCGATCTCCTGATAGCGGCACCAGGACGGCCACTCGCGCAGCTCCACGCCCCACAGCTCGTTGCGAAGGTGATGCTCCTGGTCGGCTTTGGGCGTGCCGGGGGTGTAGCCGCCGAGCGCGTCGAGTTCGGCGCCGACGCCGTTCGCCTCCTCCGCCATCGGCAGCAGGACGTCCTCGAGGCGCAGCTGCTCGTCGATCCTCGCATCGACCCAGGCGACCGCGGCTTTCTGGGACTTCGGGTAGCGCAGCGGCTGCGAGGTCGGGCAGAACTCGGGCCCTTCGCCGACGCACAGGTCGCGCAGGCGGTAGAAGACCACCCCGGCCGAGCCGCTCTCGGTCGCCCCGCCGATCGCCACGGTGACCGTGGCGCCGACGTCGCGGATCTGCGGCACGCTCAGCTCCTGGCCGGCAGGACAGCGGCAGCCGCCGCCGACGCACAGCCACGTCTCGTCGTCTGCTCCGACCTTCACGTCCTGCTTCCCGTCGCTCAGCCGCACGCGGCCCTTGAACGCCTCGATCCGCGCGACCACCTGGTCTGCCACGGGCGCGAGCCGGAACAGGCGGTTCGCGTACGGGGGCGCCGACAGGAGGGCGTCGGCGGTCACGGGCGGGGTCGGGGTCGGCGCCACCGCGGCCGGGACCGCCACCGGCGCCGCCGTGGTCCAGGCCGGGCCGGCGCCGCCGAGGCGAGCGTAGCTCGACGCCCAGGCGTCGAGGAATGCGTCGCTCGTGGCGCCGGCGAGACGGAAGGCCCGGTCGTTCTCGTACTCCCGGGCGGCCGCGAGCGTCTGCACCCACGGCGGCCCGTTCGTCTCGGCCAGGCGCCCCCAGAAGTAGGCGGCCGCGTGGGCCAGGCCGAAGAGCGGCTGGTCGCCGGCGAAGTAGTCTTCGGGCGAGGAGGAGACCTCCGACAGCCGGACCGGCGCCACCTGGGAGGCCGCCCACTCGGCGCCGCCCTCGATCACCCAGGTCCCGTCCTCCCGCGACCACCGGGTCGGGGCCGCGTCGAACTGGACGCAATGGAAGACCTCGTGCGCCACCGTGTTGGCGAGGTAGGCGGCCGAGGCCGACCCGTGGTCGGCGCGGCTGATGCGGATTCGGCACGTGGCGGCATTCGTGTAGGAGAGCTCGCCGCCGGCGTCGAGGGGCAGCGCGTCCGCCGCCGCGCCGCCGGCGTGCTCCCGCGTCAGCGACGGCACCCATCCGGCCTGGATGTCGAGTCGCAGCGCATGCCCGGTCCGCTGCTGGAACTGTGCGGAGAACCCGTCGGCCATCGCCTCGAGCCGCGCGTCGCGCTTGAGCGGCGCCCCGGGCCCCGAGGCGTGCGCGGAGCCCGGGAGGGCAACGCCGAGCCGGGAACTGATCGCGGCGCGCTGGGCCGGCGACAGCGAGCGCAGGCGCCGGGCGATCCAGGCAAGGACCACCGTCCCATCGGGACCGTCGCCCGCCGGGCCGGCGGGCACGCTCACGCCGGGGATCGGCCCGTAGGCCAGCGAGAAGGCCGCCAGCGCCGTCCGGCGCGAGACCCGCCCCGACGGGCCCACGTCCTGAAGGACGCGGCCCCACGCCGGGCGATCGGCAGCCGTCCCGGCTCGTGCGGCCAGCAGGCGCGCCCACGTCGCCGCGGCAGCGCGGGCGTTCCGGTCGGTCCGTGTCAGGCGCACGGCAGCGGCCGCGCGCCCGTCGGCCGCGACGGCGATCACGCCCGCCCGCGTGCTTCGCAGGCGGACGATCCCCGGCTGCCCCGGCGCCCGCGTCCCGATGCCGGCGACGATGCGGCGCAGCGTCCGCGCCGCCGCAGCGTCACGCACGATTGCCACGCCCGACACGACCCGGCTGTCCCGGCGCGCCAGCGCCGATCCGGCCAGCGTCGCGCCCGACACGACGGCGCGCCCGCGGGATCCCAGGGCCGAGCGAAGCAGCGCCCGCCCCGCTGCGCTCCCGGCTGGGAGCGGGCGCAGGCCCGGCGCGTCGGAGGCCCGCAGCGGAATCGCCACGGGGGCGGCGGCGGCCTGGCCGCCACCGCCGCTGGCGATGGCGAGCGCCAGCGCGGCAGCGGCGATCAGTCGATGTCGGGCGGGAGGGCGCATGTCTAGCTAGTCGGCACCGGCTCGTCGCCACTGAAGCGAGGCCGGCTCGAGTTCACAACGCGCCGGCGCGGCGCGGTGTTGGCCGCGCCTCGGGAGGACGGCAGGACCGCAGCAGCTACCGGATGTAGACCGGCGTGCCGATGTGCACGCGCCGGTATAGGTTGATCACGTCGGGCACGCGCATGCGGACGCAGCCGTGCGAGGCGTTGCTGCCCAGGCTCCACAGGTCGCCGGTCCCGTGGAACCCGACCGAGCCGGTGATGCCGATCCAGCGGGCCTTGAGCGGATTGTCGGGGCTGCCGCCCGGAATCGTCGAGCCGCCGAGCGACCCGGCCCACGACGAGTTCGGGACGCTCCAGGACGGGTTGACCTGCTTGGCGATGACGTGGAAGAGGCCGGTCGGCGTCGGGTAGGCGGGCTGGCCGACGGCGACCTTGTAGCGGATGACGACGCGCAGGCGCCGCCACACCCGGACCTTGTGCTCAGCCCGCGACACGGTGATCACGAGCGGGTAGCGCCGCGCGATCGTCTTGCGCGTGACCGGCTTGACCAGCCGGACCCGCCAGCGCAGGACCCGGGGTGCAGCGGGGTTCGCAAGCGTGGCGAGGACCACCGCGCCGAGCCGGCCGCGGCCGGCCAGGCGGCGCCCGGACCGCGGGCGGGTGGTCCGCAGGACGTTGACGCCCCAGATGAGGCGCGCGTTGCGGCGCCGCACCCGCGTGCGGCGATCCGCCCGGGCGACGAAGGCGCGCACCGCGGCACGGCTCGGCGCGAGGCGCAGCCCGAGCGCGACCTTCAGCGTCGTCGCCCCCGGCTGGCGACGCAGCGCGCGCTGGGCCGAGGACCAGGCCCGCGCGACCAGCGCGGCGGCGTCCACGGCCACACCGGCGCGGCGCGGCGACAGCACGACGTGACGGCCGCGCGCGATCACGGTCACCGGCCGCGACAGCGGGACGACGATCTCTGCGGTGATCCGATCGCGGGCCTCGGCCTGGGTCAGCCCCGAGAGGTCGGTGCGCCACACGCTGACGCCCGCCGGGAAGCGCGGCGCGTCGCTCGCCGGCGCTCCCGGCGTCAGGCCGCCCGAGGCGGCGGCTGCCGGCGCGGCGGCGACGGCGACGGCCGCGGCCGCTGCGAACAGGCCGACGGCGCCGCCGCGAAGGCGGGCACGGCGCACGAGGCTCGAACGGTCGCGGGGCATGGGCAGGCGGCGCGCGGGCGCGCGACGGCGACCGTAGCAACGGACCGGCGGGCGCCCGACGGCTGCACGATCGCGTGCAGGCGCAGGAGGCGGGCGCCCAGAGCCGACGCCCCGCGGGGCGCCCGCCCGCCCCCGGCGATCAGCACGCGCCGCCCTGCGGCGGCGCGCCTGGTCGCATCGGGGACAGGGGCGGCTAGTTCAGCGCGCCCTTGAGCGCGCTGGCCGCCGAGAACTTCGCGGCCTTCGAGGCGGCGATCTGGATGGTCGCCCCGGTCGCGGGGTTGCGGCCCTGGCGGGCGGCGCGGTGGGACACGGAGAACTTCCCGAAGCCGGCGATGGAGACCTCGCCGCCACCGGCCAGCTCCTTTGAGATGGCCTCGAAGACAGCCTTGACGTCGTCGTCGGACACCCCGGCCTTGCCTGCGAGTTCCTTGCGGTTGATGGCCACGCGTGGCTCCTTCCGTCGGAGATGGACGCTCGCCACGCTAGCGGCCCGGTCGGAGGGAAACGCCCCTGAAAGCCCGCAACGGCGGGGAATTCCCGCGCTTTGCGGCTTTCCGCGACCGGATCCGTGGCCGCGAGCGGGCGAAATGGCCAGCGTTTCCGGGCTGCCAGCCGCCCGCCCGGCGCCAGCGAGGCCGCGGGGCGCTGCCTACCGGCGCACGCTGAACGGGCGAAACTCGCACCCGAACGCCGTGCACTGTCCCGCCGCGCGGACGCGGCCGAGGAGGCGGCCGGCCTGGACCAGCTGCAGTTCGTAGCCGAAGCGCGGATTGCTGGGCCGGTTGCGCATGCCAACGAGGAGATTCACGAAGCCGACCCCGGCGCCTTCGAAGTCCCCGAACGTCTGGACGAACGGGAAGACCGTGCGGCCGCGGCCCCGCCACCCGGCATCGGTCGGGCGCAGGGCGATCGTGAACGTCCGGAACGGGACGCCCGCGCCGGGCAGGCGGGCACCACGCACGGAGCGCAGCCGGACCGCCACCGGCCGGCGGTCGCTCGTGACGCCGACATCGGTGAACCAGACGTACTCATCGGTCCGGAACATCGGCGCCAGCGAGTTCGACCGCGGAGCCCGCGGGCGCAGCGGCCGGGCCGCGGAGATCGCCAGCGTGGTGCCGGCCGAGCCGGTGCACTCGCCGGTCCGGGTCCCGTCGGACTGCGACCACGACACCCGGACCGCCAGCGGCCCCGCCTTCGCCGGCACGAAGCCGCGGTTGTCATCGGAGACGCCGACGTCGTCGGCGTTGCGCGTGCGAGCGGTGATGACCGGGACGCCCCGCGGCCCGGTCCACGTGAGCGTCGTCGGGTCGACGGAGATCGGCCCATCCTCGGGGAACGCGGCGGTGACGGCGATCACGTGCGTCGCGGTCAGCCGCTTGCCGTTCGCGGCGCCCTGCGCGTCGGTCGCCGTGAAGGCTGGGACGACGTCGACGCCGGCCGGGCACGGCGGCGGCGCGGCCTGCGCGGCTGCCGGCACGAACCCGAGCAGGCCGGCGGCCACACCGCCAACGACGCACGTTGCCCGCAGGGGCCGGACGCTCACCCGACGACCTTAGCGCCGGGCAGGCGCTGCGTCACGCGGCCGGCAGGCGGCGACCGCCCCGCCAGCGGCTAGGGTGGCGCCATGACGCTCACCTCCCGCTCCCTCGCCGCCCTTGCCCTCGCCCTCGCCGCCGGCACGCTCGCCGCGTGCGGATCGAGCGATTCGGGCGGATCCTCGACCCTCGACCGCACCGCGCTCGCCGCGAAGGCCGACGAGCTCTGCGCCGCCGCACCTGCCGCACCCCAGGCGCCCAAGGATCTCGCCGAGCTCGTTCCGTTCCTCCAGACGCTCTCCGACCAGCGGGCCAAGCTCTACGAGCAGCTCGCCGCGCTCACGCCCGACGACGCGACGAAGGCCGAATGGGACGCCGTGCTCGCCAACTACCGGCAGGCGAACACCTACGTGCCAAAGCTCCTCGCGGCAGCCAAGGCCAAGGACGGCGCGGCCTACCGGCAGCAGCTGGCTCCGTGGATCGCCGCCGACCGCAAGGCCAGCGCCGCGGCGACGCGCCTCGGCACGACGCACTGCTGAGCGGCAGTGGGGCGGGAGCTGGCGCAGTTCGCGTCCCGCGGCTGGCGTGCGACGCAGGCGCCGCCTGGGCGGCAAGGCAGCGCATGTCCCGGCAGTTGCGGCGGCGGCGCGAAATATGGTGAGATGACTCGCATGATCGCGCGCTCTCGCACCCCGCGCGCCCTCACCGCGGTCGCGGTCGTGACCGCCGCCGCCCTTTCGGCCGCCGTCCCGGCGCAGTCCGTCAGCGGCACCGCGACGGCGGGCAAGCAGCGCCGCCACACCATCGACATGACGTGGCAGCCGACCCGCTCCGTGCGCAAGGGCGGCGTGCAATTCGACCACTTCAAGGTGACCGGGACTCCGTGGAGCACCGCCAGAGCAGCGACGCGCACCGACCTCTCGCAGGTCGGCGACGACACTCGCACTCCGACGTTCGGGCTCTTTGCCCCGGCACGCGTCAAGGCGCCGGACATCATCCAGGGCGACGGGAGACTGGGCGTCGAGGTCGACGTGCTGCGGACGACGCGGACCTCGCAGACGACGGCGTATCGCGGCGAGGGCGTCATCCGCGACTCCGACCGGCCCTCGGAGTACGACGGCGTGATCACGTCGCTCAGGGGCCGGGTGACCTGCTACGCCAGCGGCCGCTGCGTCGGGTCGCTGCGCCTCAAGGGCTACATCGACTACTGACCGGGGCTGTGGCGACAGCGGCCGTTCGCCCGGTCGGCTGACCGCCACGAGGCGCGAGTGCGCGATGGAAGCGCGGAACCGCAGAATTCGGAATCGCCCGGTGCGCACGGACGGATCACAAAGCGGGGGACCGAGGAGTCGAACCTCGCGTTGCGGTTTTGGAGTTCCCCCGACTCGGGCTGCGTCGCCTTCGCTCAAGCGTTCTCGGGTGTGCTGCTGCGCGTGAGATGCGCTCGCAGCCATACGCAACCACTGCTGGAATCGCGGAGGCAAGTCCAGCAGTCACTTCGTCCGTGGACCACGAAGTATGCTCGGTGCATGGAAGCTGGCCAAGCGCAGGTTTCCGACCTACCCGGCGCGACCCAACTCGCTTGGCCCACTCTGCAGGTGCTCACTGACCTCGGCGGCTCGGGCACAAACCAAGAGATTCTCGACGCAGTCGTGGAGCGACAAGGCCTCACCGAAGAGCAGCAGTCGATCCCCCGCGCCGACGGCCTGACGACGGAACTCAACTCGCGCCTCTCGCTCGCTCGCACCTACCTGAAGGCAGCAGGCGCGGTCGAATCAAGTGGTCGCGGCGTTTGGGCAATCACCGAGCGCGGTCGTCAGATGACCGAGGACGACACGCAGGGAATCTCGGGCCTATACCAATCGAAACTCAAGGAGCGGCGCGAAGGCGAAACGTCGCATGAAGCACAGACCGATGACACCGGAACCGCCGAGGAAACCTCAGCTGTGGAAGCGGTTGAGGAGGAGGAGGAGGCGCTTGCGTGGAAGGACCGGCTGCTCCGGACGCTCAGGGATATGGACCCGAGTGCCTTCGAGCGCCTTGCCCTCAGACTCCTCCGCGAGGCAGGATTCTCGAACGCCGAGGTAACGGGCCGTTCGGGCGATGAGGGAATCGACGGGTCGGGGGTCTACAGCCTCTCCCTGATCAGTTTCCCCGTCTACTTCCAGTGCAAGCGGTACAGCGGCAGCGTCGGACCGGACAAGATTCGCGACTTCCGCGGCGCGATGGAAGGCAGGGGCGACAAGGGACTGATGATCACCACCGGCACGTTCACGGTAGGCGCGAAGAACGAAGCCACCCGCGCAGGCGCACGACCGATCGATCTGATCGACGGCGATCGCCTCTGCAGTCTGCTCAAGGAGTACAGCCTCGGAGTGGACATCGTGCAGGTTGAACAGGTCCGAGTTCGTCAGGGATTCTTCGAGGACATCTAGTAGTTAGCGTCGCTCGACCGGATACGGTCTGCTGCTCGATGGCGGTACCCGACTTCCAGACGATCATGCGGCCACTCCTCGCGGAGATGTCCGACGGTGGAGATCACGCGATCACGGCGGTACGAAACTCACTCGCGGAACACTTCTCACTTACGGAGGACGAACTCGCCGAGGAAATTCCGAGCGGTCGCGCGAAGACGTTCCCCAACCGCGTCGGGTGGGCGACGACCTACCTGTACCGCGCAGGCCTGATCGAACGTCCGAGGCGTTCGGTCTACCGACTCACCGCGCGCGGCAAGCAGGTGCTCGCCGACAGCCCCGAGCGAGTCGACCTCAAGGTGCTCGCGCAGTTCGAAGAGTTCAACGACTTCCGCTCGTCAAAGGCCGAAACGCAGCAGCCGAAGGACGATCAGCTTGAGATCGACCGGGTCGAGAGCGGGCACACGCCCGAGGAGCAGATCGCGGCGGCCTACACGCAGTTCCGCTCCGCACTCGCCGCCGAGGTGCTTGATCGGGTTTTCGACCAGACGCCCGATTTCTTCGAGCAGCTAGTACTCGACGTGCTGCACGCGATGGGGTACGGCGGCAAGCGCGACGACGCAGCGCAGCGGCTCGGCAAGAGCGGGGACGAGGGCGTGGACGGAGTGATCCGCGAGGACCAACTCGGCCTCGACCTGATCTACGTCCAGGCAAAGAAATGGAAGACGTCGACGCCAGTGGGGCGCCCAGAGATCCAGAAGTTCTTCGGCGCCCTGCATGGGCAGCGCGCGACCAAGGGCGTGTTCATCACGACCTCGACGTTCACGAGCGAGGCTCGTGCCTATGCCGACAGCGTGACGCCGCGAGTGATTCTCGTCGACGGCAAAGAACTCGCGAACCTGATGATCGACCACGACGTGGGCGTCACCGTCGCGCGCGCCTACCGGGTCAAGCGCATCGACCTCGACTACTTCTCCACAGACGAGGACGACGACTCACCAACCCAGGTGCAACCCGAGCCAGAGTCCTCGTGATGCCTCCTCCGATTGACCGTCGGAGTCGTCGGGCAATAGCGTGTCGCCCGATGCAGCGCCGTTCGCTCTCTCGCTGGTTCCTCGCGCTGGCGACCCTGCTGGTTGTCGTGTTGCTGTCCGCGACAGTCGCGGGGCTGCACCCTGAGGGCGCCTCAGCAGCCAGATGCTTCCGGCTGCCCGTCTACCCCGGACTCGCGAAGGGCCTGCACCTCGCCCGCGCACGCACCGCTTTCAAGTTGTTCAAGGGACCGAAGTCGAGCAGCATCCGGTACGGCAGATGCGGTCGAACCTACTTCGCGATCGCCTTCATCTTCGATCTGAGGCACCCGAAGGGAAGTCCTCCTGGGACGCATTTTGGCTACCAGGACGGGCCGGATCGCTTCATGCGCAAGCGGGGTCACAGGTGGAGGAACCTGGGCGACACGGGCGGCAAGGTCTGCCAGTACGCGGCGCCCGAGACTCTCGCGCGTGCTTGGGGTTACGGGCGCACCTGCGACTAGCGAAGTGCCTCACGCATCCTCGTCGTCATTGTCCTCGTCCGCATCCAGCGGAAGCGGCCCGATGCTGATCCACATGATCTCGACCACGTAGCCCTTGAGCGTCCGAAAGAACGCGGTCATGACCCAACCGTCGTTCACCCGGTCCTCGGTGCGGATGAGTCGCTTCGACTCCTCAGCGAACGGTTCTGAGCAGTAGAGCGGGTCGCGTGCGAGGTCGAACCTGATTGCCGCGAGATGCATCTCGATCCTCGCGGGAGACGCCTTGCAGGCCTTCCTTGACTCTTCGAACTCAGGCCCGTACTTGACAGTCCACCGCGCAAGCATGCGGCGGACCGCGCTACCAGCCGTACCGTGCTGCTAGTTCTCTGCCCTGCGCGATCACCTCGGGCGGCGCCTTGCGTCGCGAGATGAGTTGGGTCTCGAGCGGGATGTCTTCCTTCATCTCTGCAAGGTTCCAGCCCGGCGAGTTGAGGTGCGACTCCTCGCTGACCGTGCGAGCCCATTTGCCCTCGACGAGCTTGATGACCTCATCGACTAGCTCTAGTTCCGCCTGCGAAAAGGACTCAGTGCGGGCAGGTCGAAGGGCGCGAGTGACTCTGCGCTTCCCGACCATCGCGACTTCGACTTCGCCCTCCGCCGCCATCTCGTCCCTCGCCGGCAGGAGCGCCCTAGCAGCAGGCCCGAAGTCAAGCTTCTGGTAGCGCGCGCCGGCGATCGGCTTCCCGAGGTACTGCAAGGCGAAGGCGTCAGAGAAGAAGAGGACCTTGTTGAGGTGCGTGTCGCCGAAGTAGGGGTCTTCGGCGCAGCGATCCACCACGTAGAGAATCAACTCACGGAACTTGTCCGCGTTGTAGGTCCAGTCGGACACTGCACCCTCCAAGGTACGCCCCCCCGCCCGATCGAGCAGAGATGGTAGTCCGGTAGTCGGTCGGTCGTCGCCAGGTTCGCGCATCTGACGGGATCTCCTGCGGTCGTCATCCGTCACCAAGGGGCGATCAGCGTTCCCTCGGCGTCGCCGTCGGGCGCGGGCGTAGCAGTGCAGCAGCGCGGCGCAGGCGATCGCGTCCTGCGCGTCCGCGTCGGGGGCGAGGAGTGCCTCGAGCGCTTCCCACTGCGCGTCGCGCAGGTCGCGGGCGAGTTCGGCGCAGGCGAGGTCGAGGTCGTCGGGGTCGCGTCGCGTATCGCTGCGAGATCGTCGCTGCCGAACCTCTGAGCGGCGAACAGTCCGTGGGGAGGGCTGCTGAAGCTCGAACAGCGAGACGCCGCCCGACGTGGATGGGCCCCGCCTCGGTCTCACCAACGGAGCACTACTCGGACATCTTCGACTCGGGCAGTCGCGATCTCCGCGCAGCGCGTCTACGAGGTCGTGACGGCGCGCTGAGGTCGGATTACTGCTGCCCACGATGATTCGGGGCGGCGAGGAAGGGAGAGAGCAATACGCAAGTCGCCCCTTGAACGCACGGACGGATCACAAAGCGGGGGACCGAGGAGTCGAACCTCGCGTTGCGGTTTTGGAGACCGCCGTGTTACCGATACACCAGTCCCCCCGGGGGGCCGGACATTGTAGGCCGCGGCGCGCCCCCGCGGCCCGCCCGCCGCGCGGCGAGGGGGCGCCTGCGAGGATGCGCGCCATGTCAACCGAACCTCAGCCTCAGGCGGGCTCGCTGCCCACGGAAGTCCTCGGCCGCCGGACCGTCGCGATCATCATCGATGCGATCGTCCTGCTGGCGATCTGGGCGGTCATCGCCCTCGCCACCGGGGGCGTCGACAACGGCGACAACGGCGTCAAGATCGAGACGAAGACCGGCGGGACGCTCCTGAGCCTCGCGATCTTCTTCCTGTACTTCACGCTGCTCGAGGGCGGCCCGGGCCGGACGGTCGGCAAGGTGCTCGCGGGGGTCCGCGTCTCGCTGGCCGACGGCAGCCGCGCGGGCTTCGGCCGCGCGGCGGTCCGCACGGTCCTGCGGATCATCGACGTGCTGCCGTTCTTCTACCTCGTCGGCTGGATCTCGGCGATGGCCACCGGCGCCGACCGGCGCGGGCGGCTCGGCGACCTCGCCGCCTCGACGTACGTGATGCGGTCGGGCTAGCGAGGGTCGGCGCGGCCTCGGTCAGCCCTCCCGCCCGGCGGAGCGGGCCCGGACCCGGTCGCCGCGCGGGCCGGCCATGCGCAGCAGGAACTCGCGGCGGCCGACCTCTTGGGCGCCGAGCCCCACCGCCCGCTCCCGCAGGGCCGGGCGCAGGTCGTAGTGGTCGCGCTCGAAGGCGAACGGGGGCAGGCCCAGGCGGCGGGCGAACGTGTGCAGCTCGTCGAAGCCGGCGTCGGAGGCCATGTGGCACCACTCGCCGGCGAGGCGGCCGTCCCGCCCGTGGTCGCGCAGCGCGTCGACGATGATCGTCACGGGCGCCAGCGTAGTGCGCCGGCGGGCCACTCGGGCCCTTCCGATCGAGATCGATGCGGGCGGAGGGATTCGAACCCCCACGGGCTTTCGCCCACCGGCTCCTAAGGCCGGCGTGTCTCCCGTTCCACCACGCCCGCTGGGCGCGGCCGGCGCCGGAACCCCGTGCGCGCGGCCGGTCGAGATTGTATGGTCGGGACCGTGACCGTCATCGAAGCGCGGGCCGGCTACGTCATCACGCACCCGAACCGCGACAAGGCGTCGTCCAAGACGATGCGCATCGTCGTCGTCGGGCTGCTGCTGCTCTCGGCTCTGCTGGTTCTCGTGATCCTGATCGGCGGCTGGGACAAGCTCATCGGGATGAAGTTCATCCAGGCCGCCTGGGCCGTTGTCTATCTCGTGATGGCCTTCTTCGTCGCGCGCTGGAACCGCGGCGTCCTGCCGATGGCCGCCGCACTCGCGGTTCTGCTCGCGATCTTCGCCGGGATCTCCGGCCCCGAGTGGCTCGCGCGCGACAAGCCCGGCTTCGACAGCCCGACCCTCGACGACTCGGTCCTGGGAATCCTCACGCTGCTCGTCGTGCCGCTGCAGCTCCTGCTCGTCGCGGCGGCGATGGTCGCCTTCCGGCAGGAGTGGAGCGTCGAAGTCGAGGTTCCCGAGGACCAGTACACCGGCGGCGCGACCGCCCGCCGGTCGCCCGCGCCGGCGCCCGCCGCGTAGCATCCGGCCCGCTGCCCGCGGCGGTGGCGGAACTGGCAGACGCGCCGGATTCAAGTCCCGGTGTCCGAGAGGACGTGTGGGTTCGATTCCCACCCGCCGCATGCGGCCGCCCGGCCGGCCGGGATCACCCGGTCGCGTGCGGCTCGGCCGAGACGATGCGATCCCGGCCACTCCGCTTGGCCTCGTAGAGCGCCCGGTCGGCGCGACCGACGAGGTCGTCCGCCGACTCGGCGCCGTCCCAGAGCGCGACGCCCGCCGAGCACGTCTGCCCCGCCGGGACGAGCTCGCGCAGGCGCTGCACGGTCTCGAACGCCTCCGGGAGCCCGGTGTCGGACAGGACCAGCGTGAACTCCTCGCCGCCGTAGCGGGCGAGCAGGTCGCCGGGCCGGATCGCGCCGGACCACGCCACGGCCAGGTCGCGCAGCAGCCGGTCGCCATCCTGGTGGCCGAACTCGTCGTTGAACCGCTTGAAGTGGTCGAGGTCGAGCATGGCGATGCTCAGCGGCGCGCCGGACCGCGCCGCCCGCGCCACGTCGCGCCGCAGCTCCTCCGCCAGGCCCCGCCGGTTCGAGAGACCCGTGAGCTCGTCGGTGCGCGCCACCTCCTCCAAGCGGGCGAGGACGTCGGCGCGCTCGATGGCCACCCCGGCCTCGTCCGCGAGGAGGCGCAGCAGCGTGACGGTGCGATCGGCGGGCGGCGCCGCGGCGCCGCGCCAGCCGAGCACGAGCACCGCCAGGGTCCCTTCGTCGCCGAGCACCGGCTGGAAGTAGGCCGACGCTCCGGCCGCGAGCGCCGGCGGCATCGCCGGATCGCTGCCGGCCTCCGCCACGAACTCGGCCGCGCGCGCCGCGAAGGCGCGGGCCACGCCGGAGGGGCCGCCGGCGAACGGCACCTGCAGCCCCGGGGTCTCGCCGCCCGAGACCGCCGTGCAGACGAGCTCGCGGCCGAGCAGGTCCGGCTCGAACAGGAGCGCGTAGCCGCTGCCGGCCATCCGGCTCGCGGCCTGGCAGACCGCGTGCCGCGCCGCCTTCGCGTCCGGCGTCTCGGCCAGCGAGCGCGTGGCCCGCGCGAGCGCCTCGAGGTCCTCGACGCGCTCGCGCGCGTGCTCCTCGCGGCGCAGGCGCTCGCGCAGGTCGGTGAGGAAGGAGCTGAAGGTCACGCCGTCGCCGTCTGCCGTCGCGGCGATCGAGACGAGGACGGGGATCTCGCCGCCATCCTTCGTGCGGACGAGGAAGTCGCGAGGCCGCTCGAAGATCTCGGCGTGGCCGGTGGCCAGGAACGTGCGCCGCGTCGCGTCGTAGGCCTCCCGCAAGCGGTCGGGCACGAGCAGGTCGCCGGCGCGGCAGCCCACCGCCTCGGCCCGCGACCAGCCCAGCAGGCGCTCGGCTTCGCGGTTCCAGCCCACGATCACGTCGTCGGCGCCGCTGGCGACGAACGCGGTGTGCGCGGCGTCGAGGATGGCGGTGGCCCGCCGCTCGGCCTCGCGGAGGTGCTCGGCCCGGACCTGCGCGACGCGGGCGCGGTCCCGCAGTTCCCGCAGCAGCCAGCTCGGGACCGACATCGCGAGCGTCAGCGTGCCCGCGAGCACGATCCAGCGCGCCGCGGGATCGTCCACCGCCGGGCCGAAGGCCAGCATCGCCGCGTAGACGGCCGCGATGAGCACTCCGTCCACGAAGGCCTGCCACGGGCGGCAGAAGGCCGCGGCGAAGACACCGGTCCCGATCAGCAGCGGCAGGAACGGCGTCGTGGCGTCGTCGCCGTAGAGCGACCCGGACGCCACCATGAGGACGCCGCCGACCAGGACGGCCTGGACCACGCCGTCGCTGACGCGGTCCGGCCACGCCATGAGCGCCGTCGCGACCAGGATGATCGCGGCGAGCTGCAGGGCGAGGCCTCCCCAGGTGCCGGCCCGCACCTCCGAGGCGACCGACGCGACAGCCACGATGACCGCCGACGCCACGAGCACCAGCGCGAGCATCCGGGCCCGTGTCTGCCGGCTCACGATTCGCTCCTGCGGGGTGATGCTCGCCAAGCTGGCCTCCGTGCGGCGGTGGCCGGCATCGTATCGCCCGATCCTTGGGTCACCGCCGCCCGTACCATCACCACACCCGCCCCGCCACCCCGGAGAGACCATGCCCGCCACGCTGGAAGCCCAGGACCGCGCCCTGCTCGAAGCCCCGAACTTCTGCCTCGTCGCCACCGTCCGCGAGGACGGAACGCCCCACGTCGTCCCGACCTGGGTCGATGTCGACGGGGAGGACGTCGTCCTCAACACGGCCGAGGGCCGCGCGTGGATCCGCAACCTGCGCCGGAGCGGGAACGCCACGCTCACGGTCCTGAACCAGGAGAACCCGTACGAGTACCTGACGGTGCGGGGCACGCTCAGCGGGGACACCCACGACGGCGCCGATGAGCACATCGACCGCATGGCGAAGAAGTACCTCGGCCAGGACAGCTACCCCTTCCGCCAGCCCGGCGAGGAGCGCGTCATCGTCCGCGTCACCCCGGAGAAGGTGCACCACCACGGCGCGTAGGCCGCTCGCCGTTCAGCCGACGATGGCGGCCAGGGGGCCGGCGAGGGCCCGGGGCGCCGCGAGCAGGCCGTCCGGCAGGCCGTCGCGCGGCGGGAGGTCGCGCACCTCGATGCCGGCGCGGCGGCAGATGAGCGCGCCGGCCGCCACGTCCCAGCGGTGGCTCCCGCGCTCGAAGTAGGCGTCGAAGCGGCCGGCGGCAGTCCAGGCGAGGTCGAGCGCGGCGCTGCCGCACCGCCGAATGTCGCGCACCCGCGGAAGCAGGCGGGCGACGACGGCAGCCTGCCGCGCGCGTGTCGGCGCGTCGTAGGCGAACCCGGTCGCGACGAGCGCCGTGGCGAGGTCGTCGCGGCGCGAGGCGGTGATCGGCGCCCCGTTCAACGTGGGCGCGCCATCGCGGGTCGCCGCGAACGTCTCGCCCCCCGCCGGGTGGTGGACGACGCCCGCCACGGTGCCCTCGCCGTCCTCGCAGGCGACGCTGACCGACCACAGCGGGATGCCGAAGAGGTAGTTGATCGTCCCATCGAGCGGGTCGACCACCCACCGCAGTCCGCTGCCGCCCGCGGGCGCCGGACCCTCGCCGCCCTCCTCGCCGAGCACGGCGTCATGGGGACGGCGCTCGGCCAGCAGCGCCCGGATCGTCCGTTCGGCGGCCTCGTCGGCCTCGCTGACCAGGTCGGTGGGCGTGCTCTTCGCCCGGACGCCGGCGGCCGCCGTGCCGAACCGGCCCAGCAGCAGGTCGCCGGCGGCCTCGGCGGCGTCGAGCGCCACCGCGAGGAGTTCGCCGGGCGCCGGGGCGGCGGCCACGTCAGCGCAGCGGCGGCCGCTCGTCCGCCCACGGCCGGGCCGCCTCGATCTGGGCGCTGAGCGAGAGCAGCGTGGCCTCGGCGTTCGGCCGCCCGACGAGCTGGACGGCGAGCGGCAGGCGCTCGCGCCCGAACCCGGCGGGGATCGACGCCGCGGGCTGTCCGGTCAGGTTCCAGATCGCCGTGAACGGGCACACCGACGCGACGCCGTTGAAGGTCCACAGCGCGCCGCGGCTCTCCCAGCGCCCGATCTTCGGCGCCGTCTGGGCGGTCACCGGGGTGAGGACGACATCGTGGCTGGCGAACACGCCGCCGATCCGCGCGGCCTGCCCGGCTTCGGCGGCGCGCGCCTTGGCGAGCTGCGCGGGCGTCACGAGGCTGCCCAGCCGGACCATGCCGCGGGTGCGCCGCTCGAGCTCGGGCCGGGCCATCTCGACCCCGTCGTCGTGGATGCCGCGCAGGTACCGCGCGATGAAGGCCGAGCTGGCCATGCCGTAGTCCGGATCCTGCTCGGTCACCTCGTGGCCGAGGGAGCGCAAGAGGCCGGCGGTGGCGTGCAACGCCTCGAGCAGCTCGTCGCTGACCTTCGCGATGAGCCCGGGCGGCACCTTCGACGAGACCGCGATCCGCAGCCGGCCCGGCGCGGCGGCGGCCGCCGCGGCGAAGGGGCGGTCCGGAGGCGGAGGCACATCGGCGTCGCCCGGCCCGTGTCCGGCGGTCACGTCGAGCCACAGGGCCGCGTCGGCGACCCGCCGCACGACCGGGCCGTAGACGGACAGGCCGTGCCAGTGCTCGGGCAACGGCGCGTAGGAGATGCGCCCGCGCTGCGGCTTGAGCCCGTAGAGGCCGCAGAACGCCGCCGGGATCCGGATCGAGCCGCCGCCGTCCGAGCCCAGGCCGCCGCCGACGAGCCCGGCTGCCACGGCGGCGGCGGTGCCGCCGCTCGACCCGCCCGGCGTTGCGTCGAGGTTCCACGGGTTGCGAGTGACGCCCCAGGTCATCGACTCGGTGAACGGGAACATGGTCAGCTCGGGCACGTTGGTCTTGCCGATCACGATCGCGCCGGCGGCTCGCAGCCGCTTGACGACCTCGGCGTCATCCCGGGCCGGCCCGCCGTGCGCGCCGGTCCCGAAGGCGGTGATCTCGCCGGCGACGTCGGTGTCGTCCTTGATCGCGACCGGAACCCCGAGGAGCGGGCGATCGTCGCCACCCTTGAGCCGCGCGGCCGCCTGCTCGGCCTCCGCCCGGGCCCGTTCGGGGAAGGTGACCCGGAAGGCGTTGAGCTGCGGATCGATCCGCGCAATCCGCTCGAGGCTGGCCTCGACCAGCTCCCCGGGAGTCACCTCGCCGGACCGCACGAGCTCGGCCTGGCGGGCGAGACCGGCGTAGACGAGATCGGCGGCATCCATCGGGTTCGGACCCTACCGCGGCGTGCCCGGAGCCGGGAGCCTGGGATCATCGCCGCGCCATGCCCTCGGGGGACCAGCGCGACGACGGGCCCGGCGACCCGCTCGCCACCGTCGCCGCGCTCTCCGCGATCGGCGGGCGGGCGCCGGGCACCGACGCCGAGCGCCGCGCTGCCCGGCTCCTCGCCGCCCGGCTCGAGGCGCTCGGTCGCGAGCCCGACACCGAGACGGCCTGGGTGCGCCCGCAGTGGGCGCTCGCCCACGCGCTCGCCCTCGCACTCGCCGTGGCCGGCAGCCTGCTGGCCGATGCCGCCCCGTGGCCGGGCCTGGCGCTCGTGCTCGCCGCGACGCTCGCCCTGGGCCTGGACCTGGCCGGGCGCCCGTCCCCGCTGCGGTGGGCCACCCAGCGCCGGGCCACGCAGAACGTGGTGGCGCCCCCGCCGCCGTCCGGGCCCCGGCCGGTGACGCTGGTCGTGACCGCCAGCTACGACGCCGGCCGCACGGGACTGGCCGGCCGGCGGTGGGCCCGCGCCGCCGCGGGCCGCCTGCCGCGCCCGTACCTGCTGGTGCTCGGCGCCCTCGCGCTGCTGGCCGTCCTCGTGGCCGTGCGGGCGCTCGACGACACCCCGCCGGGCTGGCTCGGCATCGCCCAGGTCGTGCCAACGGCGGTGGCCGCCGCCGGCGCCGCGGTGCTCGTCGACATCGCCCTCTCCCCGATCGGACCCGCGGCCAACGACAACGCGACGGGCGCGGCCGCCGTGCTCGCGCTCGCCGCCGCGCTGGACCGCTCGCCCCCGGAGCACCTGGCGGTCGAGGTCGTGCTCGCCGGTGCGGGGGAGGGACCGGCGCTCGGGATGCGCGCCTACGTGGCCGCGCGCCGCCGGTCGGTCGCTCCGGAATCCGTCGCCGTGCTGAACCTCGCGGCCTGCGGCCGGGGCGAGCTGCGCTGGTGGACGAGCGACGGGCCGCTGCTGCCGCTGCCATTCCACCCGGCGCTCGTCGCCGCGTGCGAACGCGCGGCGACGGCGCAGCCCGCGCTCGGCGCCGCCCCGCTTCGCGGTCGCGGCACGAGCGGGGCCCGGCCGGCCCGCGTCGCCCGCTGGCCGGCGATCACCGTCGGCTGCGTCGGGCCCGGCGGCCATCCGCCCGGCTCGCACACGCTCGCCGACCTGCCCGGGGAGGTCGACGACGCGGTGATCGCACGCACGCTCGACTACTGCCTGGCCGTGGTCGCCGAGCTCGACGCCGCTGTCGGCTCCGGCTCGCCCTCGAGCTCGCCGGCCCCGGACCGAATACTCTGAATACCTGATTGGTTTTGTGTAGTATTGCCTCCCATGCCGCTCTCCGCCTGCACCGGCGGGGCTCGCACCCCGCGCATCGACGTCCACCGGCACGTGTGGACCGAGCCGCTCATCGCAGCGCTCGCCGCCCGCACGGCACGTCCGCGGGCCCGCTGCGAGGCGCCCGGGCGCTGGCGGATCGAGCTGAGCGGCGAGCCGGCGTCCGTCGTCGCAGCCGGCCCTGACGCGGCGGATGCCGCCGGCGACCTCGTCCGCCGCGACCGGCTCGACGCCGCACTTGCGGCGCTGTCGAGCCCGCTCGGGATCGAGGCGCTGCCCGCCGACGACGCCGCGCCGCTGCTCGAGGCCTACCACGCCGGGGCCGAGGCCCTGCCCGGCCCCTTCGGGTTCTGGGGCGCCCTGGGGATCGCTGAGCCCGACGCCGACGAGGTCGACGCCGTGCTCGCCCGGGGCGCCGCCGGCGCCTCCCTCCCGGCCGGGGTGCTCGCGTCGCCGGCGGGCCTGGACCACGTCGCGCCGCTCCTGCGCCGGCTCGCGGACCGCGGAGCGCCGCTGTTCGTCCATCCGGGCCCCGCTCCGTGGGCGACGACCGAGCAGGCCGGTCCCTGGACGCCGGCATGGTGGCCCGCCGCGACGACCTACGTCGCCCAGATGCACGCGGCCTGGATGGCATGGGCGGCCACGGGGCGGGCCCAGAACCCGCGGCTCGTCGTCGTGTTCGCGATGCTCGCCGGCCTCGCCCCGCTGCACCGTGACCGGCTCGAGACCCGCGGGGGACCGGCCGGCGCCGGGGCGGACGGGCGGACCTTCTACGAGGTCTCCTCCTACGGCCGGACCGCGGTCGAGGCGGTGGCGTCGGCGACCGGGCGGGACCGGATCCTGTTCGGCTCGGACCGCCCCGTGGTCGCCGACCTGCCGCTGGCCGCCGACGACGCGGCCTGGGACGGGGACTTCCGCCGCAACGCCGCACGCCTCCTGCCGGGCCGCCTGGAGGTGGCGGCGTGACCGGCCCGGCCGCTGCGCTCGAGCCGGCGGAGCTGCAGGCGCTCGTCGAGCGCCTGGCCGCCGAACCGGACCGGTGGCGCAGCCACGTCCGCCACACGCCCGGCCGCCGGGATTACGCCGAGATCCTCCGGGACGAGCGGGTCAGCGCGTGGGTGATCTGCTGGTCGGAGTCCGCTGACACCGGATTCCACGACCACGGCGCCTCTGCCGGGGCCGTCGCGGTGATCGCGGGCCGGGTCCGCGAGGAGCGCCTGCGAGTAGCCGGTCCTCCCGCGTCCGCGACGTTCGGGCCCGGCGGCGCCTTCGCCTTCGGCCCCGGCGACATCCACCGCGTCCGGCACGCCGGGGGGGAGCCGGCCGTCACAATCCACGCGTACTCGCCGCCGCTCGACGGCATGGGCGCCTACCTCGTCGAGCCGGACGGGCGGCTGCAGCGGTTCGCGCTGCCCGTGACCGAGGAGCTGCGCCCGCTCGCCGCCCCGGCCTCCGCGTAGCCCGCGTCGCCGCGCGGCGACGCCCGCGGTCAGTCGTCGGAGTCGGGCTCGTGCCCGCCGCCGGACGGAGCGCCGCCGCCGCGGTCCCCCCCGCTCCCGCCCGACGGGGCCGAGCCGTCCTGGCGGACCGGCGGGAAGGTGCCGCTCGCCCCGTCAGACCGGGCCGTCGCGGTGTCTTCCGAGCTGTCCGATCGGCTGCCGCCGCCGCTCGTGGAGGTGTCGCCTCCTGCGGATGAGCCGCCGGACGAGGACCCGGACGACGAGCCGCCGGAGGTGGACCCGCCCGACGTGGACGGCGCCGCGGCGCCGTCGTCCTCGCCGGCGGGATCCGGGTCGGCGGACGGCCGGGTCGTCGTGCCCGTGCCGGGATCGCTGCCCGACCGACGGCGCTCGGGTGGCGCGAGATCGCGCCCGGCGTCGAGCGGCTCGGACTGGAGCCCGATCTTCTGGCTGGACAGCTCACTCGCGGCCAGCGTCACGCCGGCCGCCAGGGCCAGGCCGAGGAGGGCGAGCAGCGTCCAGGCAACGATCGACTTCACGGGCATCGTGCCTTCACGGTAGCGCGGCCCGCCCCGGGTCACGGCAGCGGCACCAGTCCGTCGAGACGAGCCGTCACCCCGCCGCCCGGGCGCGCGGCGAGCGTGACGTCGGCCCCCCAGCGGCGCGCGAGCTCGCGGGCGATCGGCAGGCCCAGGCCCGTCCCGCCGGGGGTCCGGCGCCCGGCCTGGCCGCGGTGGAAGCGGTCGAACACCTCGGCCTCCTCGCCGGGGGCGAGGCCCGGCCCCGTGTCGCGGACCTCGACCGCGCCTGGCAGGGCGGCGACGGTGACGGTCGACTCGGCGCCGGCGTACCGGATCGCGTTCTCCACCAGCACGTCGAGGATCCGGTCGATGTCGCTCCAGGCGCCGATCACGGTGCCGGCCCGGGTGTCGACCTGGACCTGCAGCTCAACCTCGGCATCCTGCGCCGTCGCCCGCCAGCGATGGGCCGCCGAACGCGCGGCGTCGGCGAGACCGATCGGCTCCTCCGGGGGCCGCCCCTCGGACGCCTCGCTCAGCAGCAGCAGCTCCCGGACCATGTCGGAGAGCCGGTCGACCTCTCCCAGCGCCGCGTCGATCTCGGCCTGCGCGGCCGGCTCGGGCGTGATCGCGCGCGCCTCCTCGAGCCGGAGGCGCAGACCGGTCAGCGGCGTGCGGAGCTGGTGCGACGCGTCGGCGACGAACTCGCGCTGCAGCCGCAGCAGCCGGCCGATCCGGTCGGTCATCTCGTTGAACGAGCGGGCGAGCGACCGCTGCTCGGAGGAGCCTTCGACCTTCGCCGTCGTGTCGAAGTCCCCGCCCGCCACGCGCCGTGCCGCCGCCTCCAGCCGGCGGACCGGCCGGGCGATCTGGCCCGCCACGATCGCCGCGGCGGCGAGGCCGATCAGCAGCACGAGGACGCCGATGAGCACGAGCCCGACGGTGGCGCGGTTGAGCGAGCGGTTCACCGCGGCCACGTCCTGGGTGATGCGCACGGCGCCGTCGGGCGTCCCGGTCCGCAGCACCGGGACGGCGGTGGCCAGCACGTCGGTGTCGAGCGTGGCGCTGTAGCGGACGTTCTGGGAGCTCGTGCCGGCCAGCGCCCGGGCGATCTCCGGCCGCGCCGAGTAGTCGGCCCCGATCTGGCCCGTGCCGGCGCTGTCGGCCAGCACGGTCCCGCCCGCGTTCGTGACGATCACCCGGCCGCGCACGTTGTGGCCGGCGGTGCGCACGAGCCGCTGCAGATCGGCGCGCCGGCCCTGGGCGACGAGGTCCGATGCGGTCGCCGCGACGACGTCGGCCTGCGCCCGCGCCTGGAGCCGGACCTCCGAGTCGACCCGCTCGCGGAGGCTGACGACGAGGGGCACCTCGAGCGCGACGATCGCGAGCAGGAGGACGTAGGCGAAGGCGAGGAGGAGGCGGAGCCGGAGGCTTACGGGGCCAGCTCCTCGGGTGCGCTGAACCGAAAGCCCACGCCCCGCACGGTGTGGATGTACGTCGGGTCGCCCGGGTCGTCGCCGAGCTTGCGCCGCAGCCACCCGATGTGGACGTCGAGCGTCTTGGTGGAGCCGAACCAGTTCTCGTCCCAGACCCGCGCCATGAGGTCCTCGCGGGTCACCACGGTCCCGGCGTGCCGCACGAGCTCGGCCAGCAGGTCGAACTCCTTGCGGGCCAGCTCGAGCTCCTCGCCCTCCAGGCGAACGCGGCGGGCCGCGATGTCGACCTCGAGCGGGCCAATCGTGAGCGTCGGCTCGGGCTCGCCGTCGTCGTCCGGCCCCGGGCGCGCAGCGCGGCGCAGGATCGCGCGGATCCGCGCCACGACCTCGCCGCCGGCGAACGGCTTGACGACATAGTCGTCGGCGCCGAGCTCGAGGCCGACGATCTTGTCGGTCTCGGTGCCGCGCGCCGTCAGCATCACGATCGGCACGTCCGAGCCCTTGCGGAGCTCGCGGCACACGTCGCGGCCGTCGCCGTCAGGCAGCGTGAGGTCGAGCAGGACGAGGTCGAACTCGTCGCGACCGGCCAGCTCGAGCGCACGGGCGGCCGTGCCGGCCACGGTGGCGTCGAACCCTTCGCGCCGCAGGGCATGGGAGAACGGCTCGGAGATCGAGATCTCGTCCTCGACGAACAGGATCTTGGGGCGGGAGGCGGCGGCCACGGCGCGTCCGACTGTAGCGCCGGCCGGGCCTGCCACCGCCGGCCCCCGGGCAGGCTTTGCCGAAGCTTTCCGTTGGGCTGGGCCGGGGTTGGCCGCCGGCGCGGCACGCTGCCGGGGCGATTTCCTATCTGGGAGTGACCCGCGATGCCGATCCCCACCACCAAGCTGCTCGCCGGAACCACCGTCGCCGCCCTCGGCGGCCTGACTGCCGTTGCCCTGACCTCGGGCTCCGCCGAGCCGGCGTCCGCTCCAGCCGCGCCGGTGCAGGTCCGCACGCAGGTGATCCAGACCACGGTCCACCGCACGCGCCGCGCTTCGGCAGCGGCGGGCGGCGCCAAGGGCGCTGCCGCCGCTGCTGCCGGCGGCCCGCTGAGCACCCGCTCCAGCGGCGGCGGCTACCAAGAGACTTCAGCGCCCCTGCAGAGCCGCTCGTCCGGCGGCGGGAGCGGAAGCAGTGGCGGCGGCGGCTCGTCCTCCGCGCCGCTCAACACCCAGTCCAGCGGCGGCGGGAGCGGCGGCGAGTCCGGCGACAGCGAGGGCGAGAGCGAGTCCGGCAGCTCGGGCACGTCGGGCGCCCCCCGGTCTGCCCCGCAGCGCACGAAGCCTCCCGCGTCCCAGCCCCAGCGCACGAGCGAGCGCGAGGACGGCGGCGAGTCCGACGCGGAGTCTTCCCGCCAGGCGCCGGCCACGCCCGCCCCCGCCACGCCCGCGCCGGCCAAGCCCGCGCCCACCGGAGCCCCCCACGATGACTGATCCTGCCTCCATCGCGCTGTCGCGCCCGGCACCCCGGACGGCGCCGCGCCGCCGCACCGCCGGGCGCGCGGCGGCCCCCCGCCGCCCCTCCGCCACCAGCGTGGCCATGGCCACGCTGGCCGTGTTCCTCGCCTGCTTCACCTTCCTGGCCTGGCAGCTGCACGCGGGCCGCGACCCGTCCCTCGGCCAGCCCGCGGCACCGGTCACCCAGCGCGTGCTGGTCAAGCGCATCGAGCGCAAGGTGGTCGTGACCAAGGTGCTCCCCGCCGAGGCCGACGAGTCCGCCGCCGCGGCCGGGACCGGGGGGAGTAGCGTCCAAGTCGTGCAGTCGTCCTCCGCCCCGTCGGCGCCCGCGCCCGCGACCCGTTCCTCCTGACCGGCCCGCGCGATGCCCGAGCACGACGTCACGTTCGACTGCATGGGCTGCGAGGTGCGGCTGCTCGTCGGCGAGGGCGGGGCCGGCGGCCCCTCCGCCGCCGACGCGGCGGCCGAGGCCGAGGCGTGGCTGCACGACTTCGACGCCGCGCTGTCGCGGTTCAAGTCTGGCAGCGAGCTCGTCGCGCTCAACGCCGACCCGCGCGAGGCCGTGCCGGCCTCCCCGCTCCTGCGCGCCGCCGTCGCCGCGGCCCGGTGGGCGGCCGAGCGCAGCGGCGGGCTCGTCGACCCGACCTCGGTCCTCGGCCCGCTCGAAGCCGCCGGGTACGCCCGCTCCCGGGCCGGGCTCACGCCGCCGTCGCTGGCCGAGGCGCTGGCCGCCGCGCCGCCACGCCGCGCCGCCGCCCCGAACCCCGCTTCGCGCTGGCGCGAGGTGCACGCCGACGACGGCGCCGGCGTCGTGCGCCGCCCGCCCGGGGTGCGCATCGACACGGGCGGGACCGGCAAGGGCCTGGCCGCGGACGCGCTGGCCGTCCGCTTCGCGGGGCGCCAGCGCTTCGCGATCGACTGCGCCGGCGACCTGCGGGTCGGCGGCGGCGAGGCAGCCCGCCGTCCCTACGACATTCAGGCGCTGCACCCGCTCACCGGCGAGGCGATGCGCACGATCCGGCTCGGCACCGGCGCGGTGGCGACCTCCGGCATCGACTCGCGGCTGTGGCGCACGGCCGACGGCTTCGCCCACCACGTGATCGACCCGTCGACCGGGGAGCCGGCCTGGACCGGGCTCATCTCGGTCACCGCCCTCGCTCCGACCGCGCTCGAGGCCGAGACCCTCACGAAGACCGCGCTGCTGTCCGGTCCCGAGGGCGCCCGCGCCGTGCTCGCCGAGCACGGCGGGCTGCTCGTGCGCGACGACGGCGACGTCGAGCCGGTCGGCACCGTGCCGGGCCCGCCGCCGCGCCTGCGGGTGCGCATGCCGGCCGCGCCGGCGCGCTGACCGCCGGGCTTTGCCAAGGCTTGTCCCGGGGGTTTCCCGGGCTTGGCGGACCCCTCGGCACCATCGTTGGCGATGACGAGCTCGACCAACCCCCTCGACTACGGCTGGTGGCTGGCCAGCCGCGCGGCCGGCGTGACCTCCATGGTCCTCGTGTCGCTGTCGGTCCTCCTGGGCCTGGCGATGGCCGCCGGCCTCCTGCAGCGCAAGCCGGCCTGGAAGAAGTCCGTGGTCGCCCTGCACGAGCAGATGGCCGTTGCCGGCCTCGTCGCGATCGGCGTCCATGGCATCACGCTGCTGGGCGACACGTGGCTGAAGGCGAGCCCGATCGACCTCGTCGCCCCCTTCTTCATGAGCTACAAGCCGGGCTTCACCGGCCTCGGCGTCCTCGCCGGCTGGCTCGCCGCCCTGCTGGGCCTCTCGTTCTACGCGCGGAAATGGATCGGCGCCAAGCGCTGGCGCTCGCTGCATCGGGCCACGCTCCTCGTGTGGCTCATGGCCGCCGTCCACACGCTCGGCGCCGGCACCGACGCCGGCTCGGCCTGGCTCCAGGCCATCGTCGCGGCGCCCGCCGCGGGCATCCTCCTGATGCTCCCGGCCCGGCTGCTGCGTCCCCGCCGCCGGGCGGCGGCCCGCGCGGCCGCGCTGGAACGGGCCCGCGTGCCCGGCACTCCTGCCGCTGATTCCGTGCCGCCCCCCGCGCCGCGCCCGCGGCGCGGGGCCCCGGCCCGGCACTCGGCGCCGAGCCCGGCCCTCAGCTCCGGGCAGCCTGCGGCCGCGGCCGCAGTTGAGCCCGGCGAGTGGGGGCCCATCGACTGGTCGCGAGGCCGGCGATGACGGACGGCATCGTCATCGCCGGCGGCGGCCTGGCCGCCCAGCGCTGCGCGGAGACCCTCCGGGCCCGCGGGCACGGGGGGCCCATTCGGATGGTCTGCAGCGAGCCTGAGCTTCCGTACGACCGGCCGGCGCTCTCCAAGGGCGTCCTGGCCGGCACGGCCGCCGAGGCGTCGCTCGCCTTCCGCGACATCGAGTGGTACGCCCGGGAGGGGATCGAGCTGCTGGTCGGCGAGCGCGCGGTGCGGCTGCGCCCCGCTGCCCGCCGCCTCGAGCTCGCCTCCGGCACGAGCCTGGCCTACGACCGGCTCCTCGTGGCGACCGGCGCCGCGCCGCGGCGCCTGCCCGGCGTCGGCGGCTTCACGAACGTGCACCTCCTGCGCACCGTGGCCGACGCCCGCGCCTTGCGCAAGACGCTGGTTCCGGGCCTGCGGCTCGCCGTGGTCGGCGCCGGCTTCATCGGCCAGGAGGTGGCGGCGACCGCGCGGCTGCGCGGCGCGGACGTCACGCTGGTCGAGGCGCTGCCCGCGCCCCTCGCTCCCATCCTCGGGACGGAAATCGGCGGGTGGTTCGCCGCACTGCACGCGAGCGAAGGCGTGGACGTGCGCGTCTCCGCCAGCCTGGCGTCGCTGCGCGGCGACGCCGCGGTGACCGCGCTGGAGCTCGCCGACGGCACCTCGATTCCGTGCGACGCCGTCGTCATCGGCATTGGCGTCGCCCCCGACACGGCCTGGCTGGCGGGCAGCGGGCTGCCGCACCGCGGCGGCGTGCCGACCGACACCGCCGGGCGCACCGCCATCCCTGGCGTGTGGGCCGCCGGCGACGCCGCGAACCCCTTCGATCCGCGCCGGGGCGACCACCGCCGCAGCGAGCACTGGGAGGCCGCCGTGCAGACCGGCCGGGCCGCCGCCCGTGACATGCTCGGCCTCGAGCCGGCGCCGCCCGGCCCCTCCAGCTTCTGGAGCGACCAGTACGGCGTGCGCATCCAGTACGTCGGAGATGCCGCCGGCCACGATGCCGTGCAGGTCGACGGCGACCTGGACGCGCGTGACGCCACCGTCCACTTCCTCCGCGGCGGCCAGCCGGTCGCGGCGCTGCTCGTCGGCCGCCCTCGGGCGCTGCCGGCCGTGCGCCGCGACCTCGCCGCCGCATTCGACCACGACACCAGGAGTGCCGCATGACCCTTGTAGCTGTCATCGACGACGCCGCGTGCAGCGCCCATGGCGACTGCGCGGACGTCGCCCCCCACCTCTTCCGCGTCGACGACGTCGCGACCGTGATCGGCGGCGGCGACGACGCCGCCCTGCTCGCGGCAGCCGAGGCCTGCCCGGCCGTGGCGATCAGCGTCGTCGACGGCGCGACCGGAGAGCAGGTGTTCCCGTGATCGCGCCCAGCCGCACCGTCCTGGCGATCGGCGCCGGCTTCGGCGCGCTCACCACGGCCGTCGCCGTGGCCCCGGCCGTCGTGCCGGCCGCCGCCGCGTCATCTCCCGCCACGGCGGGCAGCGCCGCAGCGGCGCCGGTCGCCCTGACCACCCGGTCCAGCGGGGCGCCCGTGAACCCGAGCGCCGCCACGCTGGCCGCCCAGGCCAAGGCCGGCAGGACGGTCGCCGCCAGCGGCCGCATCGGCATGCCGTCGGGCCTGGCGTTGTCGGCCGGATGCTCGGGACGGGTGACCGTCACCGCGCGGCGCGCGGGCGCTGCCATTGCGAAGCGCACGGCCACGGTCAGCCGCTCCGGAAGCGCCTGCCGGTGGAGCACGACCCTGTCGCTCCCCGCGACCACACCCGCCGGCTCGGCCGTCACCGTCTCCGGCCGGTACGGCGGCAACAGCTACCTGAAGGCGAAGTCGACCCCGACGCGCACCGTCACCGTCCGGGCGTAGGACGAGCCCGCCGGCCGCGGGAGGCCAGCCCCGTCGCGCCTCGTGAACCTGGGACAGGTTCCTAGACGGGCGTGACGGGGTTGCGCTTCGCGGGCCACTCGCGGCGCTTGCCCGCGTAGATCGCGTAGCGCTTGATCAGCTCGCCGCGCAGCTCCTCCGGCTCGATCACCGCGTCGACCACGAGCTCGGAGGCGAGGTGCAGGATGTCGATGTCCTCGGCGTACTCGCGCCGCAGCTCCTCGGTCTTCGCCGCCCGCTCCGCCTCGTCGTCGATCGCCTGGAGCTGGTTGTAGAAGACGGCGTTGATCGCCGCCTGGGGCCCCATCACCGCGATCGACGCCGTCGGGAGGGCCAGCGTGCAGTCGGGGTCGTAGGCCGGCCCGGCCATCGCGTACAGGCCGGCACCGTAGGCCTTGCGGACGATCACCGAGATCTTCGGGACGGTCGCCTCGGCGACCGCGCTGATCATCTTCGCCCCGTGGCGGATGATGCCCTGGCGCTCGACCTGGGTGCCGATCATGAAGCCCGGCACGTCCGCGAGGAACAGGAGCGGCACGCCGAAGGCGTTGCAGGTCGTGATGAAGCGGGCTGCCTTGTCCGCGGAGTCGCTGAAGAGGACGCCGCCCTTGAACTTCGGCTGGTTGGCGACGATGCCCACCACGCGGCCGTTCAGGCGGCCGTAGCCGACGATGAGCTCCTTCGCCCAGCGGTCGTGGACCTCGAAGAACGAGTCGGCGTCGACGAGCGCGGCGACGAGCGCCTTCATGTCGAACGGCTTGTTCTCGTCCGCGGGCACGATGTCGCGGATCGGCACCTCGGACGCCGGCTCGGCCGGGCGCTTGACCGGCGGGAGCCACTCCCAGTGCGACGGGAAGTAGGAGAGGTAGCGCCGGGCCGCGTCGATCCCGTCGGCGTCGGTCTGCACGAGCAGGTGGCCGCAGCCGGACACGCCGGTGTGCATCTTGGCCCCGCCCATCTCCTCGAGCGTCACCGTCTCGCCGATCACCATCTCGGCCATCCGCGGCGACCCGAGGTACATGGAGGCATTCCCCGCGCGCATGATCACGACGTCGCAGAACGCGGGAATGTAGGCGCCGCCGGCCGCGCTCGGCCCGAACAGGACGCAGACCTGCGGGACGACGCCCGACATCCGCACCTCGTTGAAGAAGATCCGGCCGGCGCCGCGGCGGCCCGGGAACATCTGGACTTGCTCGGTGATGCGCGCCCCGGCGGAGTCGACGAGGTAGACCATCGGCACCTTGTGGGCCATGGCGGCCTCCTGGATGCGGATGATCTTCTCGACGGTCTTCGGGCCCCACGAGCCGGCCTTCACGGTCGGGTCGTTGGCCATCAGGGCGACGGGGCGGCCGTCGACCAGGCCCAGGCCGGTGACGACGCCATCGGCGCCGAGGCCGTCCCCGTCCCAGTTGGCCAGGAGCGCCTCCTCGGCGAAGGTGCCCTCGTCGACCAGCAGCGCGACGCGTTCGCGCACGGGCAGCTTGCCCTGCTCGGCCGACTTCGCGTGGTGGCGGTCAGGGCCGCCCGCGCGGGCGCGCTCGATCGCTGCCTTCAGATCGCTCATGCGGCGGCGGAGTCTAGATGGCCGCGCCGCGAGGTCAGGCCCCGTCGCCGCGCAGTGCGTCCGGGGTGGGGGCGGGACCGGGCACGACCGGCGCCGGCGCCGGCCCCGGCCCGGCGCCGGCGTCGGGCTCGGGCGGCAGCGGCCGGCGCGGGCGCAGCCCGATCACGAAGCCGGCGAGGCCCATCGCGGCCAGGACGAGCGGCCAGCCGAGGAGCGACGGCCCGCCGCGCCCGGGCGGGGCGGCGAGCAGCACGAACCCCGCCAGCACGGCGGCGCCGAGATAGGCCGGCCCGCGCTCGTCGTCGGCGCCGGCGTAGGCGACCAGGCCGAAGCCGACGAGCAGCACCAGCAGCTCCCAGCCCCACCCCGCGGGTCCGAGGCCCGCGCCGATCAGCGCGGCGCCGAGGGCCAGGCCGGACCCGGCGAAGCTGAGGACCAGCGCGAGCGTGGCGAGCGCCGCGGCGCTCACGAGCTGGACGGCGTGGCGCCGGCGCCGGTCGCGCAGCGCCATCACGCCCGCGCCGTAGGCGACGAGCAGCCCGGCCAGAACCCAGCGCTGCGGATCCGCCGTCGCCGGATCGAAGGCCCACGGCACGAAGGCGAGCGCCGCGGCCCCGCCGGCGACGGCGGCGATCAGCGTGGCCGCCGACGAGTTCCGGCGCGCGGCCACCGCCACGGCGGCCGCGGCGAGCGCCGCCTCGGTCCACGCCAGCGTCCCGGCCCCCGGCAGCCCGCTGTCTCCGGCGCCGAGGATCACGGCGAGCCGCAGGAGCGCCGCCTGCAGGAGCACGAGGCCCGTCACGTACAGCACGGTCTGGTAGGCCCGGGGCGCGAAGCCCTCGAGCGGCGCGATCCACGCCATCGTCCCGACGAGCGCCGCGGCCGCGGCGACGATGACGAAGCGCACACCCGCGCTCCAGGCGCCCGCGAACCGCAGGTCGACGATGACGATCGCCAGCGTGAACGGCACGGCACCTGCAGCGATGATGTCGCCACGGTGCGGGTGAGGGCGAATGACGTCGAGCGCGCGGGCCACGGGTGACGGCCGCAGCCTAGACCGCACGGCCCGCGGGCGGATCGCCGGGCCGCGGACGCCGCGGCACCTCCGCCCCGGCCTCCGCCACGATCCCCGCTGCCAGTCGGATGCAGGCGTCCACCGAGCCCCAGTCCACGTTCGCGGGCGTGTCGCTCATGAGGTGGTGGTGCGGGAGGTAGCCCGGCCCGAGCGCAAGGATCGAGAGCGCCGGGAATCCGGCGAAGCGGGCCAGGACCGGGTCCGTCCACGTCCCCAGGCGCCAGCGCTCGGGGACCGGGACGCCGGCCCGGGCCGCGCCGCGGTCCGCGAGCTCGAGATCCTCCTCGCGATAGCGCTGGGTGAGCAGCGTGGCTTCGGCCGTGAGCACGACGGGCCGGCCGCCGCCGAGCGTGTCGAGGCCGAGGACCAGGGTCGTGGCCGGATCGAGGTCCGGGGCCGCCTCGGCAAGCCACGCGGCCATGCCGCCCATGCCCGACTCCTCGCATCCCGGGAACAGGAGGATCAGCTCGACGCCCGGGACGGGTGCGGCCGCGGCCTGCCGGGCCAGCTCGAGGACGGCCGCCACGCCGGTCGCGTTGTCGCTGGCGCCCGGGACGACGGGGCTGCGCGCGATGTCGGCGTACGCCGCGACGGTGAGCCCGAGGATCGCCGCCGCGACGCCCCGGGCGGCGCGACCGGCCCGGCCGGGCAGGAGCGCGCCGGCTCCCGCGAGCGCGAGGCCGGCCCCGAACGGCGCCATGGCGGGGTCGATGGTCCGGCGGCGCAGCTGCCGGCCCGCCGCGGCCTGCTTGATCCGCGGGTGCCAGGCCAGTCCCGTGCGGGCGGCGTCGTGATGGGCGGCCAGGACGACGGTCGCCCGCCGCGGGCCGGGCGGCGGGATCCGGGCGACGACGTTGGCGCCCTCCCCTGCGGGCAGGAGCCGCCGGACCCACTGGCTGCGGCCGCTCGCCTCGAGCTCGAGCGAAACGAGGGCCCCCGCGGCCAGCGCCGCTCCCCGCCATCCGCGCAGGCCCAGCGCGGCGAGGCCGGCTCCGGCGTGCAGCGCATGCGCCCACGCATACGTGCCCTGGTACCGGAAGGGCCGGACCTCGACGTCGCCGGCGCCGGCGTCCTGCAGCCGCCCGGCGATCCAGGCCGCGCTCGCCCGCTCGCCTGCCGAGGCCGAGCCCCGTTCCATCGCCGCCAGCGCCTCGACGTCCGCGCGGACCGCGTCGAGGTCGGGTGCGGATGCCGTCACGCCGGCGCGTCCGGGCGCCAGTCGACCGGGCCGGCCACGAGCACGTGGCTGCCGAGCGGGCGGCCGAGGGCGGCCTGCGCAGCCCGTGCCGCCTCGAGGAGAGCCGGCAGGTCGACGCCGGTCGCGATCCCCATCTCCTCGAGCATCGAGACGAGGTCCTCGGTGGCGATGTTGCCCGTCGCGCCCGCCGGGACCGGGCAGCCGCCGAGCTCGCCGAAGCTCGACTCGAAGGATTCGACGCCGGCCTCCAGCGCCGCCAGCACGTTCGCGAGGCCCTGCCCGCGCGTGTTGTGGAAGTGGGCGGTGAGCTCGATCCCAGGGAGCGCGGCCCGCGCGCGGGAGAAGAACTCCCCGACTTGCCGGGGGTTCGCCATTCCGGTGGTGTCGCCGAAGCCGACCTCGCCGGCACCGGCAGCGGCGAGCGCGCCGGCGATCTCCAGGACGCGAGCGACCGGCACGTCGCCCTCGTAGGGGCAGCCGAAGGACGTCGAGATGACCCCCTCGCACCGCAGCCCCTCGGCCTGCGCTCGCGCGAGCACGCGCTCGAGCCCCGCGAGCGACTCGGCGACGGAGCGGTTGACGTTGCGGCGGTTGTGCGTCTCGGACGCGGAGAGGAAGACGTTGATCTCCTGGAAGCGCTCGCGCAGCTTCAGCGCGTTCTCGAGTCCGCGCTCGTTCGGGATCAGGACGCTGACGGCGACCGTGCCGGGCAGCTGCGCCCGGGCGAGGACCTCCGCTCCGTCGGCCAGCTGCGGGATCACGTCCGGCCGCACGAAGCTCGTGACCTCCAGGCGCCGCAGGCCGGTGCGCCCCAGCGCCTCGACGAGCGCCACCTTCACCTCGGTCGGGATGACCTCGGGCTCGTTCTGGAAGCCGTCGCGCGGCCCGACCTCGCGGATCCGAACGGCAGCGGGAACCGTGTCCATGCCGACCATCCTAGGCCGGGCCCGGGCGGGCGGCGCGTCCGGGGCCCGCGGCCATAGGATGCGCCGCCATGAGCGACTTCGAGCTGGCGCACGCCTATGACACCGTCAACCTCCACCGGCGGGGCGGCGCGGCCCTCATCGAGCTGAACCGGCCCGACCGCCTCAACGCCTGGAACCGGCAGTTCGGGATCGACCTCCTCGAAGCGCTCGATTCGGTCGCGCAGGACGACGAGGTGCGCGCAGTCGCGATCCGCGGCGCCGGGCGGGCCTTCTCCTCGGGCGCCGACCTCAACTCCCTGGGCGAAGGGTCCGAGGACGACGTCACCCCGTCGGGGCGGCCAGACGTCTACAAGGTCCTCACCGAGCGCTACCACCCGATCATCACCAGCATCCGGCGCATGCCCAAGCCGGTCCTCGCCGCCGTCAACGGGGCGGCCGTTGGCATCGGCTGCTCGCTCGCCCTGGCCTCCGACCTCATCGTCGCCGCCGAGTCCGCCTACTTCCTGCTCGCCTTCGTGAACATCGGCCTGGTGCCGGACGGCGGCTCGTCGCTGTTCGTCCCGACCCGGGTCGGGCTGGCCCGGGCCGCGGAGATGTCCCTGCTGGGCGAGCGCGTGCCCGCCGCCACGGCGGTCGAGTGGGGGCTGGCCAACCAGGTGCACCCCGATGGCGAGTTCGACGCCGCCGTCCTGGGCCTGCTCGACCGGCTGGCCGCAGGCCCGACGAAGTCCTACGCCGGGACCAAGCGCCAGCTCAACGCCTGGCTCTACGAGCGGATGGACGCCCAGCTGGAGCTCGAGGCCACGATCCAGCAGGAGATGGCCGAATCCGACGACTTCGTCGAGGGCGCGCTCGCCTTCGTGCAGAAGCGCACCGCGGGATTCCAAGGGCGGTGAGCGGCCATTCCGATACCGCCAGCCCGGGGCTCTGCGAGGCCGGCAGCGCCGCGGTTCCACGGCCGCGCCCGACCTTCAAGCCCCGAAAGCTGGGCTGAGGGATAGAATCGCGGCCGCCCGTGGTCCCGCCCCGCCGAAACCTGCATCGCCGGCGCCTGCTCGCCCTCCTGGCGCTGGCCGTCGCCGCCCTGCTGCTGCTGGCCGGACCGGCCGCCGCGAACGTGCTGACGCCCGAGTCCGGCGGTTCGAAGAACGCCGATGAGATCGACTCGCTCTTCAAGATCGTCCTGATCATCGCGCTCGTCGTGTTCGTCGGAGTCGAGGGGACGCTGCTCTACACGATCGTCCGCTTCCGCCGCTCCAAGAACGCGGTGCCGGCGCAGATCCGCGGCAACACGCGCCTGGAGATCGGCTGGACGGTCGGCGCCTCGGTGATCATCGCCTTCCTCATCGTCGTCTCGTTCATCAAGCTCGACAGCATCAAGGACCCGCCGGCCACGGGGCCGGGCGGGCTCCAGCGCGCCGACGGCGCCCTCTACGCGGTCGTGAACCAGCCGCCCCCGCCCGGCGGCGGCGGACTCCAGATCGCCGTGAACGGCCAGCAGTACCTGTGGCGCTTCACCTACCCGAACGGCGTCTTCAGCTACGAGACGATGGTCGTGCCGGTCAACACCACCGTGATCCTCAAGATCCGCGCCCAGGACGTCATCCACTCCTGGTGGATCCCGAAGCTCGGCGGCAAGTTCGACGCCGTTCCCGGCTACACGAACGAGACCTGGTTCAAGGTCCTCAAGCCCGGGGTGTTCAAGGGCCAGTGCGCCGAGCTGTGCGGCCGCGGGCACGCGAACATGCTCGCCCGCGTCCGCGCCGTGCCCGTGCCCGTATACCGCGCCTGGCTCCTGCGCCAGGGCCGCGACATCCAGGCCCAGCGCAGCTTCTCCGCCGCCGCCCGCTCCCGACTCCAACCCAGCAACTGAGGTCCGAGAGCATGCCTCCCACCACCGAAGCTCCCGCGCCCCCCGCCGCCCGCCCGGCACAGGCCCCGCGGCCGCAGATCACGGCGCACGCGGTGCAGCGGTCCCGCACGGGCTGGACCTCCTGGGTCACCACGACGGACCACAAGCGCATCGGGATCATGTACGTGACCTTCGCAATGGTCTTCTTCCTCGTGGGCGGCATCGAGGCGCTGCTCATGCGGCTGCAGCTCGGGGTGCCGGAGAACTCGTTCCTGGATCCGCAGACCTACAACGGCCTCGTGACGATGCACGGGACGACGATGGTGTTCCTGTTCGTCATGCCGATGACCGCCGGGTTCGCCAACTACTTCGTCCCGCTGATGATCGGCGCCCGGGACATGGCCTTCCCGCGCCTCAACGCCCTCTCGTTCTGGCTCCTGTGCACCGGGGCCACGGTCTTCTACGCCTCGCTCTTCTTCAATCCGCCCGAGGCGGGCTGGACGAGCTACGCGCCGCTGTCGGACCTCGCCTACTCCCCCAACGGCGGCATCGACGCCTGGATCTTCCTGATCCACCTCGTCGGCATCTCGTCGCTGGTCGGCGCCGTGAACTTCATCGCGACCATCGTGAACATGCGCGCGCCGGGCATGGGCTGGTCGCGCCTGCCGCTCTTCTGCTGGACGGTGCTGATCATGGCCGTCCTGCTGGTCCTCGCGCTGCCGACGGTCGCGGCGGCCGTGACGATGCTGCTGACCGACCGGCACTTCGGGACGAACTTCTTCGACGCCAGCGAAGGCGGCTCGCCGCTCCTGTGGCAGCACCTCTTCTGGTTCTTCGGCCACCCCGAGGTCTACATCATGATCCTGCCGATCTTCGGGATCATCTCGGAGGTCCTGCCGGTCTTCGCCAGAAAGCCGATCTTCGGCTACAAGGCGATCGCGGCCTCGACGGTCGCCATCGCCTTCCTCGGGATGCTCGTGTGGGCGCACCACATGTTCTCGACGCCGACGGCCACTGTCGTCCTGGCCTTCTTCATGCTCGGGTCGATGCTCATCGCCATTCCAACGGGCGTGAAGGTCTTCAACTGGATCGCGACGCTGTGGCGCGGGTCGATCGTGCCGACGACCGCGCTGCACTTCGGCGTGGGCTTCATCGCCCTGTTCGTGCTCGGCGGCATCTCCGGGATCATGCTGGCGATCTTCCCGATCGACTGGCAGGTCACCGACACGTACTTCGTCGTAGCCCACTTCCACTACGTCCTCGTGGCCGGCGCCGTCAATGGGCTCTTCGCCGGGATCTACTACTGGTTCCCGAAGATGAGCGGGCGGATGCTCTCCGAGCGCCAGGGGAAGATCTCGTTCTGGCTGATGTTCATCGGGTTCAACGTGGCGTTCCTGGTCCAGCACTCGCTCGGGCTCTCCGGCATGCCGCGCCGGATCTACGAGTACGCCGCCAGCAACGACTGGGGCACCTACAACATGATCTCGACGGTGGGGTCGTTCATCCTGGCGCTCGGCATCGGCCTCACGGTGTGGAACGTCATCCGCAGCCTGGCCAAGGGCCCGAAGGCCCCGCCGGACCCGTGGCACGGCAACACGCTCGAGTGGTTCACCACCTCCCCGCCGCCGCCGCACAACTTCGACACGATCCCGCGCGTCCGCTCCGTCGAGCCGATGAAGGACTTCCGCCGCCAGATCGAACGCGCGAGCGAAGCCCCGACCCGGACGCAGGCGTGAGGCGCCGCACCGCCGCCTGATGGACGCGACCCGCGCACCCGCCGTCGCCGCCACCTCCGCCGCGTCCGCCGGCGGCCTGCGGCAGGTCGTCGCCGACTACGTCGCGCTGACCAAGCCCAAGGTCCAGTCCCTCCTCCTGCTCACGACGGTCACGTCGATGTACGTGGCTGGCGACCCGTCGGTGGCGCTCGTGCTGGCCACCTGCCTCGGCGGCTACCTCTCGGCCGGCGGCGCCGGCGCCGTCAACCACTACTGGGACCGGGACATCGACGCGCAGATGGAGCGCACGTCAACCCGCCCGATCCCTGCTGGCCGGATCGCGCCCCGCGCCGCCCTCTGGTTCGGCATCGGGCTTGCGGCCCTGTCGTTCGTCGAACTCACCGTGTTCGTGAATGTCCTCGCGGCGTCGCTGGCGCTCTGCGGCTTCCTCGGCTACGTCTTCGTCTACACGGTGTGGCTCAAGCGCTCGACGCCGCAGAACATCGTGATCGGCGGCGCTGCCGGCGCGGTTCCCCCGCTCGTCGGCTGGGCAGCCGTGACCGGCGGGCTGGCCGGCGAGGCCATCTACATGTTCGCGATCGTCTTCTTCTGGACCCCGCCGCACTTCTGGGCGCTCGCCCTGCTCATGAAGGACGAGTACGCCAAGGTCGGCGTCCCGATGCTGCCGGTCGCACGCGGCGAGCGCGAGACGCGGCGCCAGATCCTGCTCTACTCGGTGCTGCTGTACGCCGTCACGCAGCTGCCATTCTGCGCCGGCGGCATGGGCGCGTTCTACCTCGCTGCCTCGATGACCCTCGGCGGGCTGTTCATCGCCGGCGCGGCCGTCCTGTACCGCCGGGCCGACCGCCGCTCGGCCCTGCGCCTGTACCTGTACTCGCTGCTCTACCTCGCGCTGCTCTTCGCCGCGATGGTGATCGACGTTAGGATCTGAACCGTGGACCGCAAGCTCGCCCGCAAGAACATCCGCAGCGGCCTCCTCCTCGGAGCCATTGCGGCGTTCATGTTCGCCCTCTCCTGGGTGGCCGCCGCCATCTACGTGACCTGATGGCCACCCCGGACGAGACCAGCGTCCCGCCCGCCGGCGAGGAGATCCACCTCCCCGGCCCGACGATCGTCCCGCTGGCGATGGCCGTGTCGATCACGATCGGCCTCGTCGGCGTCACGGCGTCGATCTACATGCTCGTGATCGGCGTGATCGGCTTCGTGATCACGCTCTTCCTCTGGATCCGCGACGCCCGCCGCGAGTTCGTCTCGCTGCCGCCCGAGCACTAGCGCCGGCTCGGACGCAGGTCCAGCCGCAGGCTCCAGCCCGGCGCCCGCTCCAGCGCCGATCTGGCTCCAGCGCCGATCCTGGCTGCTCGGGGCGCCGCCCTCCCGGTCGCCGGGATTCCACTCGACGTTGTGCGCGCCTGCCGCCGGTTTCGTCGACCGGACCCCCGCGCGGCCGGACCCCGCGCGGCCCTACGCCACGCGCACCGCGGGCGGCATCTCGCAGATCGCGCCGTCCTCCGACCAGACGCGCACGATGTCGCGGACCGAGAGGATGCCGACGACCTCGCCGGACTCGATCACGATGAGGTGGCGAAACTTCCCGCGGACCATGGCCACGGCGGCCTCCTCGAGCGACCAGTCGGGCGCAGCGAAGACGAGCGTGCTCGTGAGGTGCGCCGCGACCCGCTCGGCGGACGGATCCTCCCCGGCCGCGACCGACCGCAGGATGTCGCGCTCGGTGATGATCCCGGGGCCGGGCTGCTCGGGATCGGCAACGATGGCCGCGCCCACGTTGCGCTGGGCCATCGCCTGCGCCGCGTCCTTGAGGCTGTGGCTCGGGCCGACCGTCACTGCGCTCGCCGTCATCCCGTCTCGCACCAGCATCGTGTCCCGACCTCCGACCTCGCTTGCAACAGTTGACGCAAACGGCGCCCGCGCCGATGATAGTCCCCTGCCGGCAGGCCCGTGGGAGATGTCAACGCGCCAACTTCCCGCTTCGTGCCACAATCGCAAACCGCGAAGCTGGTTTGATCCGTACACCTTTCGATGCCCACACAGCGACCCGCCACGATCCGCCACCGCACGAGCATTTACGAGGATGCGACCCGCATCGTCGAGCAGGAGTACCACGCCGATCTCTCCCTCGACGACATCGCCGCCCGCATCGCGTCGTCGCGCCGGCAGCTCCAGCGCGCGTATGCGGAGATCGGCAAGACGACGTTCCGCGACCAGCTCACGCGCGTCCGGATGGATCGCGCCGCCGAGATGCTCGCGACGTTCCCGCTGACCGTGCGCGAAGTCGCCCAGCGGGTGGGCTACCGCCAGCCGGCGCAGTTCGCAAAGGCGTTCCGTCGCCACCACGGCGTGGCGCCCTCCGAGTACCGGACCGCCAACCGGTTCCGCGTCCTCGAGCCCAGCGCCGAAGCGGCCTGACCCCGCCGTTTCAGGCGGCGTGAGCCGCTCGCCGGCCGGTCGCGGCAGGCGTTGCCGGTCGCGGCCGCCGAACTCGGCGCGGGTCTGACTGTCACTCGTCGCGGGGTTGGCATAGGATCCGGCTCGCGATGGAGGAGGATCAGATCCCCGCCGAGCCGACCGGCCGCGAGACGGCCAAGCACCCGATTGCCGCGATGCTGGCCGTCGGGCTGATCGCCAGCGCCCTCGGCATCGCCCTGGCCCTCACGATCGACTGGTTCCCGGTCGCGGCGTCGAGCCAAGCCGACCAGATCGACACGCTCTGGGACGTCTGCATCGCGCTCTCGGTGCCGATCTTCGTCCTCGTCCTGGTCGTCGTCCTGTACTCGGTGTGGAAGTTCCGCATGCGCCCAGGCGAGGAGAACCTCGACGGGCCGCCGATCCACGGCAACACGCGTCTCGAGATCATCTGGACGGCCATTCCGGCCCTGCTCATCTTCGGCATCGTGACCTTCGCCTACGTCACCTTGGTCGACACGGAGAAGAAGGCCGCGAACACGATGATCGTCGAAGTCGTGGGGCAGCAGTTCGCCTGGCAGTTCACCTATCCCGACAAGGCCGGCAAGCCCGTCATCAGCGACCGCCTCTACCTGCCGTCGGGCCGCCCGGTGCAGTTCCGGATGAAGACCCGCGACGTGATCCACGACTTCTGGGTCCCGGCGTTCCGGGTCAAGATGGACCTCGTGCCGGGGATCGAGACGTCCTACCGGATCAAGCCGATCCGGACGGGCACCTACGACATCGTCTGTGCCGAGCTGTGCGGCCTCGGGCATTCCACGATGCGCCAGACGGCGTACGTGCTCCCGCCCGCGAAGTTCGACGCCTGGATGGCCCGTGAGAAGCTGCGGGCCCAGAGGAGCTGAGGACCGACCGTGACCAAGGAGAACCGCTGATGGCTGCCAAGCTCCGCGCGCCCGGGTGGTACCGCGCGATTGCCTGCACGCTGCTGGGGATCGCGTTCGCGGTGGGCCTGACCGCCGGGATTCGCGCGCTCTACGGGTTCGACCCGGTGATCGACGGCCACGCGATCACGATCGTCTCCATGATCGCGGCACCGCTGCTGTTCCTCATCGGCCTGGGCTGCTTCGACTATTGGTTCTACTGGGCCTCCGGGCGGCCCACTCGGCCCGAGGACCACTCGCAGCACGGCGCGAAGAGCTGGAAGGACTACTTCAAGGTCAACACCGACCACAAGGTGATCGGGATCCAGTACGTGGTCACCACGTTCTTCTTCCTGTTCGTCGGCGGTCTGCTGGCCATGGTCATCCGTGCCGAGCTTGCCGCGCCCGGCATGCAGTTCGTCGACGGGCAGACCTTCAACGGGCTCTTCTCGGTCCACGCCTCGATCCTGATCTTCCTGTTCATCGTGCCCGTGTTCGCCGGCCTGGCGAACTACGTGCTCCCGCTGATGATCGGCGCGCCGGACATGGCGTTCCCGCGCCTGAACGCCCTCTCGTTCTGGCTCCTGCCTGTGGGCGGAACGCTCATGATGCTCAGCTTCTTCGCCCCGGGCGGCTCCTTCGCGACCGGCTGGACGGCCTACGCGCCGCTGTCCACCGACGCGCCGCTCGGCCAGATGTTCTTCACGATCGGCGTCCAGTTCGCCGGGGCCTCCTCGATTGCCACCGCGCTGAACTTCCTGGTCACGATCGTGACGATGCGCGCGCCGGGCATGAGCTTCTGGCGCATGCCGCTGCTCGTGTGGGCGAACTTCTCGACCTCGCTGCTCGTCGTGATCGCGACCCCGTTCATCGCGGCGTCCCAGTTCTTCGTGCTGCTCGACTGGGCGCTCGGGTTCAACTTCTTCAATCCGGGCAAGGGCGGGGACGTGCTGATGTATCAGCACGTCTTTTGGTTCTACTCGCACCCGGCGGTCTACATCATGATGCTGCCCGGGTTCGGGATCGTGAGCGAGATCCTCAGCGTGAAGGCCCGCAAGCCGATCTTCGGCTACCGGATGATGGCGTTCTCGCTCCTGGCGATCGTCGTCCTCGGCTTCGCCGTGTGGGCACACCACATGTTCGTCTCGGGGATGCAGGAGTGGATCCGCATCCCGATGATGATCACGACCGCGATCATCGCGATCCCGACGGGCATCAAGATCTTCTCCTGGCTCGCGACGCTCTGGCGAGGGGTGCTGCACCTCGACACGCCGATGCTCTTCGCACTCGGCTTCCTGACCATGTTCACCCTCGGCGGGCTGAGCGGGGTGATGCTCGCGCTCGTGCCGGTGGACATCCACGTCTCCGACACCTACTTCATCGTCGCCCACATCCACTACGTGCTCTTCGGCGGATCGCTCTTCACGATCTTCGCCGGGGTCTACTACTGGTTCCCGAAGATGACCGGGCGAATGTTCGACGAGCGCCTCGGCCGGATCCATTTCTGGCTCACGTTCATCTTCTTCAACCTCACGTTCGCCCCCATGCATGTCATCGGCGTCGCCGGCATGCCCCGGCGCGTCGCCGACTACGCGCAGGAGTTCGCGGGCTGGAACCTGGTGATCTCGATCTCGAGCTTTGCCCTCGGGCTCTCCACGCTCATCTTCGCCTACAACATCGTGGCGAGCTGGCGCGGCGGCCCGCGAGCGTCGTCGAACCCTTGGAAGGCCCTCACGCTCGAGTGGCAGGTGTCCTCGCCGCCGCCGATCTTCAACTTCGATGCCGTCCCGACGGTGGTCGGCGGGCCGTACGAGTACGGCGTGCCGGGGGCAGTCCACGGCGTCTTCGCCCCGCCGGCGCAGGCCACCGCGGTCGCCGCAGCGAGTCCCGGCATCATCGACATCCCGCCGCCCGAAGAGGAGTGACGGACTGACATGGCCAAGATCCTCGTCGTCGCGAACGAAACCCTCGGTGGCCGCGGGCTCATCGACGCCACGAAGGAGCGCGCGACCGCCCTCGGCGCGCCGGAGATCCACGTGATCGCGCCGCAGAACCGGCCCAAGGCCGGCTCGGTGATCTACGACGAAGCCGTGCGCGACGCCGCCCAGCACCGCGTCGACGCCACGATCGAGGCGCTCCGCGACGCCGGCCTGGCCGCGAGCGGAGAGATCATGGACCCCGATCCGTACACGGCGATCATGGACGCCGTCGGCGAGTTCGGGCCGGACGAGATCATCATCTCGACCCACCCGGAGACCCGCTCGGGCTGGCTGCGCCGCGATCTCGTGGAGCGTGTCATCCAGGACACAGGCCTCCCGGTCGAGCATGTCGTGGTCGACCTCGACGAGGAGCGCGAAGACATCGTCCACACGCTCGTCGTCGCGAACCAGACCGTCGAAGGCGCGCCGCTCTTCGGCCTGCTCAAGGGCAAGGCCGCCGAGAAGCCGCACCGCTTCACGATCGTCGTCCCGCAGTCCGGCGGCGAGGGGCACCACGCCGACACGGCCCGCACGCGCCTGCACCACCTCCTCGCCCACATGGAGGAGTCCGGGCTGAAGGCCACTGGCGGCATCGGCGATCCCGATCCGTTCACGGCCATCCAGAACGCCCAGCAGTTCTACCGCGTCGACGAGATCGTGATCTCGACGCTGCCGGCCCAGCGCTCGGGCTGGCTGCGCAACGACCTCATCGAGCGCGTCAAGCGCTCGACGGCGGTGCCGGTCGAGCACGTCATCTCCGATGTCACCGTCCAGGAGCCCGTCGCCTGATGGAAGCTGCCTCGATCGCACACGACGACCACCACGGGCCGCCCGAGGCCAACCGCAGCTCGCGCGTCGACGCGCAGACGCTCGGGATGCTGCTTTTCATCATCTCGGAGATCATGATCTTCGGGGCGTTCTTCACGGCCTACTTCTTCATCCGGGTCGTGAACAACGACCCGTGGCCGGCCCGCGGCGAAGAACTGCCAGTCCTCATCGCCGGGATCAACACGGCGATTCTGCTCTCGTCCTCCCTGACGCTGCACTGGGCGCTGGTGTCCGTGAAGAACGGCAACCGGTTCGGCCTCAAGGCCGGGATGCTCACGACGTTCCTGCTCGGCCTCGCCTTCCTGACGATCCAGATCAACGAGTACGTCCACGTCGGCTTCTCGCCGTCCGACAGCGCCCAGGGCTCGATCTTCTACGGGCTCACCGGCCTGCACGGCGCCCACGTCTTCATCGGCCTGTGCCTGCTCGCGATGGTGACCGTGCGAGCGTTCCGCGGCCATTTCAGCCCGGAGCACCACCAGGGCGTCGAAGTGCCCGGCATCTACTGGCACTTCGTCGACGTGATGTGGATCGTCGTCTACACGACGATCTACCTTCTCTAGCGGGCCGTGCTCAACCCGCTGCGCTCCGAGGACGAGGCCTTCCGCCTCGTCCTCTACGTGCTCGCGGTGTGCGCCGCCGTCGCGGTCGTCGTGATCGTCGCCCGGGCGATCTTCTGAGCCGGCCGCCCGCACGGCCCACCGGTCACAATCCGGGGCGATGAAGGTCTCGGTCGATCCCGGCGTGCTCATCCTCCTGGGGACGGGCGCCGTGCTCTACGTGCGGGCCGTCCGGATCCTGCGGCGCCGCGGGCGCCGCACGAGCCGCTGGCAGCAGACGGCGTTCTGGCTCGGCTTCGGTGCGACCGCGGCGGGGCTGCTCTCGCCGATCGACGTCTACGCCACGGACCTGCTGAGCGCCCACATGGCCCAGCACCTGCTGATCGCCGACCTCGCCGCGCCGCTGCTGCTCACCGGCCTGCGCTCGCCCGTGCTCCTCTTCATCCTCCCCAAGCCGGTGCTCGTGCCGCTGGCCCGCACGCGCTGGCTGCGCCGGACCTTCCACGTGATCACCAAGCCGCTCGTCGCGCTGCCGATCTTCGTGGCCACGCTGTACTTCTGGCACTTCCGGTTCGCATTCGTCGGGGCCCTGAACCACGACATGGTGCACGTCGCCCAGCACGCCTCCTTCGTCCTGGCCAGCATGCTGGTGTGGTGGCCGGCGCTCGAGCCCCAGAAGATGCGAATGCCGGGCGACCTGTGGAAGATCGGGCACATCGGCGCCGCGCGGCTGGCGAGCATGTTCCTGGGGATGGCCTTCGTGTTCTCCAAGGCCCCGTACTACGCGAGCTTCTACGGCGACCGCGCCCGCGACTACGGCCTGACGCCGCTGGCGGACCAGAAGCTGGCCGGCGGCATGATGATGACGCTGGACATCCTCATCGGGGTCTTCGCCCTGTGCCTGTTCTTCTGGCGCGCCTCGGAGGACGCCACCCGGGAGGAGGAGCGGGAGAAGGCGGCGCAGCGGGCCGCCGCCCGCCAGGCCACCGGCGCGTCGGCGTAGGCCGCCGGCTGCCGCCCCCGGGCGGCTGGCGTCCCGTCTCAACCGGGCTCGGTGCGCGCCCGCTCGGCGCGGTGCTTGATGCCGAGGAGCATCCGGCGCTCCATCACGAAGTGGGGGAGCTCGACCAGCACGGCGTAGAAGGCGGCGCCGGCACCCCGGGCCACACGGTTGCGGGCCAGCAGGCGCGTGCCGCCGTCGTCGGCCGGCTCGAGCACGAAGGCGCCCCAGCCCTTCAGCACGAGGGCCCGGCCAGGCGTGAACGCCACGACCGGAGCGCCCCGTGCGGGGTGCATCATCACCTCCTCGCCGATCTCCCGGTGCTGCCACTCCGGATGGACGCGATCGGCGTTGCGCATCCGGCACCCCGCGAGGTTCTCGAGCCATTCGTAGCTGTAGAAGCCGCCGCGGTCCTGGCCCACCTGGGCCAGCCACGGCCAGACCTCCTCGGGCGGCGCGCCGACCGTCACCGCCCGCGTCGACTGGATGCCCGGCGCGGGCACGACCTCGTCCCCGGGGAGGCGCGCCCGGCGCTCGACCGCCGTCGAGCCCCAGCGGCGCATCCACGGAACGGCTGCGGCGGCGTACAGCCCCGCCGCGCCGAGGCCCAGGAGCGCAAGCGGGGACGGCAGGCGCCCCCGCCGAATCGATCCGAGCGCGGACAGCGCCGACATCGCGGCACCCGTGGCGAGCGCTGCCGGCCCGCCGAAGGTCACACCCAGGGCCCGGGCCGCATCGGACGGGCTCGCCTGGGCCTGCGGCGCCGGCTGAGCCACTCCGGGGGTGCCTCCTTCGCGCGGGCTACTTCTGGCTCGCCGCGGCCACGTAGGCCGCCAGCTTCTTGATCTGGTCCGGCGTGAGCTGGCCCTTGAACGCCGGCATCCCGCCGCCGCCGTTCGTGACCTGCTTGAGGACGGCGGCCTCGGTGGGCTTGAGCTGGTTCAGATTCGGGCCGGTCTTGCCGCTGGTGCCGGCGGCCGCGAGCGTGTGGCAGGAGCCGCAGTTCGTGACGAAGATCTGCTCGGGGCTCCCCTTGGGCTTGCCGGCGTCGGCCAGGAGGCCCGTGTCCTTGCCGGGCTTGGCCACCGACGCGGCGACGTAAGCCGCGATGTTCTTGGCCTCGTCGCCGGTCGCGAGCTTGGCGGGCATCGCTCCGGTCCGGTTGGGATAGAGGATCTGCTCGTAGACCATGCCCTCGACCGTGCTGCGCTTGAACCCATCGGCCAAGGACGCCTGGAAGGCCTCGTCGAGGTTGGGCCCGGTGACGCCGGTCGTGCCGGCACGGGCCAGCGTGTGGCAGGAGCCGCACTTCTTCACGAAGGCGGCCTTGCCCGCGATCTCGTTGTCGGGGCCGCCACTCGTGTTGCCGCAGCCGCCAGCGGCCACGACGGCAGCGACCGACGCCGCGAGCGCGAGCCCGGTCAGCGTGCGACGCCGGGGGATGCGAGGCGCTCTCCTCATGACGGCGGGGATCCTATCCGAGGCGCGGGCGGCGGCGCGGCGTGGGCAGGCAACGCTCCGCGCACCCGAGCCCCGGGCGTGGCGCTGCGGTCGCCAGCGGCGTCGACGCGGGGCGGCGTTGGTAGCATCCTGGCCGTGTCCGTTCGTCAGAAGTATCGGCTGCGGTCGCCGGCCACCGGTCGCGAGATCCTGCTCGAGGCCGAGCCCGGTGAGACGTACGTCGACCACGAGTCCGGCCAGCCCTACGAGGTCGTCGGGAAGGTGCTGCCGCTGGCGCCGTCCCCGTCGCAGCTTCCCTGGGCGGTCGAGTACCTGCGCATGTGCAACTGGTGCGGCCAGTTCGCGCAGCGCGACCTGAACGACTGCCCCAGCTGCGGCCGCCGCATGGCCGCCGTGGGCAGCTAGCCGGCTCCCCCGGAGGACCGATCATGCGCCTGCGCCGTCCGTTCGTTGCCCTGCTCGCCGTGGCTTCCGCTGCCGGCCTCGCCGCCTGCGGCGGGGACAGCAGCCCCGACGAGGTCCCCAAGACGGTTCCGCCGTTCACCGTGCCGCAGACCGGCGGCACGCCCGCCCCGAGCGGGTCCGCCACGACTCCGACGACGACATCCACGACGTCGACGACGGACTCGGGCAGCACCGATTCCGGGAGCACGGATTCCGGGAGCACGGATTCCGGGAGCACGGATTCGGGCGGCGGCACGGATTCGGGCGGCGGCACCGATTCCGGCGGCACCTCGCCCGACACCGGCGGCGGGACGGATTCCGGCGGCAGCAGCGGCGCGACCGGCGGCCTGTCGCCAGGCTGATCCCCCGCGCGCGCGAGCGCTACGCCGGGTGTCCGGCCGAGCCGGGCCGAGCCCGCCGGGCCGCCCGCGCGTTCTCGTGCGCCTGAGCCACCGGATCGGTGGTCAGAGCGCGCAAGAACGGTCCGGGGCGCAGGTCCGCGCGTTCTCGTGCGCCTGAGCCACCGGATCGGTGGTCAGAGCGCGCAAGAACGGTCCGGGGCGCAAGAACGCGCGCCGGCGCCGGCCCGGCGCCGTCGCTGGACCGCGCCGGTGGCGGCCCAGCTACGGGTTGACGATCTCGGTGGCCGAGTACGTCAGCCGCGCGGTGCGGTACTGGCAGAAGTACTGGGTGAACGACCCGGGCGTCTGCTGAGCGGCCTGCGTCAGCGTGTCGGAGCACGGCTTGCCGCGGCTCGCACGCCAGGCGTAGTCCTTCGTGAACGTCGGACCCGCGGCCAGTGCCGGCGCCCACGTCACCACCGTCAGGGCCACGATGTAGCCCTTTCGGACGAAGAGCGACGTGCGCAGCGGGAACTGCACCGTCTTCCCGAAGAACTTGTTCAGCTCGAACACGTCGCTCTGGGCGTTGAGCACGAAGCGGAACTTGTTCGCGGTCTTCTTGTAGGGCTTGATGACCGCCAGGCGGACTTGGGACTTCGCGCCGAGGCGCTGCGTGAAGAAGTCCAGCTGGGACTGGTTGGGCTTGCCGAGCTGCATCGTGAAGGCCACGATCCGGCCCTCGCGGGGCACGACGAAGGGATCGGAGACCTTGTTGACCTGGGTCTGGAATCCGGTCACGCGGCTCACGGCCTGGCAGTTGTCCGGGCAGGTGGGGGCATTCTTCTCGACGGTCCGGCCGATCTCGATCTGAGTGGCGGAAGCGACGGAGGGGGCGAGGAGGGCGATCGCCGAACTCGTGGCGATCAGCACGAAATAGCGTTTCATCACGAACTATCTAACACGACCGCGACGCCGGAAGTCGCGGTTGGGCGCCGTCGTGCGCGGCGAGCCGAGCCAGCTGGCCACCGGTCCCGGGTAGGCTGCGGGGCCGAATGGCGGCGATCGAGACCCACGCGCTGGAGCGCGAATTCAAGGGCGGCCTGAAGGCCGTCGCCGGGATCGACCTCTCGATCAGCGCGGGCGAGGTGTACGGCTTCCTCGGCCCGAACGGCGCCGGGAAGACCACGACGGTCCGCATGCTCGTGACGCTCCTGCTCCCCACGGGCGGCACGGCGACCGTCGCCGGCTACGACGTCGCCACCGAACCGAGCGCCGTGCGGCGGCGGATCGGCGTCGCGCTGCAGGAGGCGGCCCTCGACCCCCTCATGACCGGCGCCGAGCTGATCGAGCTCCAGGGGACTCTGCACGGCCTGGACCGGGCCGCCGCGCACCGGCGCGGGGAGGAGCTCATCGAGCGCGTCGGCCTGGTGGAGGCGGCCGCCCGGCGGGTCGGGACCTACTCCGGCGGGATGCGCCGGCGCCTGGACCTGGCGATGGCGCTCGTGCACGACCCCGAAGTGCTGTTCCTCGACGAGCCGACCACCGGGCTGGACCCGGTGTCGCGGCTGACCCTGTGGGAGGAGGTCCGCCGGCTCAAGGGCGACGGCACCACCGTCTTCCTGACCACCCAGTACCTCGAGGAGGCCGACCAGCTCGCCGACCGGGTCGGGATCATCAGCGACGGCAAGCTGGTCGCCGAAGGCACCCCCGCGGCGCTCAAGGCCCAGGTCGGGCAGCCGCGCCTGGACGTCACCTTGGCCGACGGCGACCGGGCCGCCGCGCTCGAGGTCCTCGGCCGCTTCGGCGCGCCGCTGCCGCCGGTGCCGGGCGCCCCGGTGTCGGTCTCGCTCGAGCAGGGCGCCGCCGAGATCGCCCCGGTCGTGCGGGCGCTCGACGAGGCGGGCATCAAGGTCGCGCAGCTCGAGCTCGTCCAGCCGACGCTCGACGACGTGTTCGTCGAGAAGACGGGCCGCCACTTGGAGGGAGCCGGCGAGGCGGCGGCATGACCCGCGTGATCTCGGCGCTCGGCCGGCGGGCGCTCGTCAACTCGCTGCGCCGGCCGCAGTTCCTGGCCCCGATGTTCGTGTTCCCGACCCTGCTGCTGGCGGTCAACGTCGGCGGCCTGTCGGACACCACGCGGCTGCCGGGCTTCCCGCCGGGGACGAACTTCCTCGACTACCAGCTCGCCGCGTCGATCACCCAGTCCCTGCTGCTCGGCGGCGTGTCGGTCGGAATCGCCACGGGGCTCGAGATCGAGTCGGGCTTCCTCGACCGGCTGGCGGCGGCACCGATCGCGCGGTCGGGCATCCTGCTCGGGCGGCTGGCCGGGACCGTCGGGATCGCCGCCGCGCAGGTGCTGTTCTTCCTGGCCATCGGCGTGATCTTCGGCGGCCACATCCAGAGCGGCGTTCCAGGGGCGCTCGTCGCGCTGGCCATCGGCGTCCTGGCCGGCGTCGGGTTCGGGGCGCTCGGGGCGCTGCTCGCCTACCGGGCCAAGAGCGCCGCGATCGTCCAGGCGATCTTCCCCCTGGCCTTCGTGGCGCTGTTCCTGTCGTCGGCCTTCTTCCCCGAGGCGCTGCTGCTCGAGCCGGCCAAGACCATCGCCGCCATCAACCCGCTGTCCTACATCGCCGAGGGGATCCGCAACCCGATCGTCTCGGACATGGAGGCCAAGCCCGTCCTCGAGGGCTTCGCCGCCGCCGGCGGGCTGGCGGTGCTGTTCGTCGCGCTCGCGGTCCAGGCCCTCCGAACCCGGCTGCGGACGTCGTGACGGCCGACGCCAAGGTCGTGCGGGGCCTCGTGCGCCGCTCGTTCAACGAGATCCTGCGCGTCCCCGGCGCGGCCATCCCGGGCGTGCTGGCGCCCACGATCTTCTTCCTCGGCCTCACGAGCGTCTTCTCGTCGGCGGCGAAGCTGGGCGCCTACGAGGGCGTCAGCTTCAAGTCGTTCATCATCGGCGTCGGGCTGCTTCAGGGGGCGTCATTCACCGGCGCCGCCACGGGCGTGAACCTCGCCCGCGACATCGAGGCCGGCTGGTTCGACCGGCTGCTGCTCGCCCCGGTGCCGCGCCCCGCGATCCTCGGCGGGCTGCTCGCCTCGGCGGCCCTGCGGTCGCTGCTGCCCGTGAGCTTCCTGCTCTGCGTAGGGCTCGCGGTGGGCGTCCACTGGCCCGGCGCGGACGGCCTCGCGCTCATCGCGGTCCTCACGATGGGCTACGCGGCGGTCGTCGCCTGCTACGCCTCGATCATCGCGATGCGCTTCCGCACCCAGCAGGCGGCGCCGCTCATGCAGATCGGCGGCTTCATCGCCACCCTGTTCACGACCGCCTACGCCCCGTTCATCCTGCTGCAGCCGTGGCTGGAGACGATCGCCCGGCTCAACCCGGTGACGCGGATCCTGCAGGGCGTGCGCCAGGGCTTCATCGGGGCCGTGACGTGGGCCGACACTTGGCCGGCCTTCCTTGCGCTCGGCGGCCTCTCGGTCGTCTTCGTCGCGCTCGCGCTGCGGGCGCTGCGGCGCACCGCGGCCTGACGACGTCCGGGAACGAAAGAGGGCGCCGCGACCGCGGCGCCCTCATCCCCAACTGGCTGAGACGATCGATCAGATCGGCGTGACGTTGACGGCCTTGGGGCCCTTCTCGCCGGCCTGCTCCTCGTAGTTGACCTTCGAGCCCTCATCGAGCTGACGGTAGCCGTCGCCCTCGATGCCGCTGTAGTGAACGAAGAGGTCACGACCCCCGTCGTCGGGCGTGATGAAGCCGAAGCCCTTCTCGGCGCTGAACCACTTGACTACACCTGTTGCCATTCTGCTGCTTCCCTCCACGGGGATCCGGCGCGGAGAGAGCTGGCTCAGCAACCACCCCGGCCTGTCGTTGTTTCGCCGGGGCGTGGCCGCCGGCACTTCGCCGCGAACCGTAGCAGCTAGATCGCAGCCTTTCCGGGCTCGGAGGGACCTAGCGGCCCTCGAAGGACGCCTTGCCGGGGCCCTCCTGCAGGAACGACCGCACCGCCCCCCGGAGGTCGTCGGTCTCGAACAGCGCACCCGCGATCGCCGGGGTCGCCGCGTCGGCCGCGGCGACCCCGCCGTCGAGCTGGGCCCGGACGATCCGCTTCGTCGCGGCGTGGGCCAGGGTCGGCCCCTCGGCCAGCCGGCGGGCGTACCGGTGCGCCGCCTCGCCGAAGCCCTCGTCGGGGAGCACCCGGTTCACCACGTTCCAGCGCTCGAGGGTCGCGGCATCGAAGAGCCGGCCCGTCATGACGAGCTCCCGGGCCCGGGCCGGCCCGGCCCGCTCGGCCAGGCGCTGGGTCCCGCCCATCGCCGGAGTCAGGCCCACGACGGTCTCCACCAGGCCGAACGACGCCGATTCAGCAGCGAGCAGCAGGTCGCAGGCCAGCGCGAGCTCAAACGCCGCCGTCAGGCAGAGGGCGTGCGCTGCGAAGACCGTCGGGAACGGCAGGGCCTCGACGCGGGCGGTGATGCCGAGCAGGCGCTCGAACATCGCGGAGGCCTGGGCGGCGCTGAGGGCGTCGAACTCGTGCACGTCGACGCCGCCCGAAACCACCGTGCCCTCGGCCCGCCAGAGCAGCGCGCGCGGGCGCTCGGCCTCCGCCCGCGAGACGGCGGCTTCCACGCCGCGAATCGTCTCGGCGTCGAACAGGTTGAGCGGCGGGTGGTCGATCGTGGCCACGGCCAGCGGCCCGTCGGACTCCCAGCGCACGCGATCGCCCGTCATGCCGCGAGCTCCGCGCCGGCCGCGGCGATGTCGTCGGCGTCCCCGGCGGCGGGCAGCCACGGCAGTCGGAGCGGGTCGTCGTCGTAGCGGGGGATCACGTGCAGATGGAAGTGGAACACCGTCTGCCACGCGGCCGGGCCGCAGGAGTTGAGGAGGTTCACGCCGTCGGCGCCCAGGCGCTCGCCCATGCGGGCAGCCAGGCGCCGTGCGGCCGCCGCACAGGCCGCGAGGTCCTCGGCGTCGATCTCGAGGAGGTCCTTCGAGTGGGCCCGCGGCACGACGAGCGCGTGGCCGCGGGTCGCCGGGGAGATGTCCATGAACGCGACGGTGCGCTCGTCCTCGTCGACGCGGATCGAAGGCAGCTCGCCGGCGACGATCTGGCAGAAGATGCAGTCGGAATCGGTCACGGGGCGGGATCGTAGTGGGTGCCGGCGCAGGCCAGCCGGGCGGGCGCATCGGCTACCGTCCGCCAGCGTGCCCGTCGACGCCGTCCAGCTCGAAGCCGACATCCGCCACCTCTCGGCCCTGGACCGGCCGTCGGCCTCCCCGGGCGAGCGCGCCGCCGCCGAGTGGGTCGCTGCGGCCTTCCGCGCCGCGGGCGCCGAGGCGGCCATCGAGGAGGAGCGGGCCCACGGCGGCTACTGGTGGCCCGTCGGGCTCCTGAACGCAGCGGGCGCCGCCGCGGGGCTGGCGTCGCTGTGCGGCCGGCGCTGGCTCGGGGCCGCCGTCGCTGGGGCCGCCGCGGCCGCCGTGGCCGACGATGTCAGCGGCGGCGGGCTGTGGTTTCGACGCCTCCTGCCCCAGCGGCCGACCTGGAACGTCGTCGCCTCGGCCGGCGACCCCGCCGCCCAGGAGACGGTCGTCCTGGTCGCCCACCACGACGCCGCCCGCTCCGGGCTCGTCTTCCACCCCGGTGTGCCGGCCGCGATCGGGCGGCGCTTCCCCGGCCTGCTCGAGCAGGCCGACACCTCGCCGCCGATCATGTGGGCGGTGTTCGCCGGCCCGCTGGCCGTCGCGCTCGGGTCGGCCCTCGGGCGCCGCGGCGCCGTGCGGTTCGGAACGGCGGTGGCGGCGGGCGCCGCCGCGACGATGGCCCAGATCGGAAGCAGCGAGACCGTGCCCGGGGCCAACGACAACGTGACCGGCGTGGCCACGCTGCTCGGCGTCGCCCGCGCCCTCCAGGCGGAGCCCGTGTCCGGCGTGCGCGTGCTGCTGGTGTCGACTGGCTCGGAGGAGTCGTTCATGGAGGGGATGAAAGGCTTCGTCGAACGTCACGCGCCGTCCCTCTCCACCGCCCACACCCGCGTCGTCGCTGTCGACACGGTCGGCTCGCCGCACCTGCACGCGATCGAGTGCGAGGGGATGCTCGTCCACTCCGACTACGACGCCGAGCTGAAGGACCTGCTCTCCGCGGCCGCCGCCGACCGCGGCGTGGAACTCGGTCGCGGCCTGCGCTTCTCGTTCGCGACCGACGCGCTGCGGGCGATGCGCGCGGGCTACCGCGCCGCGCTCATCGCCTCGGTCAACGAGTTCAAGGCGCCGGCGAACTACCACTGGCGCACCGACCACGCCGACAACGTCGACTACGGCACGGTCGCCGATGCGGTCGAGGTCTGCGACGGCCTCATTCGCCGCCTGGCCCGGCCAGCTCCCGCGCCAGCCTGAGCGCGCCCGCCCGGTCGGAGATCTCGCCCGCGTACTGCGCCTCGGCTAGCTGCGCGAGTAGGCCGCCGAGCTCGGGGCCGGGCTCCAGGCCGAGCTGCGCGGCCAAGTCGTCGCCGCGCAGCAGGGGCCGCGGCGGCCCTCCGGCCCGCCAGTCCAGCGCGTCGCCGAGGACCTCCCCGGCGAGATCGAGGTGCTTGGGGATCGCCTCGTCGGCCCGCCGGCCCCGCGTGGCGAGCCGGTCGGCCACCGAGAGGACCGTCACGTCGACGGCCACGGGGCCGCAGGCGTCGAGATAGCGGTAGACCGCGCGCCGCGACAGCGGCCGCTCGTGGACGAGGAAGCCGAGCCGCAGGTGGTGCCGCGTGAGCGCGGCGACGTGGTCGCGCAGGGCCCGGCTGGCCCGCAGCCGGCCGAGCGCCGCCGCGGCGAGGTCGGCGCCGACCGTGTCGTGGTGCCAGAAGGTGATCCGCCCGTCGGGAGCGGCCGCCGCCGTGGCCGGCTTGCCGGCGTCGTGCAGCAGCGCCCCCCACCGCAGCGCCTGCCAGCGGGTGAGGCCGTCGGCCAGCGGCTCGGCCAGGACGGCGGCGGCCGCCGCCGCGTGCGGCCCGAGCGCCGGCTCGGGGTCGCGCTCCAGGGCGATCGCCTCGGCCAGAACCGCGAGGGTGTGGCCGTGGACGTCGAGGTGGTGGTAGGCGCTCTGCTGCACGCCGCGCAGCGCCGCGAGCTCGGGGAGCACGACGGCGGTCGCGCCGATCTCGTCGGCCAGCCGAAGGCCGGCCAGCGCCGCGTCGGCGCTCAGGATCCGGCACAGCTCGCCGAACACCCGCTCGGGCGCCACCCGGGCCAGCCCGGCCGCGTGGTCGCGCGCGGCGGCCCGCGTCGGCGCGTCGGGCGCGAGGCCAAGCTCGCAGGCGAGCCGGGCGAGGCGCAGCGTGCGGAGCGGGTCGGCCGTGAAGGCGTCCGGGCCGGCCGCGCGCAGGATGCCGTCCTGCAGGTCAGCGGCGCCGCCGAGCGGGTCGACGATCTCCCCGCCGGCCAGCGGGGAGGCCATGGCGTTGACGGTGAAGTCCCGGCGGGCGAGGTTCGCCTCGAGCGTGGGCGCGTCCAGGCCCGTGAGGTCGGCCTGCCAGCGGCCGTCGGGGCCGGCCACCCGCCAGGCGCCGAAGGCTTCAGACAGGGCGAACGCCGTCCCGCCAGCTGTGCGGGCCAGCGCCCGGGCCGCGCTCCCCGGGTCGCCGGCGACGACGAGGTCGAGATCGTCGGCCGGCGGTCGGCCGAGCAGGGCGTCGCGGACCGCGCCGCCGACCAGCCAGGCCTCCTGGCCCGCCAGCGCCGCGCGGGCCGAATCGAGCAGGCTGGCCTCGGTCACGGGCGCCTCACTCCGCGCCAACGTCGTCGCGCGGCACGCGCGCGGTCAGGCCGGTCGTGATCTCGTAGTTGATCGTCCCCAGCCGCCGCGCGACCTCCTCGGCCGTGATGCGCTCCTCACCCTGCGTCCCCACGAGGATCGCCTCGTCCCCGGGCGCCACCGGGGGACCGTCGCCCACGTCCACCGTGATGTTGTCCATGCTCACCGTCCCGACGAGCGGGCGCCGCACGCCGCCGATCAGCACGTCGGCGTTGTTCGTCAGCGCCCGGCGCCACCCGTCGCCGTAGCCGACCGGCAGGACCGCGAGCCGGGTCGGGCGCTCGGCGATGAACTTCCGGCCGTAGCCCGCGCTCTCGCCCGGGGCAATCGGCTTGACGTCGGCCACGTAGGAGCGCAGCGTCAGCGCCGGGCGCAGGTCCCGGATGCCGGGCTCCTGCTGGAACGGATCGAGCCCGTACACGGCGATGCCGCACCGGACGAGATCGAAGTGCGACGCCGGATCGCGGAGCACCGCGGCGCTGTTGGCCGCGTGGACGGTCGCGTCCGGATGGCGCGCCTTGACCGCCGCCGCAAACGGAGTGAACCGCTCGAGCTGCTCGCCGAAGAACGCGTCCCCGGACTCGTCGGCCGTGGCGAAGTGCGTCATCACGCCGGCGACCTCCAGCCCCGGCGCCGCGTCGATGGCGCCGACGACGGCCTGCGCCTCCTCGGGATCGCGCGTCCCCAGGCGCCCCATGCCGGTGTCGAGCTTCACGTGGACCCGCACCGGCCGCCCGAGGCCAGCCAGCCGCTCCACGAAGCCGGTGCGCCAGGCCACGACGTCGGCGTCGGCCGCGGCGGCGGTCGCGAGCTCCTCCGGGCTCAGCGCGCCCATCACGAGGATCCGGGCCCCGATGCCGCCATCGCGGAGCGCCGCGGCCTCGGACGCCGCGGCCACGCACAGCCACTGCGCTCCGGCCCCAACGGCCGCCTTCGCCGTCGACACGGCGCCGTGCCCGTAGCCGTCGGCCTTCACGACCGCCCCGAGCCGGGCATCCGGGGCGAGCGCGGCGGCGAGGCGCCGGCAGTTGTGCGCGATCGCGCCGAGGTCGACGGTGGCGGAGACCCGCCGCGGCATCGCCTACCCGTGCAGCGCGTCGAGGACGTCGAGCCGCGTGACGATCCCGACAAGCTTCCCGTCGGCGACCACGGGCAGCCGGTTGTGCTTGCGCTCGGCGATGATGCGGGCCGCCTCCTCGGCGGGCGCATCGGGGGCGATCGTGATCGGGTCGGCGGTCATCATGTCGGCCGCCGTCGAGGCGAACGCCTTCTTGAGCTTGTGCTCGAACGGCTTGAGCGGCTCGAGGAAGATCGTCGCGCCGAAGAGCTCGATGTAGTGCGGGAGGTGCAGGTCGGCGCTCTCGTCGCTGATCACGAGGTCGGCCTCGGTGATGATTCCCGCGACGGCGCCGCCCGCGTCGACGACCGGAACCCCGGGAAGCTCGTTCTCGCGCAGGACCGCGATGACGGACTCGACCGAGTCGCCCGGGGCAACGGTCACGGGGTCGCGCTCCATGATGTCGGCGACGGTGGCCACGCGCGGCAGCGTAGCGGCTCAGCCCGCCGGTCCGGCGTCCCGCGCCGCCCCGAGCGCCGCGATGACGTCGGAGGCGATGACGGTGTCGCGCCCCTGGGCGCGCGCGGCGGCCCGGCCCGCCGCGGCGTGGAGCCAGACCGCGGCACAGGCCGCGGTGAAGGGATCGAGGCCCTTGGCGAGCAGCGCGCCCGCCACACCGGAGAGCACGTCGCCGGTCCCGGCGGTGGCCAGGGCCGGCGTGGCGCCGGCACTGACGCCGAGGCGGCCGTCGGGGGCGGCGACGAGCGAGTCGTCGCCCTTCAGGACGACGACCGCCCCGCTGCGCCGCGCAGCGTCCTGGGCGTGGTGAACGCGCCGGGCCCCGATCGCGGCGGCGTCGGCCTGCAGCAGCCGCGCCAGCTCGCCGGCGTGGGGCGTGATCACCGTCGGCGCGGGACGTGCGGAGAGCGCGTCCAGGCTGCCGTCGAGGGCGTTGAGCCCGTCGGCGTCCAGGAGCAGGGGCAGCGCGGCCTGCGCGGCCAGGCCGCGGGCGAACTCCGCCGCGCCGTGGCTGCGGCCGAGGCCCGGCCCGAGCACGAGCGCATCGGCGCGCTCCAGCGCGCGCAGCGCCGGCTCGACGGCGTCGGGCGTGAAGCCGCCCGCCGCGTCGGGCAGCGGCCGCGACATCACCTCGAGCAGGCGCAGCTCGAAGATGAGGTTCAGCGACGCCGGAATCGCCGCGGTGACGTAGCCGGCACCGGCGCGCTGGGCCGCCTCGGCGGCGAGGCACGGCGCGCCGGTCAGCCCGGTCGAGCCGCCGCACACGACGACGTTGCCCTCGGTGAACTTCGTCGAGGCCGGCCCGCGGCCCGGGAGGGCGCCGACCACGGCCTCCCCGATCAGGCCGGCGGCCGGCGCGACCGGCGCCCCGGGCGGGATTCCGATGTCGATGACGCGCACGTCGCCGGCGCAGGCCTTGCCCGGGCGCACCCACAGTCCGAGCTTGGCCGCGTGGAACGTGGCGGTCGCATCGGCCCGCACGGTGTCGGCGGCCGTCTCCCCCGTGGAGGCGTCGACCCCGCTGGGGACGTCGGCTGCGACGACCGTCGTGCCCGCCGCGTTGATCGCGCGGATCGCGCTGAGGGCGGGGTCGCGGGGCTCGCCCGCGAAGCCGGTGCCGAGCACCGCGTCGACGATCCCGGCGGCGCCCTCGAGCGCCACCGGGGAGACGAAGGGCGCCGGCGGCGGTCCCAGCAGCCGGTCCAGGCTGGCCTTCGCATCGCCGCGCAGGTCCTCCAGCGGCCCGGTGCAGAGCACGTCGACCTCGCGGCCGCGCTGGCGCAGCAGCCGGGCCGCCACGAGCCCGTCGCCGCCGTTGTTGCCCTTGCCGCAGACGATCACGATCCGCCCGCGCGGCACGCGCTCGGCCACGAGGTCGGCGAGTCCCTCGCCCGCCCGCTCCATGAGGCCGAGGGAGGGCACGCCCTGCTCCTCGATCGCCCAGGCGTCGGTCGCGCGCATCTGGGCGGCGTCGGGCAGCGGCTCGAGCCAGCCGGGGAGGCTCATGCCGCCACCGCCACGGCGCCGGCCATCCCCCGGGTGTGGGTGAGCGAGACGCTCACCTGCACGCCGAGCGCCGCCGCCCGCGCGGCGACGGCGCCGTGCAGCCGCACGCCGGGCGCTCCGCCCGGATCGGAGACGACCTCGATGTCGCGCCAGCGCCAGGCCTCGAGCGCCAGCGCCTTCGCCACCGACTCCTTCGCGCAGAAGCGGGCGGCGAGATGCTGGGCGGGCCGGGCGCGGGCGGCGGCGTGGGCCTGCTCGCCCTCGGTGAAGAGCCGCGCGGCCAGGGACGGGCGCCGCTCCAGGGCGCGCTCCAGGCGGGCGATCTCGAGCAGGTCGATGCCGACGGCGCGGGGCACGGAGCCGATGCTACCGGCGTCCGCCCGGCGATCCGGGCCCGTCAGGCGCGCGGACCGCCGGGATCCGCGGGCAGCCGCGACCAGACCGTCATGTCGTGGCGCCGGCCGCGGATCACCGTGTGGGAGCGCAGCAGGCCCTCCCGCGTGAACCCCGCCGCCGCGGCGACGCGCAGCGAGGGCAGGTTGTCCGGGTGGACGAGGATCTCGAGGCGCTCGAGCGCGAGCGTGCCGAAGCCGTAGGCGGCCAGCAGCCGCACCGCCCGGGCCGCGATGCCGCGCCCGCGGGCCTCGGGCGCGACCCAGTAGCCGAGATCGGCGCGTCCCTCGCCGAGGCCCCGCAGCGCGACCGACCCGAGCACGCGCGCGTCGGACTCCGCCGCCGCGGCGGCGAGCTCCAGCGACTCCCCGGACGCCCAGCGCTCCCGCTGGACGGCGAGGAACTCGCGCCCGTCGGCCGGCGCGTAGCCGAGCGGCACCCGCGTCCAGCGTGCGATCTCCGGGTCGCGGCAGGCGGCGACGAGCTGGTCCAGGTCGGCCGGCCGCCACGGCCGCAGCACGAGGTCGCCGTCGCGCAGCGGCGGATCGGGCCGGGGCGCCGCCAGGCCGCCGACCAGCGTCACTCGACCGTGACGGTCTTGGCCAGGTTGCGCGGCTGGTCGACGTTGAGCCCGCGCAGGCGGGCAATCCGGTAGGCGAGCAGCTGCATCGGGATGACCGCGAGCAGCGACTGGAGCATCCAGTCGGTCTCCGGCACCTCCAGGACGTGGTCGGCGTGCGCGGCGATCTCGGCGTGGCCCTCGGTGCCGACGGCGATCACGTGCGCGCCGCGCGCCCGCACCTCCTGGACGTTGGAGACGACCTTGTCGAGGATGGGCGACTCGGTCGCCACCACGATCACCGGGGTCGACTCGTCCAGCAGCGCGATCGGGCCGTGCTTCATCTCGCCCGCCGCGTAGGCGTCGGTCGCGATATAGGAGATCTCCTTGAGCTTCAGGGCGCCCTCCAGCGCGACCGGCATCCCTGCGTGGCGGCCGAGGTAGAGGAAGAAGTCCCGCTGCCACAGCTCCTCGGCGACCGCGGTCACCGGCGCATCGACCTGCTCGAGCAGCTCGGCGACCTGGTGCGGAAACCGCTTGATGTCGCCGACCAGCTCGGCCAGCCGTTCGCGCCCGAGTGTCCCGCGCAGCTCGGCCATGCGGAGGCCAAGCAGGTACATGACGGCGACCTGGCAGACGAACGTCTTCGTCGCCGCGACCCCGATCTCCAGGCCGGCGCGCGTGTAGAGCGTCCCGTCCGAGTCGCGCGTGGCCTGCGAGCCGCGCACGTTCGTGACGGCCAGGACGGTCGCCCCGCGCTCGCGGGCCAGCCGCATCGCCGCCAGCGTGTCGGCCGTCTCGCCCGACTGGGTGATCCCGATCACCAGGTCCCCGCGGCCGACGATCGGGTTGCGGTAGCGGTACTCCGAAGCCAGGTCGATCTCGACCGGGACCCGGGCCCACTCCTCGATCGCGTAGCGGCCGACCATGCCCGCGTGGTACGAGGTGCCGCACGCGACGATCACGATCCGCGAGACCGTGCGCAGCAGCGCATCATCGATGGCGCCCATGTCGCCGAGGTCCACGCCGTCGCCGCGGGCGGTCCGGTCGGCGACCGTGTCGGCCAGCGCATCGGCCTGCTCGTGGATCTCCTTGAGCATGAACGTCTCGTAGCCGCCCTTCTCGGCGGTGTCGGCGTCCCAGTCGACGCGCTCGATCTCGCGCTGCAGCGGCGCGCCCGAGGCGGTGCTGAATTCGACACCATCGGGGCGGACCACGACGATCTCGTCGTCGTTGATGAGCTGCACGTCGCGCGTGTAGGCGAGGAACGCCGGGATCGCCGAGGCGAGGAACTGCTCGCCGTCGCCGCGCCCGACGATCAGCGGGCACTCCTTGCGGGCGCCGACCAGGACATGCGGCTCGTCGGCGATCATCGCGACGAAGGCATAGTGCCCCTTGAGCTCGTTGTAGGCGGTCCGGACGGCGGCGGCGAGATCGCCCTCGTAGTGCGAGGACACGAGGTGCGCGACCACTTCGGCGTCAGTCTCGGACGTGAAGTGCGCCCCCGCGGCGACGAGGCGGTCGCGCAGCTCCATGAAGTTCTCGACGATGCCGTTCAGGACGATGTGGACTCGGTCGGCGTTGTCGAAGTGGGGATGGGCGTTCTCCTCGCTCACGCGACCGTGCGTGGCCCACCGCGTGTGACCGATCCCGATCGTGGCCGGCGGCGCCGCCACCGCCACGCCGCCCGCCGCGGAGGCCCGGGCGGCCACGGCATCCCGCAGCGCGCTGAGGTTGCCCACGGCGCGCACCGACTCCACCTGGCCGTCGCTGACCATCGAGATCCCGGCGCTGTCATAGCCGCGGTATTCGAGCTTTTCGAGCCCCTCCAGAAGCAGGTCCTGGACGGGGCGGCTGCCGACGTAGCCGACGATGCCGCACATGCGCGATTTCCGATCTGTCGTGAAACGAATGAGAGCCGCGACCGGCGGCTCTCCCGTCCTGCGCGGTGCAGGCGGAGCTTCGAAGGGTAGCAGCGGGGCCTACGCCCCGACCTCGGCCTGCACGAGCGCCACCAGCCGCCCGCAGACCGACTCGGCCTCGCCAGCCGTGGGCGCCTCCACCATGACCCGCACCAGGGGCTCGGTGCCGCTCGGGCGCACGAGCACGCGCCCCCGGCCTTCCAAGGCCGCGGACTCGGCCGCGATCGCGGCCTGCACGGCGTCGGCGGAGGCGAACGCCGCGCGGTCGGCCACCCGCACGTTCACCAGGGTCTGCGGGAGCTTCTCCATCGCGCCGCGCTCGGCGAGGTCGCGTCCCTCCAGCGACTCGAGCGTGAGCAGCGCGGCGGCGATCCCGTCGCCGGACGGTGCGAAGCCGAGGTCGATGATGTGGCCGCTCTGCTCGCCGCCGAGCGCCCAGCCGCGATTCCGGAGCGCCTCCAGCACGTAGCGGTCGCCGACCTGCGTGGTCGCCACCTCGATGCCGGCGGCCTCCATCGCCCGATGAAAGCCGTAGTTCGTCATGACCGTCACGGCGACGCCGCCGCCGGGCAGGCGGCCCTGTGCGCGCAGGTGCAGCGCCGCAAGGGCGACGAGCTCGTCACCGTCGACGACCGCGCCGGTGCGGTCGACCGCGAGCACGCGGTCTCCGTCGCCGTCGAAGGCGAACCCGGCGTCGTGGCCGCCCGCGGCGACGGCGGCGGCGAGCGCGTCGACGTGCGTCGACCCGCAGCCGTCGTTGATGTTGCGCCCGTCCGGGGCGTCGGCGGTGACCGTCACCGCGGCGCCGAGCCGGCGGAAGATCTCCGGTGCCGCCTGGTAGGTCGCCCCGTTGGCGCAGTCCAGCAGCAGCTTCGTGCCGCTCAGGTCCAGGCCCTGGAAGCGCTCGTGCAGCGCCCGCAGGTAGTCCTCCAGGGTCCCGTGCAGGGCGCGCACGCGCCCGACGTCGGGGTTCGCCTCGGGCTCGGCACCGAGCTGCGCCTCGATCTCGAGCTCCGTCGCGTCCGACAGCTTGTCGCCGTCCGGGCCGAAGAACTTGATGCCGTTGTCGTGGAACGGATTGTGGGACGCCGAGATCACGGCGGCGAGATCGAAGCCGTAGCGCTGGAGCAGCAGCGGGGCGGCCGGAGTCGGCAGGACGCCGCCCAAGAGCGCGTCGCCGCCAGCGGCCGTCACGCCCGCAGCCATCGCCGCCTCGAGCATCTCCCCCGACTCGCGCGTGTCGCGAATGAGCAGCACCTGCGGCCGTTCCGCCGGGCTGTGGGACGCTGCTGCCCGCCCGAGTCCGAGCGCGAGCTCGGCGGTCAGGAGGTCGCCGGCGACCCCGCGCACGCCGTCGGTGCCGAAGAGCTTGCGGGCCATCTGGCGGCGGGCTACCGCTTGGAGAACTGCGGGCGCTTGCGCGCCTTCTTCAGGCCGGCCTTCTTGCGCTCCTTCGCGCGGGAGTCGCGCGTGAGGAACCCGCGGCGCTTGAGCTCGCCGCGCAGGTTGGGATCGGCCTCGAGGAGCGCCCGGGAGATCCCGTGGCGCAGCGCCCCGGCCTGGGCCGACACGCCGCCGCCGACGAGCGAGGCGGCGACGTCCATGCGGTCCTCGTACCCCACGGTCTCGAGTGGCTGGCGGATGTTGCGCTGCAGCGTGGGCCGGGGGAAGTAGTCGTCCAGCGGCTTGCCATTGACCGTGTAGGCCCCGGTGCCGGGCCGCAGGATCACGCGGGCGATGGCCGTCTTGCGCTTGCCGGTGGCCCGGTAGCGGGCGCCCGCGGCGAGGTCGATCGTCGCCTGCGTGACCGTCGCGGGCTCCTCCTCCCCGGTCGCGTCGGCGCCAGCCTCGGCTTCCGCCGCTTCGGCGAACTCGCCCTCGGCGGCCTCCGCAGCCTCGGCCCGGGCCAGCGGATCGGCGCCTTCGGGCACGATGTCGACCTCGAGGTCGGCGCCCGGGATGGCCGGCTTGACCCGCGGGGCCTCCTCGGCCTCGGGCTCGATGACGGCCTCGGCAGCGACGTGCGGCTCGCCCTCCACGGCGACGACCTCGGCCTCGATGACGGGCTCGCCCGTCTCCTCGGCGACGACCTCCACGGCGGCGGCCTCGGGCTCGGGCTCGACGGCGGCCTCGGGCTCGACGGCAGCCTCGGGCTCGACGGCAGCCTCGGGCTCGACGGCAGCCTCGGGCTCAACCGGCGTCTCGGGCGGGCCGCCGGCCTCGGCGGCTGCGGCGGCCGGCTCCTGCGCGGGCTCGGTCGGGTCGGGCGTCGGGGTCGTCTCGTCGTCGGCCATCAGGCGTCGATCTCCAGCGGGGTGGGCTTCTGGGCGGCGTGCGGGTGGTCGGGCCCGGCGTACACCTTGAGCTTCGTGAGCTGCTTGCGACCGAGGCGGGTGCGGGGGAGCATCCCGCGCACGGCCTTGCGGATGACCTCTTCCGGCCGGCGCTCGAGCATCTCTTCGAGCGTGCGGGACTTCAGGCCGCCCGGATAGCCCGAGTGGCGGTAGTAGCGCTTCTCTGCGCGCTTGTTTCCCGTAACCGAGATCTTCTCGGCGTTGACCACCACGACGAAGTCGCCGGTGTCGACGTGCGGGGTGTACTCGGGCTTGCGCTTCCCGCGGAGCAGGTCCGCGATCTGCGTGGCCAGGCGGCCGAGCGTCTTGCCGTTGGCGTCGATGACGACCCAGCCGCGATCGCGGTCGGACGCGCTGGCAACGTAGGTCTTGGAGGCGACGGAGGCGGACGGCATGACGTGAAAACGCCACGCGGTTGGGCGCGGCGCGACCGGGGATGATAGGGCAAGTCGGCGCCGCACGACGCCGCGGGAGCCGCCCGACCGCCAGCCATGCGCGACACTGGCACGATGGACGATCCGCACGCCGTGCTCGGCGTCGGCCGCGAGGCCGGGCCGGACGAGGTCGCCCGCGCGTTCCGGGCGCTGGCCAAGCGGTGGCATCCCGACCGCAACGCCGGGCCGGAGGCCGCCCAGCAGATGCTGCGGATCAACGAGGCCTACGAGCTGCTCAAGCAGCGGTTCGAGGGCCAGGCGGCAGCGCCGAACGGCGCGACCGCCCCGCCGCGGCAGCGCCAGGACGCGCGGGCACCCGGCGACTGGCTCCCATCCGGCGTGCGCCGGACCCTCGGCCCGGAACTGCTGCGGGCGCTGCGGGACCGCGAGCCGGTGTCGGCCGTCGCGTCGGGGTACACCGGAGGCTCGAAGGCCGTGGTCGCCGCAACCAGCCACCGCCTGCTCTGGCTCCTGGACGAGGCGGTCTCCGGCCGGATCCGGTCGCTCGACTACACCGCGATCGCCGGCGTCAAAGTCGACGGCGGGCGCCCGTGGCGGCGGGGCAGCCGCGTCACCGTCCGAGCCACGAACGGCAAGCGGTTCCGGTTCAGCCATCTCGACCGCACCGCCGCAGCGCGGCTCGCCTGGGCGATCCGCCCGCGCCCGCGTGGCTGACCGGCGCGGCTCGCCGACACCGCCGCTCCCGCTCCGGCGGGCTGCTAGCCTCGCCGTGCCGAATCCGCGGTGCTCCGCATCCCGGAACGGGGGACCCACAGCGACCGACCGCCGGTCGCCGGGGCGAATCCGGCCCATCGCCGGTAGCGCGCAGCGCGAGCCCGTCAGCTAACCCCGCAGGCCTGACGCCAGTGACCGCTCCAGCCGCCACGCACCGCTTCTCGACCCGCACCGCCGGCCTGCTCGCCGCCGCGGGGCTGGCCGCTGCGCTGCCCGCCGCTGCGAACGCCGCCACCGGCGGCACCTTCTCCTCGTTCCCGCCGAAGGTCAGCGGGGTCGAATGCCTCACGCGCTGCGCCGGAATCGACGTCGTCCGCCCCGGCGGGACGATCCGCATCACCGGCAGCGATCTCGGGGGCGCGCGGTCCGTTCAGTTCCGGGGCCGCAGCGGCAGCGCCGACGACATCGCCGCGCCGGTCACCCGCCGCACCGCGACCGCCGCCACCGTGGCTGTGCCCGCCGCCGCGCGCACCGGGCCCGTCGTGGTCGTGAACGCCGACGGCCTCGCCAGCGCCACCGACGTCACCGTCGCGATCGACCGGGGCGCCGGCTCCGCGCCCTCTGGCGCGGCCGTGCAGGCGAAGGTCGCCACCCGAACCGTCTTCTATGCCGGCCGCACCAAGGCCCGGCTCAGCTACGTCCTGCAGGGCTCCGAGCCGGCCAAGCTCAGCGTCGGCCTGGTCCACGTGGCCAGCGGCCAGCTCGTCCGCACCTGGGAGCCCGGCGTCGTCGCCCCCGGCACGGGCCGCACCATCGTGTGGAACGGGCTCGCCAAGGACCGCTCCGTGGCGCCCGAAGGCCGCTACCGCTTTCGCGTCGTCGTCGGGAGCGGCGCCGCCGGCGGAGCGCGCTCAGCCGCCGCGACCGCGGCCGCAGATCAGTTCACCTTCCTGCGCCACATCTTCCCGATCCGCGGCCCCCACGACTACGGGACCTTCGTCAACCGCTTCGGGGGCGGGCGCAACCACGGCGGCCAGGATGTCCTGGCGAACTGCGGCACCGCGCTCGTCGCGGCACGCGGCGGCAAGGTCGTCGTGGCCGGCTTCGAATCCGGCGGCGGCGGCAACACCGTCGTGATCGACGGAGCCGGCACGAACCTCGTCTACGTCTACTACCACATGCGCGACCAGCCGCTGGTGCGGGTCGGCCAGCACGTCTGGACCGGCCAGCTCATCGGCTTCGTCGGGAGCACCGGGAGCTCGACCGCGTGCCACCTGCACCTCGAGCTGCACCGCGGCGGCCAGTGGTACGACGACTCCCGCGCGTTCGACCCGCTTCCCAGCCTCAGGGCCTGGGACCGGCTCACGTAGCCGCCTCGAGTCTCCGGCCTCCTCGCTTCAATCCTCGTTGCGGTCGCTGGGCGCGCGGCGGCAGCTGCTTCCCGCTGCCAACGGCTGGATGGCAGCGGAGAAGCACTGTCCCCGCGCGCCCCGGAGCGCCGTGGCGGCTCGGGGCCCGCATGCTTGACGCGTGCGGGCGTTCGCTAGCTGCAAGCGCTGCCGATCTCCGCTTGCGTCCGCTCCGGCCCTGGCACTCTTGTCTCCCGACCGGGCCCAGGCGTGGCAGTCACCCCAACGTGGGCCGCGCGCCTGGGCAACGCCAGGGTGACCTCAGGGCCGGGGCGACGGCGGGGAGATCAGGGTTCCAGGAGCACCGGCCGCGGCCCGGAGCGCAGCCCAGGCCGGGGCTCAGCCGCCGCCCGCACGCGGCCAGCGTGCGGGCCCCGAGCCGCCGCGCCGCGGCACGGATGGCCGGCGACGGTGCTTCTCCGCTGCCATCCAAGCCGTTCGGCAGCGGAAAGCACCGGGCGCCGGGCATCCGCGAGCTGCCGCGAAGGACCGGAGGCCCGAGAGACGGGCCGCCCCCACTACTCCCACTCGATCGTGCCCGGCGGCTTGCTCGTGATGTCGAGCACGACCCGGTTGACCTCGCGGATCTCGTTGATCATCCGCGAGGCGATCTGCTCCAGCAGGTCGTAGGGCAGCCGCGCCCAGTCGGCGGTCATCGCGTCGTCGCTCGTCACCGCGCGGATGACCACGACGCTGCCGTAGGTGCGCTCGTCGCCCTGGACGCCGACCGTCCGGATGTCCGGGAGCACGCAGAAGGACTGCCACAGCTCGCGATAGAGGCCGGCGCCGCGGATCTCGTCCTGAAGGATCGCGTCGGCCTCGCGCAGGGTCTCGAGCCGCTCGCGGGTGGCCTCGCCGCCGACGATCCGGATCGCGAGCCCCGGACCGGGGAAGGGCTGGCGCCAGACCAGGCGGTCCGGCAGGCCCAGCTCCGCGCCGACGGCCCGGACTTCGTCCTTGAACAGCGTGCGCAGCGGCTCGACGAGGTCGAACTCGAGGTCGTCCGGGAGGCCGCCGACGTTGTGGTGGGACTTGATCGTCGCCGTGCCGGTGCCGCCGCCCGACTCGATCACGTCCGAATAGAGCGTCCCCTGGACGAGGAAGTCCGCGCCTTCCAGCCGCGCCGCCTCCTCCTCGAAGACCCGGATGAACTCGGCGCCGATGATCTTGCGCTTGCGCTCGGGCTCCGTGACGCCGGCCAGTGCGGTGAGGAAGCGGTCCTCGGCGTCGACGGCGACGAGCGGAACGTGGAAGGTGTCCCGAAAGGCGGCGATCACCTGCTGGCCCTCGTCCTTGCGCATGAGCCCGTGGTCGACGAAGACGCAGGTGAGCTGGTCGCCGACGGCCCGGTGGACCAGGAGCGCGGCCACGGAGGAGTCCACGCCGCCCGAGAGCCCGCAGATCACGCGGCCGTCGCCGACCTGGGCCCGGATGCGGGCGACCTGCTCGTCCACGATCGAGGCCGCGCTCCACGTGCGCTCGCAGCCGGCCACGTCCGTGAGGAACCGCTCGAGGATCTGCTGGCCGTAGGGCGTGTGCACGACCTCGGGGTGGAACTGGATCCCGTAGATCCCGCGCTCGGTGCTTTCGAGCGCGGCGACCGGCGAGGCCGTCGAGGAGGCGAGCGCCTGAAAGCCGGGCGGCGGCGCGAAGACCGTGTCGCGGTGCGACATCCAGCAGCTCTGCTCGGCAGGCAGGCCGGCCAGGAGGCGCCCCGGCTCGGTCACGGTGAGCTGCGAGCGCCCGAACTCCCCGACCTCTGCGCCCTCGACTCGTCCGCCAAGGGCCAGCGTGATGAGCTGCATGCCGTAACAGATGCCCAGCACCGGGATTCCGAGCTCGAGGAGCGCCGAATCGAGGCGCGGCGCCTCGGGCGCGTAGACCGAGGCGGGCCCGCCGGAGAGGATCAGCGCCTTGGGCCGGCGCGCGGCGACGGCGGCGGCGCCGACGTGGTGGGGCAGGAGCTCGGAGAAGACGCCGAGCTCGCGAACTCGGCGGGCGATGAGCTGGGAGTACTGGCCGCCGTAGTCGAGGACGACGACCTCCTCCGCGGCGGCGCGCGGCGCGGCCGGCGCCGGGCGCGCGTCCGCGGGCGCCTCGGGCGCCGGCGCGGACGCGGGCCCCGCGTCAGTCATTGACGAGGACCGCAGCCTTCCCGTTCGACCCCATGCCGACCTGCTGGTCGCGCTGGAGCTGCTTGCCCTCGGTTTGGAGGGACGGGGCCACCATCAGCTCGGCCCGGTTGAACTCGGCGATGTCCTTGTAGCCGCACGTCGCCATCGACGTGCGCAGCCCGCCCATGAGATTGAACGTGCCGTCGTTCTCGTGGGCCGGCCCGCTGATGATCTCCTCGAGGGTGCCGTTCTGCGTCGTGGCGACCCGGGCGCCGCGCGGAAGCGACGGATGGAAGGTCGCCATGCCCCAGTGGAACCCGTGGCCGGGCGCCTCGTAGGCCCGCGCGAGCGGCGAGCCGATCATCACGGCGTCCGCGCCGCAGGCGATCGCCTTCGCGATGTCGCCGCCGTTGCGCATGCCGCCGTCGGCGATCACCTTCGTGTACTCCCCGGTCTCGAGCATGTGCTGCGACCGGGCCGCCGCCACGTCGGCGATCGCGGTGGCCTGCGGGACCCCGATCCCGAGCACGCCGCGCGTCGTGCACGCCGCCCCGGGGCCCACGCCGACGAGCACGCCGGCGGCGCCGGTCCGCATGAGGTGCAGCCCGGTGTGGTAGGAGGCGCAGCCGCCAACGACCACGGGCACGGGCACCTCGCCGATGAACTCCTTGAGGTTGAGCGGCTCGGACGCCTCGGAGACGTGCTCGGCCGAGACGACGGTGCCCTGGATCACCAGGATGTCCAGGCCGGCGTCGAGCGCGATCTCGTAGTAGCGGTTGACCCGCTGAGGGGTCAGCGACGCGGCGACGACGACACCCTCGGCCTTGATCTCCTGGATGCGCTGGGCGATGAGCTCCGGCTTGACCGGCTCCTGGTAGATCTCCTGCATCTCGCGCGTGGCGACCTCCTTCGGGAAGGAGGCGACCCGCTCGAGCATGTCCTCGGCGTCCTCGTACCGCGTGAAGACGCCCTCGAGGTTCAGGACGGCCAGCCCGCCGAGGCGCCCGATCGCGCCCGCGGTGCGGGGCGACACGACGCCGTCCATCGCGGAAGCCAGCAGGGGGAGCTCGAACCGATAGGGCCCGAGCGTCCAGGTGATGTCGACGTCGTCGGGGTCGCGCGTGCGCCGGGACGGCACGATCGCGATGTCATCGAACCCGTATGCGCGACGGGCCTTCTTGCCGCGGCCAATCTCTACTTCCATCTGACGATCCTAAGCCTCGGGACGGACGAACGAGCCCCGCCGAGGCGGGGCCGGAATCTGCTCGCTGCGGGGGTGTCGGCGCGGTCGCTCACCGCCCACCCGATGCTAGCAGCGGCCCTCCCGGCTGCCGGGGGGCGGCCGTCCGGAACGAGCGGGTTTTCCGTGCGGCTCCGGCGGCCGTGCGCCGCACGGCTACTGGCCGGCGAGCACCTGGTCGATGCGGTCCGTGAAGACCTTCGGTTCCAGCGCGGAGGGCGAGAACCGCACGAGCGTGCCGCCGGTCTTCCCGATCAGGAACGACGGCGTCGCCGTCACGGCGTTGCGCTGAGCCAGCAGGTCGGCCTTGGCCAGCGCGGCGGTCGTCGCCGCCGTGCCGGTGGCCGCGTCAGCCTGGGATTGGTTGACGCCCGCCGCGGCCCCGATCTTGTGGATGAAGTCCGTCGTCACGTAGCCGGTGTTCTCGGTGCCCTGGTTGCGGTAGAAGAGCTCCACGAAGTTCCAGAGCTTGTTCTGGCCGCCGGAGGCGATGGCGTAGCGCGCGGCCTTCTCGGAATCCGGCCCGATGAACGTGAGCGGCTGGAACTGAATGCGCAGCTTCTTCGTGCGCACGTAGTCCTGGATCAGGCGGGGCGTCACGTTGTCGGCGAACTCCTTGCAGAACGGGCACTGCAGGTCGGCGAATTCGACCATGGTGACCTTGGCCTGCGGGTCGCCGACGAACTGGCCCTGCTGCGGCACGCCGGCGAGCATCACCCTGATGTCAGCCTTGCCCTCGACGCCGCCGCCGTCGGAGGCGTTGTTCGAGCCGCCGCTCGACAGCGCGACGACCGCCACCACGATCACGACCGCCAAAGCCGCGAGGCCGCCGAGCAGCCACAGCCGCTGCTTGCGCTTCTGGGCCGCCTCGGCAGCCTGCTCCTGGGCGAGGCGCTCCGCGCGCGCTTGTTCGCGCTGGTCCTTGCGGCTGCTCATCGGTCTCCTCGATCGGTCATGCCTGGCGGCGGCGGGGTGGGCCGTTCAGGGTAGAAGGTCGGCAGGCGCGGCGGCGGCTGGCGATCGGCTGGCGGCGCGCCCAGCCAGGTCACGCCGGGGGAAGGGCGCAGCGAATCGCCCCGCCCGAGAGCCCGGCGGCCAGCGCCTGCGCGTTCGAACGCAGCGACCCGAGGTAGGTCGCTCCATCGGAGCCGGACGGGCCCAAGGCATCCGCCCACAGGGGCCGGCCGACCGCCGCGCCGGACTGCGCCGCGATCGCCCGCGCGAGCTTGGGGTTCAGGGACTGCTCCGGGAAGACGGCCTTCACCCCGGCTCGCCGGATGTCCCGGGTCAGGCGCGCGAGGCCGCCAGCCGACGGCTGGGCCTGCGTCGACAGCGAGGGCAGGACGGTGCCCACGATGCGCAGGCCGTAGCGCCGCGCGAAGTACCCGAGGGCGTCGTGGTCGGTGACGAGCGTGCGCTGGGCCGGCGGGACCCGCGCGAAGCACGCGGCGATCGCCCGGTCCATCGCCCGCAGGCGGCGGAGGTAGCGGGCCGCGTTCGCGGCAAACGCGGCGCGGCCGGACGGGTCCGCGGCGGACAGCGCTTGGCGGATCGCGGCCACGGCGCGCTCGGCGTTGCGCGGGTCCTGCCACCAGTGCGGATCGACGCCCTCCGCGGTGCGGATCGGGGCGATGCCGTCGGAGAGCGTCACGACCCGCGCAGAGCCGCCGGCGTTGGCGATCAGGTCGTCGAGCCACCGGTCGACATCGCCCCCCGACCGGATCACCACCGCGGCGCTGGCGATCGCCCTGGCGTCGGCCGGCCGCGGCTCGTACTCATGCGGATCGCTGTTCGGGCGCAGGATCTGGCGGACGTCGACGGCCGGGCCCCCGACGGCCCGCACGAGGTCCGCGACCTGGGTCGTCGTGGCCACGACGGCCGGCCGGCCGCCCGCGCCTGCCATCTGATGTCCGCAGCCCGCCGCGGCCCCGGCGATCAGGCCGGCAGTGAGCACGAGCGCCGCGGCACGCATGCGGCGAAGCTAGCAAGAATGATTCTCATTCGCGCCCAGGCAGGGCGCGAGGTCAGCCGACCTCGGCCGGGAGGTCCACCGTCTCGACGTCGACCTCGCCGAGCAGGCGCTCGACGCGCTGGGCGTCCACCACGCCGGCGCCGAAGTGCTGGGTCGACTCGGCCCCGCAGGCCACGGCGAACCGCAGGCACTCCGCGGGCACGGCCTGCGAGTAGCGCGCGGCGACATAGCCGGCCAGGAACGCGTCACCCGAGCCGACCGCGGCGCGCGGCTCCTGAGGATCGATTCGGGCGCGATAGAGCACGGGGCTCCCGTCCACGAGCAGCCGGGCGAGACACCCGTCCGGCAGGGTCATGATCGCCTCGCGCGGGCCGAGCTCGGTCATTTCGCGGACGGCCATCAGGTGGTCCTCGTCGTCGTTGAACTCGTGGCCCACGAGCTCCTCGGCCTCGAGCACGTTCGGGGAGACGACCGTCGGCTCGGCCCGCACCGCCTGGCGCAGCGGGTCCCCGTCGGTGTCGACGACCGTCACGACGCCGAGGCGGCGCATCTCGCGGATCAGCCGGGCGTAGACGTCGGCCTCGACCCCGCGGGGGAGGCTGCCGGCGAAGACGCACATCTGCGCGCCCTGGGCGAGATACAGCAGCTTGTCCTCGAAGAGCTCGAGCTCGGCGGCGGTCACCGTCGGGCCGCGCTCGTTGATCTCGGTCTGCTCGCCCGAGGTGGGGTCGAGCACGGCGGTATTGGTGCGCGACTCCTCCCGGATCCGCACGAAGTCGCTGAGGATCGACTCCTGCGTGAGCTGCTCGACGATCCGGGTCCCCGTCGAGCCGCCGGTGAAGCCCGTGGCGATGACCGGGCGTCCGAGCCGCTTGACGGCCCGGGCGATGTTCACGCCCTTGCCGCCCGGCATCGTCGTCTGCTCCACGGAGCGGTGCCGGCGGCCGAGGCGGAAGTTCGGGACCGAGAGGGTCTTGTCGATCGCCGTGTTGAGGGTGACGGTGATGATCACGCTGGCTCGGCTTCCGGCTCCCGGCGGCGGCTGCGCCGCCGCCGCCACAGCGCGGCTCCGGCGAGCGCCGCGACGAGGATCGCAATGCCTGCGGCGAGCGTACCCGGTTTCGTGAGGAACGCACCGGCGCGCTCCCACAACGAGACCTCCGGGACGGCGGCGGCCGTGACGAGCGGGATGCGGGCGACGACCTTCCCGTCGACCCTCGCGATGAGCGTGCCGGCTCGCGTCCCGCGCGGGAGCGGGCCCTCGAGCTCGGCGGGCAGCCCCGCCGCCGTCACGCGGATCCGCGCCCCGCGCTTCACCACCCGGCGCAGGCCGGCCGCGGCAACGAGCGGGATGCGGTCCTCGGTGCGATAGCGGACCGCCGTCGAGCCGTAGGTGCCGCGATCGCGCACGATCCGCGCGAGCCGGTAGCGCGACAGCCCGTAGTCGAGGAGGGCCAGCGAGTCGGCATCGCGGGCGGCGTCGCTCGGCTCGCCCAGCACCGCGCTGTAGACCGTGACGCCCTTGCGCGTGGCCGAGCCGACGAGCAGGTAGCCGGCCCGGTTCGTGTGCCCCGTCTTGACCCCGTTGACCGCCTTGGATTCCGCGAGCAGGTCGTTGCTGTTCTCGAGGCGGCGGACCTTGCGGCCGGTCCGGATCGTCGCCTCCCGGCGGTCGACGGTCTTGCGGGCGAACGGAATCCGGCGCAGCGCGGCGGCAAGCTTCACGAGATCGGCGGCGGTCGAGTAGTTGTCCGGCGCGTCGAGCCCGATCGGATTCGAGAAGCTGGTGTCGCGCAGGCCGAGCCGGCGGGCCCGGGCGTTCATCTCTCGCACGAAGGCGTCCTGGCTCCCCGCCACGCCGTCGGCGAGCGTCACGGCGCTGTCGTTGGCGCTCTCGAGCAGCAGGGCGGTCAGCAGGTCGCGGACGCTCAGGCGCTCCCCGGCCTTGAGCCCGATCGTCGTTTCGGCCGGCTCGCCCGAGTACCCGGGCGACGTGAAGACGTCGCCGAGCCCGACGTGCTCGAGCGTCACGAGCGCGGTCATGAGCTTCGTCGTGCTGGCGATCGGACGGCGCTCGCGCGGGTTGCGCGCGTACACGACGTCGCCGGACGACGCCTCGACGACGATCGCCGAGGGCGCCGAGATCGCCGGCGCCCCGCCGGCGGCGGCCGGAGCCGCGGGGACCGCGGCGAGCAGGACGGCGGCTCCCGCCGACGCCAGCCAGACGCGCGGCTGGCGGCTCACGGCCGGATCGTGAGCTTCTGACCGACCGTGAGCGCCTGCGGATCGATGTCCGGGTTGAGCGCCTGGATGCGCTCGACGGTGATGCCGGTCTTGCCCGCGATGATCGAGAGGTTGTCGCCCGCCTTGACCACGTACACCTTCGGCTTCGGGCGGCTCGAGCCGCCGCCCGTCTTCGTCGTGGTCGACGCCGTCGTCGTGCCGCCCGAACCGGAGTCGCCGTTGCCGGCGCTCGTGGCGATCACGAGCACGACCGCGAGCCCCGCGACGACCAGTGCCAGCGGGGCGATCAGCCTCGCAATCGAGCCACGTGCCATTCCCCGGTGATAGTAGAGCGCCGATCACGGTTTCCCTTCCGGCTGCACGAGACGGCCCACGCCCGCCGGACGCCGAGCCGGCCGCCGTTCACGGGCCCGGCGGCGCGGGCGCCGGGGCGATCACGAGCCGCGCACCGCCGCCCTGAGCCGCGCGCCCGGCGCGAACCGGGGCACGCGCGACGCCGGGATGTGCAGCGGAGCCCCGGTGCCCGGATGGCGCCCCTCGCGGGCTGGCCGCTCGGCGACGTGGAACTTGCCGAAGCCGCTGAGCGTCACCTCGCTGCCCCGGCGCAGGGCGCCGGTGATCGCCGTGATCGCCGCGTCGACGGCAGCCTCGGCCTCGCGCTTGGTGAGCTGGGCATCGGCAGCAACGTGGTCGACCAGATCCGCTTTGGTCACGAAACCTCCTCGGAGAGCACGCCCGTGAGTGTCGGCGGGCGCGCGGACGGAAGTCCGGCGTCAGGGCGCCGCGCCCGCGCCCGGCTCGTCGCCCGGCGGCGCCGCGGCGCTGTCGATCATCGCCTCGGCAACCTCGGCGAGCGCGACCGCGAGGTCCGAGTCGGGGTCGAGCACCCAGCCGTGACCGTCGGCGTCGTAGACCACCGCCCGCGCCTCGCGGCTCTCCCGCCGCCGCCGCAGGGCGCCAGCCACGTCTCCGAGCGCGGCGGCGACGGTGTCGAGCGGCGTCGTGCGCGGCTTCACGCCCGTTCAGCGTCCTCGGCGCCGGTCCCCTGACCGCCTCGGAGGGCGGCGAGGGTCATCCGCAGGTCGGAGTGCATGACCGCCGGCAGCGCGCTGCGGGCGGTCACGACGGCGATCGCGTGCCGGCCGTCGCGCTGCGCGAATACCGCCCCGCGCGGCGTGACGATCTCGGCCTGGCCGGCCTCGGTGCGGCGGAACAGCTCGCGCGCCGGCCCGGCGAGGGCCGGGCTGCCGGCGAGGCGCTCCCCGCCGGGGCCAAGCACGACGCCCTCGCGAACCTCGGGCGCGAGGTCGGCGAGCTGGGCGAGGGCGAGTTCGGGGGTCATGGGCGGGGGATGGGCGAGAATACGCGCGTGCCGCTCCAGAAGATCGCCTGGCTGACCGTGGTCGGCATCTGCCTCGTGGCCGTCGTGCTCCTCGCTCTCGGCGGGTACCAGGGGTACGCGGGCGTCGCGTTCGCGGTCATGCTCGCGGCGGCGATCAACCTGCGCTGACCGGCGGGCGCTCGGGCCCGGGCGCGGGCGGGATTTCCGTGCCGGGGCGGACGCGGTCCTCCGGCTCGAGGTGGATGAGCACGTCGGCGCCGCCGAGCTGGGCGCGGATCGCGTCCTGGAGCTCGTGAGCCGTCCGGTGAGCGTCTTCGAGGGTCGTGCCCGCGCGGAACTGGACGTGGAGGTCCACGTAGCGATGGGCCCCGGCGCGGCGCGCGCGCAGCTGGTGGAAGCCCGCGACGCCGCGATCGCCAAAGGCGACGACTTCGCGGCGGATCGCGTCGAGCTCGTCCGCCGGCAGGGTCTCGTCGAGCAGCACGCGCGACGAGCGGGTGAGGATCCGCAGGCCCGAGGCGACGATCCACACTGCGACGACGAGGGCGACCGCCGAGTCGATCCAGTCGGCGCCGGTCAGCTTGACGAGGACGAGCCCCGCGAGCACCCCGGCGGACGTGACGGCGTCGCTGGCGATGTGCGCCGCGTCGCCCTCCAGCGCCGCCGAGCCGGTCTGGCGGGCGCGCCGCCGCAGGAAGGCCGCCACTCCGAGGTTCACGGCGAGCGAGAACGCGATCACGGCGATCCCCACGCCCACCGACGCCACCTGGGCGCCCGACACGAGGCGGGACACGGCCTCGTAGACGATCACGCCCGAGCCGACGAGGATGAGCATGCCCTCGATGGCCGCCGCGAGGTTCTCGGCCTTCTGATGGCCGTAGTGGTGGGTGTCGTCCGCCGGCTCGTCGGCCTTGCGCACGGACACGAACGCCACGATCGACGCGATGAGGTCGATCGCCGAGTGGATCGCCTCGCTGGCGATCGCCACCGACCCGGTGATGGCCGCGGCGGCGATCTTCAGCGCGATGAGCGCGGCGTTGGACGCAATCGACACGCCGGCCGCCGCCGTCTTGCTCGGCCGCCGCTCCTCCGGGCGCGCCGGCGCCGCGCTCATCCGCCCTCCTGCGCAGCGAGCAGCGCACGGACCGCCGCGCCGCGGTGGCTGATCGCGTCCTTCTCGGCGTCGCTGAGCTCGGCCATGGTCCGGCCGCCCGGGCAGGCGTCGGGCAGGAAGACCGGGTCGTATCCGAACCCCCGGGCGCCACGCGCCTCCGCGCTCAACACGCCGGTGCAGCGGCCTTCGACGAGCCGCTCGGTTCCCGCAGCCGGATCGACCCAGGCGAGCGCGCACACATAGGCCAGCGCGCTCCCCGGCGGCGCCGAGGACCGCAGGAGCGCGAGGTTCTCGGCGTCCGTGGCGGACGGGCCGGCAAAGCGCGCCGAGCGGACGCCCGGGGCCCCGCCGAGCGCGACCGCCTCGATGCCGGAGTCGTCGGCGATCGTCCGCCGCCCGGTGGCGGCGGCCGCCGCGCGGGCCTTGGCGAGGGCGTTGTCCGCGAACGTGGCCCCCGTCTCCGGGGGCAGCTCGATGCCGTGCGGCAGCGGATCGACCGCCTCCCGGCCGAGGAGCCGGGCGAACTCGCGGAGCTTGTGCTCGTTGCGCGTGGCGAGCAGCAGCGTCACGACGCTGCGGAGATCGCCTGCTCTTGCAACGCGCGCAGCGCGTCGATGCCGGCGGCGGCCAGCGCCAGCAGCTCGTCGAGGCTGGCGCGGGTCAGCGGCGTGCGCTCGGCCGTGGCCTGCACCTCGACCAGTCCGCCACCGCCGGTCATGACGACGTTGGCGTCGACCTCGGCCGTCGAGTCCTCCGGGTAGTCGAGGTCGAGCAGCGCCGCACCGTTGACGACGCCGCACGACACCGCGGCCACCGATCCGGTCAGCGGCACGCGCCCGAGCTTCCCCTCGCGCACGAGCCGGGCGCAGGCGAGGGCGAGGGCCACATAGCCCCCGGTGATCGAGGCGCAGCGGGTGCCGCCGTCGGCCTGGAGGACATCGCAGTCGATGTAGATCGTGCGCTCGCCGAGCGCGTCGAAGTCGACGACGCCGCGCAGCGCGCGGCCGATCAGCCGCTGGATCTCGACGGTGCGCCCGTCGAGCTTGCCGCGGGCCGCATCGCGCGGCTTGCGGTCGCCGGTCGACGCCGGCAGCATCCCGTATTCGGCGGTGACCCAGCCCCGGCCCTGCCCCGCCATCCAGCGCGGAACGCTCTCCTGCACCGAGGCCGTGCAGATGACGCGCGTCTCGCCGGCGCTGATGAGCGCCGACCCGGCAGCCGGGCGCACGAACCCTGGCTCGATCGAGGCGGGCCGCAGGTCGGCCGCTCCGCGCCCGTGGCTGCGCTCAGCGGTCATGCCGCCCGGACCGCCGGAACGGGGAGGTCGACGTGCTGCACCGGACCGAGCGGCAGTTGCAGAAACCGCGTGCCTATGGTCCGGAAGGCCTCGGTGTCCCCGGTGCACAGGAACCGGTAGTCGCCTTCGCCCGTCGCGGGGGACTCGAGGCCGCGCAGGGCGAGCGCGTGCTGCACCCGGCGCGCAACCGCCGCACCCGACGCGATGATCGCCACGTCGGGCCCGAGGGCGCGCTGCAGCATCGGGCGGACGAGCGGGTAATGCGTGCAGCCGAGGATGACCGTGTCCGCCTGCGCCTCGCGCAGCGGCTCGCACACGGCGCGGACCGACGCGACGACGCGCTCGTCGACCGGAAAGCCGGCCTGGATCAGGGGCGCAAGGTCCGGGCAGGGGACGCTGATGAGCTCCACGAGCCGGTCGGCCTGGCGGACCGCCCGGTCGTACGCCCCGCTCGTGACGGTCGCCGGCGTGGCCAGCAGCCCGATCCGCCCGTTGCGGGTCGCGACGACGGCGTGCTGAGACTCGGGTGTCACCACGCCGACGACGTCGATGCCCCGGCCGGCCTGCTCCATGTGCGCCTCGAGCGCCGGCAGCGCCGCGGCCGTCGCCGAGTTGCAGGCCACGACGAGCAGCTTCGCGCCGGCCGCCAGCAGCGCGTCCGCGATCTGCATCGAGAACGCCTCGAGCTCGGCGGGCTCGCGATCGCCGTAGGGAAACCGGGCCGTGTCTCCGAGGTAGAGAAAGTCCTCGTGCGGGAGCGCCACGAGCAGTTCGTGCAGGACGGTGAGGCCGCCCACGCCGCTGTCGAAGACGGCGATGGGACGGCGGCGCGGATCGGACGGGAGTGCGGGCACGCGGCCGATCGTACCGCCGTGCCGCCGCCCGCCCGCCCGCCGGGCGCCCGTCACTTGATCGACTCGAGCGCCCCTTTGAGCTTCTTGATGATCGTGTCGCCGATCTGGTTGGCGCCGATGCTCGACTTCTTCGTCGCGGCCACGACGCCGGCCAGCACGACGGCGACCAGCAGGATGAGCGCGACGTATTCGACCGTGCCCTGCCCGCGCTGGGACCCTGCCGCGCGGGCGAGCGCGGCGTGCGCGCGGCCCATGAGCCGGTAGCCCATGCTCCACCTCCGTGGGAATCTCGATGGCCCCGCCGTCGGCGGGCGTGGAACCACCGTGCCGAACCGAATGTGCCGAATCCACGCGCGATCGTGCCGATTCGGCGCGCGCGCCGCGGCGGCCCTCCGCGCCGGTGCCGCCGGGGGGCCGGGCTAGACTCGCCGCGCCGTGACGAGCCCGCCCCGCTCACCCCGATCGCGCGACCTCGACCGTCAGCGCGACGGCGAGCTTCGCGACCTCGGCGGCCTCGTGTTCGAGCTGCACCGGTCCGGCGAGGTGAACGACGCGCGGGTGATCGAGAAGCTCGACGCGCTGCTCGCCACCGAGGCCGCGGCGCAGGCCGAGGCGCCGCCCAGCCCCGACGCTCCGCCGGCCTGGTGCGCCCATTGCGGGGAGCCGCTCCGGCCCGGCCAGCGCTGGTGCACGCAGTGCGGCCGTGAGGCGACTGCCCCCGTGCTCGCCCCGGCGGGCGCACGGCGCGGCAGCCAGCGCTGGCTCGTCGCGGCCGGAATCGCGGTCTTCGCCGCCGCGGCAGGGGCCGGGGCCGCGATCGCCGCCGGGGCGATCGGCGGCGACGCGAGCACCGCAACGGTGACGGCGACCGTGGCCGCGCCATCGGCGACGGGGGTCGTGACGGGCGGCGGCACCGCCACGGCGCCGGCCCAGGCCGCGACCGCCCCGGCCCCCGCACCAACGGCGACCGCACCGACGGCCACGGCTCCGGCCCAGGGGACGACCGCCCCGTCAGCTACGACGGCGACGTCCGCCAGCGTCCCCGTCTGGCCGCGCGACCGCGTCGGCTTCACCGTCATCGCACTCGCCGGCGACCGGACAACGGCAGCCCGGCGGGCCCGCGAGCTCGCCGCGGCCGGACTGGAGGCGGGCATCGTCGACGGCGCCGCCCATCAGGGGCTCGCGGACAGCCTGTGGATGACGTGGGTGGGCCGCTACGGCACCGAGGCCGAGGCCCGGGCCGCCGCCGAGAAGCTCCGGGCAGACGGGACATCCCCCGGCTACGCGCAGGAGATCGTCCCCGAGCCCTGATCTGGGCGCACCGCTCAGCGCGGCCCCAGAGGCTCGAGCTGCGGCCACCACGGCGCCAGCCGCTGCGCTGCCGCAGCGCTCAGCGGGTGGACCGGCACGGACGCCGGCGCCGCCGGCGGCGCCGCGAGCGCGCCGAGCGTGAGGGCCACCGACTCCGCCAGGGCGGCAAGGTCGTAGCCGCCCTCGAGCACCGCGCCGACCGGCGCGCCGAGGTCGGCGGCGAGCCGCCGGACCGAGCGGGCCATCTGCTCGAAGCCGTCGGTCGTCACGCGGCAGCCCCCGAGCGGATCGGCCGCGTGGGCGTCGTAGCCTGCCGACACGAGCACGAGGTCGGGGGCGTAGGCGCGCCCGAGGGCGCCGACGACGTGCTCGACGTGCGAGCAGAAGACCTCGTCTCCGGATCCCGCCGGGACCGGGAGGTTGACCGTGAAGCCGGTCCCCGGCCCGTCGCCGAGGTCGGCGGCGGCTCCGGTTCCCGGATAGAGCGGCCACTGGTGGATCGACACGAAGAGCACCGCGTCGGTCGCGTGGAAGGCATCGCTGGTGCCGTTGCCGTGGTGGACGTCCCAGTCGAGGATGAGCACGCGCTCGCAGCCCCGCACGTCGAGCGCGTGGCGGGCGGCGATGGCCACGTTCCCGAACAGGCAGAACCCCATCGCGCGGGACGCTTCGGCGTGGTGGCCCGGCGGGCGGGTCCCGACGAACCCGGTCGGGAAGGTTCCGTCGAGCAGTCCGTCGACGAGCGCCACGGCGCCCCCGGCCGCGTGGCAGGCCGCCTCGAACGACCCGGCGCTCATCACCGTGTCGGCGTCGAGCGGCCCGCCGCCGGCCGCGGCGAAGGCGGCCAGGCCGGCGACATACTCGTCGGGATGGATCGCGGCGAGGTCGGCCGGGGCCACGGCCGGCGCGAGCTGCGGCTCGAAGCCGGCCCAGCCCAGCGGCTCGAGCACGGTCTCGATCGCCTCGATCCGGGCGATCCGCTCGGGGTGAGCGCCGGTGTCGTGGCGCAAGGAGCTCGGGTGGTGGAAGTAGGCAGGTCGGCCCACACGGGTACGGTAGCCGCGTGGCCGCGCCCGCCCGCCCCCAGCCGTTCGATGTCGCCGTCGTCGGTGCGGGCGGAGCCGGGCTGTTCGCCGCCCTGACCGCCGCCGCCGCCGGGGCGCGCGTGATCCTCGTGTCCGCCACTCCGTTGGCCGAAACCGCGAGCTACTGGGCCCAGGGCGGCCTGGCCGCCGCCCTGGCGGCGGAGGACTCCCCGGACCGCCACGTGCAGGACACGATCGTGGCGGGCCGCGGGCTCGTGCGGCGGTCGGCAGCCGAGATCCTCTGCGCCGAGGCGCCGGACCGCGTGCGCGAGCTCGAGACGCTCGGCGTGCGGTTCGACGCCGACCGCTTCGGCAACCTCGCCCTCGGCCTCGAGGGCGGCCACTCGGTGCGGCGCGTCGTCCACGCCGGGGGCAGCGCGACCGGCCGGCGCGTGAGCCGCGAGCTGTCGGCCCTGGTCGCCCTCGACGACCGCATCGAGGTGCGCGAGCGCCGCCGGGTGGGCGCGCTGTGGATGGACCGCGGGCGCTGCGTGGGCCTCGTGACCGACGACGGCGAGGCGCTGGCCGCCCGCGCGGTCGTGCTCGCCACCGGCGGCGCAGCGGCGCTCTGGTCGCGCACGACCAATCCGCCGGGGGCGTTCGGCAGCGGCCTGATGCTCGCCCACCACGCCGGCGCCGCGCTCGCCGACCTCGAGCTCATGCAGTTCCACCCGACGGCGCTCGTGAACCCCGCCCGCCGGGACGGCTTCCTGGTCACCGAGGCCATCCGTGGCGAGGGCGCGACGCTGCACGACGCCTCGGGCGAGCGATTCGTCGACGAGCTCGCGCCCCGCGACGAAGTCGCCCGGGCGATCGAGGCCCGGCTCCGCGAGACCGGCGCCGATTCGGTCGGCCTGGACATGCGGAGCGTCGACCCGCTGCGCTTTCCCAACATCGTCGCCGCGCTGCGCGAGATCGGCATCGAGCCCACCGCGGAACTCGTGCCCGTCGCCCCGGCGGCCCACTACCTCATGGGCGGCGTCGCCGCCGACCTGGACGGCCGCACGACGGCCGCCGGCCTCTACGCCGTCGGCGAGTCCGCCTGCACCGGGCTGCACGGAGCCAACCGCCTCGCCTCGAACTCCCTGAGCGAGTGTTTCGTCCTCGGCCGCCGGGCCGCCCTGGCGGCCCTCGACGAGCCGGCGCCCGATGTCGCTGGCCTCCCCGCCCCGCCCCTCGACGAGTCCGCGGTCACGCCGCCCGGCTGGCAGACGCGCACGGCACTGTGGCGCGACGCCGGCCTCGAGCGCGACGCCGTCCGCCTCTCGGCGCTGCTGGAGGACCCGCACCCGCTCGCCCGCCTCGTCGCCGCCTGCGCCTTGCACCGCGAGGAGACGCGCGGCGCCCACCGGCGCACCGACTTCCCGGCGACCGACCCGGCACTGGACCTGCACCACACCGTGGTCGAGCCGGGGAGCGCCCCGGCCTACGCCCGCTGGTCCTGAGCGCCGGCCGGCGCCGGCGGAGACGGCCCGGACGGGGACCCTGCGGCCCCGGCCGTTCCGCCCCTCCGGAGGGGCGCGAATCCTCCGATATGCAGGGCTTAACACGTAGTTAATACGAGCCGGGTTGTGACGTACATCAACCACCCGCAAGCTCGAACGCACGCCTGGGAGGGCGGGGGCCGTCGGTCTTCCCCATTCGTTCATCCAGGAGGGATTCCGCTGTACCAGATCAGCCGCGCCATCTACCGAGAGCTCACCCCGCACATCGTGCCGGGCGGCGGCCACGACGGCACGCCGACCAACCACGAGCGCGTCCTGCGGGCCTGTGAGCTCTCCATCGAGCGCCTCGCCACGGACCGGCGGTACTTCGCCCGTCCGGCGCGCACGCTCTTCACCGACATCCGCTGCTACTTCACCATGGCGGACCAGCAGCGCGTGTGGTGCGTCGTCGAGCGCTACCTGAACCTCGCCGACGCCTGGCTGGCACGCCTGCCCGAGCAGGGGCTCGACGCGTTCGGCAACCGGCTGCAATGCCGGGCCACCACCCGCAAGGGAACCGCGTGCCAGCGGGTGCCCCTCGCCCGCAACGGCTACTGCCCGTCGCACCAGCACCTGGCCGAGACCGAGGACGAGCGCGGCGGCGTGCGGGTCGCCGCCTGACGCCGCGCGGCGGCGACCGGTAGCGTCGCCGCCGCGGCATGCTTCTCGGCGTCGACGTCGGCGGAACCTTCACGGACGCGGTCCTGGCGACCGGCGGCCGGCTGGTGACCGCCAAGGCGCCTTCGACACCGGGCGACCAGTCGGCGGGCGTGCTCGCCGCCGTTTCGGCCGTGCTGGCCGCAGCCGGGGCGGTGCCGGCCGATGTCTTCGGCTTCGCGCATGGCACCACGGTGGCCACGAACGCGCTGCTCGAGGGCCATGCCGCCCGCACGACGCTGGTGGCCACGGAGGGCTTCGTCGACGTGGTCGAGCTGGCCCGCCAGGCCCGCCAGGACCTCTACCGCCTCTGCGCCGCCGGCCCCGCACCGCTCGTCCCGCCCGAGCGGCGAATCGCGGCCCCCGAGCGGGCGGGGCCGGAGGGCATCCTGAAGCCTCTGGCTCCGGACGCGGCGGCAGGCGTCGCCGCGGCGGCGGCCGCGACGGACCCGGAGGCCGTCGCGGTGGTGCTCCTGCACAGCTACCGGCATCCCGAGCACGAGCTGGCCGTCGGTGCGGCGCTCGCCGACGCGCTGCCGGGCGTCCACGTCTCCCTCTCGCACGAGATCGTCGGCACGTTTCGCGAGTACGAGCGGGCGGCCACCACCGAGCTCGACGCCGCGATCTCCCCGCTGCTCGGCAGCTACCTGCGGGCGCTCCTCGAGCGGGCCGGGCAGGCGGGCCTCCCGGCCCCGGCGATCATGCAGTCCAACGGCGGGCTCACCGACGCCGAGACCGCAGCGGCGCACGCCGCGCTGACCGTCCTCTCCGGGCCGGCCGGGGGTGCCGCCGGGGCTGCCTTCGCGGCCGCGGCCGCCGGGCAGCCCGACGTGCTGTGCTTCGACATGGGCGGGACGTCCTGCGACGTGTGCGTCGTGGACGGCGGCCGCGTGCGGGAGACCGGCGGCGCCGACGTCGGCGGCCGCCCGGTCGCCCTTCCGGCCCTCGACCTCCACACGGTGGGTGCCGGCGGCGGCTCCGTGGCGTGGCGCGATCCGGGCGGGGCGCTGCGGGTCGGCCCGCGGTCGGCCGGAGCCGACCCGGGCCCGGCGGCGTACGGACGCGGCGGCACCGAGCCGACGGTCACCGACGCCAACCTCGTGCTGGGCTACCTGGATCCCGAGCTCCCGCTCGCGGGCGGTGTGGACCTCGACCGCGAGGCCGCTGAGCGCGCGGTCGGCACCCTTGCCGCCGCGCTCGGCCTCGAGCCGGCGGCCTGCGCCGAGGGGATCGTGCGCGTGGCAAACGCCGCGATGGCCGGCGCGCTGCGCGTCGTGACCGTGCGCCGCGGCGTCGACCCTCGCGCCTACGCCCTGCTCGCCTTCGGCGGCGCCGGACCGATGCACGCCGGCGCGATCGCCGACGAACTGGGGATGGACGCGATCGTCTGCCCCCGGGCGTCCGGAGTCCTCGCAGCGCTCGGCCTCGTGGTCTCCGAGCGCCGGCGCGACGCCCAGCGCTCCGTCCTGCGCCATGGCGCGAGCCTCACCGATGCCGCCGTGGCCGCCGACGTGGCGGCTCTCGCTGCCACGGCCCGCGCCGGCCTCGGGCTCCCGGGCGCCGAGATCCGCACGGCCTTCGACCTGCGCTACCGCGGCCAGTCGTTCGAACTGACCGTCCGCGCCGGCGAGCACGCGCCCGGGATGGACGCGCTGCGCGCGAAGTTCGTGGCCGCCCACCAGGAGCGCTTCGGCTTCACCGAGCCGGACGGGGCGGTGGAGCTCGTGACGGTGCGGGCCACCGCCGCGGTCCCGGGGCCCGGCATCGGGACGGCGCCGCCGGCCGGCGCCGCTCCGGGGGCGGCCGCGCCAGCGGGCACGCGCCCCGCGCGCTTCGGCGGCGAGACGCTCGACGCCGCGGTCTGGCCGGGGGGGCCGGCGCCCGGCGCGACCGTGTCCGGCCCCGCCGTCTGTGCGTTTCCCGAGGCGACCCTCGTCGTCCCGCCGGCCTGGCAGGGCGAAGCCGACGCCGCGGGCACCCTCGTGCTGAGGCGCTCGCCGTGACCCGGCTGGACCCGATCGGCCTGCAGGTCCTGATGGGCGGGCTGCGCTCCATCTGCGAGGAGATGGGCGCCGTCCTCATCCGCTCCGCGCACTCGGCCAACATCAAGGAGCGCCGCGACGCGTCCACCGCCCTGTTCGATCCCGCAGGCGAGATGGTCATGCAGGCCGAGCACATTCCCGTTCACCTCGGCGCGATGCCGGCAGCGGTGGCGGCCGTGCTGGATGCCGAGCACGCGCCGGGCCGGTCGTGGGTCCTCAATGACCCCTACCGCGGCGGGACCCATCTGCCCGACATCACGGTGATCACGCCGGCCTTCGCCGGCGGCGCCCTCGCCGGCTTTGCGGCGACCCGCGCCCATCACGCTGATGTCGGCGGCTCGCTGCCGGGCTCGATGCCGGCCGACAGCCGCACGCTGGCCGACGAGGGTGTCGTGATCGAGCCCCAGATCCTCGACGACCCCGCGATCGCGCGGCTCGCGGCGCAGATGCGCCAGCCGGCGCAGCGGGCGGCGGACTTCCGGGCCCAGCTGGCCGCCAACCGGGCCGGGGCCGCCCAGCTCGAAGCGCTCGCCGCGGCCGGCCTCGGCGAGCTGCAGGCCGCCATGGCGGAGGTCCTCGACTACGGCGAGCGGCGCACGCGGGCTGCGCTCGCCGCGCTGCCCGACGGAACCCGGACCGCCGTCGACCGCCTCGAGGCCGCCGAGGGGGATCTCGAGCTGCGGCTCGCCGCCCGGATCGAGGGCGACGAGATCACGCTCGACTTCACGGGCTCGGCCTCGCAGCACCCGGGCAACCTCAACTGCCCGCTCGCGGTCACGCACTCCGCCGCCTATTTCGCGGTCCGAGTTCTCACCGACCCCGACGGACCGCCGAGCGCGGGCGCCTACCGGCCGGTGCACGTCATCGCCGAGCCGGGCTCGCTGCTCAACGCGCGCCCGCCGGCTGCCGTGGTGGCCGGCAACGTCGAGACATCCTCGCGGGTCGCCGATCTCGTCCTCGGCGCCTTCGGCCGCGCGCTCGGTCAGGGGACCATGAACAACGTCACGCTCGGAAGCGATGCGTTCACGTACTACGAGACGCTCGGAGGCGGGCAGGGCGCCTGCCCCGACGCCGACGGGCCCAGCGCGATCCATGTCGCGATGTCGAACACGCGCAACACCCCGGTCGAGGCGCTCGAGTCGGAGTTCCCGCTGCGGGTGACCGAGTACTCGGTGCGCCGCGGCACGGGCGGCGCCGGGCGGCACCGAGGCGGCGACGGCGTCGTTCGCGAGCTCGAGGCGCTCATGCCCATGACGTACTCGGTCCTCGCCGAACGGCGCCGGCACGCGCCGCCGGGTGCCAACGGCGGCGGCCCTGGCGCTCGCGGCCGCACGCTCCTCGACGGGGCCGAGCTGCCGCCCAAGGCGATGGGGACCCTCGCCCCCGGCTCGCGGCTGCGCCTCGAGACCCCGGGCGGGGGCGGCGACGGGCCGGACCAGGACGCCGCCTGACTGGCCCGCGCCGGCCCGGATAGATTCCCGCCATGGTCCACGAGCCCGGTCCCGACCGCGTCGCCTTCCTCGGCCTCGGCCTCATGGGCTCGCTCATGGCCGCCTGCCTGCGCCGCGCCGGGTTCGACCTCGCGGTGTGGACGCGGACGCCCGGCAAGGCCGAGGCGTGGGCGCAGGCGCACGGCGCCGAGGCCTGCGCAACGCCGGCCGCTGCCGCCGCCGGGGCCGCCGCCGTGGTCACCATGGTCGTCGACGGCGCGCAGGTCCGCGAGATCCTGCTCGGGGCCGAGGGCGCGCTCGCCGGCGGGGGCGCCGGCGTGCTGTGCGTCGACTGCTCGACGATCGGCCCGGATGCGGCCCGCGCGATCGGCGCCGACGTGGCTGCGCGCGGGGGCGCGTTCGTCGACGCGCCCGTGACCGGCTCGACGCCCAAGGCCACCGACGGGACCCTGACGATCATGGCCGGGGGCACCGACGCCGACGTCGCTCGCGCGCGCCCGCTGCTCGACGCGATGGGCGCCACGATCGTGCACGTCGGGCCATCCGGCGACGGCCAGGCCGTGAAGGTCATCGGGAACGCCGTCGCCACGGCCAACCTCGCTGCCGCGGCCCAGGCCCTCGTCGTCGGAAAGGCCGCCGGCCTCGATGTCGGCCGGCTCGCCGAGGTGCTGAACGCCGGCGTCGCCGGCTCGGCGGTGCTGACCCTCAAGTCCGGCGCCCTGATCGGGCACGACTACACGACGCTCTTCAAGCTCGACCACATGATCAAGGACGTCGCGCTGTGCCTCGAGGCGGCGCGGGACGCGGGCGTGCCGTTCCCGGCGGCGGCCGAAGCACAGCAGCTCCTGGTCGCCGCGGCAGGACGGGGGCATGGCGACGACGACTACGTGTCCCTCCTCGAGGCGGTCGAAGGCCTCGCGGGGCGCCGGCTGTAGCCCGCCCGGGCCCGGTCCGCCAGCCCCGGCCGCGGAGCGGCCAGGTCACGCAGTTTCCCCATCCAGGACGGGTGGAAACTACCGATATTTGCGGCAATATTTGGCCAACTAGCCGGTTTTCGCGTAGACTCCCGGTTCCCGTCGCGATGGTGCATCGTTTCTTGCGCGGCGGGTTTTTTCACGCTGTCTACCCCCTGACTCCATGCCAATTGCGTTCAAAGAATGGGCTGTGACCGTGCGCGCGCTCGCCGAAGGCGAGCAGCTCGTCACGCTCCGGAAGGGCGGGATCCGCGAGGCCGAGCGGCATTTCGAGCTCGAGCACGACCGCTTCTTCCTCTATCCAACCTTCGACCACCAGCGCGTCGACCTGGTCCGTGCCTCCCACCGCCCCGAGCTGCGCCGCGCACTCGAGGAGGGCGTCTGGGCGGAGGGCGAGCCCTCGGCGTCGGCCTGGACGGTCGACGGCGGGATCTGCCAGCCTGATCGCGTCCGCATCCGCGCCTGGGCGGAGGTGGCCGGCCACTTCACCGTCACCGACCGCCGCTGCGTGGACGCGCTGTCGCCGTTCTACGTGTGGACGCCCGACTACGCGGAGAAGCGGCTGGCGTGGAAGCGCCGCCATCCCCTCCACGTCCTGCTCCTGCGCACCTACCGCATTCCGCGACCGGTCACGGTCAAGGTCCGCGACGAATACGGCGGCTGCCGGTCCTGGCTCGAGCTGCAGCGTGACCTCCCGTTCGAGGGCACGCCGGTCCTGTCCGACGATGAGTTCGGCCGCGCCGCCGAGGCGATCGCCGCGATCGCCGGCGACCGCGAACCGGCGCTCGTCTAGCTCCCGGCCTGCCGGCCATCCCGCCGGCGCCAGCGTGCGGCGGCGGGTCGCCCTGCGCCTCCGGCGCTCTACCCTCGCCTGATGGCGTGGACCGAGACCACGGCGGACGGGTTCAGCATCCGCCACGACGCCCGCGACACGGACGACGTCCGCGACGTGGCCGAGACCGTGGCAGCGGCCCGGGACCGGCTCGCCGGCCGCTTTCCGCGGGGCATCGATGGCGACCTGGCCATCGTCGTCCACGACTCGACGCTGGCGCTCGGCCTCGCCCAGCCGTACCTGCCGTTCGCCTGGCTGGCCACGGCACCGGCCGCCCGGCGCTATCTCGCCGGGTGGTATGCGCGGCGGGAGATCCACGTTCTGGCCCCGCGGGTCCTGCGAGCCCGGGCCAGCGCCGTGGCGGGGTCGCTGGAACTCCTCCTCCTCACCCCCGCGGCGATGTACGTCCACCTCCTCGTCGCCGCGAGCAACCCCGACCTCCCGCCGCCGTTCACGATCGGCAGCTTCGTGCGGCGGCAGCGCTGGGCCTGGCTCGCCGAAGGCGCGGCGCAGTACTTCTCGGGCCAGATCGCGCACGTCCGGCCGGCGATCGGGCGGCGCCTGCACGAAGGCGGCGCGCCAGCGTTCCCGCCCGGACCCCGCGACGCGATGCTGCTCGGCGGCTCGATCTTCGACCTGCTCGCGGAGGAGTCGGGCGAGCAGGCCGCCGTGTCGCTCGCGACGATGCCGCTGGCCGCGGGCGGCGCCGACGCAGCGGTAGCCCGGGCGTTCCCCGGGCGGTCGGTGCGGGACACCGAGGGCGTCTGGCGCGGGCACCTGGCGCGCCTGGCCGCCGCCGGCGCCACGGTTGAGCCGCCGGCTAGGCGAGGACGTCGGTCCCGAGCCAGGCGATGAGCGCGATCAGCGCGACGCCCGCCAGCAGCGCGGCGAGCACCCGTCCCGGCGCCGCCACGGCGCCCGGCGCCGCCGACGGCCCCAGGTCGCTCTGCAGCAGCACGTCGCGCGCCGCCGGAACGCCCGAGGCCGGCACGAGGACGTCGCGGGGGCCGGCGGCGAGGAAGTCGGGCACGTCGAAGCCGGCCGAGCGCCGGACCATGCTCGGGACCCCCTCCTCGAGCAGCAGGCCCTGGATGAACTCGGCCTCGGCCTGGTTGCGGCCCCCGGCGACCCGGACGAGGTCGCCTTCGGCGAACTGCGGCTTGATCTTGCGCAGCCGCGCCCGGCGATCGCTGACTGGCGCCCGCAGCCCGTCCACCCCCGAGTAGACGAGCGGCATGCCGCAGGCCGGGCAGAACCGCTCATCCAGGGGATGGGTCGTGGCGCAGCGGGGACAGGCGAGGGGCTCCGTGGCCATGCGGTCACTGTAGATCACGGCCGGCCCGGGTCCGCCCGGCCGGCAGCGTCAGCCCGCGACGTCGAGGGCGACCTCGCCGACCTGCCGGTCGACGATCTGAAACGCGCGCACCTCGGGCTCCGCACCCGCCACGCCCACGATGACGTAGACGGCGTCGGGGTAGAAGGCCAGGTTGATGTCGGTCTGGGAGGGGTAGGGCTCGCTGCGCGTGTGCGAGTGGTAGATCCCGCCGAGGTCGCAGCCGGCGTCCTCGATCGCCAGCTCGATGCGAAGCTGGTCCTTGGGGTCGATCTCGTAGCGGAACGGGCTGGCCGCCGCGTTGAGCGCACGATGCACCGTCACGGCCTCGCCATCGCGGGTGGCGATCATGCCGCAGCACTCGTTGGGCGCCTCCGCGAGCGCGTGGGCGACGATGTCGTCGAGGAGAGCCTGGGCGATCCGCACGGCGGCGAGGCTAGCAAGGCCCGGAGCGGGCCCCGCTGACCTTCAGGAGGAGCGGCCCGACGTGATCTCGTCGGGCTCGTCGTCGCGGTCGTTGCCGCTGATCGACTCCTTGAACTCGCGCATCCCCTTGCCGATGGAGCGCCCGACCTCGGGGAGCTTCTTCGGTCCGAGCACGAGCAGCGCGATGATCAGGACGATGGCGAGTTCCATGGGGCCGACGTTGGGCATGCGCGATGCTCCTTGCTGGGTTCGGGGTCCGCGTCAGGGCGAGCCGTGCGGAGAGAGTAGCGCCACCCCGGGGGCGGCGCGACGGGCACCGCGTCCCCTGGGGCGGGCAGCCAGCCGGATCAGGGCGCGGCGGGGACTACCACCACACGGTGGAATCCAGATTGGCGACCTCGTCCACGGGCTTGGTGTAGATCCCCGAGGACAAGTACTTCCAGCCGTCGTCGCAGACGATGAAGACGATGTTGCCTTCGTCCAGCTCGCCAGCGATCCGCACGGCGATCGACGCGATGGCCCCCGATGAGACGCCGGCGAACACGCCCTCCTCGTCCAGGAGCTTGCGGGTCCAGAGGATCGCGTCGCGGTTGGTGACGAAGATCTTTCGGTCCAGCAGCGAGAGGTCGATGATCGGCGGGATGAACCCGTCGTCGAGCGAGCGCAGGCCCTGCACGGGCTCCCCCTGCATGGGCTCCGCGGCGACGATCTTGACGCTGTCCCCGAGCGCCTCCTTGAGGCGCCGGCCGTTGCCCATGAGGGTCCCGCCCGTGCCCAGGCCGGCGACGAACGCGCTGATCTCGTCGAGCTCCTCGAGGATCTCGGGCGCCGTGCCGTTGTAGTGGGCCAGCGGATTCGCCGGGTTCCCGTACTGGTAGGGCATGTAGTAGGACGGCTCGGCGCCGGCCATCTCCAAGGCCAGCTCCACCGCCCCGTTCGAGCCCTTGGACCCGTCGCTGTAGACGATCTGCGCGCCGTACATCTCCAGAAGCTGCGTGCGTTCCGGCGTCACGTTGTCGGGCATGACCACCTTGAGCGGGTAGCCCTTGCGCCGGCAGATCATTGCGAGGGAGATGCCGGTGTTCCCGGACGTCGGCTCCAGGATCGTCTGGCCCGGGGAGATCGCTCCGCTCTCCTCGGCGTCCTCGATGAGCGCCCGGGCGACGCGATCCTTGACCGACCCGGTCGGGTTGCGCGACTCCAGCTTGGCCCAGATTCGGACGCCTGGCTTGGGCGACAGCCGCTTGAGCTCGATCAGCGGCGTGTTGCCGATCGACTGGACGATGTCGCCGTAGCGACCGCCGCAGGGCTTGTTCTCCAGCCGTGCCTCCATGCTTTCGAAAGTGTAGCGGGGGGCCGGCCGGGCCGGGAAGCCTGTGCTGGCGCGGTGCGTCAGGCCGCGCCGCCGGCCATGGCCGGCAGGATCACGAGCGTGTCGGTCGGCGCGACAGCGGTGTCGAGCCCGTCGAGGACGCGGACGTCCTCGTCGTTCAGGTAGACGTTCACGTAGCGGTTGAGGTCCCCGCCATCGGCGAACAGCTGCGACTCCGTGGCCGGGTGGGCTGCGGCGAGGGCGCGGAGGACGTCGCCGACGGTGCCCCCGTCGGCCTCGAGCTCCTTCTCGCCGCCGACGGAGTTGCGCAGGACCGGCGGAATGCGGATGGTCGCCATGGAGCGGGAGCCTAGCCTGCCGCGGCGCAGAACGCCTCGTAGTCGGGGAAGACGCCCATCTCGTCGTCGGAGATCGCCTCCGGCGGTCGCGAGCAGATCGGGCAGTCGGGGTCGCGGCGCACCTTGAGCTCGGTGAACGTCGCCCCGAGCGCCTCATAGAGCAGGAGGCGCCCGACCAGCGGCTCGCCCTGGCCGAGGATCAGCTTCACGACCTCGGTGGCCTGGAGGAGCCCCATCGTGCCCGGCAGCACGCCGAGCACGCCGTTGGCGCCGCAGGAGGGGGCGAGCTCGGCGGGCGGCGGCTCCGGATAGAGGCAGCGGTAGCACGGCCCGTCGTAGGGCTGGAACACCGACAGCTGGCCGTCGAAGCCCAGGATCGAGGCCGAGACCACGGGGATCTGCAGGCGGACCGAGGCGTCGTTGAGCAGGTAGCGGGTCGGGAAGTTGTCCAGGCCGTCGACCACGATGTCGTAGCCGGGGAGGATGTCCATGATGTTCGAGGCGTCGAGGCGCACCTCGTGCGGCACCACGGTGACGTCCGGGTTCAGGTCGGCGATCGTCGCGGCGGCACTGCTCACCTTCGACTCGCCGACGCGGCTCGTCGCGTGGATGACCTGGCGCTGGAGGTTCGACACGTCGACGATGTCGTTGTCGACGATGCCGAGCGTGCCGACCCCGGCGGCAGCCAGGTACAGCGCCGCTGGCGAGCCGAGCCCGCCGGCGCCGAGCAGGAGGACCTTGGCGTCCAGGAGCTTCTGCTGGCCCTCCAGGCCGACCTCGGGGAGCAGGAGGTGGCGGGAGTAGCGGTCGCGCTGCTCCCGGGTCAGGGCCCGGGGGACCTCCACCTCGTACCCGCGGTCCTTCCACAGGGTGATCCCGCCGGTCATCGACTCAACGTGCGAGTACCCCATCAGTTCGGTCATCGTGTGCGCGGCGAGCGCCGAGCGGTTGCCGGCGGCGCAGTAGAGGATCACGTGGGCGTCGCGATCGGGCGCCGCGCCCTCGATGCGCTGCTCCAGGTGGCCGCGGGGCACATGGAGCGCGCCCGGCAGGTGGCCGGTCTCGAACTCCTCGTTCTCGCGGACGTCGATCACCACGGCGCCGTTGCCGAGCTGCTCGTGCACCTGGGACGGATCGACCTCGTCGATCTGCTCCTTGATCCGCTTGATGACCTCCGCGCCGGAGGGGCTCATGGAAACTCCTGAATCACAGTCGGGTTTAGGACTTCAGGAAGTATAGCGAGGGCGGGCCGCCCTGTCTCCGGCACGGAGGAGGGCGGGCCCGCCACGGAACGCGGTCCAGAATTGGATTGGGGCGCCCGCTCCCGAGGGCGCCCCAAAGTCCAGGCCCAATTGCTGCTCACAGGCTCCGCTGCCGCCATCCGGCGGACGTTCATGGGACCTGCGCGCACCGGAAGTATCGCCAACGGCCCGTCGTGGCGATATCGGGTCCGGACCCCAATTCCCTCGCGGGGCCCCGTCCGCCACGCTTGCTCCCGATGCGCCGCCACTCCCTGCTCGTCCAGATCCTCGCCGTGAACGCCCTGCTGATCGCGGGCACGGTGCTCGTCGCCACGATCGCCGTCGACCTGCGGCTGCGTCCGGGCCAGAGCGGGCGGGAGTTCGTCGTGCTCGGTCTGGCGATCCTCGCCTCCCTGCTCGCCAACGCGCTGCTGCTGCGCCGGCGCCTGCACCCGCTCGAGCAGCTCACCGCGACGATGGAGAAGGTCGACCTGGCCGCGCCGGGCGTGCGGGCGGAGGTCGGGCGGGGTGCCAGCCGCGACGTCGCGCGCCTCAACGCCTCGTTCAACCGGATGCTCGAGCGCCTCGAGTCCGAGCGCCAGCAGGCGGCGCGGGCTGTGCTGCGCGCCCAGGAGCAGGAGCGCCGCCGGATCGCCCAGGACCTCCACGACGAGGTCAACCAGGCGCTCACCGCGATCCTGCTGCGCCTCGAAGCCTCCGAGCAGAGCGCGCCGCCCGACCTGCGGGCCGAGCTCGCCGAGACGCGGCGGATCGCCCAGCAGGCGATGGAGGAGCTCCTGCGCCTGGCCCGGGAGCTGCGGCCGACCGCCCTCGACGACCATGGGCTGCTGCCGGCCCTCCGCAGCCAGGTGCGCGACTTCGCGGAGCGGACGGGCATCGGGGCCGACTTCAAGCGTCGCGGCGCGGTGCCGCACCTCAGCTCCGAGCAGCAGCTCGTCATCTACCGTGTGACGCAGGAGAGCCTGTCGAACGTCGCCCAGCACTCGCGCGCCCGGCGCGTCGACGTCGAGCTCTCGTTCGTGGGGCGCACGGTGCTCCAGGTGCGCGACGACGGGATCGGCCTCCCGGCCCGGCGCAACGGCGGCCTCGGGCTCTCCGGGATGCGCGAGCGCGCCCTGCTGGCCGGAGGCCGTCTGTCTATCCATTCCGAGCGCGGCTCAGGCACGACGGTCACGCTGACGATGGACCCCTCGGCATGAGGGTGCTGATCGCCGATGACCACGGCATCGTCCGCAGCGGGCTGCGCCTGCTGCTGGACCGCCAGCCGGACATGGAGGTCGTCGCGGAGGCGCAGGACGGGGTCGAGGCCGTCCAGCAGGCGATCGCCGAGCGGCCCGATCTCGCCGTCCTCGACGTCGGGATGCCGCGCATGACCGGGCTGCAGGCCACCCGGGAGATCAAGGCCTACACGCCCGACACGACCGTCCTGATTCTCTCGATGCACGACGACGAGCGTTACCTGTTCGAGGCGCTGCACGCCGGGGCATCCGGCTACGTGCTCAAGCGCGAGGCCGATCAGGATCTCGTCGCGGCGGCGCGGGCCGTCAGCCGGGGCGAGGCGTTCCTCACCAACGCCGCCGAGCGCTCGATCATCCGGACCTGGATGGAGGACCCGAGCACGGGGCCCAGCGAGCCGCTCACGCCGCGCGAGCAGGAGGTCCTCAAGCTCATCGCCGAGGCGCACACGAACCGCCAGATCGCCGACATCCTGGGCCTCTCGGAGAAGACCGTCGAGTCCCACCGGGGCAACCTCCTGCGCAAGCTCGGCATGCGCGACCGCGTGGAGCTCGTCCGCTACGCGATCCGGCGCGGCCTCGTCGAGCCGTGAGGCGCTGATACCCTAGCGGCGAAGTAGGTATTCGCCCATGGAAGCCGCCACCACGCCCGCCCTCGACGTCCGCTCCGACTTCCCGATCCTCTCCCGCGAGATCGGCGGCCGGCCGCTTGTGTACCTCGACTCGGCCGCCACCGCGCAGAAGCCCGCCGCGGTGATCGAGGCGATGGACGCCTACTACCGGGAGCACAACGCCAACGTGCACCGCGGGGTCTACACGCTCGCGCAGGAGGCCACCGACGACTTCGAGGGAGCCCGCGCGCGGATCGCGGCCTTCGCCGGCGGCGACCCCGCCACCACGATCTTCACGAAGAACGCCACCGAGGCGATCAACCTCGTCGCCTACGCCTGGGGACGCGACAACGTCGGGCCCGGGGACGTCGTGCTCATCACCCACCTCGAGCACCACTCCAACATCGTGCCGTGGCAGATCCTCACTCAGGAGACCGGAGCGGAGCTGCGCTGGGTGGACGTCACCAGCGAGGGCCGGCTGGCCCTCGACCAGTACGAGGCCGAGCTCGCGACCGGGCGCGTCAAGCTCGCTGCCTTCGCCCACGTCTCGAACGTCCTGGGCACGATCAACCCGGTCGCGCGCATGGCCGCGCAGGCGTCCGCTGCCGGCGCGGCCGTGCTCATCGACGGGTCCCAGGCCGTGCCGCAGCTTCCGGTCGACGTCGGCGCGATCGGCGCCGACTTCTACGTGTGGACCGGGCACAAGGCGTTCGGCCCCACGGGCATCGGCGTGCTGCACGGGCGGCGCGAGCGGCTCGAGGCGATGCGTCCGTTCCTGGGCGGCGGGGACATGATCCGCACGGTGAGCGTCGAGGGTTCGACCTGGAACGAGCTGCCGTGGAAGTTCGAGGCCGGCACGTCGATGATCGCCGAGGCCGTCGGCCTTGGCGCCGCGGTCGACTACCTCGGCGCCCTGGGCATGCCAGCCGTGCGGGCGCACGAGCGAGAGCTGACCGCCTACGCCCTGGAGCGCCTCGCCGAGGTCGAGGGCCTCCGGCCGATCGGGCCGCCGGACGTCGAGGACCGCGGCGGCGTGGTCTCCTTCGAGCTCGAGGGGCTCCATCCGCACGACATCGCGGAGCTGGCCAACCGCGACAACGTCTGCATCCGGGCCGGCCACCACTGCGCGATGCCGCTCATGCGGCGCCTGGGGCTGCCGGCCACCGCGCGGGCGAGCTTCGGGCCCTACAGCGCCCGCAGCGACATCGACGCGCTGGCCGCCTCGCTCCGCCGCGCCCGCGAGATCTTCGAGCTGTAGCGCGACGTCAGGGAGCTGCCGCGGGCGGCGGCGCCGGCTCGTCCGGCTCCCGGGCCGGCTCGCCGTCGGCCGGCCCGCCGTCGCCGAGCTCCTCGCGCTCGGGATCCCGGCCGCGGTTGCGGACCCGGTCGAGCAGCAGCAGGCCGACGAGGACCGCGACCGGCACGACGTAGATCAGGGAGCTGAGCCAGTGGCCGGCATGTGCGATCGGCAGGATCATTGGTTCGACACCGAGAGCAGCCAGAGGCCGAGCGACGTGAACCCGACCATCACGACGAGCATCCAGTACTGCGAGCGGGTCGCCTCCCGGGGCGATCGGTACACCGTGAGGGCGCGGTCGTGGGCGAGCATGAGGCCCGACACGTGCCCCGTGACCAGGACGATGACCTGGATGTACCAGATCGCCGTGGCCGAGAAGAGGCTGTAGTCGATCGTCTGGCCCGCCGTGCCGAACAGGTTCGAACCGTCGCCGAGCGGGTCGGAGATCAGGAAGGCGAACGCCTGCCCCTCGTAGGCCAGGAACGAGAAGTAGTGGGCCAGGACGTAGGCGAAGGCGATCGGGATGAGCGTGTGGACGAACTGGCGCGACAGCTCGCGCGTGCTCAGGGCTGGCCGGACGCCGTGCATCCCCCGCACGCCGAGGTGGTAGATGCCGGCGATCACCAGGATGGCGCCGGCGAGACCGATCGTGAAGGCGATCTCCAGGCCCGCCTGCAGTGAGAACCCCAGATCGACGAAGAGCTGCTGGAGCTTCGGCCCGGCCTCGGTCCAGAGCTGGCCCTCGGCGGCGCCGTCGAACGCGGTCGAGCCGATCGAGACCGCGAGCAGCGCGACGACGCCGGGCGGCGTCGGAAGCGACGTCGTTCCCGAGAGCGGCACCCGCAGCCACAGCGCCCCGTCGCGACGCACCCAGGCCGACAGCCGGGCGAAGAGCGAGAAGTAGACGCCGAAGGCATCGGCGTTGCGGCTCCACGCCTCGATGCCGTAGACGCTCATCCCCACGAACTGGATCGCGGCGTAGGCCAGGGCGAGGACGGCCAGCGTCGACGGATCGTCCCGCCCGGTGTAGACCAGTTCGACCCACGCGAAGGCAAAGATCCCGGCCGCCGCCGGCCACCACCCGAGCCGCGCGGGATACGGAAGGGCCGCGGGCCCGCGCAGGCCGAGCCGCCCGGCCGCCCACGCCACGGCCCGCGCCGCCGCACGCCAGGGGCTGAGCAGCCGGAAGACATCCCCGAACACGACGCTCGCCACCGGCAGGCCGACCCAGAACGCCACGAACACCAGCCGGGGCATGAGGTTCGCGGCAGCCGTCTGCGTGCCCGCGAGCCCAGCGTAGACGCCGGCCACGAAGACCGCGATCCCGGCGACCCCGAGCACGACGTCGGCCAGCGCAGGCAGCGCGATCACCCGGCGCTGGCGGACGTGCTCGAGCCGTGGTTCCGGCCACAGCAGCGCCAAGGCCACGAACGACACCACCAGCACGACGGCCGCCGCCCAGCCGAACAGCCAGCCGGGGATCGGAAGATCGGCCCGGCCGACGATCCCGTGCGCCGCCGCGACCGAGGGGATGGCCAGGGCGGCGGCGACGGCGCCGGACGCCGCCAGCCCCGCCCGCCGGATCACGGCGTGACCTCGAGCTTGGCGATCTTCGTGTCGGTGCTGTGAGCCTCGACGTCGAACACCCCCTCGCTCGTGGCCTTGAACGTGAAGGTGACCGAGCCCCCGGCGGGCACGGGCTTCTCGAGGTCGTATCCGTGCACGTGGATCACGTCGGCGACGTTCGAGGTCACTCGCAGCCGCACGGTGTCCCCGCTCGTGACGGTGATCGTCTTCTCGCCGCCAACCGGCGCCCCATCCTTGACCGCAATCGTGGTGACCCGCGGCGGCGGAGCGGGCGCCGTCGTCGTCGTCGGGACGGTGGCGGGCGCCGTCGTCGCCGCGGTCGTGGTCGCCGCGGCAGCCGTCGTCGCGGGCGCGCTGCCGCCGTCGTCTTTCGGCCGCAGAAGCAGGAACCCGGTGATCACGAGGGCGAGCGCCGCGAGGGCGAGTCCGATGCGCTGGTTGCGGTTCATTCGGGATTCAAGGGCGCGGTGCGGGACCCCGGAGGGTAGGCGAGACGGCCCGGTGGCGGCTCCGTCAGCGTCCGCAGGGCGCCGCGCCGGAAAGCCGGAGCGGCGCGTCAGGCGGCCGTCCGTTGTAGGGCCGGTAGCGCAGGAGCGCCGCGAACCCCCAGCCTCCCGCGGGGCAGGACGGCGCCCGGCGCACGTACCCGGCGCCGTTCGGTCCCCCGAGCGTGAGCCGCAGGAAGGCCGGCGTGAGCTCGAAGCCGGCCACGTCGCCCTGAGCGAGCGACAGCACGATCTGGCGACCGGCCACGCGGGCCTCGTAGACGAGCGCCTGCGGAATGGGGCGGGCGAGCTCGGTGCGCAGCAGCAGCGTGCCGCCGGGGCCCGCGTACGCGGCAAGCCGGGCGACGGCATCGAGGCGGCCGCCGGGGGCGCGGGCGCCGGAGTTGTACGCCGCGAAGCGGCCCGTGCCGCCGCCGACGCGCGACCGGGACGGGCAGCGGCCGGGCGTCAGCAGGACCGTGTCGCGGGCGCACGCGGCCCGCGGGACGAGCCGGAACCCGGCGGGCAGGGTGAGCGTGGCCCGGGCGAACGGGGCCGGTGCGCCCGACGCCGGCGCGCCCGTGTCCAGGGCGATGGACGTCGCGCCGGTCGCTGCGGACACGCGGACCGAGAGGAACGACGCCGCCGACGCGGCGGGGGCCAGTGCGCCGACGGCAGCAGCGGTCGCGGCGATGGCGAGGGGTCGGAGGGAGGCGGGCATCGGCAGGCGATATGGAAGCAGAACGAGAGCGGGGCGGCCGCAGCCGCCCCGCTCGGGTCCGTCAGATGCTGCGCAGGACTACGAGCACTTCACCTTCGCGGTGGCGTTGACCACCGTGCTGGTGACGGAGTTCCCGTCCGGCGTGCGGAACTTCGTCTTCGCGGTCGAGGTCCAGCCGCCCTTCGGGCAGGTCGTGGAGGCCTTGACGACGCCGCCGATCGGCGCGTCGAACTTCGTGACCGAGATGGTCAGGCCGGCGACGACGATCTTGTAGACCGGGATGCGGATGATCGGCG
>WBZU01000040.1_pt1 | contig 153341 bp, 157 predicted proteins | sample 5204311 | NCBI WGS metagenome assembly WBZU01 (sample SAMN12344359, study PRJNA552823) | activated sludge metagenome | biome: Activated sludge suspended growth; feature: Nitrification reactor; material: Wastewater; isolation source: activated sludge from nitrification reactor of wastewater...
AATTTCTTAGACAGAATCGTGGTAATCGCCGCCGTCAGCGTGGTCTTACCGTGGTCAACGTGTCCAATCGTACCTACGTTTACGTGCGGTTTGGTACGCTCAAATTTGCCTTTTGCCATGTTAATGTCCTCTCAAATCAATAATAGTGTTCAATTACTTCTTGTTCATAATGGCATCAGCCACATTTTTAGGTGCTTCAGAGTAATGCTTGAATTCCATACTGTAAGTTGCGCGACCTTGTGAAAGCGAACGTACGGTTGTAGAGTAACCGAACATCTCAGACAAAGGCACCTCGGCACGAATCGCTTTACCGCCACCCGCCATGTCTTCCATGCCTTGGATGATGCCGCGACGAGATGACAGGTCACCCATCACATCACCCATGTACTCCTCTGGTGTTTCCACCTCCACTGCCATCATTGGCTCCAACAGCACAGGATCAGCCTTGCGCATACCGTCCTTGAACGCAATGGAAGCCGCCATCTTAAATGCGTTTTCGTTCGAGTCTACATCATGGTAAGAACCGTCAAACAGAGTAACCTTTACGTCTACAACCGGGAAGCCTGCCAAAATACCAGCGGGAATGGTTTCACGCAGACCCTTGTCTACTGCGGGGATGAATTCACGTGGCACGGTACCACCCTTAATAGCATCCACGAACTCATAGCCTTTACCCGCCTCGTTTGGCTCCATTTTGAGCCATACGTGACCATATTGACCTTTACCACCGGATTGTTTAACAAACTTACCTTCGATTTCCACAGGTTTTTTAATCGCTTCACGATATGCAACCTGAGGCGCACCCACGTTAGCTTCAACGCCAAACTCGCGTTTCATACGATCAACCAAGATCTCAAGGTGCAACTCACCCATACCGGAAATAATCGTTTGGCCAGATTCTTCATCAGAACGCACTCGGAAGGAAGGGTCTTCTTGCGCCAACCGGCCTAAAGCCAAACCCATTTTTTCTTGGTCAGCCTTGGTTTTTGGCTCCACAGCCACGTGAATTACTGGCTCAGGGAACACCATGCGCTCCAAGATGATTGGCTTTTCAGGCGAACACAAGGTCTCACCTGTCGTCACATCTTTCAAGCCGATACAGGCCGCAATGTCACCCGCCAACACCTCTTCCACAGGCTCACGTGAGTTTGCGTGCATCTGCACAATACGACCCACGCGCTCTTTTTTGTCTTTTACCGAGTTCAAAACTGTTTCGCCAGATTTTAAAACGCCAGAATAAACCCGAACGAAGGTGAGCTGGCCCACAAAAGGGTCTGTCATCAATTTGAACGCTAACGCAGAGAAACCTTCTTTGTCATCCGCTTTACGTGTAGTAGGTGTACCATCATCGTCCTCACCTTTCACATCAGGAATGTCTACTGGTGCAGGAAGCAACTCAATCACAGCATCCAACATGCGTTGTACGCCTTTGTTTTTGAATGCAGAGCCGCACAACATTGGCTGGATCTCGCCCGCGATAGTACGTATACGCAAGCCTTTGATGATTTCTTTTTCGTCCAATTCACCGTGCTCAAGGTACTTGTTCATCAAGTCTTCATTTGCCTCAGCGGCGGCTTCAATCATATGCTCACGCCATTTTTTTGCCGTTTCCACCAAATCAGCAGGAATCTCGCCGTAGGTGAATTTCATGCCCTGAGACGCTTCATCCCAGATAATGGATTTCATTTTCAGCAAATCTACCACGCCGGTGAAGGTATCTTCACGACCAATTGGGATTACGATAGGCACTGGATTTGCGCGCAAGCGCACGCGCATTTGATCAACCACCTTGAAGAAATCGGCACCGGAACGGTCCATTTTGTTCACAAAGGCCAGACGGGGCACTTTGTATTTATTGGCTTGACGCCATACAGTCTCGGATTGAGGCTGCACACCACCCACCGCACAGTACACCATACATGCGCCATCCAGCACACGCATGGAACGCTCAACTTCAATCGTGAAGTCCACGTGCCCAGGGGTATCAATGATATTGAATCGATGCTCTGGGTAAGACATGTCCATGCCTTTCCAGAAACAGGTTGTCGCAGCGGAGGTAATGGTAATACCACGCTCTTGCTCTTGCTCCATCCAGTCCATGGTAGCGGCGCCATCATGCACCTCACCAATTTTATGGTTTACACCGGTGTAGTAAAGGATACGCTCAGTGGTAGTAGTTTTACCTGCATCAATGTGCGCAGAAATACCAATGTTACGATAGCGTTCAATAGGGGTTTTACGAGCCACGATAAATACCTTTGCTTATCAATTCAATATCAAATTATTAAAGAGCGAGTACTGCGTTTACCGCTTGATTAAAAGCGGAAATGAGAGAAGGCTTTGTTAGCCTCTGCCATACGATGTACTTCCTCACGTTTTTTCATTGCTGCGCCGCGACCTTCAGAAGCCTCGACCATTTCTGCCGCCAAACGCAAACCCATGGATTTCTCACCACGCTTGCGGGCTGCATCACGCAACCAACGCATTGCCAAAGCGCTACGACGACTTGGGCGCACCTCAACAGGCACTTGATAGTTGGCACCACCAACGCGACGGCTCTTCACCTCAACCAGCGGACGCAAATTGTTCAAAGCAAGGGTGAACACCTCCAATGGGTCTTTACCGCTTTTTGCTGACACTTGGTCAAAAGCACCATACACAATGCGTTCTGCAACGGATTTCTTACCACCGGTCATCAATACATTCACGAATTTTGACAACTCTGTGCTGCCGAATTTTGGATCAGGCAAAATGTTGCGCTTAGGGACTTCTCTACGTCTTGGCATAACTCTTCTTTCAAATTAATTTTGCTAGCAACTACATTAGCAAGGCATTTCAGCCGCAGTTAAACAAATATTAAGCTTTAGCTTCTTTAGGACGTTTAGCACCGTATTTAGAACGTGACTGCTTACGGTCTTTCACACCAGCCGTATCCAAGCTACCGCGCACCATGTGGTAACGCACACCAGGCAAGTCTTTTACACGACCACCACGAATCAGCACCACACTGTGCTCTTGCAGGTTATGGCCTTCACCACCGATATAACTAATCACTTCGTAGCCATTGGTCAGACGCACTTTAGCCACTTTACGCAGAGCAGAGTTTGGCTTTTTAGGCGTTGTCGTGTAAACACGTGTACATACGCCGCGTTTTTGTGGGCAAGATTCCAGCGCTGGCACCTTGCTTTTTGTCACCACTTTAACGCGTGGCTTGCGAACTAATTGGTTAATGGTTGGCATTACCTTACACCTTTATAAAATCAAACAAAACGACATCATTCTGATGCGCATACCAAATAATTGATAACTTGGCCATTTTAGAAAACTTGGCATTTTATTCAGCAGGCACTTTTATGTCAAGAATTAGTTTAAAAAACTTATACTTAACTTGACATAAAAGTGTGCTGTTTAAGTTGCGTTACTCTGCTGCATTGTCAGCATCAAAGCCGGTATCAGCCGCCACCTCGGTTGCTGTAATGGCTTCTGGAATGGATGATTGTGCAAATTCATCTACCACCTCCTGGGCCAACGCCTCATTCACCGGCGCTTCTGGCATAGCAACAATACCGCCGCGTTTGCGAGTTTCGTGGTAAGCCAGACCTGTACCGGCTGGGATTAAACGACCCACGATCACGTTTTCTTTCAAACCACGCAAATCGTCACGCTTACCTAAAATAGCTGCTTCGGTCAGTACGCGAGTCGTTTCTTGGAACGATGCCGCGGAAATGAAGGAATCCGTCGACAACGATGCTTTGGTAATACCCAGCAACACATATTCGAATGAAGCCGGACGCTTATCTTGAGCAATCACTCGTTCGTTTTCGTTCAACACATCCGCACGCTCAACCTGTTCACCCTGGATGAAGCCAGTATCGCCCGCATCCGTGATTCGCACGCGGCGCAACATTTGACGCACAATCACTTCAATATGCTTGTCGTTGATCTTCACGCCTTGCAAACGATATACATCTTGCACTTCGTCAATCACATAACGCGCCAATGCTTCGCGACCTTGCAAGCGAAGAATGTCTTGCGGATCGGCTGGGCCATCCACAATCACTTCGCCTTTGGTTACCACTTGGCCATCATGCGCAGTCACGTGTTTGTCTTTGCCAATCAGGAACTCATGTGAAACGCCGTCCAAGTCAGTAATCACCAGACGTTGCTTACCTTTGGTGTCTTTACCGAAAGAAACGGTACCAGTCACCTCAGCCAGCATACCTGCGTCTTTCGGCGAACGTGCTTCAAACAACTCGGCCACACGCGGCAAACCACCGGTAATGTCGCGCGTTTTGGAAGATTCTTGCGGAATACGTGCCAACACTTCGCCCACACCTACTTCCTGTCCATCTTTCACGGTAATGATACAGCCCAGTTGGAAGGTGACGTTCACAGGCAAATCACTACCAGCAATCTTCACTTCATTGCCTGATGCATCCAGCAATTTGACTTGCGGACGCAACCCTTTGGATTGACCAGCACGTTGTTTCGGGTCGATGACCACCAGAGATGACAAGCCGGTCACTTCGTCCACCTGTTTTGCAACGGTCACGCCTTCTTCGACGTTCTCGAATTTCACGCGGCCGGCATATTCCGTGATAATCGGGCGAGTGTGTGGATCCCAAGTTGCCAAGGTTTGCCCTGCTTTTACAGCCTTGCCGTCTGTCACAGTCAAAGTCGCACCGTATGGCACCTTATGACGCTCACGCTCGCGACCATTATCATCCGCAATCAGTACTTCACCGTTACGTGAAATCACCACTTGTTCGCCGCGCACGTTTGTTACATAGCGCATCGTAGACGTGAAATTCAACGTACCGTTGGATTTGCTTTCAATCTGGCTGACTGAGGCAGCACGGGATACCGCACCACCAATATGGAAAGTACGCATGGTCAGCTGAGTACCTGGCTCGCCAATTGATTGTGCTGCAATCACGCCAACGGATTCGCCGATGCTAATCAATTTACCGCGACCCAAGTCTCGGCCATAACATTTTGCACAGATACCGTAGCGTGTATCACATGTCAAAGCGGTACGCACTTTGACTTCATCGATGCCTAGGGCATCAATTTTTTCAACTTCATCTTCGCCCAAAAGCGTACCGGCTGGGTACACCACTTCTTGCGTTTCCGGATGAATGATGTCCAGCGCTGCAGTGCGGCCCAGAATGCGATCATGCAATGGCTCAACTACTTCACCGCCTTTCACCAAAGCTTTGGTGACCAAACCTTCAGTGGTACCACAATCATTCTCAGTGACAACCAAGTCCTGAGTCACATCGACCAGACGGCGGGTCAGATAACCGGAGTTTGCAGTCTTCAGCGCAGTGTCAGCCAAACCTTTACGCGCACCGTGTGTGGAAATAAAGTATTGCAACACGTTCAGGCCATCACGGAAATTGGCGGTAATAGGCGTTTCGATAATCGAACCATCTGGTTTCGCCATCAGGCCACGCATACCCGCCAGCTGACGCACCTGCGCAGCAGAACCACGCGCACCAGAGTCTGCCATCATGTAAATCGCGTTGAAAGACTCCTGGCGCAATGTTTTACCATCTTTTTCGACAGCTTTACCATCTGCATCCAACACCGTTTCCTCACGCAACTGTTTCATCATCGCGTCAGCCACTTTATCACCGGCACGGCCCCAGATATCCACCACCTTGTTGTAACGCTCACCTTGAGTCACCAAACCAGAAGTGTATTGGTCCTCAATCTCTTTCACCTCAGCCTCGGCAGCTGAAATCAATTGCTCTTTCTCAGGCGGCACCAACATATCGTTGATACTGATTGAAATACCTGCTTTGGTTGCATAGCTGTAGCCGGTGTACATCAACTTATCCGCAAAAATTACGGTTTCACGGATACCAACTTTACGGAAAGATGCATTAATTAAACGAGAAATCTCTTTTTTCTTCAATGCCTTATCGATATTGCTGAAGGGTAAGCCTGCCGGCAATATCTCAGACAGCAAAGCACGGCCAACAGTGGTTTCGTAGCGATTGATCTTATCGGTTTTGCTGCCGTCCAGACCAACCTCCACTTCCTTGATGCGGACAGTGATCTTGGCATGCAAATCCACCAATTTCTGATCAAAAGCGCGCTGCACCTCTTTGATGTCACTAAAGCGCATACCTTCACCCTTGGCAGCTACTTTCTCACGGGTCATGTAGTACAAGCCCAGGACGATATCTTGTGAAGGCACAATGATTGGCTCGCCGTTGGCAGGAGACAATACGTTATTGGAAGCCAGCATCAATGTGCGTGCTTCCATTTGCGCTTCCAGGCTCAATGGGACGTGAACCGCCATTTGGTCACCGTCAAAGTCCGCGTTAAAAGCAGCACAAACCAATGGGTGCAACTGAATCGCTTTACCTTCGATCAATACCGGCTCAAAAGCTTGAATACCCAAACGGTGCAGCGTAGGCGCACGGTTCAGTAATACCGGATGCTCACGTATGACATCCTCGAGGATATCCCATACTTCAGGCCCTTCCTCTTCGACTTTTTTCTTCGCAGCTTTAATGGTTGTCGCCAAACCTAACACTTCAAGTTTGTGGAAGATGAATGGCTTGAACAATTCCAGCGCCATTTTCTTCGGCAAACCGCATTGGTGCAATTTGAGTTGTGGGCCTACCACGATCACGGAACGACCGGAATAATCCACGCGTTTACCAAGCAGGTTCTGACGGAAACGTCCGCCTTTACCTTTGATCATGTCCGCCAACGATTTCAGCGGACGCTTGTTCGCACCCGTCATCACTTTGCCGCGACGACCATTGTCCAGCAATGAATCCACCGCTTCCTGCAACATACGTTTTTCGTTACGTACGATGATTTCCGGTGCTTTCAGCTCCAGCAAGCGTTTCAGACGGTTGTTACGGTTAATGACGCGACGATACAAATCGTTCAGGTCGGAAGTCGCAAAACGACCACCATCCAATGGCACCAATGGACGCAGTTCCGGTGGCAGTACCGGCAAGATCTCCAGAATCATCCACTCCGGTTTGATGCCGGATTTTTGGAATGCTTCCAATACTTTTAGCCGCTTAGCGATTTTCTTGATCTTCGCTTCCGAGCCAGTCTCGCTCAACTCTTTACGCAAAGTCTCAATCTCTTTGTTGATGTCCATGGTGCGAAGCAACTCACGCACTGCTTCCGCACCCATCACGGCGTTAAATTCATCACCGTATTCTTCAACTTTCGCCAAATAGTCATCTTCAGTCAACAATTGGCCACGATTCAATGGCGTCATGCCTGGGTCAATGACGATAAATGCTTCAAAGTACAACACACGCTCGATATCGCGTAAGGCAATATCCAACACCATGCCCAAACGGCTGGGTAGCGACTTCAGGAACCAGATGTGCGCTACTGGTGACGCCAAATCAATGTGACCCATGCGCTCACGGCGCACTTTAGACAGCGTTACTTCTACGCCGCATTTTTCGCAAATCACACCACGGTGTTTCAGGCGTTTGTATTTACCGCACAAACATTCGTAATCTTTGATCGGGCCAAAGATTTTGGAGCAGAACAAACCATCACGCTCAGGTTTAAACGTCCGGTAGTTGATGGTTTCTGGTTTTTTTACCTCACCATAAGACCATGAACGAATCTTCTCCGGGCTGGCTAACGCAATCTTGATCGCGTCAAACTCTTCTTCTTGGGTTACCTGCTTAAATAAGTCTAATAAGGCTTTCACGCTAAGGTCTCCTCTTAATTTCTGTCTAAATCGATGTCGATGGCAAGTGAGCGAATCTCTTTCACCAGCACGTTGAAGGATTCCGGCATGCCGGCATCAATCTTGTGCTCGCCTTTCACGATGTTCTCATACACTTTGGTACGGCCTGTCACGTCATCGGACTTGACCGTCAGCATCTCATGCAGGGTGTAAGACGCACCGTATGCCTCCAGTGCCCAGACCTCCATCTCACCGAAGCGCTGGCCACCGAACTGTGCTTTACCGCCCAATGGCTGCTGTGTCACCAAGCTGTATGGGCCTGTAGAACGTGCATGCATCTTGTCATCCACCAAGTGATGCAGTTTCAATACGTGCATATAACCTACGGTCACTGGGCGTTCAAACGCTTCACCAGTACGGCCATCAAACAATACCACCTGCGTTTTACCCGCATGGAACTGTAGTTTTTTGGTACGTGCATCATCATCTGGATAGGCTAAATCCAACATAGCTCTAATATCTGACTCTTTTGCGCCGTCAAACACGGGTGTGGCAAATGGAACACCTTTTTCTAGGTTTTGAGCCAGCTCAACAACTTCGGTATCTGACAATCCTTTGATTTCTTCTTTCTTGCCGGTACTGTCGTTATAGATTTGCCCCAAGAATTTACGTACTTCATTTGTATTGGACTCTTGGCGGAGCATCTCACCGATACGCTGACCCAAGCCTTTAGCAGCCCAGCCCAAGTGCACTTCCAGAATCTGCCCGATGTTCATACGTGATGGAACGCCCAGCGGGTTCAACACGATATCCATCGGGGTACCATCGGCCATATGTGGCATGTCTTCCACAGGCACGATTTTGGAAACTACACCCTTGTTACCGTGACGACCTGCCATCTTGTCCCCAGGCTGGATACGACGTTTCACCGCCAAGTACACTTTGACCATCTTCTGTACGCCAGGTGGCAATTCGTCGCCTTGTGTAAGCTTACGTTTCTTCTCTTCAAAGCGGTTGTCGAAACCTACGCGCGCCTGAGACAAACTATCTTTCAGCTGCTCCAGTTGGCGCGCTGCCTCTTCGTCTTCCAAGCGAATATCAAACCAGTCATAACGACCGACACCCTCCAGATAATCAGCTGAAAGTTTTTCACCTTTCTTCAGTTTGTTTGGGCCACCAGTAGCCACTTTACCTTCCAGCAAGCGGCGAATACGGCCAAATGTATCATCTTCCACAATACGCATTTGGTCAGCCAAGTCTTGCTTGTAATGCGCCAATTGGTCGTCAATGATTTGCTGTGCTCTAGCATCTCTTTCAATACCTTCGCGGGTAAACACTTGCACGTCAATCACCGTGCCGCTCATGCCGGATGGCACGCGCAAGCTGGTGTCTTTCACATCCGAAGCCTTTTCGCCAAAAATTGCACGCAACAATTTTTCTTCTGGGGTTAACTGTGTTTCACCCTTTGGCGTCACCTTGCCCACCAACACATCGCCTGCCTCAACCTCGGCACCGATATGAATAATGCCAGACTCATCCAGACGAGCCAGCATGCGCTCAGACAAGTTGGAAATATCTTGAGTGATTTCCTCAGGTCCCAATTTGGTATCACGTGCAACCACTGACAGCTCTTCGATATGAATCGAAGTGTAACGATCATCCGCCACGACACGTTCTGAAATCAGAATGGAGTCCTCGAAGTTGTAACCGTTCCATGGCATAAAGGCAACCAGCATGTTTTGACCGAGCGCCAACTCACCCATATCGGTAGAAGCACCATCGGCAACCACGTCACCACGTGCAATCTCATCACCCACTTTTACCAATGGACGTTGGTTGATGTTGGTGTTCTGGTTAGAACGCGTGTATTTGGTGAGATTATAAATATCTACACCAACCTCACCCGCTTTAGCCTCGGCGTCATGTACACGTACCACGATACGGCTAGAGTCAACATAATCTACCACACCGCCACGGCGGGCAATCACCACCGTACCAGAGTCCACCGCTACCGTACGTTCGATACCTGTACCTACCATTGCTTTCTCAGCGCGCAAACACGGGACTGCCTGGCGTTGCATGTTGGCGCCCATCAAAGCACGGTTCGCGTCATCATGCTCCAGGAACGGAATCAACGAGGCCGCAACTGATACGATTTGGCTTGGCGCCACGTCCATGTATTGGACGCGGTCAGGTTGAGTCATCGTGAATTCATTATGGAAACGTGATGACACCAAATCTTCTTTAAAGCCGCCTTTGGTATCCAACTCTGTATTAGCCTGTGCAATCATGTACTGGCTCTCTTCAATCGCAGAGAGATATTCGATTTTTGCAGTCACCTTGTTATCTTCTACGCGGCGATATGGTGTTTCCAGGAAACCATACTGATTAGTACGGGAGTACAAGGCCAGTGAGTTAATCAAACCAATGTTCGGACCCTCTGGTGTCTCGATCGGGCATACACGTCCATAGTGTGTGGAATGCACGTCGCGCACCTCAAAGCCTGCACGTTCACGTGTCAAACCACCTGGGCCCAGCGCTGAGATACGGCGTTTGTGTGTAATCTCAGACAATGGATTCGTTTGATCCATAAACTGAGACAATTGGCTAGAGCCAAAAAACTCACGAATCGCACTTGAAACTGGTTTCGCATTGATCAGATCATGTGGCATCAGGTTTTCAGATTCTGCTTGGCTTAAGCGCTCTTTCACTGCGCGCTCCACGCGCACCAAACCTGCACGGAATTGATTTTCTGCCAATTCACCAACGGAGCGAATACGGCGGTTGCCCAAATGATCGATATCATCGATCTCACCACGGCCATTGCGCAACTCGATCAGCACACCTATGACGGCCAAGATGTCATCGTTGGAGAGCACGTTTGCACCGATATCGCCTTGCGCACCTACACGCTCGTAAAAACGACGCAACCAGCTTGCAGTACGCTCTACCGGAATAGTTGGGAATGCGCGGCGATTGAATTTCATTCGACCAACGGTTGACAAATCATAGCGTTCTTCGCTGAAGAATAAACCATTGAATAAAGCCTCTACAGCTTCTTCGGTTGGCGGCTCACCTGGACGCATCATGCGGTAGATAGCCACGCGCGCGCTATATTGATCAGGAATTTCATCAATACGCAATGTTTGAGAAATAAAGTCTCCTTGATCCAAATCGTTGGCATAGAGCGTTTTGATTTCTGTTGCTTTGGCAGCTATCAGTTTTTCCAACAAAGATTCGGTGATTTCGTCGTTAGCATTTGCCACAACTTCGCCAGTCTCTTTATCTACGACATTGCCAGCCAACGCACGACCCAAGATAAAATCTGTCGGAACAGCAATCGTAGTCACACCAGCTTTTTCGATATCACGAATATGTTTAACAGTAATTCGTTTATCCTTACCAACCAGCACATTACCGGCTTTATCGGTAATATCGAACTTAGCCACCTCGCCACGCAGACGCTCTGGCACTAGAGTGAACTCAACACCCTTTGGTCCAATATGGAAAGTATCCGTATCATTAAACATTTCCAGGATTTGCTCTGCAGAGTAACCTAATGCCTTAAGCAAAATAGTCACTGGCATTTTACGACGACGGTCTACACGGAAATATAAGTAATCTTTAGGATCAAACTCAAAATCCAACCATGAGCCACGGTAAGGAATGATGCGCGCTGAAAAGAGCAATTTGCCAGAGCTATGAGTTTTACCGCGGTCATGCTCAAAGAACACACCAGGGCTGCGATGCAGCTGTGACACGATCACACGCTCGGTACCATTGATGACAAATGAACCATTTTCGGTCATCAATGGAATTTCTCCCATATAGACTTCCTGCTCTTTCACTTCCTTCACGGTAGGTTTGGAAGCCTCTTTGTCCATAATGGTCAAGCGCACTTTTACACGCAGCGGTACCGCATAGGTCAAACCACGTTGCTGACATTCCTTTACATCAAACGGCTCGGCACCGAGTTGATAAGAAACATAGTCCAACCTCGCATTACCAGAATGGCTGACAATCGGAAAAACAGAGTTGAAGGTCGCTTGCAAGCCATCATTTATACGCTTGTCTGGCGTCACATCCGCCTGCAAAAAGGCTTTGTAAGATTCCAATTGCATTGCCAACAAGTAAGGTACTTCTTGTACACTTTCGCGTTTGGCAAAGCTCTTGCGGATACGTTTCTTTTCGGTAAAGGAATAGCTCATAGCATCTCCTGGTGTTTTGAGGGTAGAGCACAAGACAAAATTCGCTTGCCTTCTGCTCTAACTTCAAATTTAGCTGCATATCCAGCCCAAAATCCAAGTTACAATTTGTTACAAATACACGCTTTGTAAAATGGCGAAGGCCGACGGTTTCCCGTCAGCCCAGCCACTCATTAATTGCCGATTATTTCAGCTCAGCTTTAGCCCCAGCTTCGGTCAATTTTTTCAGTGCGTCTTCAGCATCAGCCTTGGATACGCCTTCTTTCACTGCTTTAGGAGCGCCATCTACCAAGTCTTTAGCTTCTTTCAAGCCCAGACCTGTGATTTCGCGTACAGCTTTAATCACGTTGATCTTGTTGTCGCCTGCACTTACCAACATCACGTTGAACTCAGTTTGTTCAGCAGCCGCTGCAGCAGGAGCTGCACCACCGGCTGCTGGAGCTGCTGCTACCGCAGCGGCTGAAACACCGAACTTCTCTTCGATTTCTTTAATGAAAGCCGTCAGTTCCAATACGGTCATGCTACCGACTGCATCTAAAATATCTGCGTTAGAAATTGCCATTTTTTAATATCCTTTAAATCAATAAGTTACTGTATAAGTTAAGCCGCTTTTGCGTCGCGAACCGCAGCCAAAGCACGTGCAAATTTAGTTGGGATTTCATTGAGTGTGCCAGCAAATTTCGACAACAACTCTTCACGACCCAAGGTTGAAGCAAGCGCTTGCACCCCGGCCAAATCCATCACTGCATTAGGCATCGCACCTGCTTTAATCACAAATTTTTCATTTGTTTTCGCAAAGTTATTTAAAACTTTAGCAGCTGCAATCGGGTCGGCAGAAATGCCGTACACCAACGGGCCTGTCATTTGACTTGCCAAGCCAGCGAACGCTGTGCCTTCCACTGCGCGACGCACCAAAGTATTCTTCAGCACGCGAAGATACACTCCTGATTTACGCGCTTGCACGCGAAGGGTAGTCATGTCAGCCACACCCATGCCGCGATACTCTGCGAGCACGATAGCCTGTGCGTTACCAACTTGTTCACTCACCTCAGCGACAACGGCTTCTTTTTCTTTAAGGTTGAGACTCATCTATCTTTTCCTTCCGTTAATAAATATTCTAACCATTCAGCTTATGCTTCACGGCCAAAACGCTTCGGGAGTTTTTGCATTCTCCCGTTAACGGCGACCTATTCAGGCAATATCAACAATTACCAATATCCTGTATGGGGACGCCATCTGCGTTGGCTTTGGATCCTGAAAAACAGAGGGAAAGACCACTTACTCTCTTCTCGCCCATTTTTATTTTCCGCAATTAAACCCAATTACTTGGGCACCAACGGTCTTTGATGTTCTTGCTGCCCAACTGCTGCAGCAAGCCCAAAGTTCTTTATTTAAGCCACTATCGTGCGGCTTGGTTTATTTCTTATGCAACAACGGTTGCCTGGTCGATACGTACGCCAGGACCCATGGTGCTGGAAACAGACAGTTTTTTCAGGTAAACACCTTTGGCAGAAACAGGCTTAGCTTTATTCAAAGCCTCGATCAAAGCAGACAAATTGCCTTGCAACTGATCTATCGTGAAAGATGCACGGCCAATCGTGCAATGCACGATACCTGCTTTATCTGTACGGTATTGCACTTGACCAGCCTTGGCGTTCTTCACTGCAGTCGCTGCATCCGGCGTCACTGTGCCCACTTTAGGATTTGGCATCAAACCACGAGGACCCAGCACCTGGCCCAAAGTACCCACAATACGCATTGCGTCTGGCGTAGCGATTGCCACATCAAAATCCAGCATGCCGCCTTTTACTTTTTCAGCCAGGTCTTCGAAGCCGACGATATCTGCACCTGCCGCCTTGGCAGCTTCGGCCGCCGCGCCTTGAGCGAACACAGCCACACGAGTGGTTTTACCGGTGCCGTTTGGCAATACGATCGCACCACGGACCAGTTGGTCAGATTTACGTGCATCGATGCCAAGGTTAACAACAGCATCCACAGACTCATTGAATTTTGCTGTCGCACCTTCTTTGACCATACTCAGCGCTTCTTGCACAGGGTAAAGTTTGTTGCGATCCACTTTGGCGCGGAGCGCGTTAATACGTTTAGCCATGTTATACACCCTCCACTTCAATACCCATGCTGCGCGCACTGCCTGCAATGGTGCGTACCGCTGCATCCATATCTGCTGCTGTTAGATCAGGCATTTTGGTTGTTGCGATTTCTTCAGCTTGTTTACGAGTAATTTTACCCACTTTATCGGTATGAGGGCGGGCAGAACCTTTATCTATCTTTGCCGCCTTTTTAATCAAAACCGTGGCAGGTGGTGTTTTCATCACAAACGTAAAGCTCTTGTCTGCAAACGCAGTAATCACCACCGGAATTGGCAATCCAGGTTCCATGCTTTGTGTTGCGGCATTGAACGCTTTACAGAATTCCATGATATTCAAACCGCGCTGGCCGAGCGCCGGGCCGACTGGTGGGCTAGGGTTGGCCTTACCTGCAGGAATCTGCAGTTTGATGTAGCCAATGACTTTTTTTGCCATTTTTTGCTCCTTAATTGGGTACTATCGCTTTAGAAATCTAAAGCTCCCCGGTTAATAAAATACTACTTATACCGCTTTAATTGTTACTCAAGCCTCTTTCTCGACCTGGCTAAAGTCCAGCTCTACCGGCGTTGCACGGCCAAAAATCACTACCGAAACGCGCAGCTTGCTTTTCTCGTAGTTGATCTCTTCCACGCTGCCGGAAAAATCTTTAAATGGTCCATCTATCACGCGCACAGCCTCACCTTTTTCAAAAGTAAGCTTCTGCGTTGGGTTGGATTTGCTGTCATCCATGCGCTGCAGAATGATCTCAACCTCTTTGTCCTTGATTGGCGTTGGCTTTTGCGCAGTTCCTCCAATGAATGAACTGACGCGAGGCGTACTTTTCACCAAGTGCCAGCTTTCATCTGTCATATTCATTTGTACCAGCACATATCCTGGATACAAGCGGCGTTCTGAAATCGTCTTTTGGCCGCCTTTCATTTCAACCACTTCTTCTACAGGCACCAAAATATCGCCGAACTGATCTTTCAGATTCGATCGCGCGATGCGCTCTTCCAAACCCGCTTTAACCGATTTTTCCATGCCAGAAAAGGCTTGCACTGCATACCAACGCATACTCATTAAGCACTCCGCCCCAACAACCAATTCACCATGTATGCAAAACCGATATCCACAACTGCCAGAATTGCTGCCATCACCACAACCAATACGAAAACTGCAACGGTTGTCTGTATGGTTTCTTTGCGCGTAGGCCAAACCACTCGCTTAGCTTCCGCCACCGACTCACCGACAAAAGTCAACGCGGATTGACCAGTCGGCGCCGTTCTGAATAGCAGAACTGCCGCGACCAGACCCGCCAGCACGACTAAGATTCGCAGGACAAGCGCCTTGTCTGCTAAAAGATAAAAGCCAGCAATGCCCGCAACCACCAGAAGCGCCGACAACACCAGCTTAATTTTATCTACCATACAGTTTCTTTAGCGACTTGCTCTCAAGTCGCCCTCTAAAATTTGGCAGGCCAAGAGGGTCTCGAACCCCCAACCCTCGGTTTTGGAGACCGATACTCTACCAATTGAGCTATTGGCCTATCATTCCTAAAAGCAGAAAGCTACGCTGGGCTAGCGTAACTTTCTATACATTTGAGTATTGACGCTTACTCAATAATCTTAGCCACGACACCGGCACCAACGGTACGGCCGCCTTCACGAATCGCGAAGCGCAAGCCTTCTTCCATCGCAATCGGCGCAATCAGCTGTACCGTGATGGATACGTTGTCACCCGGCATCACCATTTCGGTACCTGCTGGCAATTCCACCGCACCAGTTACGTCAGTGGTACGGAAGTAGAATTGTGGACGATAGCCGTTGAAGAATGGCGTATGACGGCCACCTTCGTCTTTACCCAAAACGTAGATCTCGGCGGTGAATTTGGTGTGTGGTTTGATAGAGCCTGTTTTTGCCAGTACTTGGCCGCGCTCTACCTCTTCACGTTTGGTACCGCGCAGCAATACGCCTACGTTGTCACCCGCTTGACCTTGGTCGAGCAGTTTGCGGAACATTTCCACACCGGTACAGGTGGTTTTGAGGGTAGGTTTGATACCGACGATTTCGATCTCGTCACCGACTTTGATGATGCCACGCTCTACACGGCCAGTGACTACAGTACCACGGCCGGAGATGGAGAATACGTCTTCTACCGGCATCAGGAATGCGCCGTCAATGGCACGCTCCGGTGTCGGGATGTAGGTGTCCAGGGCTTCAGCCAGTTTGAAAATGGCAGGTTCGCCAATTTCAGATTGGTCGCCTTCCAGCGCCAATTTGGCAGAGCCTTTGATGATTGGGGTGTCGTCGCCTGGGAATTCGTATTTGCTGAGCAAATCACGCACTTCCATTTCCACCAGCTCCAACAACTCGGCGTCGTCGACCATGTCGGCCTTGTTGAGGAATACCACGATGTATGGCACACCTACTTGGCGCGCCAGCAGGATGTGTTCACGAGTTTGTGGCATTGGACCGTCTGCTGCGGAACATACGAGAATCGCGCCGTCCATCTGGGCAGCACCGGTAATCATGTTCTTCACATAGTCAGCGTGGCCAGGACAGTCTACGTGGGCGTAGTGACGGTTGGCTGTTTCGTACTCTACGTGGGCGGTATTGATGGTAATGCCACGCGCCTTCTCTTCCGGTGCAGCGTCAATCTCGTCGTATTTCTTCGCTTCACCACCGAATTTCTTAGACAGAATCGTGGTAATCGCCGCCGTCAGCGTGGTCTTACCGTGGTCAACGTGTCCAATCGTACCTACGTTTACGTGCGGTTTGGTACGCTCAAATTTGCCTTTTGCCATTTTTTAGTCCTTTGCCCAATCTTGCAATTGATATCAATAAAATCTTATTAACTTAATGTTCAACGGCCCAAACAGCACGTTAAACCACTTTAATTTTTCTACTTCAAAGCTTTTAAACGATAAAGTTTTTTAACTTAGTAAAACTTTAACAAATCCATTTACAACATTGCTCGTCTGCCTCAACACATGTACACATCATCATGGTGCCCATGGCGGGAATCGGACCCGCGACCTCTCCCTTACCAAGGGAGTGCTCTACCACTGAGCCACATGGGCAGCTTTAACAACCATCAAGCAAACTGGAGCGGGCGACGAGGCTCGAACTCGCGACATCTTGCTTGGAAGGCAAGTGCTCTACCAACTGAGCTACACCCGCGCTGCGGCTCGCCTAATATCAACAAAGCATTGACCCACGCCATCAGGCTCATTACAGTTGCAAACTAGCGCTTTGGTGGAGAGGGCTGGATTCGAACCAGCGTACTCAGAGAGAACGGATTTACAGTCCGTCGCCTTTAACCACTCGGCCACCTCTCCTAACCGAACCCGCAATTATGCGTATTTTTGAACTTCCTGTCAAATAGTTAACATCAATTTTTGTAATAGATTTTTAGCAGCAATACTTAACTAAAAATCTGAATGTAAAACTTAAGGAAATTGGTGCCGGGTATCGGAATCGAACTGATGACCTTCGCATTACAAGTGCGCTGCTCTACCAACTGAGCTAACCCGGCTTGAAGACGTTGAAAAACGTGAGGCGTGACTATATCACTTTTTTATGCATCTTTAAAAGAAAAATTTCGACTACTTAACAATTGTCAAAGTTGGTTTCTTTTTGGCGGACGTAGAAGACATGACTTTTTCCACTTCATCTGGCTCTTTCTGGCTTTCAGGCGCCGATTCACCCACATCAAAAAACATACCTTGTCCATTTTCACGGGCAAAAATACCTTTAACTGCTGACATTGGCACATAGAGATTTTGAGACACCCCGGCAAACCTGGCTGAGAAAACAATGGCCTCGTTATCCATATGCAAATCCTTGGTGGCGGAGTAACTTAAATTCAGCACAATCTCCCCATCCTTCACATACGCCACCGGCACACGCGTCTGGCTGTTTACTGCCACCAAAAGGTGCGGCGTCAGACCGTTATCCACGCACCACTCATGGATGGCGCGTAGCATATATGGCTTGGTGGAAATAAGCTTATCCATTTCGCTAGACTACTTACGCATTGCCTTCTCGGATGGCGTCATCGCATCGGCATAGAGCGGGCGGGAAAACAAACGCTCCGCATACTTAAGCAAAGGCGCCGCCTGATTAGGCAGCTCGATGCCATAATGCCCCAGGCGCCAGAGCAATGGCGTCACCGCCACGTCCAACATGGAATATTCATCGCCCATGAGATATTTTTGCTTACTAAAGATCGGCACCAGAATGCTGAGATTGTCTGCAATCGCTTTACGTGCTTTGTCAGCTTTTTGCTCACCCCCACCCTCGATGTCTTTGATGTGGCTGAACAAGTCTCTCTCAAATTCAAACAAGTAAAGACGTGCACGTGCTCGCATCACCGGATCTGCAGGCATCAATTGCGGATGGGGGAAACGCTCATCAATATACTCGTTGATGATATTGGCCTCACTTAGCACCAAATCACGCTCGACCAGCACTGGCACAGCATTATAAGGATTTAATACTGCCAAATCTTCCGGCTTGTTGGCCAAATCTACATCAATGACTTCAAAATCCATACCTTTTTCAAACAGCACGATACGACAACGGTGGCTATACGGATCAACCGTACCCGAATACAATTTCATCATTTCCTAATCTCCTCAAGCAAGCACCATATGGTGACTACTTGATATCTTTCCAATATTCTTTTTTAAGTTTTTTAGCCAATACCAGCAACACGCCCAGGAACAGCAATACCCAAATACCAGTATGCTTACGATTTTGTTGCTTGGGTTCGGACATATATGTCATGTAATTAGTCAAATCGCCCACAAACGCGTCATACTCCTGCGGGTTCATTCTTCCAGCTTTCACCAGTTCTAGCTGATGCGTGTCATGATTCATGGTCTGAATGCCTTGCAACTCATATAGCACATGCGGCATGGCCACTTTACAATTAACCGGATCAAACACACAATTTCCCCAACCTGTTGGGCTAGTCTCGTCTTTGTAGAAGCCACGCAAATAGGCATACACCCAGTCCGCGCCACGCGCACGCACCTCCACAGACAAATCTGGCGGCGCAGCACCGAACCATTTCTGAGCATCTTTTTGATTCATCCCAACCCGCATGGTTTCGCCCACCTTTTCACCTGCGAATACCAGATTGTCTTTGATCTGCTTCTCTGTCAGTCCAATATCTTGCAGGCGGTTATAGCGCATGTAGTTGGCACTGTGGCAACTCAGGCAATAATTGACAAAAATCTTGGCACCGCGCTGCAGCGAATCGTGATTACTCAAATCAATGGGCGCAGATACATCAATCTTTGCCTCATTAGCCAAAGCTGTCGCTGGCAGGAATGCAAGTGCTATCAATAATTTCTTCATGTTTTTCATGTTAGTAAGTCACCCTTTCTGGCACTGGCTTGGTTTTATCTTTTGCCGTGTACCATGGCATCAGGATGAAGAATGCAAAATAAACCACAGTAAAAATACGAGCCACCCAAGTAGCACGGTCTCGCGTATCAATAAAAAAGACATGTTTGGACCAATCACCCAATTGCCCCCATACGGTGGTTGGCACGGTTCCCAAATATCCCAACACCAGGAAACTGACTACAAATGCAGCCAACCATTTTTTGTACAAACTACCGCGATAGCGAATAGAAGCCACGGGACTCTTATCCAACCAAGGCAGAAAAGCGAACGCCATCACCGACAAGCCCATCGCCGCCACACCCGGGAACTGCGAGTTAAACAGCGGCGGCACCGCACGCAAGATGGAGTAATACGGAGTGAAATACCACACAGGCGCAATGTGCGCTGGCGTTACCAAAGGGTTGGCTGGCACAAAGTTATTGGCCTCAAGGAAATACCCACCCATATCCGGCGCATAAAATATGATCACGGCAAACACGATAAAGAACGCCACGACACCGACCGTATCTTTCACTGTGTAGTAGGGGTGAAAAGGGATACCATCGAGCGGAATACCAGTTTTTGGGTCTTTCTTCTTCTTGATCTCTACACCATCCGGGTTGTTGCTACCCACTTCATGCAAAGCCACCAGATGCACAGCCACTAGGCCAGCCAGTACAAAAGGTAAGGCAATCACATGAAACGCAAAGAAACGATTCAGCGTAGCATCGGAGATTAAATAATCCCCGCGCAACCACTCGGAAAAATCCGGCCCGATAAATGGGATGGCGCTAAACAGATTCACAATTACCTGCGCACCCCAATAGGACATTTGCCCCCATGGAAGCAAATAGCCAAAGAACGCTTCGCCCATCAAGCAAAGGAAAATAGCCACGCCAAATAGCCAGATCAATTCACGCGGATTACGATATGACCCATAGATCAAACCACGGAACATATGCAGATACACCACGATAAAAAACATCGAAGCGCCGGTAGAGTGCATATAGCGAATATAGTTGCCACCCCATACATCGCGCATAATATATTCCACCGAGGCAAACGCTTCAGCTGCACTTGGCTTGTAATGCATCGTCAGAAAAATGCCTGTCAATATCTGCAACGCAAACACTACTGTCGCCAGGATGCCGAAGTAGTACCAAAAATTGAAATTTTTTGGCGCATAGTATTCGGTCATATGCTGCTTGATGGTGCTGGTCAACGGGAAACGCGCGTCAATCCAACCCAATAAACCTTTAGTTTCTGTCATTTGTTTGTCCGCCATGATTAAGCCTCCGCCTTATCAACACCAATTAACAAGGTGGTGTCGGTCAAGTATTGATGTGGAGGCACTACAAGATTGGTAGGTGCAGGAGATCCCCTGAACACACGGCCAGCCAAGTCAAACTTGGAACCATGACAAGGGCAGAAGAAACCACCCGTCCAGGCTTCGCCCATATCGCCACCAGCTTGCATTTTGGATGTGGGCGAGCAACCCAGGTGTGTACAAATACCAATAATAACTGCAATGTCTTGTTTGATTGACCGTGTAGAATTTTTACAGTAAGTCGGCTGCTGCGAAGTCACGTCACAACCCGGATCAGAGAGCTGGGCGTCATGTTTAGGCAGCTCTGCGGTCTGCTCCGGCGTGCGCCTGATGATCCATACCGGCTTACCCCGCCATTCCACCGTCATCATATTGCCAGCTTCAAGCTTGCTGATATCAACCTCCACAGGCGCTCCTGCTGCTTTAGCACGCTCACTTGGTGCCATGCTGCCGACGAATGGCGGGGCCATGATACCTAGCGCGCCAGCCGCACCAACACATGCCGTAGCGATAGTGATGAATTTGCGCTTTTCAACATCCACCGCCCTGGTGTCGAAAGAAAGCGGGGATTCTGTTTGAGTTGGTTTGGAAATTTCCGAATCAGCTTTATTAGCAGCTGCACGCGGCTTACGCGATTTTTTGTCATTAGGGTTTTCTGACATGGCTTCCTCTAACATTGCCCTTTTGAGGCAAATTCCATTGATTTCAAAGTATGCAATTATATAGCAAACGCATATAAAAAGCCAAATTTATTATATTAAGCAATTGATTTATATCAACTAAATTGGATTATCTATATTGATGAATGTATGTTGCAGATCAAACCTTGCAGCCAAATGCTCGCCTAGGGCCTGTATGCCATAACGCTCTGTCGCATGGTGACCAGCGGCAATATATGACGTACCGGATTCACGCACACTATGCACGGTCTGCTCAGAAATCTCACCGCTGATGAACACATCGATATCTTTATCAATCGCCTGCTCGATATATTGTTGCGCGGCACCCGTACACCAGGCGACAGACTGTACCAGCTTGGTCATGTCGCCAATCACCTGTGGCTCACGACCCAATGCCTGGAACACCGCTACAGATAAGGCTTGCAGGCTGATTGGCTTTTTTAGCAAAGCACAGGGCAACATATTCTTGTCATCCAGGTAACCAGAAATAGGCAAACCCAGCACCTTACCCAGCATGGCGTTATTACCCAGTTCAGCATGAGCATCCAAGGGTAGATGATAAGCAAAAAGATTCAAGTCATGCTGCAGCAAAAACTTGATTCTGCGTTGCTTGATACCGGTAATCTGCTGCCGCTCTCCGCGCCAAAAATAGCCATGATGCACTAATACCGCATCCGCCTTGGCTTGCACCGCCGCCTCCAACAATGCCATGCTAGCGGTTACGCCGGTGACGATATGCCGGATTTCCGGCCTGCCTTCCACTTGTAATCCATTCGGGCAATAGTCGTTAAATTTCTCCGGCTGTAAAAGTTGTGCTAAATATTGATTCAGCTCCGCTAATTTCATGGGTTTTCACCTATACTATTCATGTGTTCACTTATTTGAATGATTTCATAGCGCAATGCGTAGAATTTGGCTTATTTTTGCACAATCTGTGACGGCCTGCTTAGGTCTTTTGTTTGTCATCAGACTGTTTTATCCGCAACTGCTGGAATCACCACAAACGCCGATTGTGATCAAGCAGGCCACGCCGGACGCAACTTCTTCCAGCATACCTTCGCCTAAGGGAAGCTATAGCAATGCCGTTAAAAAAGCCATGCCTTCCGTGGTCAATATTTTTACCTCGACCAAGCAAACTGTCAGCAACAGTCAACCGTATATGGACGATCCGGTATACCGGCATTTTTTTGGCGATCCACAAGACAATACGGACGAAGAACCTGAGAACAGTCTAGGCAGCGGCGTGATTGTAAGCGAGCAAGGACTAATCTTGACCAATAACCATGTGGTCGCCTCGGCCGACCAAATCGAAGTCGCTCTGGCAGACGGCCGCAAACTGGTTGCCACAGTAGTAGGCACAGACCCAGAGACCGATTTGGCTGTGCTTCGCGTAGAAGCAGACAAATTACCTTCCATCACCTTTTCTGCCAACGACAAACTGGCTGTGGGGGATGTTGTACTGGCGATTGGCAACCCATTTGGCGTTGGTCAAACCGTCACGCAAGGCATTGTCAGCGCACTGGGTCGCAGCCATTTGGGCATCAACACCTACGAGAACTTCATCCAAACCGATGCCAGCATCAATCCGGGGAACTCCGGTGGCGCGTTAATCGATGCCGACGGTAATCTGGTTGGCATCAACAGCGCCATTTATTCGCGCAGCGGCGGCAGCATGGGAATTGGGTTTGCCATCCCGGCCAGCCTGGCCAAACAAGTGATGGAACAAATTGCCACCCATGGCAGCGTAGTGCGCGGCTGGGTGGGCATCGAAGCACAAGATGTCACAGATGAACTTGCCGAATCCTTCAAGCTGGCTGAGTCGAAAGGTGCGTTGATTTCAGGTGTGCTGCGTGATAGCCCAGCGGACAGAGCCGGCCTGAAGGCTGGCGATATTCTGATGAAAATCGGCGGCAAACCAGTAGCCGACGCCGAAAATATGCTCAACTTGATCGCTGCTTTAAAACCTAACGAAAAGGTGACTTTGGCGATTGTCCGTAATGGGGAGAACAAAAACGTGGAAGTTGTGATTGGGCGACGCCCCAAACCCATGACGGTTCAAAAATAGAAGGTAAATTCAACTGTCGGCGCGTATGGTATTGGGGCGCTTCTCAATCACACTCGCCACAACGACCCCAGCCTCAAAAAGCAGCCAGAGCGGCATGGCAAGCATGAATTGAGAGATGATGTCGGGCGGCGTGAAAATAGCACCCAGCACGAACGCCGCCACGAGCACATAACCGCGTGCTTCTTTGAGTTGCGCCACGCTTACCCAGCCAAACCGCACAGCAAGGACAACAGCGATAGGCACTTGAAATGCCAAGCCAAACGCCATGAACAAGGTGATGACGAAATCCAGATACTCTGCGATATCCGTCATCACTGCAACGCCTTGTGGCGCACTGCTGACGATAAACCCAAACACCACCGGAAACACCGCGAAATAGGCGAACGACATCCCTGTCAGAAACAACAAAGAAGCTGCAATAATGACTGGCAGCATGAGTTTTTTCTCATGCGGATACAACCCAGGCGCAACGAACGCCCATATTTGGTACAAACTAAATGGCAATGACACAACGAAGGCCACCAGCATGGTCACTTTCATAGGCACAAAAAAAGGCGTGGTCACTGCGGTGGCAATCATCTGGCCGCCAGCGGGCAGCTTAGCCAGCATGGGTGCCGCCAGCAATGCGTATATGTTTTTCGAAAATGGGAATAGCGCGACGAACGTCAGCACAAACCCCAGCACCGCCTTTAGCAGTCGGTTTCTCAGCTCAATCAAATGCGAGATAAATGATTCCGTAGGCGTCATAGCGCAGATTTTTTGCTTCTGGTTTTTACATCATCTTGTGACTTGGCTGGCCTAGGTTTGACAGACTTGGGCTTGACAGACTTGGGTTTGGCCGACTGCGGCTTATCTACTTTAGGTCTTGTAGTGCGTGACTTTGGTGATACTTGTTGGAATTCAGCATCTTCTGTGATGCTGGACTGAATCTCTTCGGCACCTTGGCGAATCTCGTCCTGCAATTGCTGCAGTTCGGCAAAACGCACTTCGCGATTCACTTCATCTTTCACCTGTGCCGCATAACGCTGCAAGCGTCCGATAATCGCTCCTGCTGTACGCGCGACTTTTGGGAGCTTCTCAGGGCCAATCACCAGCAACGCCACGACGGCTATCACCAGCAGCTCTGAAAATGAAACGTCAAACAATTTGCTAGTTAATGCTTGCTTTTGTCAGTGACTTCGCCTTCGATGACATTGCTCTCATCATCTTTCATGGCTTTTTTGAATTCTTTCACCGCTCCACCAACATCGCTGCCGATATTACGCAATTTTTTGGTGCCAAACACCAGCACTACGATCAGCAATACAATCAACCAGTGCCACAAGCTAAATGAACCCATCTCAATCTCCTTATTTTACGCGGCTCGCAAGCCATCTAAAATCAGACGGTACCACCGCCAATGATGTGCACATGCAAATGAAAAACCTCCTGACCACCTTCGCGTCCGGTGTTGATCAGCGTCTTAAAGCCTTTCAGGCCTTGCTCTGCCGCCAGCTTTGGCGCTAACAGTAGCATTTTTCCTAACAATGACTGATGCGATGTGCCGCAGTCCTTTAAGGTTTCTACATGTAATTTTGGCACAATTAAAAAGTGTACTTTAGCGGCGGGTTTAATATCGTGAAACGCAATCACGTCATCATCTTCGTAGATTTTTTTACTGGGAATCGCCCCACTCAAAATTTTACAAAAAATGCAGTCTGCACTCATTTCTCTGTCCTTGACGCCTTTTCTTCAATGCCCGATAAACCCTCCCGGCGCGCGAGTTCATCCAATATTTCTTGTGGCTGAATATCTGCTTTTGCCAGCATCACCAGCGTGTGAAACCACAAATCAGCCGTTTCATAAATAATCTGGTCACGCTTGCCGCCTTTGGCTGCCAGCACGGTTTCGGTAGCCTCTTCGCCTACTTTTTTGAGTATACTGTCCATACCTTTTGCATAAAGCTTTGCCACATACGAGCTTGCTGGATCCGCACTCTTGCGCGCTTCCAGCATATCGGCCAATCTGTTCAGTATGTCATTCATTCTGTCAGGCAATCGGTTTATATATATCTTCCGGGTTTTTGATGACCGGTTCTACGGTTTTCCATTGACCGTTTTCCAGTTTCTGAAAAAAACAGCTCTCACGCCCGGTATGGCAAGCAATACCCCCCGATTGTTCCACACTTAGCAACAATACATCTTCATCGCAATCCAGGCGAATCTCGTGCACCTTTTGCGTATGGCCGGATTCTTCGCCCTTATGCCACAGCTTGTTGCGACTGCGCGACCAATACACGGCCCGCATGGTTTCGGCGGTGAGCTTAAGCGCTTCGCGGTTCATCCAGGCAAACATCAGCACTTTGCCAGTTTTATGATCCTGCGCGATCACAGGCAGCAAGCCAGCCGCATCCCAATGCACTTCATCCAGCCAACTCATAGCCTGACCTCGATACCATGTTGCTGCATGTACACTTTGGCCTCATGCACGGTAAATTCACCATAGTGAAAAATACTGGCTGCCAGCACTGCATCTGCGCCGCCCAACTGAATACCATCCACCAGATGCTGCAAATTACCAACGCCCCCACTGGCAATCAGCGGTACATCCACGGCATCACTAATCGCCTTGTTCAGTGGGTTGTTAAAACCGATTTTGGTGCCGTCCCTATCCATACTGGTCACCAGCAATTCGCCTGCGCCTAACGCCACCATTTTCTCGGCCCATTTCACCGCATCCAAACCTGTAGGATTACGCCCACCATGAGTAAACACTTCCCATTCGAAGGGTTGATTATCCACCTTTTTCGCATCTATGGCGACAACGATACATTGCGAGCCAAAACGCCCGGCAGCATCCTCTACCACTTGCGGGTTCAGTACGGCCGAAGTGTTAATGCTAACCTTGTCTGCACCAGCATTGAGCAAGCGCCGTACATCCTCAACCTGACGGACGCCCCCGCCCACTGTAAGCGGGATAAACACTTGGCTGGCCACATCCTCGATAATATGCAAAATCAGGTCGCGATTGTCAGAGCTGGCGGTAATATCCAAAAAGGTCAGTTCATCTGCACCCTGATCGTTGTAGCGCTGCGCAATCTCTACCGGGTCACCGGCATCACGCAGTTCTAAAAAATTGACACCCTTGACAACACGGCCAGCCGTGACATCCAAGCAAGGAATAATGCGCTTAGCCAACATTAGGCACTTAACTCATCAGCAAGTTTTTGTGCAGCAGCAAAATCCAGCGTGCCTTCATAAATGGCGCGGCCAGTAATCGCCCCCATCACACCTTCGGACTCCACCGCACATAACTTGCGTACATCATCCAAGTTGGTGATACCTCCCGACGCAATCACCGGGATCGTCAATGCCTGCGCCAAAGCCACAGTCGCCTCTATATTTACACCAGAAAGCATGCCATCACGGCCGATGTCGGTATATACCACGCTTTCAACCCCATAGCCCTCAAATTTTTTGGCCAGATCAATCACATCATGACCTGTTAGTTTGGACCAGCCATCCACAGCCACTTTGCCATCTTTAGCATCCAGCCCCACCATGATTTGTCCCGGGAAAGCATAACAAGCCTCATGCAGAAAGCCGGGGTTTTTTACTGCCGCGGTGCCGATGATGATATAACTGATGCCATTATCCAAATAGCGTTCTATCGTCTCCAGATCACGAATACCGCCGCCGAGCTGGATAGGTATATCACCACCTACAGCCGCTACGATGGATTTTATGGCACCCTCATTGACCGGTTTGCCGGCAAATGCGCCATTCAAATCCACCAGATGCAAGCGCTTTCCACCCTTGTCCACCCAGTGTCGCGCCATCGCGGCCGGATCTTCCGAAAACACTGTGGACTCTTCCATTAAACCTTGCTTTAGACGCACACAATGTCCGTCTTTCAAATCAATTGCCGGGATAATTAACATATTGCTTTTATTCGATTAAATCAAAAAAATTAAATCTGGGATCAGGGATTCCAGTGTACAAAATTGTGCAAGAGTTGCAAGCCCGCGCTTGCACTTTTTTCCGGGTGAAACTGTACCGCAAATAGATTGCCTATACTGATCGCGCCCGTAAATCGATTAGGATACTCACTGTATCCTGCTGTCAGCGCATCATCGGCAGGTGCGACATAATAACTATGCACATAGTAAAAACGCTCGCCACTGGGAATATTTTGCCATAATGCGTGCGGTTTGGTTTGATGCACATGGTTCCAGCCCATGTGGGGGATCTTTAACTTGTTGCCTTGCTGATCCACATGCTGTTTAAACCGTTTAACCTGACCACGCACCAACCCTAAACCGGCTGCATCGCCCTCTTCGGAGCGATCAAACAACATCTGCAACCCAATACAAATACCCAGAAACGGCTTGTTTTGAGTAGCCTGCATCACTGCGCTGCGTAAACCACGCGCATCCAATTCACGAATACAGTCTGGCATGGCACCCTGACCGGGAAACACCACGCGCTTAGCGTTGTGAATAAGTGTGGCATCACTAGTGACCACTACGGTTTGGTGGGGGGCAACATGTTCCAGCGCCTTGGATACTGAACGCAAGTTGCCCATGCCATAATCAACAACGGCAATATCTACAGTTTTCATACCGAAAGCTTTATAGGCTACCCTTGGTGGATGGTGTTACACCTTGCATACGCGCATCCAAAGTTACTGCCATACGTAATGCGCGGCCGAACGCTTTGAATATCGTCTCAGCCTGATGATGCGAATTATGGCCTTTAAGATTGTCAATGTGTAATGTGATATTGGCATGATTGACGAATCCCTGAAAGAATTCGTGTACCAAATCCACTTCAAACTCACCAATGGCGGCACGCGTGAATTCACAGTTAAACTCCAGCCCAGGACGGCCGGAACAATCCAGCACCACTCGGCTAAGCGCTTCATCCAAAGGCACATAGGCATGTCCATATCGGTTGATACCTTTTTTATCACCCAAGGCCTTGGCAAAAGCCTGACCAAGCGTAATGCCAATATCTTCAACAGTATGGTGCGCATCGATATGCAGATCGCCTTTAGCTTTCACGGCGATATCCATCATACCGTGACGCGCTACCTGATCCAGCATATGATCCAGAAAACCCAGGCCGGTCTCAAACTGGGATTGGCCACTGCCATCCAAATTGATACTCACCATGATTTGGGTTTCAAGGGTATTACGCGTAACTTCTGCCTGGCGCATGATGCGATTAAAATGTCATTGATGTGTGAGACCCGATTTTAACTCAAACTACGTTTAGAGCGCAAAAAACAAACAAAAAAGCCGACCAGTTGGTCGGCTTTTTTTATAAACTGCGCCTTAAAATTATCAGGGGCAATTATTTTGCTTCTTGAGTAGCGGTAGCTGCAGCGTCTTTAGCAGCATCTACAGCTGTAGCAGCAGCATCTTTGGCTGCATCAACAGCTTCAGTGGTTGCGGCGGCAGCAGCATCAGTTGCTGCAGCTGCAGCATCCCCAGCTGCTTCAGCGGCAGCAGGTGCGGCTTCAACAGCCTGCTCAACGGCAGCTGGTGCTTCTTCTGCTTTTTTGCCGGACAGCAAGTACAAGCCCAGCAAAACAGCACCGGCAATCAATGCCCAAGGCAGCCATTTGCCCATACCGCCAGCAGCAGCGCCGCCTGCGTGAGCGATGTCGGTGATTTCTTTAGCTGCGGCAGCTGGGTCAGCAGCGCCGTAGATAGCAGCACCAGCAACGATGATGGTAGCACCGGCGTCACGTACTTGCGCAGCTGTTGCAGCTTTAACACCGCCTGCTACAGAGATATCTACACCAGTATTCAAACCGGCTACCATGCCCAGATCAGCAAATGGTGTTTGGCCAGCAGCTTGTTGATCCAAGCCAGTATGTACACCGATGATGTGTGCGCCTAATTTAGCCACTTCCAGTGTACGTGCTTTTTTATCACTAACGTTGATCAAGTCGACTTGTGCTTTTTTGCCATATTTGTTGGCAGCATCAATCACGCCTTTGATAGTACCGATATCAGCGGTACCCAGTACTGTACAGATGTCTGCACCGGCCTTGTAAAATGGCTCTGCCTCGTAGAAGCCAGCGTCCATGGTTTTCAGGTCAACCAGGATTTTGTTGTTTGGGAATTTGGCACGCAAGGTTTTGAGTAACTCGATACCGTTATGCTTGATGCATGGGGTACCAATTTCCAAAATGTCAACGTGTGGTGCAACTTTAGCTGCCAAGGCAACGGTTGCGTCAAAATCCAATGAATCTAATGCCATTTGAGTTAATGCCATGATGCTTCTTCCTCCGAATTCGCTCAATATTCGCTTAATAAAGTTATTAATCTCGTACTGCAACTGCGTCCTGAAACTCCCTTGAACGCAAATCGCATACATTCCGGCATCATAACCGGATTTAGTAAATAATTTCAACTATTTGTTGAAATTTAACCTTGCTTCACTTTTTTATTTTTTGCCTAGCCGCTTCTAAACCAATGTTTTCAATGCCGCCACCAATCGCTGCACCTGCAATTCATCCCCTATCGTGATACGCAGAAACTGCGCGATACGCGCCGGCTGCTTGAAGTGACGGACGATGATGTTCTGTTCACGCAGCTTTTGTGCAAGTTCGGCGGCATCATGCTGCGGGTGGCGCGCAAAAATAAAATTGGCGCCAGATGGTAATACCTCAAAACCCATTGCCCTGAGCGCCAATACCAGTGCGGCTCTTGAGGCCATGACTTTTTGCCGCGTCTCCTCAAAGTACGCTTTGTCTTGCAGCGCGGCAATCGCCCCGGCCTCGGCAAAACGGTCGATAGGGTACGAATTGAAGCTGTCTTTCACGCGTACCAACGCTTCAATCAACGCTTTATTCCCCAGCGCATAACCCACACGCAAACCTGCCAGAGAACGTGCCTTGGACAAGGTTTGCACCACCAGCAGATTTGGATAGCGGTTAATCAGCCCGACTGCGCTTTCGGTGCCAAAATCCACATACGCTTCGTCAATCACCACCACGCTTTCGGTATTCGTTTTCAGCAAAGCCTCAATAGCCTGCAAGCCAAGCGGGATACCGGTCGGCGCGTTAGGATTGGGGAAAATGATGCCGCCGTTGGGTTTGGCGTAATCGGCCAAATCAATTTCAAAATCGGCGTTAAGCGGAATTTGCTCCGATTGAATACCATACAAGCCGCAATACACCGGGTAAAAACTGTAAGTAATGTCTGGGAAAAGCAGCGGCTTTTCGTGTTTGAGCAACGCCTGGAACACGTGCGCCAGCACTTCGTCCGAACCATTGCCCACAAAGACTTGATTGGTTCCCAAACCATAATATTCGGCAATCGCGGCTTTGAGCCTGCCGGAATCGGGATCCGGATAAAGCCGCAGCGCATCATTGGCGACAGCCTGCAATGCCGCAATCACCTTGGGGCTAGGACCGTAGGGATTTTCGTTGGTATTGAGCTTGATGAGGTTTTGTATCTTCGGCTGCTCACCGGGAATGTAAGGCGTTAAGCCTTTTACAACCTCGCTCCAAAATTGGCTCATTTATCTTCTCAACCTATCAAAATATTACGCTTCACATACGCGCATGCGTTCATTAGCTTGATCGATGCCCTGCAAGGCAGGTAGAATGTGGCTCGCAGGCCGATTGTATGTCTAATGAATAATTTAAGTGAATTATTTTAAGCGATATTCCGCGCTTCTGGCATGTGCCTGCAAGCCCTCGCCATGCGCCAGCGTGGATGCCACGCGACCCAATGTTTGCGCGCCTTGCGAAGACACCATAATCAGGCTGGAACGCTTCTGGAAATCGTAAACGCCCAGCGGCGAACTGAAGCGCGCCGTGCGTGAAGTCGGCAATACGTGATTTGGCCCGGCGCAGTAATCACCCAGCGCTTCGCAAGTATCGCGGCCCATGAAAATCGCTCCGGCGTGTTTGATTTTTTTCGACAAGCTCACCGGGTCAGCCACCGACAATTCCAAGTGTTCCGGCGCAATGTAATTACAAATTTCAGCCGCTTCATCCAGATCCTTCACCAAAATCAGCGCGCCGCGGTCGGTAATCGAGGTATTGATCATTTCGGCGCGCGGCATTTCCTGCACAAGCTTGTGCATACTCGCTTCCACCGCATCCAGAAAGGCTGCGTCGGGCGAAAGCAAAATCGCCTGCGCCAATTCGTCGTGCTCGGCCTGGCTGAACAAGTCCATCGCAATCCAGTCGGGATCGGTCTTGCCATCGCAAATCACCAAAATCTCGCTTGGCCCTGCGACCATATCAATGCCCACCACGCCGAACACACGGCGCTTGGCGGCGGCAACGTAAGCATTGCCGGGGCCAGTGATTTTGTCCACTTGCGGAATGGTCTGCGTGCCATAAGCCAGCGCGCCCACGGCCTGCGCACCGCCGATACAGAATACGCGGTCCACGCCGGAAATCGCGGCGGCAGCCAATACCAGCTGATTTTTTTCACCATTCGGTGTCGGCACCACCATAATCAGCTCTTGCACACCCGCGACTTTAGCGGGAATCGCGTTCATCAACACGCTGGAAGGATAAGCCGCTTTGCCGCCCGGTACATAGAGACCAACCCTGTCCAATGCTGTGACCTGCTGGCCTAGCATGGTGCCGTCACTTTCGGTATAGCTCCATGATTGCATCAGCTGCTTTTCATGGTAGCCACGCACCCGATCAGCCGCCGCCTGCAAAGCCTCTCTTTTCGATTTATCCAAACTGGCTAGCGCTGCTGCTAACTCGGCTTTAGTAATTTCCAATGCCGCAATCGAAGTTGCACCGGTCTTATCGAAACGGTTGGTGTATTCCAGCACTGCGGCATCGCCACGCGCTTTCACATCCTTGAGAATATTTGCTACAACCGCATCAACACTGTCGTCCTGGGCGGTTTCAAAAGCCAAAAGCGCTCTTAGGTTGGCATCGAAATCGGCTTGTTGCGTACTTAAGCGTCTTACTTTCATACTGTCTTTTCTTAACTTTTCACTGCTTTTGCAATGTCATCGATAATTGGTTGCAAATTGGCGCGATTCAGCTTCAGCGATGCCTGGTTGATGATCAGGCGTGAGCTGATGGCACCAATCTCTTCAACCGCCTTCAGATTGTTTGCGCGCAAGGTGCTGCCGGTGCTGACCAGATCCACAATGGCGTCCGCAAGCCCCACCAACGGACCTAGCTCCATTGAGCCGTAAAGCTTGATCAAGTCCACATGCATGCCTTTGGCGGCAAAGTGCTCACGTGCGGTCTTCACATACTTGGTCACCACCTTGAGCCGCGCGCCCTGTTTGATGCAAGCCTCGTAATCAAAACCTTCGCGCACCGCCACCATCATTTTGCATTTGGCGATGTTCAGATCCAGCGGCTGATACAGGCCTTCGCTACCATGCTCATCCAGCACATCTTTGCCGGCGATACCGATATCCGCTGCGCCATATTGCACATAGGTCGGCACATCAGTGGCACGCACGATGATCAGGCGCACATCCTGGCGATTCGTCGGCAGTATGAGTTTACGTGAAGACTCCGGGTCTTCCAGCGAACGAATCCCTGCCGCAGCCAACAGCGGCGTGGTTTCTTCGAAAATTCTGCCTTTAGATAATGCAATCGTAATCATAATTAATTTGTGCGTTTCACTTGCGCGCCCAATTTCGTCAACTTCTCTTCCAGATGTTCATAACCGCGGTCAAGGTGATAAATGCGCTCGATCACCGTTTCGCCGCGCGCCACCAGCCCGGCCAACACCAGGCTTGCAGAGGCTCGCAAATCGGTCGCCATCACCGTGGCGCCGTCTAGAAATTCCACGCCTTTTACCAAGGCGGTATTCCCGTCAATACTAATATCGGCGCCAAGGCGCTGCAATTCTTGCACGTGCATAAAGCGGTTTTCAAAAATCGTTTCCGTCACCTTCGCCACACCGTCTGCTGCCGCATTCAAGGCCATAAATTGCGCCTGCATATCGGTGGGGAAAGCCGGGTGCGGCGCCGTGCGGATGTTGACCGCTTTCAGTTTGCCGTCACTTTTCACGGTAATGGTGTTTTCTATTTTGCTCACCTTCACTTCCGCACCTGCGTCGCGTAGCTTCTCAATCACCGCATCCAGCAAATCGGCACGCGCATTATGGAGCTTCACTTCACCGCCCGTCATTGCCGCCGCTACCATGTAAGTACCTGCTTCAATACGGTCGCAGACGATGTTATGGTCAGCACCATTCAGTTTTTCCACGCCAACGATGGTAATGACATCCGTGCCTGCGCCCGTGATCTTTGCACCCATTTTAATCAGGCATTCCGCCAAATCCACCACTTCCGGCTCTTTGGCGGCGTTCTCTAAAATCGTTTTTCCTTCGGCCAGTGCGGCGGCCATCATCAGGTTTTCGGTGCCGGTGACAGTCACCAGGTCCATGTAATAACGCGCGCCCTGCAAGCGGCGATTGGGCAGATGCAAGGTGCTGGCTTGAATGTAGCCGTGTGTAATGTGGATCGCCGCGCCCATGGCCTGCAAGCCCTTGATGTGCAGATCCACCGGGCGTGAGCCAATGGCACAGCCGCCAGGCAAGGAAACGCGCGCCGTGCCAAAGCGCGCCAAAAGCGGCCCCAGCACCAGAATCGATGCGCGCATGGTTTTCACCATTTCGTAAGTCGCTTCGAATGACTGCACATCGCTCGCATCCAGCGTTACTTTGTCGCCTTCACGACTAATCTTCACACCCATGGTGTCGAGCAGCTTGAGCGTTGTATCAATGTCTTTTAGTGCCGCAACGCTGCTTAATTTAAGCGGTGTTTCAGCCAATAATGATGCGCACAGAATCGGCAAAGCGGCATTTTTTGCTCCGGAAACGGTAACTTCACCTTGCAGGCGCTTGCCGCCTTGTATGACCAATTTATCCAATTATGCAGCCCCTTACTTGGCGTTTTTTAGCAGTGCTTGCAACTCACCGCTCTCATACATCGCGCGCATGATGTCCGCACCGCCGATAAACTCGCCTTTTATATAAAGCTGCGGGATAGTCGGCCAATTGGCGTACTGCTTGATACCTTCACGAACTTCCATATCTTGCAGCACATCAACCGCTAGAAACTCCGCGTCGCAGGCATTTAAAATCTGTGATGCCAGGCTGGAAAAGCCGCATTGCGGGAATTTTGGGCTACCCTTCATATACAACACCACTGGGTTAGCGGTGACCGTTTCTTTAATCTTTGCTTGTGTATCCATTTTCAGTTCCATTATTTAGAATTCTGTTGTTGCCATTGCGAAGGGCTGTAAGTTTTCATGCTCAACGCATGAATCTCGGCGCGCATTCTGTCGCCCAATGCTGCGTAGACCAGCTGATGCTGTTGAACCATGCGCTTACCTTCAAATGCAGGGCTCACGATCAGCGCCTCAAAATGCGTGCCATCGTCACCACGCACCTCTATCACATCGCATGCTAGATGCTGCGTAATATAATCCTGTACCTGTTGCGCGCTGAGCAAACTAACCCCTTAATTTATAGCCGGATTTTAGCATTTTTAGGGTCACCCATGTTAGCGCCGCCAAAAATGCGATGACGACGAGCAGACTCAACCAAGGTGAGACATCACTTTTGCCGAAAAAGCCATAGCGAAAACCATCTATCATGTAAAAAAACGGGTTGAATTTAGATACCGTCTGCCAAAAACCAGGCAATGAATGTATCGAATAAAATACGCCTGAAAGAAAAGTAAATGGCATGATGACAAAATTCTGGAAAGCGGCCATTTGGTCAAATTTTTCCGCCCAGATACCTGCGATCATGCCAAAAGTACCCAAAAGCGCACAGCCTAAAAGCGCAAACACCAATATCCACAAAGGATTTGTGATGGGCAAATCCACAAACCACATGGAGACCAGATAAATCGCCAGACCGACCGACAGGCCGCGGATAACGGATGCACCAAGAAAAGCTGCGAACATCTGGATGTAGCTTAATGGTGTGAGCAGGATAAACACAAGATTTCCCATGACTTTCGATTGAATCAGGCTGGAAGAAGTGTTGGCAAACGCGTTTTGCAGCATGGACATCATCATTAACCCGGGAATCAAAAATGCAGTGTAAGGCACATTCTTGTATACATGAACCCGATCTTCCAGCACATGGCTGAAAATAAGCAAATACAGCAGAGCTGTTAACACAGGTGACGCGAGTGTTTGAAAGGCTACCCGCCAAAAACGCATGACCTCTTTCTTGAACAAAGTCCATACACCGCGATATTGTGCCGAAATCATGCGCTGACTCCTTTACCAACGATGGATAGGAACACGTCTTCCAAGTCGGTCTCTATCAATTGCATATCCATCACTTGGACGTCTGACTTGCGCAATTCGCTCATGGCAAACTCTATCTGCGCAAGCTCATGGAGTGCCAATGTAAATACACCATTCTCCCCGTGTTTCAACATAGGTAATAAACTGGCCGGCAAGCTGCCATTCAGCTTTAAACGCAGGTTTTTTCCTGCAAATCGCTTGAGTAAATTAGCGGTAGTATCTAATGCAACAATTTCGCCATCCTTCATCATCGCCACGCGCTCGCACAATGTTTCGGCTTCTTCCAGATAGTGCGTCGTCAGGATGATCGTATGGCCTTCCCTGTTAAGTTTTTTAATAAAGCTCCACAACATTTGCCGCAGCTCCACGTCCACGCCCGCGGTCGGCTCGTCCAGCACAATCACCGGGGGCTTGTGAGCAAGCGCCTGCGCAATCAAGGCCCGCCGTTTCATACCCCCGGAAAGGCGGCGCATATTCGTATGCGCTTTATCTGCAAGCCCCAGCGATTCGATAATTTCATCTACCCAAGCATCATTTTCAGGCCCGCGACCAAAATAGCCTGCCTGAAAACGCAGCATCTCACGTACATTGAAAAAAGGATCGAATACCAACTCCTGCGGCACCACACCCAGGTTGTGGCGGGATTGCTGGTATTGAGCCTGCACGTCGTAACCCATGACACTGATGTGTCCTTCGGTTGGCTTGAGCAAGCCGGCCATCAGGTTGATTAGTGTGGATTTTCCAGCGCCATTGGGACCAAGCAAGCCAAAAAACTCGCCTTGCTCGATGGTCAAATTGACGCCCTTCAGCGCCCGTAATGCGCCAAATTGCTTTTTAATATCTTTGATGCTAACCGCGGGAGTTGCCAAAAAATTACCTATCGAATAAAAAATAAAACCCCATCCACTAAGAATGGGGCCAACATACGCTCAATAAATATGCTAATTTAAAATTTCAGTAACGCCATACAAAGCGGCCAGGCTTTGTAAATTATCAGGCATATTTGTCAGGATGAATGTGTTATTTTCACTTTTCGCCCGACGCTTCCACTCCAGTATCAAACTGATCGCAGAGGTATCAATCTCTTTCACTTCGCTGAAATCCACCACTGTATTTGTGTTTAATGTAAATTGCTGACTGGCTTGAAGCAAAGTATTGACTGTGTCAATGATCACATCGCCTTGCACATTCCAACGGTTATGAGATTGTGTGATTTGCGTCATGATGTCGATTTTGCTTGCTGTGTCTTCGCTGCAGCATTTTTCTCAGACAGTTTCTTGATCAGGCTGTCCAGCCCGTTTTGGCGGATTTCCTGCGCAAACTGACCTCGATAGTTCGTCACCAAGCTTACACCTTCAATTACGATATCGTACACTTTCCAAGCATCAGATTGCTTAGCCAATGTGTAATCCACAGAGATTGGCTGACCACCCGGCTGCAGAATTATGGTTTTAACTGATGCTGTATTAGCATCGTCCTGCATACGGAAAGGTTTGTATTCAATCGTTTGATCCCGATATTTAGATAAAGCCGTTGCGTAAGTGCGTAACAGCAAGGTGCGAAACTCCGCCTGGAAAGCCGTTTTCTGTTCAGGTGTCGCTTTCGTCCAGTTTTTACCTAGTACCAAACGTGATACACGTTCGAAATTAAAGTTTGGCAGAATCTTTTCCTCAGCCAATGCAAAAATACGATCCTGATTTCCTGCCTGAATTTCCTTGTCACTCTTCACTACCGCAAGTACATCCTCGGCAGTACGCTTTACCAGTTCGTCAGGACCTTCGATGGCAAAAGCCAAGCTACTCATCACCAACAAGCCAAAAGCAATCAAAAAGCGTTTCATCGCAATTCCTAATCTAAATTTAAAGTTAAATCACTTCGCTGGAACAGTGAGTTTGTCCAGCGGGTTAGACCCTAACGCATCATCCCCAGTTTCGGTTGATGCGGCATGTTTGTCAGCTGCTGCAGCTGGCGCAGGCTCTTTGGTTTCAGATGCCTTGTTATATAGAAACTGGCTGATCATCTTTTCTAGGACAACCGCATCTTGCGTTTGTGCAATTTTATCACCATTTTTCAGATTGGTTTCGTCACCACCCGGCTCCAAGGCAATGTACTGCTCACCTAATAGACCGGCAGTGTAGATATTAGCAAAGGTATCGTGTGGAAACTGATAACGTTTGTCTATGCTAAGGCTTACCACCGCCTCAAATGAGGATGGGTCAAACTTGATTCCGCCCACGCGACCAACTACCACACCAGCACTTTTAACAGGTGCCCGTGGTTTTAATCCGCCGATATTCTCAAAGTTGGCGGTAACGGTATAAGTCTCACCAATCTCGCTGGTCGTCAAATTACCCACTTTCATCGCCAACCCCAGCAACGCTGCCACACCCAGCGCCACAAAAATCCCCACCCACAAATCTATCGTTGTTCTTTCCATCTTCTACCTGCCTTCATTAAACCGTAATCATAAAGGATGTCAGTACGAAATCCAGCCCCAGCACCACTAACGAAGAAGTCACCACAGTACGCGTTGTGGCGCGGCTCACACCTTCAGCCGTCGGCGGCGCATCATAGCCCTCGAACAGCGCAATGATGGTACACGCGACACCGAACACCACGCTTTTGATTACACCATTCACAATATCATCACGCCAATCCACGTTTGCCTGCATCTGCGACCAGAACGCACCCGCATCTACGCCAATCAGCGGCACCGCAACCAGATAACCGCCCAAGATACCCACCATAGAGAACAGCGCGGCCAACACCGGCATGGCTATCACCCCTGCCCAAAAGCGCGGCGCAATCACGCGCGCAATTGGACTGACCGCCATCATCTCCATTGCAGATAACTGTTCCGTGGCTTTCATTAAGCCGATTTCGGCCGTCATCGCTGTACCTGCACGGCCGGCAAACAACAGTGCAGTCACGACTGGACCCAGCTCACGCACCAGGGCAAGCGCCACCAGCACACCAATCGCCTCTGACGAACCATAACGCTGCAGCGTGTTATAGCCCTGCAAACCCAGCACCATGCCAACAAAGAATGCTGAAACCAGAATGATGATGAGCGACAATACGCCGGTGAAATAAACCTCGCGAATCACTAGCCATGGACGCCGAAAACTCTCTCCACTGGAAAGTAAAGTAAGCCAGAACAGCCTTCCACCGCTGCCCAAACGCCATATACGATCCACAAACCGATGCCCTGTATTACGTAACGTACGGATCAGCTTAACCAAAAACCCCGTCCGCATCATATTTCCACCTCCAGCAAGTCCTGCCGGTAATCACCAGCGGCATAATGAAATGGCACCGGGCCATCCTTATCGCCATGTACAAATTGATGCACAAACGGCAAGGTGGAAACTTGCAAATCTTCCGGCGTGCCTTCTGCTGCCACCACGCCATCTGCAACAAAGTAAACATAGTCCGCAATCAAGAAAGTTTCTTTTACGTCATGAGAGACAATGATGGAAGTAGCCCCTAACGCATCATTCAAGGTGCGTATCAAACCGCAGATCACTCCCATGGAAATTGGATCCAGCCCGGCAAACGGCTCATCATACATAATGATCTGCGGATCCAGCGCTATAGCCCGCGCCAGTGCAACGCGCCGCGCCATACCACCAGAAAGCTCTGTTGGCATTAACTTATACGCGCCACGCAAACCTACCGCATGCAGTTTCATCAGCACCAAATCCCGAATCATGCTTTCAGGTAAATCAGTATGTTCGCGCATGGGGAAAGCCACATTTTCGAACACGGACAAGTCCGTAAACAAAGCGCCGTGTTGAAACAACATGCCCATTTTGCGACGCAATTCGTAGATACCGTCACGGCTCTGCTGATGGACAACTTTGCCATCCACACGCACTTCACCTTTATTGGGCTTGATTTGGCCTCCAATCAGCCTGAGCAGGGTCGTTTTCCCACTGCCGCTGCCGCCCATGATGGCCACCACCTTCCCTTTGGGGAAAGCCATATTGATGCCTTTATGCAGCAATCGGCCTTTGTAGCCAAACGAAAGATTGTCGATCTCGACGATATTTTGGGTCATGTAATAAAACGTTTAAAAATTCGGCTTATTCTAAATCAAATCGTCGAACAAGCAAACGTAATATCTGTTCATAAAAAACAAAAGCCCGCAATTGCGGGCTTTTTTAATTCATTATGTCTATACGCCGTAGCAAACAATATAAGAAGCCGCAGGGTCTACCGTACCGGTATCAGCGGTAAGCGCCAACGCTGGCGTGTTAGTTTTCGCCGCCAACATCGAACCGGTGGCCACATTACCATCATCCATATTCACGTCTAATTGCGTTACATATTTGCCTAAAATACCTGAAGAACAAATGATATAGGACCCTTTGATTGCATTACCAGAACCGTCTTTAATAGCCGCGTTAGCTGCCACATTGGTACCAGCCATAATACCTATCGGGCCGCCATCAGCATTGACTGGACGCCAATCAGCGTTGGCATCATCGGTTGGCCCTACTGCCAAATTTGCCAAACGGACATGCTGCCAGAATCTGTACGCTTCGGAAGTGCTTGCCTTATTATCATACCATTTACCCTCAAGCGCCCCATTTCCATTGCCTACGTTAGCAGCAGGAGCTCCTACATGAGTATCTGCATGCACGTCATCACCAGGCAAGGCTTTAAACTTATCTTGATAGCCATAGATATACACTGGGATCGACCTAAAATCATTCGCCATATTTTTGACTTTGGCGCTATTGATGAGTTCTTGTCCGCGCAATACGCCGCCCAGCAACAAGCCGATAATCACCAGCACGATGGCAAGCTCAATCAACGTAAAACCAGTTTGTTTCTTCATTATGGTATCCTTAACCAAAAATAATGGTGATTCTGAATTTTTCACCTTACGACGGAATACATGCAATTGTCGTGCCAGGCTTGCCGAATAAGGCCCTATGCGGTATGCATTAAAAAAACAAAAAATTGGCTTCGGCAAAAACGATGATATTTCATCATTTATGACATTTTTTTGACACATCGGCCAGGGAGACCGTTTGGAGACATGTTTAAGCATATCAACCTCCAGCAATTTTTCACTACACACTCAAACCGTATCCTGGCATTGATGCTGCTAAGCCTGCATGCCTTTTTGGTTTGGGGTGATGATGCGAGCAGTCACCTCAGCCGCAGTTACTTTTTATGCCATTACGGCTTGTTTTTAATGTGGCAACCCGTTTGGCAGCATAATCAAAAAGTATCCAAATCCGCCAGTGCAATGGTGCTTGGCTTGGCATTGGTGGCTTTTTTCCTTATCAACTGGTGGCTCACCGCGATCTGGCTATCCATTCTGTTTGGTTTACTGGGCGGTCGTATTTTCTCGGACGAAGCCAAAAACAATCGTATGGTACATATTCTGGCCGCGATTTATCTATTGACCATGCTGCTGCTGTGGGTAGTACCCAAGCTACTGAACATCACCTCGAATTTAGAAGCCACACGCTATGCCGTGTCGTATTTGCTCCCATTGTTACCCGTAGCCATATTTTTTATTGCTCACCCCGCGCACCGGCATGAGCAATTGCCGATACTCGATTTTTTTTACACCATGTTGCTGACGCTGCTGGCGTTCATTCTGGCGCTTTCCAGTTATGCGGTAGGCACTGTACAAAACGTTCACTACCTACAAGTCATCTTCATCACCATGTTTGGTCTTGCGTTTGGCCTGATTGCACTGAATCTGCTATGGAAACCAACCACACATTTTTCAGGAGTAGAGCTGGTGATGACACGCTACCTCACCAGCATAGGCATGCCGTTTGAGCGCTGGGTGCGCAATATCGCTGCCTTGGGAGAAATCGAAACCAGCCCCAAGGGATTTCTGGATGCTGCCATGCGTGAAATGCAATCCCTGCCTTGGGTTGCAGGGGTTTCCTGGATGACCGATGAATCCAGCGGCAAACTAGGGGCTGCTTCGGAACATATAGCACAATTCAACTTCAAGGATTTTCACATGACCCTGAACACGCACTGGGAGATTTCCCCTGCGCTATATGTGCATGTGAAACTGCTCACGCAAATCATGGGCGAATTTTATGTGGCTAAACGCCGTGAAGAAACCCTGCGCCAGAATGCCTACATGCAGGCGTTTTATGAAACGGGCAGTCGGCTGACGCACGACATCAAGAATATTCTGCAATCCACCGGCACACTGGTCGCAGCGGCTGAGCAGACTGACGAAAAAGACCAGGATGCACTATTGCGGCTGCTGCGCCGCCAGCTGCCGATGCTGAACCAGCGCATCGCCTCCACTCTCGACAAACTCAAGGCCCCGGGTGAACAGAAACAGAAACTGGAAAAAATCTCAGCCTGGTGGAAAGACTTGCAGCTGCGCCATCGGGAATCCAATGTCGAGTTTATCGCGGACAATTTGCCGATACAGGAAATCAAAGTGGAAGTGCTGGACAGCGTTCTGGACAACCTCATCAGCAATGCGCTGGAAAAGGCGAAGTATCAGCCTGACACTACCGTGACTGTCAGCCTGCTGAATGATGAAACCAACGGATGCCGTATCGAAGTAACTGACAGCGGCAAAGCCATGGATGCCGCCATTGCCAACGATTTGTTCAAAAAACACATCGCCTCGCACAACGGGCTTGGCGTTGGGCTGTACCATGCCGGAAAAGATGCGCTGCAAGCGGGCTATACGCTGGAACTGGCGAATAACATCAATGGCGATGTACGATTTCGGGTGGACTTGACACCGAAAGCCATGGAAAACAGCGCTTAACCTCGCGTACGCGCGTTCATTATAAAAAACAATGCCCTGGAAGCCAGGCTGGATGCGGCTTGCAGGGCAGGTGTTTTGATAATGAAAATAAATACTTTAAAAGTGATTTTTTAAAGCGTGCCGTATGAGTGCAAACCGCTCAGAAACATATTCACACCCAAGAATGCAAATGTGGTCACCAGCAAGCCAATCAACGCCCACCATGCCAGCATTGGCCCGCGCAGGCCTTTGACCATGCGCAAATGCAGCCAGGCCGCATAGTTCAGCCACACAATCAATGCCCAGGTTTCTTTCGGGTCCCAGCTCCAGTAACCACCCCAGGCCTCAGCTGCCCACATTGCCCCTAAAATGGTCGCGATAGTGAAAAAAGCAAAACCGACGGCAATGGATTTGTAAATCAGATCGTCCAGCACATCCAGACTAGGTAAATAGCCCGACAATATGCCTTTTTTGGCCAGCAAGTACGCGGCAGAAACCATTGCTGCCAAAGAGAATGCGCCATAGCCGATAAAATTGGCCGGCACATGAATCTTCATCCAGTAGCTTTGCAGCGCAGGCACCAGCGGCTGGATCTCATTCGCGTGGCGATCAAACGTGTACCACAGGATAAAACCCACTGCTGCGTTGATGACCAGCAGCACAAACCCGCCTAGCTGCCTGGTGTTAAGCTTGTCTTCATAGTGCAGATACAGCAACGCGGTTATCAGGCAGAACAGAATGAACACTTCATATAAATTGCTGATAGGAATATGCCCGACATCCGGCGCGATCAGATAGCTTTCATACCAGCGCACCATGAGGCCGATAAAGCCGAACAGCACGGCACTCCAGGTCAATGCAGTGGCCACTTTGCCCGCAAATGCGCTACGCTTGAACATGGCAAACCAGTATGTGAGCATCGCCAGCATAAACAGCACGTTCATCCACATCACGGCGGTTTGGCTGCCAATAAAAAATTTAAGGAAAAAGTTTTGACCGGCACGAGCAAGGTCGTTATGGTACAAACTGATGGCAAATAAACTGAGCACGCCCACGCCCAGCACTAGCTTGGCCAGGGCCTTCCAGCGCCAGCCCAGATAGCTGGACACGGCCGCAGCGCCGAACAGGAAGCCAGTTTCGTAAACATCCATGTGCTGGCTGTATTTATTAAAGGCGAATATCGCGCCAGCTATTAAAATCAAGGCATACAGCCAATCCGTGATTTTTAGTGTTTGCCAAAGTGACTTGGGCTGAAAATCTAAAGCATTTGTATTCATCTCGCGTTTCCTCAGGCTAACAATTGTTTCAACTGTTGTTGTGTCCGCTCAAATTCCCGCTCAAAATCCATATTTTTGCGGTTTGCGCTCATGGCCAGCAACACCTCTTTGGGTTTGAGTAGCAGCCAGAGACGACGTTCCCGAACATAGAACATTGCAAACACGCCCAGCACCAACAATACAGAACCCAGATATACCCAGAACTGGCCGGGTGACTTGGTCAACTGAAAACCACTGGCCTCCACTTGCTGGAAATCATGCAGTTGCAGCAAATACGGCGTACCGTAGAACTGCATATCGCCCATGGCCACCAGGCTATCTTGCAGCATGACCTGATTTTCTTGCGTAACGGCCAAAGCGGGTTTACCCGCTTGCTTCAATGCGATATTGTACGCTGTATAAGCTGCGGCATTCAGCATTTTGACATAAGCTTGTGCGGCCTTCTCACGCTGGGCCTCTGGCACGGCGGCCTCGATGGTTTTAGCCAGCATTGAAAAGCCCCCTTCGGAAAATGCTTTTAATAATTGCTGCACGCCTTGCTCAAACTGCGCACGCAGCTTTTCATCCTTGATAAGTGATGGATTGCTCAGCGCTTGCATTATTTCGCCATAGTATTGCGGGTTTGACATCACTGTACGAAAGCGCATGAATCCATCTATCTGCAAATCCGGGTCAGCCGGAATGCGCAAATATTTGAAATCTTCCTGCACGGTATCCCGCACACCAAATACAAAATAGGGCTTGCCATCGATATTTAGTGGCTGCATGTAAGTCACAAATTCGCGCGCCTGACCGCTCGCATCGCGCAACTTATAGGTGGTGCTGGGGCCCACATTATGTGGCTTGCCCTTGCCATCTGGTGACAGGTTCAGGATATTAAACTTGCGGAATTCGTTAAACTCGACTGTGAGTTTTCTTTCGCCTTCACCCAGGCTGCCCTTCTTGAATATCACGCCTTTCAAATCACTTGGGCTGGCGTTTCTATCGGGCAAGTTCCATATTTTAAAATCCAGGCCAGAACCACCATCCTGAAAATCTGACTGGTAAATAGCGACGCCCTTGTATACCAGCGGATGATTGACGCGAATCGTCGCGTTCAAAGGTGCTTTTAAATCCGGATCGATGATTTCGACATCGCTTTCAAACGACTTTGGTTGCCCTGTTGGGTAATGCTCGATGCGAAAATCCTTCAACGCCACCCGAAACGGCAACTCCTGTACCAGATAACCATCGCGCATTCGCAAAAACGCCACATCGCTGCTGGTACCTTCCGGCAGGGTCATATTGGCACGAAATGATGGATTGTTCTGTTTGAGGCGGCTGATTTCCGGCACCTGGCTTTCCGGGATATCCAGCACCTCGATACGTTTTTTGCCCAGCAGCTCCTGTATTTTGAACGGCAGATTACCATCCAGCAAGCCGCCAAAACAGATAATCACTATCGCGGCATGCGTCAGAATATAGCCCAAGCGTTGATGCGTGCCCGCCTTGGCGGCAATCAGCATGTCACCATTATCCTGTGGCTGCAGCTTGTAGGTATACCCTTGCCCGGTCAGGTATTGCGTCAGCTTTTGTTGAGCATCTCCAGAGGGCGCATCTATACTGGCCTGGTGGCTAAATGCCCGCAGGGATTTCTCCTGCGCATGCTCCTTGAAGGTACGCCACTCCTTCAGCATGTTCGGCGTGTTTCGCCAAATGCACAGGCTGGTGGAGATGACCAGAAACAGCAAAATCAACAGAAACCAGCTTGCATGATAAACATCGTACAAGCCTAGTTTTTTAAACATCTCAAACCAGAACTGACCGAATTTGATGATGTAATTCTCATACGGCTCGTTTTGCTTGAGGACCGTGCCAATGATAGATGCGATCGCAATGACCGTGAGCAAACTCACGGCAAAGCGCATCGAGCTTAACAGCTCATATAAACGCTGGGAAAATGTATTAGGAGGTTTCAAGATGTTGCTCTAACGTGTACAGCCGGAATTAAGACGACAAAATGCTATGTTTGTTGCAAAAAAGGCGGCCTGAGCCGCCTTTTTGGATTCACTATCTTAGACCCTGTATATAGTCTGCAACGGCTTGCATCTCCTGATCCGTCATTTTTACGGCAATCGCTTGCATCATCGGTGCATTGGCGCGTTCACCCGTACGGAAAATCCTTAACTGCTGCAAGGTGTAATCGGCATGCTGACCAGCCACGCGTGGAAACTGCACAGGCATGCCCGTACCTGTTACACCATGGCAACTTGCACATGCAGGCACGTTAGTCGCCAAAATACCGCCACGATAGATCTTTTCGCCCAGAGAGCCTTTACCGTTGGTTTTCGCCTTGCCTAAAGTAGGCATTTTGGAAGAGAAATAGGCTGCCAGACCTTTCATATCATCTTCAGTCAGGTTAGCCACCATGCCGCCCATCACTGCATTGGCGCGGGTGCCTTCTTTAAAGTTTTTCAATTGCTTCAGTAAATATTCTGGATGCTGGCCCGCCAATTTTGGGTTGGCAGCCATCACACTGTTGCCATCTGCCGCGTGACAAGCCGCACAGACGGTCTGCACGGTTAGTTCGACAGGGCTTTTTGCAGCCGGGCTAGGTTCTGCTGCGGGTGCCGCCTTCTCCTCTGTTTTTGGCGGCGCTGTCGCTGCTTTGTCTTCTGTTTTTGCTGCTGCAAAGGCTTGTGAAAGCATTAAATTCAACACCAAAACCGCTACTAAACCGAAACGCATATTAACTCCAATATTTTCAAGCATTTAAACTTGCGGCATTTTATCAAATTTGTGCGCTTCATGATAGGATGTATAGCTTGACCTACCTCAAAATTTGTCGATAAATCCAAACCATGCCTTTGTTCCAAAACGCCCAATTCCTCGCATCGGCCCATCATTTGCGCGATTTGCCGCCTGCCACGGGCATCGAGATAGCCTTTGCCGGACGTTCCAACGCGGGAAAATCCAGTGCGCTCAACACGCTCGCCAACCACAACCGGCTAGCCTTCGTCTCCAAACAACCGGGGCGCACCCAGCTCATCAATTTCTTCACGCTGGGCAACGATAAACACCTGGTGGATTTACCCGGTTATGGTTACGCCAAAGTGCCGGAAGCCCTGCGCAAACACTGGCAGCACGTGCTTGCAGCTTATTTGAGCGAGCGCATCTCGCTAAAAGGATTGGTACTGGTAATGGATAGCCGCCACCCGCTCACCCCGCTGGATAAGCAAATGCTGGACTGGTTTTGTCCCACCGGCAAACCCGTGCATGTGCTGCTGACCAAATCCGACAAGCTTTCACGCAACGAGGCCAACCAAACGCTGATGAAGGTACGTAAAGAGCTGGAAACCACATGGAGCAATTGCACGGTACAGCTATTCAGCAGTCTGAAGAAACAAGGCGTAGAAGAGGCGGAAACTATGATTGGAAAGTGGCTGTTCGACGAATCTGCTACCCTACAACAAACAAGCTAAACATGGTTTGGCCTGGATTCCCGCCTTCACGGGAATGACGTTAAGTGCACAAGGGTTTTGAGCACCACGCAGCATGACGGTTATTTGCACAGCCACTCAGGCACGCTTAAAAACCAAATCCCACACGCCATGCCCTAATTTCAGCCCACGGTTTTCAAACTTGGTCAACGGCCGATAGCCCGGTTTTTCGGCGTAATCTATTGCGGTGTTTTTCAGCTGTGGTTCAGCATTCAGCACTTCCAGCACCCATTCCGCGTATTCCTGCCAGTCGGTCGCCACGTGAACATACGCGTCCGGTTTGAGCTTTTGGCACAACAGCCTCACGAACTCCGCCTGAATAAGCCGTCTTTTGTGGTGGCGCGTTTTATGCCACGGGTCGGGGAAAAATATATGCACACCATCCAGACTTGCATCAGGAATCATATGTTGCAGCACTTCTACCGCATCGTGCTGGATAATACGGATGTTAGTAAGCACTAGCTCCTGCATCAGCTTAAGCAGGCTGCCAACTCCCGGCGTATGCACCTCTACTGCAAGAAAATCGCAACCTGGCAAGGCTTGGGCGATTTTCGCCGTGGCATCGCCCATGCCAAACCCGATTTCGAGGATTTTCTTGCTGTCTTTTCTGCCAAAAATCTCGTTTAAATCGATGCACTGGGAGGCATATTCCACGCCGTATTTCGGCCAGCCTGTCTCTAGCGCGCGCTCCTGGCCCTTGGTAAGGCGGCCTTGGCGCAGCACAAAACTGCGGATACGGCGGTGTTGCGGATTTTCGGTGTCAGTCATGGCGCGGCATTATACGTCACAACGTGTGTGATTTATCGCCCTGAGCAAAACCGATGAGCGGTTCATTCATGTTTTTAGTAAATGCAATGACTTTAAACAACTGGCCCATCTCGGCCGGAGAAAGATATTTCTGTGCCGCAGCGGCAAGCTGCATGAATTGGGGCGAATCCGGTGAATGCTGCGCGAGAATATCCAGAATGCCGCAATTCATTAAAAACTGTGCTTGCGTCACATAGCCTGCGAGGCTTATTCCATGCGCCTCTCCAGCCAGTGTAATTTGGGTGAAATCGACATGGGCGGTGATATCCTGCAGGCCAACATATATCAGCGGATTATCGTGCGCATAATGCTGAAAGTGGCACATAAGCGTGCCTTGGTTGCGCTGCGGGTGATAATATTCTTGCGCCGAAAACCCGTAATCAATAAGCAAAATAGCACCAGTTTGCAGTGACTCCGCAAGGCTGCGTACCAAGCCGGATGCGGCTGGACAGACTTCTGTGATGTAGCCTTCCGGCAAATTCTCGGGCAAATTTTCAGCCAAGCCTGGTAAGCTTAATGGCGCATCTTGCCAAACAAAACCATCTTCAAAACTTACACCGCGCTCGCACCAACCTCGAGCTGTTTTGTGCAAAACATGTGTGGGAATCGCATCCAGTACCTCATTGCCCAATATCAAGCCATTAAATTTCTCGGGCAAGGTTTCCAGCCAGATCAGCTTTGCAAACAATTCTGCAGGCAGATTTTTCTCACAGGTTTCACGCTGGATATGGCGCAAGTGGTCACTTACTTCCAGAACAAAATAACGCTCAGGAAGTGCGCCTAGTACTTGCAACTCCTGCAGCAGATCTACGGCCATTTTGCCGGTGCCTGCGCCCAGCTCCAGAATATCTGCCCTGGGAGCCAATATCCATGCGGCTTCCAGCTGTGCATATTGACGTGCAAGGGTTTGTGCGAATAGCGGCGAGATTTCCGGCGCAGTCACAAAATCCCCCGCCAGACCGAACTTTTGTGCACCACCACTGTAATACCCTAATCGCAGCGTGTAGAGCGCCATGTGCATGAATTCTGCAAACGGAATCCAGCCACCGGACTGATCAATCTTTTGGCGAATCAGCGCTGCAAGCACATGACTGTGCTCGGCTTGCAAAGAGGTGGGAATAGGTAATGCGGCCATAAGCCTCTATAATAATCGAAAAGTGAGGAAGCCTTTGAATACCAGCCTAGCAAATAAAGTGATTCTGATTACCGGTGGCGCCAAGCGCGTGGGCGCCGCCATTTGCCGCGAGCTGCACAGCCACGGTGCCAGCTTGATGATTCATTACAAAACATCGCATGATGAAGCGCGCGCCCTGCAGGCAGAGCTCAATTTGCAGCGCAGCAACAGCGTGGCGATCATTCAGGGCGATCTGCTTAACGCAAGTGCCTTGCCCAATCTGGTATACGAAACCGTAGAACACTTTGGCCGTCTGGATGGCCTCATCAACAATGCCAGCAGCTATTACCCTAGCGAGCTGGGTCACATCAACGAAGATAATTGGCACGACCTGATGGGCACCAACCTGAAAGCACCGATGCTTTTAGCTCAAGCCGCTGCCTATGAGTTGCGCAAGAATCACGGCTGCATCATCAACATCACCGATATGCACATTGAGCGTCCAAAAAAAGGCTATATCGTCTACAGCGTGGCCAAAGCTGGATTGGTGACGCTCACCAAATCGCTTGCACAAGAATTAAGTCCAGAGGTGCGTGTGAACGCCGTAGCGCCCGGCCCAGTGCAATGGCCGGAAAACAACCCGCAGTTCGATGAAGTCTATCGCCAGCGTGTGATTAACCAAACCTTGCTCAAGCAAATCGGCAACCCAGAAGACATCGCTAGAGCCGTTAAATTCCTGATTATCGATGCGCCCTTTGTCACTGGCCATGTGCTGGCAGTAGATGGCGGACGTAGCTTGAACCTGTAAGTATTTAAAAATCAGCCCGATTAAATTTCGAGAAAAATCTCGAAATTTAATCGGGCTTGATAGTGAAAATTGCATAGCTCCCGTTGGTTGTAGCTCCCTCTCTCACCCCGGATGGCTTATAATTGGGAAAACACAGGCATCTGTACAAGTAGAGTTGTAGCTCCCTCTCTCACCCCGGATGGCTTATAATGGGTGAACTATAGGGTTACCGTTATTATCAGTTGTAGCTCCCTCTCTCACCCCGGATGGCTTATAATATACGGTCAGTATCATTCAAGCGTAGAACAGTTGTAGCTCCCTCTCTCACCCCGGATGGCTTATAATTCAAGTTTTCACAACTCAACGACCCGTTAGGTTGTAGCTCCCTCTCTCACCCCGGATGGCTTATAATAGGTTATCGACTTGCTTGGTAATATGTAAAGTTGTAGCTCCCTCTCTCACCCCGGATGGCTTATAATGGTACAGACGATAATAAATGTAATAATTGTGTTGTAGCTCCCTCTCTCACCCCGGATGGCTTATAATATCAGCGAATAAGATAATTGCTTAATGCTTGTTGTAGCTCCCTCTCTCACCCCGGATGGCTTATAATTCGTATAATGGGCGATTCTGTAAAATCACAGTTGTAGCTCCCTCTCTCACCCCGGATGGCTTATAATCTCCTTGAGTAGTGAACGAAGGGAGTCCGTGTTGTAGCTCCCTCTCTCACCCCGGATGGCTTATAATAGGCTCTCACCAAAACCGCACTAGGCCTTGCTTAGTGCGGTTTTTATTTTAGAATTTGAATACTAAAAAAGTAACATTTGATTCGCTTTTACCGCTTTTTCTTGAAAAAGTGGTAACCCCACAAGTAGTTTCATGCTGGCGTATTGTTTTTCTGTGACGGTTAGCATACGCACCGAGCCATCGGGTGGCAAATTAGCAATTAAGCGTTGCATGTGCTTTTCTTCTGCATCGCGCCCGTTAAGTATGCGCCCGTAGACAGAAAATTGAATCATATCAAAGCCATCGTTAAGCAAGAATCGTCTAAAGACCGTGTAAGCGCGGCGTTCTGCTTTGGTAACCACAGGTAAATCAAAGAAAACAAGCATTCGCATATATCGTCTTGTTTCGCTCCCCATGATGTGTATGAGGCTTACATTTCAAACACGTGTTGACTTAAGCCGACGAGTATCGGCAGTTCTAACACGCTTTCATTCGCGCCTTCATACAAACGCACTAAAGATTCAACAGCATGCTCTATGCTTGATAACACGCTCATATTGCCGCGCGGCATAAGAATATCGACATTGAGCAAACCAACCAGGGTGGCTTTATCTTTAGGACTCAATTCGGCATTTGGCTCTGCATGCGGATTAATGTGCTTGAAAACATGAAAATCCACCAAGGCGCGATAAGGCTCAATCAAGTCATCTGCCAAATTAAACGCATTTTGCTCACTGCGATGAAACAAGCCAATATTGGGTTGAAACCCATGTGCGACCAAACCGCGAGCAATTGCACCCCGAATAACGGCATAACCATAATCCAACGCCGCATTTATCCAACAATCTTTGGCGCGATGAAAACCGTTGCCAAATAGCTGCGGAAAATAATAACTGCTGGCTTGTGCTTCCATGTTCTCAACATCGCCAGAGCGCACTCGGTAGGCGTAGCTACTTAGCCTTTCTGCATCGCCACATTTAGCTAGTGTTAAACAAATTGCCTGATTATTGATTTTGCTTTTGACAATTTCAGCCCATGCACGCTTGGCTTGCGGTTTGTCTATGCTAAGTTGCAAACGCATCATGCGCGTAGCGCGGCTGTGGCTCAAAAATGGCAAAAATACGCCATTGGGTTGGTGGTTATCACCCGTAGAATAAAGCCCGATACCATACTCGGCACAGGCAGAAAGTACGGGGTGAGTAAGCGTAATTTCGCGATTATTCAATACAATCACCGCAATATCTTCAAACGGTACGCGTGCTGATTGCGCTTGCTCAATCACCAGCGAAAAATGCTCGCGTTTCAGTTTGGCGGGCTGGGATATAACGACACTACGCCAGACCACGGCGTTCTTCTTTCGGCGCAAGATAGACATTGCCTAAAACATCAATGTTGTACTTTTCTAATGAAATTGCCATTTTTACACCTACGCCTTCAATAATGCCATTTTTCCCTACAGCGATATTCCTATCATGGCTCCATATGTTAAGAGCAGCAGTTCCGCGGTGACAACTACTGTAATATCCCATAAGGGTAGGTTTGCTTTTAAACGTTACACTAACTAAATCATTTGGATATAGCGAAAAACAAAACGCAAAACTTGCATCTATTAACGTCCATTCATCTTCGTCTTTAAACGCCACGATAGCTCGATTTGGCAACGCTCTCGCCACAGCATGGTGCACATACACCGGCACAAGATAAAACTTACCCGCTTTGGTAAATACATCCACCCGCAGCATAGTGTCATTCTTGGCAATCCCACCACGAATAGGAATACCCGAGAGTTTATCTATTACCATCGTCACAGTGCGTACAATTGGGCCTTGCTTGTCATCGTTAGTGGGTTTGCGTGGTAGCTCGCGCAGTCGTTCTATTTCAGCCTTTTCTTCTATAGTTGGCTGACGCCTTTCTTTACCACGCCCTAAGCTTGCCTCAATTTCTTTGGCACGTTTTTCACGTTCATCACGCGCTTGCACCCAATGCGCCAGCATTGCATAAAATTTCTCATTGCGATGCGGGTCTATCAAATTACAATTCACCCACTCACCATCCACTTTTTCGCCAAAATCTTTGATGGTTAAATCGGTTACTTTCACTTTTTGCGTCACGCTACCGGTATTTGCTAGGCGTTCGGTTTGCCCGTAAATCGTTTCTTTATGCGCCGCGCCACTATTACGTCGCTGCGGCGCACGCGATACAAATAACGGTTTTAATTGAGCTAGTTCTTCTTTCGAATACGTGCCGAGGTTAGTTATTTCAGCCTGCATAGATGCCAAATCATCTACCGTTCTGCGTGCTTCCAACTCTTGCCTAAAGTGCGGCCACGGGTCAGGAAAGTGTTCTTTAAGCTGGTTATACATTGCCGAATTGACTATTTCACCCGTCGTTACATCTACGAACCCTTCGCGCACTTTATCGAGTTCTTTGCGGCGTGAATAATCAGATAAGCGTTTAACCATGCTATGGCTACAGGCTGCCACCACAGCGGCATCCAGCGCATGATGCCTATCTGAATCAGCGCGTACTTTGGTTAGCCCCCAACGCGCACGCAAGAAAGCTGTCATCTGCCCGCTTAGCACCACGCAGCGTTTTACATTACTGTTATCCGCAAGTTGTAGGTATTGCTCAACATAGTTTTTGAAAAAGCGGCAAATGTAGCGCGTATCATTGAGGTTGCGTTCTTTAAACTCTGCTGCTTCTTTATCACCAAAGTCTTTGCGCAATAATCGGCTGCGCTTGGCTTGTCGGTAAGCTTTGTTGGAATTTACATAAACTTCAAACTGATGCCAGTGCGCACTGTTATTTTTGCCGTCTAAATATTCATATGGTGTTTGGTTGCCTTTATCGCGGTTTTCTTTAGCCAGCACCAATACACGATTGTTTTTACTGTCATCAAAACTTCTTGAATACGGTAGCGCGTGATCTATTTCCACATATCCTTGCTCAAAAAGTCGATTTAGATCTAAAGGCTCAAGCGAGTATGCGCATTTACCTTGCTGCTCACGATAGAGCTGCCATTTTTCAAAATCACGGCCTTTAAGTGTGCCTGTGGTATTGTATTCTGCGTTAAAAGTTGCACGGTCTTTTTCGTTGCGTTCTTTGTGCTCTTTTTGCAAGGCTTCAATTTCTCGCCGCTCACTGAGTGGCCTAGACAAATCCCGTGCCATTTCTATATTCACTTGATAGGGTGAGCCATATTTTTTAATCAAGGCATTGCATATTTTACGTGCTTGGTTAAGCGCACGTAACACCACAGGATTCCGCGGAATATCTAGATTTTCGTTAAACAACAACTTGCCCGTTTTGTCGTGCGCGGTATAAAAAGGTGGTAAATACTGATGCTTTTCATCATCCGGCTTAATCAATTGACTGTGGTGATAACCCGCTTTCACGCAAGCTTCGTCGTAACGCAGGCCTTGCTCCATGTACGGAACAATTTTGCTTAATGCCTTAAGTGACAAATTGCTAAATTTATCAAACCTAACACCCAGTAGCGCATCGACCATATTTGCCTTGTTCGGCAAGCTCAGCTTATTCAGCTCCCGCTCAACTTCGTCATCTTCTTTATAAACGCTCAACACCCAAGCTATTTGGTCTAGCAAGGTTGCATCACCTGACATTGCCGCATTAACCAAGCCTTGCCACTCTGTTTCTAAGCCTGCCTTTTTTAGTGCGGTGCGAAGCTCTTGAAACGCAGGTATTTTGACAAGAACCGTGTCTTCCGGGTCTTTGGCTTTACCGGCTTCAGTTTGCGCAAAGCTGGGATAACTTAGGCCTGTAAAGCGCGCGCTTTCTGGCAAGTAGCCTTGTTTCACTAAAGCAGTTTTAAGTTGCTTGTATTTCAAGTCACTTGATTGCTGATAAGGTAAGGGCAGTGCAAACTGACGTTCTGCATCACTTAATGGACGGGTAATGCCATCCACTGTTACACGCAAATTGTTCAGACGTGTGAGCCAAACATGTCGCTCAGCGGTAAAACTGGCTTTCGGGGCGCGATATTCGTTTTTGTTACCTGTTAGTTTTGTTCTTTCAAAGGTACAAAAACCTAACATTTCAAGTAATTTTTCACCCGACAAAGAAGGTTTTTGTACCCAGAACAAACCCGTTTTTCTATCCAATAGTTTGTGCTCAAGCTCTACTGAAGCATGTGGATTATTAAATCCGCGTTGCGCTACAAATGATTTTGCAAATTCATCACTGAGCAGTTCACGCTCTAACGCTTTTGTATATTCGCCTTGTTTATTGCGTTGTGCATCAGGAAATTCTGCCAGCACCATTTCAGCCGCTGTGCGATAGCCTTTGTCCTGCATGAGCTTCTTGGTAGTAGCTAGGCCTACTTTAACCTTGCCTGTTTCGCTCGCCCCGTCTTCTTTTAACTTTTCTGCTTTGCTCACCCAATGAAAACCGCGGTGTTTACACAAGTGATAAATCACCCGCGCCCATTCTTCCGGCATCAATTTTCTATTCAACGCATCAACACGCAACTGCCATAAATTTGGTGTGGCAAAGCCTTTTTCTGGTGGTTGCTTAAGAATATTGACATCACCAATCAGCCCTTCGCGCTTGAGCAACCGCGCGAGTTTGGACAAACGCCAAGCACGTCTGCGCAAGCGACGGCGTAACAAGCGCGCTGTACGTCTCGCCAGATTAAGTGATTCGCCTTCTTTGGCCGTTTCTGCTTTGTCGAAGCAGCGCACACCCAAATCCACAATGCGCGTTTCATTTAGGACTGCCCAGCCCACCGAGGCGATACCAATGTCAAAACCGAAGGTAAGTTTCCCTAAATTATTATTGCTATTCATTTTGTTATTCCTTATTATTGAACCGTTGTAGCCATCCGGGGTGAGAGCCGTTGCTACAATAAATGTTTTCTGAAAAGATTACATGTATCCAAGCCCAGCTTCGTGCTGGGCTTTCCCTTTTAGAATCAATTGGATAAAGCTATCATAGTTACTTTTGGTATGCAATGGCCTAGCTGAGTTACAGTTATTTTATGAAACACTACCCTGATAACGTTAGCCAAAACTTTTTAAAACTGCGTAATAGCTTAATCAGCTCTGTTGGTAAGGCCATTGGCGATTACAACATGATTGAAGAAGGCGATACCGTGCTTGTGTGCATGAGTGGCGGCAAGGATAGCCATGCCATGCTGATGATTTTGCTTGCGCTGCAAGAACGTGCGCCGATTGACTTTAAAATCGTGGCAATGAATCTGGACCAGAAGCAGCCGGGATTCCCTGCTGACATTCTCCCGCGCTATTTCGAGGAATTAGGCGTGGATTACCGCATTGTGGAAGCGGACACTTATTCCATCGTGAAAGAAAAGATCCCGGAAGGCAAAACGACATGCAGTCTATGCTCGCGTTTGCGCCGCGGCATTATCTACACCACGGCGCAACAATTAGGAGCCACCAAAATCGCGCTGGGGCACCACCGTGATGACATTGTGCAGACGCTATTTTTGAACATGTTCTTTGGTGCCAAAATGAAAGCGATGCCACCCAAGCTGAGTACAAACAGAGGCGAGTTTATGGTGATACGCCCACTGGCTTATTGCGCTGAGAAAGATATCGCCGCTTACGCGCGCGGCATGGAGTTTCCGATTATTCCATGCGATTTATGCGGGAGTCAGGAAAACCTGCAACGCCAGAAAGTAAAAGAGATGCTCAATGCCTGGGAGCGCGAGCAACCCGGGCGTATCAACAACATCTTCCGCGCCATTGGTAATGTGGAGCCTTCTCACCTGGCAGATTTTGATTTGTATGATTTTAAAAACTTGAGCCAGGCCAAACCGGATGATGAAGACGCATTATTTGGCGATATTGCCAGCGAAGGCGCTGCACTGAGCATTGCCAGCAATGATGGCAAACGTATTGAATTTGCACGTAAAGCAGTAAAAACCGCCTGATTTTTCAAAAAATCGCAAGTTCCTGTTGTCACAACTTGCGACTGATTGCTATGATGGTTTCCAAATAGATAACTTACAAACGGTTTCAGATTGTCCAAATTACTCATTGTTGAATCGCCCTCCAAGGCCAAAACGCTCAAAAAGTACCTCGGGAAGGATTTTGAGGTGCTGGCTTCTTACGGCCATGTACGCGACCTGATACCCAAAAACGGTGCAGTGGACCCTGCCAATCACTTTGCAATGAAGTATGAAGTGATAGACCGCAACAGCAAGCACGTGGATGCGATTGCCAAAGCCGTTAAAACAAGCGATGCCATCTATCTGGCAACCGACCCGGACCGTGAAGGTGAAGCAATTTCCTGGCACATTGCCGAGATTTTGAAATCTAAAAAGCTGCTGAAAGACAAGCTGCTCAAGCGCGTTGAGTTTAATGAGATCACTCAAACTGCGGTTAAGCAGGCGATTGAACACCCGCGAGATATTTCCATGGACTTGGTGAACGCGCAGCAAGCACGTCGCGCTCTGGATTATCTGGTTGGCTTTAATTTATCGCCACTACTATGGAAAAAAATCCGTCGTGGCCTTTCTGCCGGCCGTGTACAAAGCCCGGCTCTGCGCCTGATTGTGGAGCGCGAACTGGAAATAGAAGCATTCAAGAGCCAGGAATACTGGACGATCCACATGAATGTACTCAAGCATCAACATGGGTTTGATGCGAAGCTGATTCAGCTGGATGGCAAGAAAATAGAGCAGTTCAGCGTAACCAACCATGACCAGCAAGCCGAAATCGTCGGCAAGCTGTTAATTGCCAGTTCTGGCAAAACCACGGTGACCAGGGTTGAAAAGAAACAGCGCAACCGCAGCCCGGCAGCCCCCTTTACCACATCCACCCTGCAGCAGGAAGCAGTGCGCAAACTGGGCTTTACCACCAGCCGCACCATGCGTATCGCACAGCAATTATATGAAGGCATAGATATCGGTAGCGGCACAGTGGGCTTGATCACCTACATGCGTACCGACTCATTCAGCCTGGCGGCAGAAGCAGTGATGCAAATCCGCGAGTACGTGAAGAAAAATTTTGAAGCGGAATACTTGCCGAAGTCACCGATCATGTACAAAACCAAGGCAAAGAATGCGCAAGAGGCGCATGAGGCGATTCGCCCTACCGATATTTTTCGCACCCCAGCCAGCGTACGCGCATCCTTGACTGATGAGCAGTTCAAGCTTTATGAAATGATATGGAAACGCACTTTAGCCTGCCAAATGGCGCAGGCCAAGTTTGATGCGGTGAGTGTGGATTTGAGTGTTGGCTCTGAAGCCAACCTATTTCGCGCTTCCGGCCAGACGATGATCTTTCCGGGTTTTATTGCCGTGTACATGGAAGGCCTGGATGACGAGGAGGAGGAAGGCGACAGCAAGCTGCCGCATCTGGAAACCGGTGAAGTATTAAACGTGGAAAAAATCTTTGGCGAGCAGCATTTTACCGAGCCACCACCACGCTATTCAGAAGCCAGCTTGGTCAAGGCGCTTGAAGAATACGGCATCGGCCGTCCTTCCACATACGCCAGCATCATTAGTACCTTGCAAGATAGAGAATACACAACACTGGACAAAAAACGTTTCGTTCCAACTGACGTTGGCCGTGTCGTGAATAAATTTTTGACCGAGCACTTTACACGCTATGTGGATTATGACTTTACCGCCAATCTGGAAAACGCTTTAGACAGCGTAGCTGAAGGTGAGCGCGACTGGATTCCTCTGATGGATGAGTTCTGGCAAGATTTTAACCAGACGATTCAAGCAAAGGCGAATGTAGATCGCCCGGGTAACGAGATTCTGGACGAGGCCTGCCCAAAATGCGGCAGACCATTGCAGAAACAACTCAGCCGCTATGGCAGTTTTATCGGCTGCACAGGCTACAATGCAACACCTAAATGCGATTACACACGTCGTATCGTCAGCGATGATGCACCTGCAACTAATGAGCCTGTCATCATCGGAAAAGATCCTGAAACCGGCATGGATATCAGCCTGCTCAATGGCCCTTATGGCCCCTATCTGCAAATCGGTGAAGCCGAAGCTGGTAGCAAGAAAAAACCCAGACGCGCCAGCATTCCCAAAGAAATCCCGATTGCCAGCGTCAATTTGGAAACAGCTTTGCGCCTGCTTTCCTTGCCGCGTGATTTGGGCACACATCCGGAAACCGGCAAAAAAATAGTTGCCAACATCGGACGCTTCGGCCCCTATGTCAACCACGATGGCAAATTCAAATCCATCCCTAAAACACAAAGTGTGTTCGATATCACGTTGGATGAAGCGGTTGCTTTACTTGCACAAGCGAATGGCGGCCCCGCGCCCATGGCTGACCTAGGGCCACACCCTGGTGATGGTGGCAGAATAGAAGTGTTCTCCGGACGTTATGGCCCCTATGTGCAGCACGCGGGCATTCGTGCCACTTTGCCCAAAAGCATTACACCAGAGACATTAAGCCTGGAAGAAGCCTTGAATTTACTGGCAGAAAAAGCAGCCAAAAGCAGCCCAAAGAAAACAAGCGCTAGAAAATCTGCCACAAAGAAGACAAAACCCGGCAAAAAGTAAGTTCCAAGCAACAAAAAAGCGACCTGTCAGGTCGCTTTTTTGTAAGTTGAAAATGAATTATGATATTTTACCGCTTATTGTCACTGACTCGTTCTGACCTGTTGTAGTTGGTTTAATTTCTTTATTGTATTCCACCCATTTACGTACACGATTGGCATCGCCGATACGTGATAATTTTCCGTTAGAGTCCAGGAACACCATGATCATAGGCTCGCCAGCTACTTGTGCTTGCATCACTAGGCAACGTCCGGCTTCTGAGATATAGCCAGTTTTGGATAGCCCGATTTCCCATTCGCCAGCTCTTACCAAACCATTGGTGTTATTAAAATTAACCGGATAAATCCTCCCTGCCATGTAAATCTCGCGAGAAGGGCTTGTTGTAGCCATTCTGATTTCTGGATATTGATAAGCGGCCTGCACCATTTTTGCCAAGTCCTCAGCAGTCGAGACATTGCTGCTGTCCAGTCCGGTCGGGTCAGCAAAGTGTGTATTCACCATACCGATGGCCTGTGCTTTAGCATTCATGGCGTTAACGAAAGCATTACGACCTCCAGGGTAATTACGTGCCATTGCAGAGGCTGCACGATTTTCAGAAGCCATTAACGCGAGCTGCAGCATATCTCCCCGAGCCAATGCAGAACCTACCGGCAAACGCGAACTTGAGCCTTTAAGATAGTCGACGTCTTCTTCAGACACATAAATTGTGTCGTCCAAAGACAAGCCGGCATCCAGCATCACCATAGCTGTCATCAACTTGGTGATAGAGGCAATCGGGCTTGGGGTGTTGGTGTTTTTTGCGTACACCACTTCACCCGTCTTCTGATTAATCACTAGAGCCTTAGCCGACGCCAGTTGCAAGTCGCTACTGCCATCATAGTTCTCGCCCAGCATCGCCGAGCGTTGAGCCAGCCAGATTCTTTCATTACGCAAGCGGATTTTTGCTTTTTGCAGGCGATAACTATTGGAGACCCGATACTTTACATTCATCGTATTGCTTTTTTTACCAGCTTTATAACTGACATGAATACGTTTTTGTGATTTATTCGCAGCCAATAACTCTGTTGGCAACAACGACACCGAAAAGACTACACATAGGATTACTGTATTTCTGAAAAAACGTTTAAGCATCGCTTAACCTTTAAAGCTTTATGACGATTCGATAATATACAAAAAAATCATACATGTCATTAAGTTACATGATTTTTGTAAAAGAAATATTAACTTTTATCCCAGTGTAAGTTTTTTGACACATCCCAAGTCCACTTTATGCGAAAATAAGCTCAAATTTAAAGTGTTAGATATCACCATGAAAATTCCAGAACAATTACATTATTCAGCCCTGCATTTATGGACCAAACATCTTGAAGGCGATACCTGGGAAGCAGGCATTACCGATTATGCCCAAGACTTACTGGGTGATATTGTATTTGTGCAACCACCACAAATCGGGGCCACGCTGACAAAAGATCTGCCATGCGGTCTGGTGGAATCAGTCAAGACAGGCTCCGACCTACATGCCCCTTTAAGCGGAGTGGTAACGGAAATCAACAACGAATTGCTGGATGCACCGGAAGCGCTCAATGACAAACCATACAAGGCCTGGATTTTCAAATTCAATGCGACTCAGCCAGGCGAAGTTAATGCGCTCCTCAATGCCGAAGCATATGCGAAACTAATTGAAACTTAGCCTGCAAAATCAAGGCAATACAAATTTCACTTTTTGCAACAAAGTCCGAATTTCTTCGGTTAGCTCCGTACGCAACCCATGTTCCATCGCGGGTAATTTTTCTGCCAGCAACCTATCGATATTCTCCAGCAATACAGCCTGTACGGCGGGTAAATCGCCATTGACCTGTGTCATAAACTCGCGACGAGCACCTGTAGTCATCGCCGCCATCTCTTCTCCAAATTTCGCACGCACACTATCTGATGCCTCTGTATAAAGATTCTCAGTGGCAGTATTCAGGTTCTGTTTCATTTGCTCTAACGCTTTTTGCTTAGCACTAGCCAACGATTGCATCAAGTCCTGCTCGGCCTGCTGGCTGATTTCAGCCAAACGCATATCTAGCCTTTCTGTCAGCTGCTTGGAGTGACTGGACGTCATTTGATCTCCCAAAGATTGCAATTGCGTCGCCAAATCCGATTCCGCCTTCGTTTTCATTGTCTGAAACTGAGTCTCTAGCGCTTGTAACAGGCTAGCTTGATGCGCGGGTATCGAGGTCTCTTGTGTGCCCTGTAACTGCTGTGCGATGGTTTGCTGTGCTTGAGCAAGCTGTTGGTTAAGTAGCTGCTCAGCAGTTGAAAGTTGCTGAGTAATTTGCTGTTCTTTCATTGCCAATTGCTCAGCAATTGTTTGTTGTGAAGTGGTCAAATGTTGTGCTGTTTGCTGCTCCGCCTCAGCAAGCCTTTGTGTAATCGCATGTACAGAAGCCTCAAGATACTGCGTAACTTGCTGTTCAGCGCGCTCGGCAATATTCTGAGCTGCATCACTTAAACGCGTTTGCAATGTATCTACCTGTGCTTCAACTTGCTGTCCAAAAGCCTGCGAGGTATCATCCTTGGCTGATGCCAGCAGATCAGCAAAAGTCTCTGTAAGTTGGGCCTGCGCTTCTGTTAGCGCGGCTTGCTTGAACTGATTGATTTCTTTGTTCAATTGAGTGGATAGTTTTGCACCCAAATCATCTTGAAGCGTTTGAATTTGCGCAGCAACTTGAGAAGTAACCTGTTGAGCAGATGCAGCAACCTTACCTGAAAGTTGCTCGTCAAAAGTCGCTATGCTTTTTAGCTCAAGTGCATTGAGCTTTTCAACCAGGTCTTTGTGCACGAACTCAGCGCTGGTCTGGTACATTTGAGGCAGTTCTGTCTTTAAATCCGCTTTGGTTTTATCCACAAAATCCCGCGTATTTCCTTCTATCGCCATCCGGATTCTGTCCATTTCTGGACGCAGATCAGTGCCCAGATTTTTCTTAAGTTCATAACGGATAGTCTCGAGGACTGCATTGGTAACCTCGGTTTCCAAACGTGGGCGCACATGTGCCGTCACACGTTCGATCAACTCCGGTGTAATCCCCAGCGTCGGATCAGCCATCTTGCTTTGTGCGGCTGTCAGCTTGGTTTTCGGTTGATAAACCTCAGTCAATAATGGAATTTTACTCTCTGCCAAAATAGTTCCTACTCAGTCTGTGACTGATCAAAATGATTGATCGAATAACCTCTGTCACGATAAAACTTATAACGTTGCCTTGCGGCTATTTTTTCTTGCTCGTCCATGCCCACCACTTCGACCAATCGCTTGAAACGACTGAAACCATTAGGTTGCTGTGCAGCCAGATTTATCAAAATCTCATCATATACCATCTCATTTTCACCCCAATGAATCAACACCGGTGCCTTTATGTCAAGCGCTGAAGATGACCCCACAAGGGCATGTGGCAAGAAGCTGGTTTGAGTGTGTTGCCACAAATTCCGGCTTACATCCTGAGCCGCTGGCTCATGCGAGGTCTTGATTACCACCTGCAGGCGACGTTCCAAAGCACGTTGCACCAAGACTGACAGCAGCCCCGGTTTGTCTGCTACATTAAAATGAAAATCTATACTGGTCATTTCAGCGCCGCCGCTTTGGCGGCCCTTTGCGCCAGAAAGATCGTCAACAAAGGCACGGGGCGGCCTGTACCGCTCTTTTCTTTACCTGATTTCCATGCTGTACCGGCAATATCAAGATGTGCCCAGTGATATTTTTTGGTGAAACGTGACAAGAAGCATGCTGCTGTAATACAGCCACCAGCCCGACCACCAATATTCGCCATATCGGCAAAATTGCTATCCAGCTGGCTCTGGTAATCATCCCACAACGGCATATGCCAGGCGCGGTCGTGTGCTGACTCGCCCGCAGCCAGAAGCTCTTTGGCGAGCGCATCCTGATTGCTGAACAGACCACTTGGATGACTACCCAAAGCAATCACACATGCGCCTGTCAGTGTAGCGATATCTACCACTGCACTAGGTTCGAAACGCTCAGCATAGGTCAACGCATCACACAAAATCAGGCGACCTTCTGCATCTGTATTCAGCACTTCGATCGTCTGCCCGGACATGCTGGTGAGAATATCTCCCGGCTTAATCGCATGGCCGCTCGGCATGTTTTCGCAGGTAGGCACGATGCCAACCACGTTCAATGGCAAATCCAGCTCGCCAATCGCTTTGAATGTTCCGAGCACACTCGCTGCACCGCACATATCATATTTCATCTCATCCATATCAGCACCTGGCTTGAGCGAAACACCACCAGTATCAAAAGTAATGCCCTTGCCCACCAGCACAATCGGTTTTTGCCCTGTTTTGCCTTTGAGATGCTGCAATACGATCAAGCGCGGCGGCTCAACACTCCCCTGAGCCACGCCCAAAAAAGAGCCCATGCCAAGCTTTTCGATTTGAGCCTTATCCAGTACCTCTACCTTGAATTTATAATCCTTGGCCAGCTGCTTGGCCTGCTCACCCAAGTAAGTAGGCGTACAAATGTTTGGCGGCAAGTTACCCAGATTTTTGGCTAAAGTCACACCGGCAGCAACGGCCAAACCTTGCTTTATGCCATCTCCTGCTGATATTGCATCCTTTTTAGACACAAAGATGCCCACGTTTTTGAGCGCGTCATGCTTAACTGGCTTGGATTTGAGTGAGTTCACACGATAAGCGGCATCCAGAACAGTTTCTACCAGGCCAGCTGCCAAACGCTGCGCGCTGGATTTTTTAACTGCGATTTCAGATAAAAATATGGACACGCTTGATACGACATCAGGTAATGCCTTGACGGCAGCGCGCACAGCCTGACGGTATTGCCGCTCGCCGAATTCAGACTGTTTACCCAAACCCACTAACAGCACACGCACACTATTCACGCCATCCAATGCACGCAGCATCAAAGTACCACCCAGCTTACCTGTAATGTCTCCAGCCTTAAGTGCTGCGGTGATGGATTTTGCGCCAGCATCGTCCAACGCCTGCGCTGCCGATGTCAATTTTTTTCCTTCAAACACTCCCACAACCAGACAATCGCTACGTTGTTTTTCTGGATTTCCAGTTTTTATGCTAAATTCCATGTCCTAATCTTTCAATTTTAATCATTGCGATTGATTGCCGCTTTACCGGAGTTATTATCCAGCGTTTTGGCGGTATTTAAAAGCTAAAATATCGAATAAATTGTATTAGAAACCACTCGTGAAATTATTTAACAAATCCCTGTCAAGCGAGCTCATCGCCACGGCCGGCGCGACCTTCCTGATATTAGTCGGCATTGTCATCGCCCAGCGCGCTGGATACTTTGTGCGGCTTGCCTCCAAGGGATGGATTCCTAATGACTCCATCACCACGCTCCTGGGATTTAGCCTGGTTAAATTTTTACCGCTAATTTGCTCCGTCACTATTTTTCTGTCTGTACTCATGACCCTCTCTCGAATGCACCGTGACTCCGAAATGGCGATCTGGTTCAGCTCGGGGCTGAGCATCATCGATTGGATCAAGCCCATCTTACGATTTACCCTACCCGTTGTGGTGCTTATCAGCATACTCAGCGCATTCGTGACGCCGTGGGCAACTAATAAAGTCGAAGAATATCATGCACAATTAAAGAACCGTGACGAACTTTCCTCATTAAGCCCCGGCGTATTCAAGGAATCCAACGGTGGCGAACGTGTTTACTTTATCGAGAGCTTCGACGAGCTTGGCAATGTCGTCAAAAATATCTTTGTACAATCCAAGCAACACAATAAAACCGGCGTCATCATTGCCAGCCAGGGTCGGCGGGAAAAGGCTCAGAATGCTGACAACTTTATTGTGCTGGAAAAAGGTCGGCGCTATGAAACCAAACCTAACTCAGCCGAGGTCTCCACTACCGAATTTGAGCGCTATGCCATCCGGGTAGAAACCAAAGAAGCCGTACGGGGCCAAAGTAGTACGAATGCAAAAAGCACTAAAGAGCTGCTTACCAGTACAAACGGCTCTGACAAGGCAGAGCTGCAATGGCGTTTTGCATTGCCGCTAGCAGCGCTGGTGATGGCTATTCTGGCGATTCCGCTAAGCTATGTGGATCCTCGTGCCGGAAGATCCCTCAATATGATGTTTGCGATTGCCATTTGTATTATTTATTACAACCTGCTGAGCATTTTTGAAGCGTGGGTATCACAAGGAAAAATTCATGTTTGGGTTGGTTTGTGGCCTATCCATTTATTTTTCATAACCCTGACAGTTTATTTATTTTATCGACGGACGCATTTACTACCTGTCATGCCAAGACTCTTTCATATGCTATCACCTGGTTTTTGGAGAGCACGTAGTTAAATGAACATTTTGAGCCGTTATTTTTGGCAAGAATCCACCGTCAACATCATCATGATCATGTTCGGCTTGCTGGCGATGTTTTCATTCTTTGACTTGATTCAGGAATTGGATAGTCTTGGGCGTGGCAACTATGGTATCGGCAAAATGCTCATTTTTGTGCTGCTTAGCATTCCTGGACATATATATGATGTTGCTCCCGTCGCGGTTCTGGTGGGCATGATGATGAGTCTGGGCGCCCTCAGCCGTCATTCAGAGCTTGTTGTCATGCGCGTAAGCGGTATGTCCCTTTTCGACATAGGTTGGGCGCTGGTTAAAGTTGGCATGCTGTTCACTGTGCTGACTTTTGTCATTGGTGAACTTGTCACCCCGGTTAGTGAGAAAATGGCGCAAAGACTTCGCATCAAAGCAACAGATTCCGTTATTGCACAAGATTTTGAATCTGGCTTATGGGTTAAAGACGGTAAAAGTTTTGTGAATATTGAAAACGTACTACCGGATGCCAGCCTGCAAGGCATTCACATTTATGAGTTTGATGAAAATTTCAAATTACGCAGCATCAATATTGCCAAACAAGGTTTGTATGCAAATGAAAGGTGGGGCTTGTCGCAGGTGACACAAACCCAGTTCAATTATGCTAAGAAAATTGAACAGAACAGTGTTCAAACTCGTTTTTTTGACAAGGCGAACTGGAAATCACTGATTCGCCCTGAGCTGTTGAACGTATTGCTGGTAGCACCGGAAAAGATGTCTGCCTGGAATCTGTATTCTTTCATCCGGCATTTGGAAATAAATAAACAAAAGTCCACCCGCTATGAAGTTGCACTCTGGGCCAAGATGATTTATCCCATCGCCTGTATAGTCATGGTGATTTTAGCGCTGCCTTTTGGCTTTTTACAACAGCGTGCCGGAGGGGTCAATCTCAAAATCTTCATCGGAATTTTACTGGGAATTGCTTTTCAAATCATGAACAGGATATTTATCCACCTGGGTGTGTTGAACGACTGGCCTCCCTTACTCAGCGCCACCATCCCAACCATATTGTTCCTGATAGCAGGCATGGCAATGTTAACTTTCATGGAAAGACGTTAACACTATTTTAGCCACTCAAAACGCGTGTTCAGCAACCTGTCGTGAAAAAACTGGTGGTCTTTATCAAATACAGCCCAAAAGAAACCCAGCCCAAAAGCCAATAAAGATGCAGTCGCCAGAACATACCTCAGCGAGGCATGTTTTAAACTTAACGGGGTAGATTGCGCATTTACCAATCTGATCTTCCAGGTTTGCGCGGCCAATGTCTGGCCCGATTTTATCCAGCACCAAATAAAATAAGCGCCCGATAGCAGCCACAAAAAAATTCTTAGCATCCATCGGGATTTCTCAGTGATATCGACACCATTGACTGCCAGGAATAGGGTTGTTCCAAGTAGCCATATCGCTGTCAAAATAAGCGATTCATATAACGCGACTCCAGATAACCGCAGCAAACTGGGACGCGAATAAGTAAATGGTATTGTCATAAAAAAACCCGCTTGGCTGCGAGTTGAATGTTAATCAAGATCCGGATCATAATCTTGACGCAGCTTTTCTCGTTCCGCATCAGTCAACTTTTGATGCTCCGCCCATTTTCTGCGTAATTCATCTTTTTTCTCTGGACTTAAATCGTGAAACTGCTGATATCTCTTGCGCGCATTCTCGCGTTCGTAAGGTGTCATGCGACTCCAGGTATTTAAGCGCTTCTGAATACGCTGTTGTTTTTCTGCATCCATCTTGGGATAATCTCTTACAATATCCAGCATTTTTTCACGCTGCCAGGGACGCAATGTATTCCATTCGTTGCCTAATGGTGCCAACACCTTACGCTGTTCATCCGTCAGTTGCACCCAAGTCTGTATGGACGCATCATTTTCGTTCTGCGAACTTTTGATTACGCCAATGTCTGCTTTTGCCAAATACACCGGCGCGAATGAGGATTCCTCGGCCGCATAACTGACAAATCCAAGCATAACCAGCAAAATGCCGCCAAGCACTTTTCTACTTAACATGACTACCACACCAAAACGTTTCAAAGGGATTATCTTACTAGATAAATTACAATTTAATCACATGAATCTGTTGAGTTTCATCAAAATTCACATGTTGATTCAACGAAGGTTCAAAGCCTCTGTCGACGAACGCCTCAGGGGGCAGTTCTGAACCTAGCAACATCACATCAGTATCCACCTTGAAACTGAGCAACTGCACCAATACCAGACTCGCAACCAGCGTAGCCAACACCATGCCTGTCACGGCTGTACGATGATGATCGACCCAAAAAAACATACGGCCAAGCGTACCGTCGCCATTGCTGACATTACCCGTCAGATTCTGCTCGTGCAACCTAACTGCCTGTAGACGTGCATCTTCAAGTTGTTTCAATGTGCGCATACTCAAACGATTGGCATGCGTATCTAGCAGTTTCGTAAGCTGCCTGCCTTCCACTTCCATTGATTCTATTTCTTCTGTCTGATATGTATTGTCTGTCACGACTCTACTCCTAATTGCGCTATCGCCTTCATCCCGAGCCCTTGTTTTTCTAGAATTGCTGCAAGGGTATGTACAGCACGCGAGCAATGCGTCTTGACACTCCCTTCCGAACAACCCATGATAGAAGCGGTTTCGGCAACATCCATGTCTTCCCAATAACGCAAAACAAAGGCTTCGCGTTGACGCGTTGGTAGTTTTTCCAGCGCTTTTTCGATCAAACGCATGGTCTGACTACGCTCCAACTGTACGGACGGATCTTTGGATTCATCCTCAACGTCGATAGTTTCCAATGGATCACGCTCTTCATCATCATCTCCGCCTCCAAAAGATGAAAACAAAGTAGTCCACAAATTGCGCACTTTTTGTCGACGCCAGTAGTCTCGCATGGTGTTCTGTAAAATGCGCTGAAACAGCATCGGGTATTCTTGTACTGGTTTATCGGCATATTTCTCAGCAATCTTGAACATGGCGTCCTGCACAATATCCAGCGCCACATGCTCATCACGAACGGCATATACCGTTTGTTTAAAAGCACGCCTCTCGACATCGCGCAGAAAATCAGATAATTCTTGAGAGCTTGCCATGTAAAATCTTGTAGTTTTAAATAATGCCAACATCGAGTGTAGCAATATTGGGTTTTGTTCTAACTGATGCTTTTGGTTACAATTGGTGCATCAAGTTCAGTTAAGTGACCTTATATCGTCGTTAGGCTCATTATGGCACGGATTATATTACTCGTAGCGTTGTTTGTGGTACTTTACTACGTATTCAGACAGATTGCAGCAGCTTGGCGAACGCAAGACAAGTCGGTTGGCAGCCCGCAGCAAAAACTGGTGCAATGTACTCACTGTGGCCTGCATGTACCAGAAGATGAAAGTATCGCTATCCATGGAAAGTACTACTGCCTAAACCCGAAATGTAATCCAGAATCAGATCAAGATACTTTTTATGACAGCTGATGTATTACTGAACCCAACGGAAAAGATTGCTTCTACACGCTGGCGCAGTCTTAAACTCTATAACGGCTATCGGGTTTTTATCACGCTGCTGTTTTTGCTCACACAAAACACTTTGCAGTGGCCACAAACCACCCAGACTGCACTTTTTTCTACGCATATCCTTCCGCTATGGTACTTCATTTTCAGCATCATTTCGGCAATCTTTACTTGGCTTGAGAAACCAGAACTTGAAACAAGCTTAACTTTCCAGATTTTTTTGGATGTGTTTTTTATCGTGATGTTCATGCACTTACAGCCGGAGCAATTCGGGGTAGGGGTATTGCTTGTGATTGCGGTTGCCAGTGCCGGTCTGATCTCAGATGGTCGCTTGGCCCTATTTTATGCAGCAGTCGCCACTATTGGCATTTTGTTTCAGCAGGCCTACAGTGCTTTTATCATGCATGATACAAACCGCGATTACACAGGCGCCGCTTTATTAGGCCTGAGTTGCTTTGCAACCGCCTGGCTAGCACATAGCTTGGCAAAACGCATGCAACATAGTGAGCAAATTGCTTCGCAGCGTTCTATGGACGTGCAGAATCTGGCACAGATCAACGCACTGATTACCCACGAAATGCAGGATGGTGTACTCGTCATTGACAAGCTACTGAGTGTTCAACATTTGAACTCACAAGCCCGGGTTTTACTGGGTTTAGGAAATGAGTTTCCTCGAGGCCAGACTTTATATGTGCTTTCTCCAGAAGTAAGCGAAATGTTGCGTGAATGGCAATCAAGCAGCAAACATGATGACCCCGCATCCAATATCCTGAAACTCAGCCATCAGTCCAAGGAGTTGCGGCTGCGCTTTCTGGCAACTGGACAGTCTAGACAGGACGGCGCTGTTATTTTTGTAGAAGACTGGTCGAACATGCAAACGCAGGCCCATCAGCTCAAGCTTGCGGCACTGGGACGTCTGACTGCGAATATCGCACATGAGATTCGCAATCCCCTCAGCGCCATTAGTCATGCCAATCAGCTCCTGCAAGAGGATGAAGAAGCCAGCGCTTCCACCAAACGCATGTTGCAAATCATCAGCGACAACGTGCAAAGACTCGACCAAATCATCAAGGACGTGCTGGAATTAAATCGTCGTGACCGTACTAATCAGGAGAATATTACACTTGAAAGTTTCGTCAGTGATTTCTACCATCAATTTTGCGCCGTAGAGAAGATTCCTGAAGGATGCTTTCAGCTGCAAAATGAAACCGACAATAGTGTCATTGCATTTGACCGGCGACACTTGAATCAAATTCTGTGGAATCTATGCAAAAATGGCTGGCGGCACTCAAAACAACAACTTGCCAGCCTTAATTTACGAATTTACAGCACACCGAAACTACAAACGGTTACTGTAGAAATCAGCGACGACGGGCCTGGTATCCCTGAAAACATCCGCAGTCACTTGTTTGAGCCGTTTTTTACCACCGAAAAATCCGGTACCGGTCTGGGGTTATACATCGCGCGTGAACTTGCAGATGCCAACGGTGCAAAATTACAATTCAAAACATCATATTCTGGCACACAATTTTTTGTTCATCTTAAGAAAGCATGACAACACATGGCGCAACAGTTCAGATGTTTGGTAGTTGATGATGAAACTGATATCCGCGAATTGGTCGTGTTAACGCTAGAACGCATGGATATTCAGGCAGATGGCGCCAGCAACTTGCAGGAGGCCAAAGAATTATTGGTTAATCGCCACTATGACTTATGCCTGTCTGACATGCGGCTTCCAGACGGTCTGGGGCTTGAGCTCGTGCAGCATATTAACGCGACTTACATTGGCCTGCCCGTTGCCGTTATTACTGCCTACGGCAGCGCGGAAAATGCAGTATCCGCCCTTAAAGCTGGTGCATTTGATTATCTGACCAAACCTATCTCGCTTAAACAACTACGCCCATTGGTTGAGTCAGCGCTTAAGCTAGCCAATACTGACAGCAAAAGCACAAAAAATACCGTAGACCTGATAGGCGCCTCTCCTGCCATGTCGCAAGTGCGGTTGATGATAGAAAAACTCGCCCGCAGTCAGGCGCCCGTTTATATCAGCGGAGAATCCGGCAGTGGTAAAGAACTGGCTGCACGCTTGATACACAGTAACAGCCCACGACGCGACAAGGCATTCGTCGCGGTGAACTGTGGTGCGATTCCTGAGAATTTGATGGAAAGTGAATTTTTTGGCTATAAAAAAGGTGCGTTTACTGGCGCAGCACAAGATACCCAAGGACTGTTTCAGGCAGCCAACGGCGGCACCTTGTTTCTGGATGAGGTTGCCGACTTGCCATTGGCGATGCAGGTCAAATTGTTGCGTGCCATTCAGGAAAAGAAAGTGCGAGCAGTCGGAGGCACGACTGAAGAACCCGTGGATGTCAGAATCATCAGCGCCACCCATAAAAATCTTGGCAAAATGATGGAGAGTGGGCAGTTTCGGCAAGATTTGTATTATCGACTGAATGTCATCCAACTGAAAATGCCATCTCTACGCGAAAGGCCAGAAGACATTCCGGAACTCACTGAAAAACTCTTGCAAAAGCTCTGTGATGCGCAATCCATCCCTGTGCCAATACTAGATGAAAGTGCCCGCAAGCTCATCGCAAAACTTCCGTTTGCCGGAAACGTGCGTGAACTGGAAAATATGCTCGAACGCGCATTGGCGCTTTGTGATGGCAACATTATCAACGCAGATGATCTGTTTGTGGACCATGAAACTACATCTGATGAAGTCCCGACCACAGAATTCGATCCAAGCAAGACGCTTGAGCTAAATCTGTCTGACTATCTGGAAGACATCGAAAAACGTGCCATTCTGAAAGCGCTCGCCAAGACCAACAACAACAAAACTGCCGCCGCAAAATTGCTGGGAGTGAGCTTTAGAACCTTGCGTTATCGCTTGTCCAAACTTGGCTTATCCAAGGAAGAAGATGGTGATGATGATTTTGGGCAAGACGAAGAACCTAACTGATTGTAAGCCAGAAATGTATGCAAATTTACGCACTTTCATTAGCACAGGGCTGGAAGCCGCATCCATACTGGCTTCCAGTGCAGCGTTTTTTGCTCGGGTTATTTTTAGTATTTTTTCTGACTTTTTTGGCGTGTTTAGCTTAACACTATCCACAAATACGTTACGTACAAAATACCATTCAGAAATAATTGCTTGACACGTATATCGCCACGATATACCAAGTAACGTAACCAGAGCGCGGCCACCATCGTCACAATCACGCCTGCCAGCACCTCGGTACGTGGCTCCCAAGGCGTGAGCATGATACCAATCGCGGGCAGCAAAGTGCCTTGAAACACCATCGCACCGGTAATATTGCCAAAAGCCAGCGTGTCTTTGCCTTTGCGTATCCATAAAATGCTATTGACCTTTTCGGGCAGTTCGGTGGCAATCGGAATAATCAGCAAAGATAGCAACAAAGTAGAAATACCCAAAATCTGTGCTGCACCTTCTACCCCGTGAATAAACCCTTTAGCGCCCGCAACCAGCAGGCCCAAACCCAGCAGCAACTGTATCATTATCACCAGCATGTTATCGGGCAAGCCCAGCTTGCATAAAAACATGTCTCCATCCGCCTCGGTAGCATGCCCTTCTTCTACCAAGCTTTTAGAAGCGCGAATCGTCAGCATCACGTAGACAAAATAAATCATCACCATCGCAAATCCGAGCGTATAACGTACTGCCATTTGTGTATGCGGAACAAACAATGCCAATGTTGCAAACGCAAAGGCTGCGATAAAAAAATTCAGGTCGCGTGTCAAACCGGTTCTTTCAGGGCGCAAATGTCCCTGCGCGCCACGTCGTTTCCATACCGAAAGTGTCATCAAGAAAAGTGATAATGTTGCCAACATGAGTGGTGCACCCAAAATTGCACCCACGCCAATCTCCTCATTGGTTTGCGTATTGGATGTTCCTGCCAGCAAGGCGAGTAAAGGTACGGAAGTTTCTGGCAAAGCTGTACCGATTGCCGCAAACAATGATCCGGTTACCCCTTCAGAGATACCCATTCTCTCGCCCAAGTGCTCAAGCGCATTGGTAAACACTTCCGCTGCAATTAGAATTACAATGAGCATAAGCAACAACGTGGCAAAAATCATTTATGGATCCTGGGAAATTTATTGGTACAAGCGGTTATTTTATCGGATAACCATCAAAATTTGACATAAATCTATCATTAATGAACCTAATCCCCATTCCCATCACACCATATGGATTTTCCGGCGAAGGAGTGTATGTTCCTTCCCCCAATTTCGATGCACGCCCGACAGACGAAATCTCCCTCATTGTCATTCACAATATCAGCCTGCCGCCCCAGCAATATGTCGGTAACGGTATCGTGGAGCTCTTTACCAATCGACTCGACCACAACGAACATCCTTACTATGCAGAAATCCATCAATTGCGCGTCTCAGCTCATTTTCTGGTTCGTCGCGACGGCAAGCTGATACAATTTGTCTCATGCCTGCAGCGCGCTTGGCATGCTGGTCAATCAAACTGGCAAGGCAGGGAACGCTGTAATGATTTTTCTGTCGGAATTGAGTTGGAAGGCAGCGACACCGAAGCATTTGCACCCGCACAATACGTCACGCTCAACCGCCTGATTGCTGGTTTGCGCGCCGCTTACCCAATCCAGGGTATAGTCGGGCATTCGGATATTACCCCTGGACGAAAAACTGACCCGGGCCCTTTTTTTGACTGGACACAAGTAACGACATAACACATGAAACTATCACATTTAGTTTTAATTTCTCTTACCATATTGCTAGTTAGCGCTTGTGGCAAAACCAATGACAATGCTCAGAAGAAAGCATTTAACCTGCCACTTGTTACTGTGACCCAGGTACAAAGGCAAACGATAGAAATCACGGAGGATGCTGTTGGCAATATCGAGGGGTTGATTGACCCCACGCTCGCAGCAGAGCTGTCTGCAAAAGTATTGAAAGTGCATGTCGGGGTCGGCGATAAAGTCAAAAAGGGCCAACTGATTGTCACGCTGGATGCAGGCGATTTCTCCATGCAGCGTAACGAGGCGCTTGCCGAGGTTGCCCGCATTCAAGCACTATTGGCGAATCAGGCCAAAACTGTTGCGAGAAACCAAGCGCTTGTGGACAAGAAATTTATCTCTCAAAACGCTGTGGACAATGATTTGGCACAGGAAAAAGTACTGAATGAGCAACTTGCCGGCGCCAAAGCGCGCATCGATACCATCAACCATAGTGGCAGCAAAACCAGAATTTACGCGCCTAGTGATGGTATTGTCGAGAAAAAAATCGTGGATAGTGGTGAATTTGTGCGCCCGGGTGACCCTATCGTGCAAATCATCGGCAACCAGAAGCTACGCGCGCATATTCCCGTACCGGAAAATGTCGCAGCCAGCATTCAGCCAGGACAAACCGTCAGACTCACAACTCCTACATCTGGCACCTCAGTGACAACTCATGTAAAAGAAATCAAACCGCTGGTCATGTCAGACAGCCGGTCAGTAGATGTGATCGCGGATATTGATAATCAACCGCAATGGCAGGCAGGCGCCAGTGTTAACGCACAAATCGTCATCAACACCAAAGAAGGTGTCATTACCGTGCCGGAACAGAGCGTCGTACTACGTCCAGCAGGCGAAGTGGTTTATGTTATTCAGAACCATCAGGCAGTGCAAAAGATCGTGCAAACCGGTACAGAGAAAAATGGGCTTGTTGAGATACTCAGCGGCTTGGAAGATGGTCAGCAAGTGGCAGTGGACGGCGCGGCATACCTGACTGACAAGGCACAGGTCAAAATTAGTTCTTCGATTAGAAACGCCTCATGACCCTCCCAGAGCTATCCATCAAACGCCATGTACTTGCATGGATGGTATCCGCCGTGCTGGTGTTGTTCGGCATCATCAGCTACCAGCGTATTGGAATTGATAGAATGCCCAATGTGGAGCTGCCTGTTATCTCAGTCTCTACCACACTCCGTGGCGCCAATCCGGAAATCATGGATACCAGCGTCACCAATATCGTAGAATCCGCGGTCAATACCACCCCAGGCATCGAACACATCCAATCTTCATCGTCGCCTGGTTTTTCCAATGTGGCCATCACCTTTGCGCTGGAAAAGAACATAGACGTAGCTTTTAACGAAGTGCAATCCAAGGTCAATCAGGTTGTACGGCGATTGCCGGATGCGGCTGACCCGCCAGTTGTGCAAAAACTGGAAACCAATTCTCAACCCGTCATGTGGCTGGCATTGCATGGCGACCGTACCGTGCAGCAACTCAACTTATATGCCCAAAACGTGATTAAAAAGAAGCTGGAAAACATCAACGGTGTCGGTGAAGTACGGCTGGGCGGACGACGTGACCGCACAATACGCGTCAACCTGCTGCCCGATCGTATGGCAGCCTATAAGGTGACAGCCAATGATTTGACTACCGTTTTCCAGAAAGAGCATATTCAGCTGCCCGGCGGCTTTCTGGTAGGGAATCACGCAGAAAAACTACTCAAACTCGACTTGGAATTTCACGACCTGAAATCATTGGCTGAACTGGTTGTGAGTTATAAAAGCTCTGCTCCTGTCAAACTAAAAGATATTGCCGAGATTGAAGATGGCCTGACAGATAACCGGCAGATCGCACGCTTCAACAGCAAGCCCACCATAGGTTTAGGTATCGTCAAAATCTCCAACGCCAATACTGTAGAGATTATCGATAAAGTCAAAGAGAAACTTGACACCGAAATCCGCCCCAACTTGCCGCCAGGACTGACGCTGGATGTTTCTACGGATGACTCCGAATTTATACGCGGCATGGTACAAACCCTGAAAGACCACCTGGTCGAAGGTACACTGTTTGCCGCATTGATTGTGCTGATATTCATGCGCTCGTTCAGCTCTACGTTAATGATCTGTCTGGAAATCCCCGTTTCTTTATTCGGCGCCATTGCTGTGATGTATTTCTCCGGCTACACCTTTAACAGCATGACTTTGCTTGCTCTATTGTTGCTGATTGGCGTGGTGGTGGATGATGCCATCGTGGTGCGAGAAAGCATTTTGCGCCATATGTCAGGTGAAGCCGGCAACCCGCTGCCAGCCAATATGGGCGACAAAAAAGCCGTCACCAACTTCCGCACCCAGGCAACAGTCAACGGCAGTCGCGAAGTCGTATTTGCCGTACTGGCTTCCACGGCATCTTTGGTGTGTATTTTTGCACCGGTGATTTTCATGGAAGGCATGATCGGCAAATTCTTTAAATCCTTTGCCGTCGTAGTCACGTTTGGCGTACTAGTCTCATTGCTGGTTTCGCTTACGCTCACCCCCATGCTGTGCGCACATTATCTGAAAGTGCAACCAGACCAGAACAAGATTTATCATGCGCTCGGCCGTTTCTTTGCGCGTATGGACAATGCCTATAAAACCTTGCTAGGCGCTGTATTGAATCACCGTTGGCTGGTATTGATCACCACCTTGCTTATCGTGCTTTCCAGCTTTTATTTCATCAAAAACGTAGACAAGGATTTTGTCCCGGAAGTGGATGAAGGTCGGTTTATGGTTAATTTTAAAACACCATTGGGTTCAAACCTGACCTACACGGATTCCCGTCTGGCGCTACTGGAGCAAGTACTTGAAAAACATCGTGATCAGATCTCGACCTATTTCGTCGCTATCGGCATGGGCAGCCAAGGGCAAGTCAATCAGGGCATGATGTTCGTCAACCTGAAACCCAAGAATCAGCGCCATATGAAGCAACAAACCTTGATTAAAAAACTACGTGAGGAGTTTGATGAAGTGCCTGGCGTCAAAGCCTCACCCAGCGCAGTTTCTATCATACGCGGACAACGCTCGGAGAAACTGCAGTTCAATCTGGTCGGCCCTAATCTGCAGCAGGTGGGCGCTCTTTCCACCACACTGCAACGGCGGTTAAATGACAATACAGGCATGGGCAAGGTGGATGTGGACATGCAACTGGATTTGCCACAATACGTCATGCATGTGGATCGTGTACGTGCCGCCAGCCTGGGAATCACCTCCAGTGATATCGCCAATGCAGTCACCATCTATACCGGCGGTCTGGATATAGCAGAATATAACGATGCGGTCAGCGATGGTCAGCGCTATAAAATTCGCCTGAAAGCCAAAGACAGTGATTTCACGCAGATTGCCGACATGAGCAAGATTTATCTGCGCACCAAAGGCGGCGAGTTAACGCGGCTGGATTCCGTGGTGCAATTCAAGCAGGAACTAGGTGCCGCTGTGATTGGCCGCTACGACTTGATGTATGCGGCCAATTTTTATAGCAACCCCAGCATGTCTCTAGGTGAAGCCACGGATACGATAGAAAAAATCGGCCAGGAAATATTGCCTGCAGGTTACACGATTGGATTAACCGGCCAAGCGCTGGAAATGAAAAAAACCATCAAAAACACCAGCTTTATTTTTATCCTGGCGCTGGTACTGCTCTATATGGTGCTCGCCAGTCAATTCAACTCATTCGTGCAACCTGCCATCGTGATGCTGGCACAGCCACTGGCCATTATCGGCGGCGTGTTCGCGCTATGGGCAACCGGCAACTCGCTGAACATCTACTCAATCATTGGCTTGGTGCTACTGATTGGCCTGGTCGCCAAGAATTCCATTTTACTGGTGGATTTGACCAATCAATTACGCGAAAAAGGCGTCGGCGTAAACGAAGCACTCACACAAGCCTGCCCGGTCAGGTTGCGCCCAGTACTAATGACCTCGCTCACCATCGTCCTGGCACTATTGCCTGCCGCGCTTGGCTTCGGCGCCGGTGCGGAAACCAATGGCCCGTTGGCAATTGCGGTGATTGGTGGCATGATTTCCTCGACGCTGCTTACACTTGTAGTTGTACCGGCCGCATATTCTTTGGTGATAGGCAAAATCCAACAACTTAAATAGAATTGGTAGTCATGCAACAAATCCTTGTATATGCAGACTCTCTGTCCTGGGGCATCATCCCTAATACGCGTCAGCGCTTGCCATTTGGCCAACGCTGGCCGGGTGTGATGGAGCTTACCCTGAATGCCACAGGCAAACATGTACGCGTCATCGAAGACTGCCTGAACGGCCGCCGCACGGTGTGGGATGATCCGTTCAAACCTGGACGCAATGGCTTGGATGGCTTGGCGCAGCGCATTGAGGTCAACTCGCCGCTTGCGCTCGTTACCCTGATGTTAGGTACAAACGATTTCCAATCCGCACACCAAAATAACGCCTGGCATTCGGCACAAGGTATTGCAGCCCTGATTCAGGCGATACGCACCGCCCCCATTGAGCCCGGCATGCCAGTACCTCCCATTTTGGTGGTTGCACCACCCGCCATTCAAGCAGCAAACGGTAATATGGCTGAGAAATTTGCCGGGGGCGATAAAAAATGTGTTCGGTTAACCGCTGCGTATCAGGAAATCTGCACACAAACCGGATGCCATTTTTTCGATGCGAACACGGTAGTGAGTTCAAGCAAAGTCGATGGTGTACATCTAGACCCCAACGAACATCTACAACTAGGCAAAGCGCTATCGCAATTCGTTTCTAGCCTGCTTTAAGCTCTCGATTCCACAAACCTTTGTACCACCAGGCTACCCACCATATCGCCTTCCACATTCACTGTGGTACGCAAGGTATCCAGCAGGCGGTCTATCGGTAGTAGAATCGCAATTGCCTCGGCAGGCAGCCCCACGCTTTGCAACACCATCACCATGGTCACCATGCCAGCGCTGGGAATGCCAGGAGCGCCTATCGCCGCCAGCATGGCGGTAACAAACACAATGAGCTGGTGCACCAGATTCAGCTCTATGCCCACGAGATTCGCGACAAACAAGGCAGCTGCAGCCTCATATAATGCAGTTCCGTCCATGTTAATGGTAGCACCGAGTGGAATAACAAACCCGCCAATTTCCGGTTTAACGCGCAGATTTTCGGTAACACATCGTAAAGTTACCGGCAGTGTCGCCGCGCTGGAGCTGGTAGCAAACGCCGTCATCAGCGCTTCACGGGCGCCTTGCCAGAACCACAATGGGCTCTTGCCGGTAAACATATATAAAATCAAGGGTAGAATCACCGCACCGTGAAGCAACAATGTCCCCATCACAACACTGACGAACTTCACCAAACTTTGCAGAGCAACCAAATCCTGCGTAGCTGCCAACTTAAACAACAATGCAGCAATACCTAATGGTGCCAGCAGCATCACCCAACTCACCATGCGTATGGTAATGTCCAGCAATTCTTGTATCAGCTTATGCACGGCGTTATAACGCTCACCGCCCACTACCAGCGCCACTCCCAAGAATAAGGCAAACACTACAACCGCCAGAATATTGCCATTGGCTAATGCGCTGAACGGATTGACGAACAAACCATGCAAGAACTGCGCAAAAAACTCGCTCACCGACATTTGCTTGGCCTCATAGTTTTGCAAGGCATGCTCAAACATCGCCAAATGCAGACCCGCGCCTGGCTTGAAATAATTGCCTGCCAATAAAGCCACTACAATCGCTATCGCCATTGAAGACACAAAGAATACCAATGTACTCACCCAGACACGGTTCATCTGGCTATGTTGTCGCAGATTCGCAATCCCAACCGTAATGCTACAAAACACCAGCGGGATCAAAATCATTTTGAGCAAATCAATAAACAGTGTGCCTAAAAGGCTGGCCGCGTAAAGGCTATTGTCCTTAATGCCCAAAGATGCGAATGAGGCTCCCCAGCCTAACAAAATTCCGGCAATAGCGCCAATGAGAATCTGGGTATTAAGAGAAGGAAGTTTCATGAAATCGTCTGTTCTGTTAAGCAACAATCGCCATCACTCATCATCAGCTTGCCAGTAACATCATAGAAATTTTGGATGCTGTTTTTTGCTGCTTGCGCAGTTCTTATCGCAATATCAAGACTTATTCATCTGAAATGTTGTGTCGGAACGGTTCTTACCAAGCCCTTTAGCCGCTACCCCAATGCCACGCCAAACATAAATTAATACCTCGTTATATTTGCCCGATTTATCGAGGGTTACAGCATAATCGCAGATAACCAGGAACCACATTCATTTTGGTTATATTCCGACCACAAATCGATTATGCAACTATAGTTATTGCCAATTACCAGATAGTATAGTATTTTTGCATTTAGAAAAATAAGAAGAATTAATAATTATAAAAAGATAAAAAACTATAAAAACAAGGGCATGAATCAGGCTCGGAGGAAAACTCTAATGAAAAAAATATTGTTGTCTCTCGCATTACTCGTTACATCCCATCTCGCTTTTTCTGGTACGGTAACTGACCTAAAAGCAGCTGCAGACCAGGCCAAACAAGCATCTGACGCCAATCCAAGTAATGCCGCGCTCAAAGCAGCTTCCGACAAAGCTGCGGCCGATTTTAAAACAGCGGCTAACAATGCATTAGCTAATAAGGCAAGTAACCCAGTTGCAGCAAAAGAAGCCATGGATGCGCTTGGCAACGATTCTAATACCAAAAAGAAAACATTTTCCGGCCCCACAGCCGGAGACTTAAGCGCAGCTTCTGCGAGCACTGGCAACAATGATGATGATGCCTGCAAACTTTACTTGTGTTTAATGGGCACCAGCGAATCGGATGGCGGTCCAGATTGCCAAACCAGGATACAGCAGTACACTGCCAAGTTTAATGGAAGTTGTCCAGACTTACCCACATGCATAGGCACCCCTGGCCCCAAAACATCCGGAGTGTTAATGATGACTGCCTCCGCAACTGGCGGTAGTACGCAAGAGAGCTCCATCAAGCAGGCATGTGTCGAGGAAGACACCATGTTTGGAACATATTGTGAGATTGCCTTGAGCGCCAATGCCACCAGCGCGTTTGGCTTTAATGAAGCCAGCTGCGGCGGCAATTAATCCGGCCCAGCTCACCTCCAGCTAGATTTGAAGAATTCAACCGGTTAACCAATTGGAGTTGGGTGCTTTTCAAACACTGCGGCAAAGAACCCATCTGTACCATGTAAATGTGGTAGCAATTTGAGATATATGCCAGTATCCAGAGAGATGCCCTGCTGCGTAAGTATTTCGCTGGCAGGTATCAACCTAAAATCGGGATGTGCGCTTAAAAACGCTTCTGCAATCGCTTCATTCTCATCGCGCAATAAACTGCATGTGGCATAAATCAATCGTCCGCCGACTTTGGTCAGTTTGGCGGCACGCGTCAAAATGGCTGTTTGTTTCTGGTTAAGCTCCAGCACATCCTGCTCGGTTTGGCGCCATTTCAAATCCGGGTTTCGGCGCAGTGTACCCAAACCGCTACATGGGGCATCTACTAATACGCGGTCAAATTTACCGTTGAGCCGCTTGAGTTTAGGGTCATTTTCGCTACTGATGACTTGCGCATGCAGGTTGGATAATCCGCTGCGTTTGAGCCGTTGCCCCAGGTTATGGAGACGTTTCTCCGAAACATCGAACGCATAAATGCGGCCGGTATTTTTCATCAGCGCGCCGATTGCTAGGCTTTTACCTCCTGCTCCTGCACAAAAATCCGCCACCATCATGCCGCGTTTGGGTGCGACCAAATAACTCAACAACTGGCTCCCTTCATCTTGTACTTCGATTTTACCTTCGGTAAAAAGCACGTGGCGCCCGATGCTGATGCGGTTGGGCATGCGCAGACCAACGGGGGAATAAGGCGTGATGGTAATGATATTTTCGTTACTGGTGTTCTCCGCCAACATTTTCTGCAGCACGTCGTCACGGCTGCTTTTGATTGTATTGACACGTAAATCCAGACTGGCTTGTTCAAACATGCTGCGGCAGATAGTGAGCGCTTGCTCTTCGCCATATTGTGCAACCAGTTTGTCCCAAAACCAATCGCGCACGTCCGCCTGTACCGCAAGAGGTAGATTTTCTGTAGATTTAGCCTTAATGGCGTGCGCCCACTCTTTCTGCTGCTCATTCAACACAGGCTCCAGCTCACGAATACTTTTGCCCTGCACGCGCAGCAAGTAAGCCAACACCAGCTTACGCGCATCATCCGGCTCGTCAGGTTGATTGCCAGAAACTGCGCTTAAAAAGCGTAAGCGCCGCAGCACACCATATACTGTCTCGGCAATAAAGGCCCTGTCCTTCGTACCTAGCTCGCGATGATTACGGAAGAAATCGCCAAGCTTTGCATCTGCCGGGCCGGTAAAATCAAGTAAATCGTTAAGTAACATCGCCGATAGGCGCATTAGATTTGCGTTCATCATTTTCTTCTTTAATTACTAAGTACCGGACGGTTGGTGTTAATACGTGTAGCCGTCATCTCATACACTTTACCGTCTTTTTCGGTCTTGCGGATTTTAATCGGAATATTTTGATAATCCGGTGCGAGCCATAGCTCAAATTTCTCTTCCGGGTCTTGTCCGCCGCGCGAAATATGCAAGGTGTTCACTTCGCCTAATTCTCCGGCCAGCAACGCTTCGCCTTCAAATTGGTAGTCATACACCCGCAGCTTCTTGCCATTGGTAATGGGAATTTGCATCGTTTCCAAAGGCGCCACAAACATGAACTGGTACATGAAGCTCAGCAAATCCTGTGTACCTTCGATTAATGGTACTGCCTTCTCGCTTTTTGAAGACACCATCAACAAGCTCTTATTTTGCCAATCAAAAGTTGCCAAGTAGGTTTTGTCGTCATTTTTCCCATATTGATACAAATAGCGCTGTGGCTGCAGACCAGTTTTCGTCAACTCACCTTCGCTCTCCTGCAGCAAGTCGCCGATGATCAACGCTGCCAGCCCACTTGCTTCGGCCAGACTGGTGATTTTATAATGCTTTTCATCCATCAAATCGTAAACTATCTTGGCCTTACCCTCAGCACGACCGTCAATTTTGGTACTGACATTGAAATAAGTTTCCACATAACGATAAGCATTTTCGTTAATCACCATACCGGCATCTGTCGGCTGTAACGGTTCAGAAGCAGCTTCAGGTTGCACCGGCGGTGCCTCCTGCGATGGCACAGGCTCTACTGGAGCAGGTGTATTTTCAGCTGATGGAGTTGATTCAACTGGTGCTTCTACAGGCCGCTGAACGGGCTCTGCTGGCTGGGGCGCAGGTTTATCAATTGGCTTTGGTTTTGGTTTTGGCTGCTTGGGCAGATCGGGCAACTTTTCAGGTGCTGGAATCTCCATCTTCGGAAGCACTACTTTGGGCATCTGTAAGCGTGCTTCTATCGTATGCATTTCCTTCTTTAATGCAGGAAGCGTGAACAAATGTCCATTGAACAACCAGGCATGTAGCAACATGGAGATAAAAATCGCCCATCCCAGTCGTTGAGTGCCAGCCTTATCCATCCATGATTGCAATGTTTGCCACATGGCTTATTGTATCGCGAGTTGGTTGAGCACGTTTATTGAATACTGACTTTGGTAATGACCTGCTCAAGCACGGCGCCATCCTCGTTTTGCTGATACCGCACCAACAAGTGATGCAAATTCCCGCCTAGCCATAATTGTTTTTTGTCAGTCTCTGCTGCTTTCACTGTATCCAGCTGTACGATATTCACTGATTGATTAGCCAGGATTTGAGGGGATATTTCAGGACTCACCTGGTATTGATAGGTATTCAGTTTTTTGCCTGTTGTCAGCACCACACTCACTTCACCTTTTTGCGGTGGCTTGTACATAAACTGATATGCATAACTCGCCAAGTCCTGTGTGCCTGTCTGCAATGGCACTGTTTTGAGTTTTCCTTTTACTTGCATGTTCAACTCATTCTTGGCCCAATCGAAATCTGCAGCAAGTGTTTTATTGGGGTTATCACCTTGCTTCAGCCCAAAATGCTTAGGCCGCAAACCCTCTGCAGTCACATCTCCAGCACTAGTGAGTACACGCTCACCAAACAAGGCGTAAATGCCGACTCCTTTGGTAACCGACTGAATTTGGTAAGTCCTGCCATCTTGTGTGAAGTCCTCTTTCACGGTAGCAAATGGCTTGCCATCACGTTTTACTTCGTATTCCAGATGAATCTGTCTTGGCTGTGCCAAAACCAATCCATGCCAACAGCCTAAAAGACAAAACAGAAGAAAAAGTTTTAATCGCATACGTTATTCAGTTCACAAAAATGAAAAACGTTCGACAAAAGATTTAGACGACACTGTTTAAATAATAACAGTCGGCGCCTCACCTGGCTGCTGTGCACGAATATGACCAATCTCATATACGGTCTCCCCTGCTGTCTCCAGCAGTGCCTTGGCTTGCGCCGCATTAGCTTTATCCAGCACCACGGCCATACCAATACCGCAATTGAAGGTACGATACAGTTCCAGATGTTCAATATTGCCTTGTGCCTGCAGCCACTGGAATAATGGTGGCAGCGTCCAGCTTTTTGCGCTGATCTCTGCTGTCAGGCCATCTGGCAACACTCGCGGAATATTTTCGGTAATACCGCCACCGGTGATATGCGCCATGCCTTTTACCGGTAAGGTTTCAATCAGCTTCAACATGGATTTGACGTAGATTTTGGTCGGTGCCATAACGACATCTTTAAATTTGCGACCATGAAAATCTGACTCGAAATCAATGCCGGACTTTTCAATCAGCTTGCGAATCAATGAATAGCCATTGGAGTGCGCGCCGCTGGAAGCCAGCCCCAGCACCACGTCACCTGCTTTAATCGTAGAACCATCGATGATTTTGGATTTATCCACCGCGCCCACAGCAAAACCTGCCAAATCGTATTCGCCCGCCGGATACATGCCCGGCATTTCGGCCGTTTCCCCACCCACCAGCGCGCAGCCTGCCTGCTCGCAACCCTGGGCAATGCCTTTAATCACATCCGCCGCGGTACCCACATCCAGTTTGCCGCAAGCGAAATAGTCAAGGAAAAATAGCGGCTCGGCGCCTTGCACCAGAATGTCGTTGACGCTCATCGCAACCAGATCTATGCCCACGGTGTCGTGCTTGTTAAGCTGAAAAGCAAGCTTTAACTTAGTCCCTACGCCATCGGTACCGGAAACCAGAATCGGCTCCTTGTATTTTTTAGGTACCGCGAAAAGTGAGCCAAACCCGCCGATGCCACCCAGCACTTCCGGGCGCATAGTGCGCTTGGCAAACGGCTTGATGCGCTCTACCAAAGCATCACCCGCTTCAATGTCCACACCGGCATCACGATAAGAAATGGAAGTTTGTTGATTTGTGTCTGTACTCAAAATGGCTCTCGATTCGACTTAAATTACCGCACTTAATTTTCCGCATCGGCGCAGTAGTTTCAGTATAATTTGCTAAAGCGATATTTTAACTCACTATGGCTCATCAACCAAAAAACAAAGCTACCGAATTCGGCCTGAAAAATTTCATGAGCGATTATCGCTGGTGGATATTATTCGCGCTCTTCTTGTATCTGCTGTATTTACTCAAACCCATCCTCACACCATTTCTGGCCGCAGCGCTAATCGCCTACATCTGTGACCCACTCGTGGATAGACTAAGTGTATACGGCATCAGCAAGTTTCGCTTCGGTAGAACATCCGCAACCATCGTCGTGATGACCGGGATTATGGTGGCCATTATTGGCTTATCCCTGATCCTGGTGCCATTGTTACAAAAGCAGTCCGTGCTAATCGCAGAACGCCTACCGGGATTGGTTGAGCACATCCGCTCACATACTGAACCTTGGTTGCAATCCAAATTCGGCATCAGCTTTTCCGTTGATAGCGCACATATTCAGGATATCATCACAAAAAACTGGAAAACCACTGGTGACATCGTAGGCGAGGTAATCAAGACTGCCGGCACGCAAGGCCTGGCATTCATCGGCATTTTGGCCAATCTTTGCCTGCTGCCGGTTGTGCTGTTTTATTTGCTACGGGATTGGGATGTATTGGTAGCCAATGTCGGCGAATTGATTCCTCGCGAATGGATAGATACAGCCACATCCATTGCTCATGACATAGACGATGTCGTTGCCGAGTTCCTACGAGGGCAACTATCTGTAATGGCCGCCTTATGCGTGTTTTACAGCATCGGCTTATGGCTGGTTGGGCTGGATATGGCACTTTCCATAGGCATGCTTGCCGGGCTGCTCAGCTTTGTGCCCTATCTAGGCTTTGCGCTGGCCTTTGCATTGGCCGTGCTACTCGCTTTGCTGCAATTTACCTCTTTATCTCAAGTGGTGCCGGTTCTGCTGGTGTTTGGTGTCGGTCAGGTAGTAGAAAGCATGATACTGACCCCGCTATTGGTAGGCGACCGTATTGGCCTGCACCCTGTGCTAGTCATTTTAGCGTTAATGGCGGGCGGGCAACTGTTTGGCTTTACTGGCGTACTCCTGGCCTTGCCGGTCAGTGCGGCGATTGCTGTCGGATTACGTCATACCAAACGTAGCTACCTCAAGAGCGATACCTATCTCGGGTAGTCGCATCAGCTCCACATGAAGCAATTACTGTTAGATATTCAACCGGCACCGGCGCCTTCGCTCGAAAATTTTGTACCCGGAAAAAATGCCGAAGCCATTGCCTCTATCCAGGCTGCCCTTGCTGGCAAAGTACCGCGCTTTATCTACCTGTGGGGTGAGCCCGGCAGCGGAAAGAGTCATTTACTATCGGCCTGCAAGGCGCATGGAACAAGGGTCGCAGACGATGTGCATTTGCTGGATAACGACGCTCAAATTGCATTGTTTAACACTTATAACCGGCAAAAAGAAAGTGGCGGCATGCTGGTCACCGCAGGCTTGCACGCACCCGCACAAATGGGTTTGCGCGATGACTTGGCCACACGGCTGGCTTGGGGCTTGGTCTATCAATTACACCCACTGACTGACTCTGAAAAAGCACAGGCGTTAAAAAACCACGCGCTAGAACGTGGCATGAAACTGCCAACTGAAGTGATTGATTATTGCCTGCGCCATCTGCGCCGCGACTTGCCCACACTGATGGCCGTGCTGGATGCACTGGACGAATGGTCACTGACAGAAAAAAAACCGGTGACCGTACCGATGTTGAAAAAGTTATTGCAATTAGAATTAAACATATAACTCATTGTAAAATAACGTCTTTGATAGATAACAACTATCCACGAGGCAAATATGCTACGCATCACAGAGATCAGGCTCCCCATCGAGCAGGCCGATACGCTCAAACATCAGGACGAACAAATCAAGGCGGCGATTTTAAAGCGCCTGCAAATCCCTGAAAATGATTTAATCCGGTTTGAAATCTTCAAGCGCGGTGTGGATGCACGCAAATCGCATGCGATTTTGTACGTGTATTCGCTGGACATTGAAGTTAAAAACGAGGCAAAGATTCTCACCAAGTTTAAAAAAGATCCGCATATCAAGCCAGCACCGGATACCAGCTATCACTTTGTCGCCAGAAACATTGCCGGCATTCAAGAACGACCGGTTATCGTTGGGTTCGGTCCGGCAGGCATCTTCGCCGCCCTTATTCTTGCACAAGCTGGTTTTAAACCCATCGTGCTGGAGCGCGGCAAGGAAGTCCGCAAGCGCACACAAGATACCTGGGGCTTGTGGCGCAAAAGCGTACTGAACCCGGAATCGAACGTACAATTCGGTGAAGGCGGCGCAGGTACGTTCTCGGACGGCAAGTTGTACAGCCAAATCAAAGACCCAAAACACTATGGGCGTAAAGTTCTGCAGGAATTTGTAAAAGCCGGTGCGCCGGAAGAAATCATGTACGTGAGCCACCCGCATATCGGTACGTTCAGGCTGGTCGGTATGGTGGAAGAAATGCGCAAAACCATCACCGGGCTGGGTGGTGAAATCCGTTTTGAAAGCCGTGTGGAAGACATTGAAATCGCAAATCATCAAGTGCAAGCCGTCGTGCTGCAAACCGGCGAACGCATTGCAACCAAGCACTTGATTCTAGCCGTAGGCCATAGTGCCCGTGATACGTTCGAGATGATTTACAAACGCGATGTTTATATCGAAGCCAAACCGTTCTCTATCGGCTTTCGCATCGAACATCCGCAAAGCCTTATCGACAAAGCACGCTATGGCAAAAGCTATAGCGAAGATATATTGAACAAACTGGGCGCCGCCGATTACAAGCTGGTACACCATGCCAAAAACGGCCGCAGTGTCTATAGTTTTTGCATGTGTCCCGGCGGCACGGTGGTCGCTGCAGCGTCCGAACCGGGACGCGTGGTCACCAACGGCATGAGTCAATACAGCCGTAACGAGCGCAACGCCAACGCGGGCATTGTGGTGGGAATAGACCCTGAAAAGGATTTTCCCGGACACCCCTTAGCCGGTATGGAGCTACAGCGCAAACTGGAAGAAAACGCCTATGCTCTGGGAGGCAATAACTACGCGGCTCCTGGGCAATTGATTGGCGACTTTTTAGCCAATAAACCCAGCACAACGTTTGGCACAGTGGTGCCATCTTACAAGCCCGGCGTGCATCTCACCAATTTGGATACCGCGTTGCCAGAATATGCGATTGAGGCCATCCGCGAAGCGATTCCTGTCTTTGCCAAACAAATAAAAGGCTTCGATTTGCCTGACGGCGTGCTGACTGGTGTGGAAACGCGTACCTCGTCACCTGTCCGCATCAAGCGCGATGATGAAACATTGCAAAGCATCAGCACCAAAGGCCTGTATCCATGTGGCGAAGGCGCCGGTTACGCGGGCGGCATCTTGTCTGCTGCTGTCGATGGCATCAAAGTGGCAGAAGCGGTCAGTCTGAATTTAATTAACAAGCAATAATGATTGATACCACATTACAAGCACATTAGTAACTTTGGTTACAGTCATCACTCCATCGAAATGTATAATGAAGTTCCAATGCGTTTTTCAAAAGGAGTATCAAGATGAAAATGAATGTAGGCGGTATTGATAGAATCTTGCGTATTGTCGCAGGCGCAGCTTTAATTGCCTGGGTATTGTTTGCTGGCGGTCCGGTTTGGGCTTGGATAGGGGTTGTCCCGCTTGCCACGGGTTTGATGAATTTTTGCCCGGCTTATTCACTATTGGGCATTAACACCTGCAAAACCAAATAGCGTTTCCCCCGCTTGGCTGATGGCTCAGCCCTTGGCCACCACGGTTTCGCCATTCGCTGTGCGGCCGTGGTTGTCATGCCATGTCAGGCTGACTTTATCACCATCTCTTGCCCCCTTCAGATAGAACGTCAGGTAAGGGTTTTTGGCAATGCCTGTACCCCATTGCATTTGCAGCACAGGCTTGTCGTTCAGGCTTATATCCGCCAACTGAATAAAATCGGCCGGGATCAATTGCCCAAAATCATCCTTGGCATGACCGGTATGCATAGGGTGGATAATGATCACTTTCACCTCCGCGACATCCGCTTTCAACCTGGCACGCATTTTCATACTGGTATCGAACTTCTCATTGGCACTGCCACCGCCCCCGCAGCCATTCTCCATCACCTGAACCAGCTTGCTCGCACTGTAATATTTGCCCCCTGCTTGCACCACTACTTTGATATCCGAGGTTTCGGCCATTTTGATGCGCGTGACGATCTTGCCTTCCGCACCGTTATTGAATACAAAATTGCCAATAAGCGCAGTCGGGTTTTTCTCTGCAAAAATTGCGATCCCGGTGGTATCCGGAATTTTGCTGGTGACTTCCACCTGCACGATCGCACCATTCTCGGCACGATCTGGCGCCACAATCACTATCTCTTTGCTGGGAACCTCATTGCTTACGCCCAGGCCAGTCTGTGCTTCTTCCAGCATAGTGGCATCAAAAGCTATCTTGTTCCAGGCAGCCGCCATCACACTCAGTGGCAGCATCAGCAACGAGGCTGCGCACCCCGCCAGTTTAATAAAATCCCTGCGTTGCATTTATCCCGCCTTTTCCTCGTTGGTTTGCATGCGTCGAAGCTCTTTCAAGCGCGCCTCGACAATCGAATGTTCATAAAAGTTACCATCTTTGGCTTTTACCGCAATATCCATCTGCTCGATAGCTTTCTGCAAGTTGTATTTGCGGAAATAGGACTCACCTTGCGCCTGGAAGCGCAGCAGCTCTTTGCCTTTGGCGCTATAAGCCTTAGCCAGAAGATCATAGAAATAGGCATCGTCGGGATACAACCCCTGCTTGTCCTGCACCAGTTTGATGGCTTTATCCGGCTGATTCGTCGCCAGGAAATGCTCCGCATAACCATAGATCAGCGCCCGATGCGCGGGATAAACACTTAAAGATTTGGCGTACATTGTCGCTGCTGTTTTAGGGTTATTCTTGGCCATCTCCACACGTGCTGCAAGACTATCGAAAAACGCACTATTGGGTGCATTTTTATTTAGCCATTGTATTTCTTTACTGGCACCGGAAAGGTCATTTTTACGCAGCATCGCCAACGCCAGGCCATAATGTTCCGCAGGCTCACTGGCGTAACGTCCTTCTTTGATATTATCCTGAAACTGTTCGATAGCGCTTTGTGCCAAGCCAATACCAGCACGGATTTTGGCACGTACCAGATGAAACTCCAGGCTGCTGGAAACTTGTCGGTATGGTATGTTTTCCACCCGATTCGTCACATCGGCAATACGTTCAGCTGTTAAGGGGTGTGTGCGCAAAAAGCTGGGGGCCGTGCCTTCCACAAAACGCGTGCCGCGCTGCAAAGTCACAAAAAACGCCGGCATGGCGCGCGCATCAAAACCCGCATTGCTCATAATCGTCAAACCCACACGGTCTGCCTCCCGCTCATGCTCACGCGTGTAATCCAGCTGCCGTTGCACGTTGGCAGCCGATGCGGCCGTCAGTGCGCCATTTGCCAGCTCCGGATTAGCGCGCGCCATCAGCAACGCCAAGGCTATAGAGCCAATATTCTTGAACACATCGGTCTTTTGAGATGCCAGCATCCGCGCCAGATGGTGCTGTGTCACATGGCCAATCTCATGCCCAAGCACACTGGCCAGCTCACTCTCGCTATTGGCCGCAAGAAACAATCCCGTATGCACCCCAATCACACCGCCAGGCATGGCAAACGCGTTGATGGAATTATCCTGCACGACAAAAAAACTGAATCTTTGGCTTTTATCAGGACCACTCGCACCAAGCCTGTTACCCAATGCTTGCAGGTAATCCATCACTTCCACATCTTGCAGCACGTCGTCACTCACCGCCACTTCACGCAATATCTGCACTGCGATGCGCTGTTCTTCTTGAGCGGAAAGCACTGTTTGCGACACATCGCCCAAGTCGGGCAAACTGGTATCCAGGTTGTCTGCCAGCACAAGATTGGAAGTCAACAATAGCGCAGCAAAAATAGGCTTTAATTTCATGCCGTGTATGATAATCTGTTTGTGAATTAGTTTAGAAAAAATTGTGAATGGGAAGTAACAACATGAGCAAACTTACGCACTTTGATGCCAGCGGTCAGGCGCATATGGTCGATGTGAGCGACAAAGCCTCCACCAGACGCATTGCGATCGCGCAAGGCTGCATCCGCATGCACCCGGAGACACTTAAACTGATTCAGCAAGGCAATGCCAAAAAGGGCGATGTGCTGGGCGTAGCGCGCATCGCCGCCATTCAAGCCAGTAAAAAGACTTCTGATTTGATTCCACTTTGCCATCCCATCAGTTTAACCAAAGTCAGCATAACGTTCGATGTGGATGAAAAGACGACATCCGTCATCTGCACCGCCACCACAGAAACCATCGGCCAGACCGGCGTGGAGATGGAAGCGCTGACAGCTGTCTCCGTTGCCCTGCTGACGATTTACGACATGTGCAAAGCCGCAGACAGGGGCATGGTCATCGGCGAAATCAAACTGCTGGAAAAACATGGTGGCAAAAGCGGGGATTGGATGGCAAACCAATAATTTAAATCCCTCGCGCGCGTTCATTATCAAAACAGATGCTCTGGAGGCCAATCTGGGTGCGGCTCCCAGACCATTCTCCTGTCTAATGAATATCTGAAGCAATCAATTCGACAATGCGCCGTGCGCTTTCCGGCGCCATGGTGACGCCGTAACGGAAATGGCCAGTATTAAGATAAAGGTTTGAAATCGTCGGGTGACGGGCGATAGTAGGCAGGTTTTCCGGTGTGCCGGGACGCAAGCCGCTCCAGTGTTTGTGAATCTTGGCACCTTTTAGAACCGGGAAAATCGCCTCGGCTTTGGCTTGCATCTCCTGCCGCGCAGTTTCAGTCACACGGGCATCAAATCCTACGTCCTCCAGCGTGCTGCCAGCCAGCAGAAATCCATCACGTCGCTGCAACAGGTAGAACCCGTCCTGGTATACCATATGCGGTAACGCTTTCACTGGCATTTCGTAAAGCAGAATCTGCCCGCGCATGGGCTTGATATTGAGTGTGAGTGCGGTATCTTTCAGCAGATCAAAACTCCACGCGCCGGATGTCACCACATAGGCATCTGCCTGCAGTTGCTGGCCCGTGGCAGTTTGCCAGGCGGTTAATTCAGCCGCCTCTTGAATGGGGCATAATTGGGTTTGTTCCAGCAAGGTGACGCCATGCTGAATCAAGCATTGCTTTAAGGATTGCAACAATCGCGGATTGCGAATCTGATACACATCCGGCAGCAGCAAGTCCTCACCTAGCTGTATATATTTAACCTGATTCCTATCACACCAGACCTGGGCTGCCGCGCTGTCGTAAGGCGGCTTGATCAGCATGCCGCTGGCGGTCAGTTCGGGATCTATGCCGGTCTCATCCAGCAATTGTCTGCATAATTGTGGATACAGCGCAGCGCCTGCCAATGCAAGGTCATTCACTTCGTCGCGATACATCCACGGCAACAGCGGAAACACGATCCCCGCACCAGCCCAGGAAGATTCTCCCGATGTTTGTGCAGCGATGATGTTGCGCTCTACCACTGTCACGCTGTAACCAGACTCTGCCAATCTAAGTGCAGTGGTGCAGCCCACGATGCCGCCGCCCACCACGATGATATGCTTGTTTGTCATTTGCCGTAAATCAGATAATTTTCTGCTTCCACCAGATTTTCGGAGCTGCCCAGCAACACAATGACGTCACCGTCTGACAGCAAGATATCGGGCCGAGGTGCAATATCTTCCAGCATATTGGGGCGACGCAAATAATGCGGCTCGACATTCAGCTTGGCAAAATCAATGTAATCCAGCCGCAAACCATGTGCATAGGCATTACGGCCAATTTCCACCGAATGCAACCGAAGTTGCCGTACTTTGCCTGCATCGGTTTCTGCATCTGTGACGCCGTGGAAAAAGCCCTTGAACATTTTATAGCGCTCCTCACGGAACAGACGGATGCGTTTGACCACACGATTAAGCGGTACACCCAGCAGCACCAGCGCATGGCTGGCCAGCATCAGGCTGCCTTCCAGCACTTCCGGCACCACTTCGGTCGCGCCAGCATCACGGAAAGCATCAATGTCTGCGTCGTCATAGGTACGCACAATCACCGGCAGCTTCGGGTAGGCCTCTTGCGCCACATGCAGCACTTTCATGCTGGCGCGCATATCAGAGTAGCTCACCACCAGCGCTTTGGCTCGATCTGCCCCCGCCGCGGCCAGCACCACGCGACGGCCTGCATCGCCAAACATCACATGTTCGCCAGCTGCTGCCGCATCGTGCACCCGTGCCGGGTCGATATCCAGCGCCATAAAAGGGATGTTCTCCTCGCGCAAAAAACGACCCAGATACTGACCGCTGCGGCCATACCCGGCAATAATGACATGACCATCTAGATGCTTGCTGACTTCCTCGATTGCGTCTACTTTTTGACTGCTGTTGCGTATATAGCTTTTCACCAATCTGCGTGCAATGCGGCCATTGTATTGAATGATGAATGGCGCAACGACCATGCTGAGTAAGCTGGCCGCCAGTACCAGTTGCAACTCATCACCACCGATCAACTTCTGCTGCAACCCCAAGGCCAGAATCACAAAGCTGAACTCGCCCGCCTGGGCAAGGATAATCCCGGTGCGGATACCAACGCCTGTCTCAAAACCGAAAAAGCGTGTGAGGAAGGCCACCACCACCAGCTTAAACAAGACAAAACCCACTAGCAAAGCCAGCACCAGGCCAACATGCTGAAACAGATACCCTACATTGAGTAGCATGCCTACACTAATGAAAAACAGGCCCAATAAAATGTCACGAAAAGGCGCGATATCCGATTCCACCTGATAGCGATAGCGCGTTTCCGAAATCAGCATGCCAGCGATAAAAGCGCCAAGCGCAAAAGAGAGCCCCGCTATATTGGTTGCGAATGCAAGCAGCAAAGTCACCATCAGCACATTCATCACAAACAGTTCGCGGGAGCGTTGCCGCGCTACCAAGCCGAACCAGGAATTCAGTATGGCTTTGCCAAACCTGAACAGTAAGCCAAGCAATACCGCGGCCTTGATTATGGACAGACCAAGCGTTACTCCGATGTTTTCGGTAAATGTCGCCAGCGCCGGAATCAATACCAGAATTGGAATAACCGCCAGATCCTGAAACAACAGGATACCAATACTCAAACGGCCATGGCGTGAATTCAAATCCACACGCTCCATCAGAATTTTGGAAACGATTGCGGTAGATGACATGGTTAATGCCGCACCGATAATAAATGCTGTGGGCAAGGTCAGACCGGCTGCCATCCCGACCACCATGATAACCAGCAAGGTAATCAGCACCTGGGCGCCACCCAAGCCAAACAACGTCTTGCGCATAGCATACAGTTTCGGCAGACTGAATTCCAGGCCAATACTAAACATCAGAAACACGATACCGAACTCTGCAACATGATGGCCGTCCTGAGAGTTCTGCAGCAAATCCAATCCATATGGGCCAAGTAATATGCCTACTGCAAAGTAAGCCAGCATCGTTGGCAGACGCAGTGCATGAAAGAGTGCTTTCGCAAGCACTGCGCTGGTTAACAACAATAAAACGCTGGTAAGTGAATTAAACATAAAAATGAATTAATTAGTTTTAGATATCAGCAGGGCAAAATTTGTGCCTACTTTGCAAGATTTTAGTTTATTTTACTTTATTCTGGCTAATTTCCCTTTTATACTTGAGCTATATGGCATCAACATTACCTCAAACAACACATATGCAAACGTCAGGAGCCGATATTCTCGACCTGGCGCGGCGCGTGCTTTCTATCGAAGCCAAAGAAATTCAGGCCCTGGCGACCCGATTGGATGATCAGTTTGAAACGGCCGTGCAGCTGATTTTAAACTGCAAAGGCCGTATCGTGGTAAGCGGCATGGGAAAATCAGGCCATATCGGCGGCAAAATCGCCGCCACCTTTGCCAGCACTGGCACACCTGCCTTTTTTATGCACCCAGCCGAAGCCAGTCATGGCGATTTGGGCATGATTACGCAAGAGGACGTGGTGATTACCTTATCCAACTCAGGCGAGTCGGAAGAGATACTCAACATCTTGCCCACCATCAAACGACTTGGCGCTAAAGTAATCAGCATTACCGGGGCAGCCGATTCCACGTTGGCCAGAGAAGCGCATGTGCATTTAAACGCTGAGGTTGCGCAGGAGGCCTGCCCGCTTGGCCTATCCCCCACCGCCAGCACTACGGCAGCACTTGCATTGGGCGATGCCTTGGCTGTATGTGTGCTGGAATTGCGCGATTTTACCGCGGAAGATTTTGCCCGTAGCCACCCTGGTGGCAAACTGGGCAGGCGCCTGTTAACACGCATCAAGGATGTCATGCGCACTGGCACACTGATACCAATCGTCAAGGCGGATGCGGCGCTTACCAGCGCTATTGCCGAAATGACGCAAAAAGGCATGGGGTTTACAGCAGTTGTAGATGATGGCCTTCATCCAATCGGTATTTTCACTGATGGCGATTTGCGCCGCGCGTTCACTAATGGACTCAATGCCAGCGTCACGCTTATTGGCAGTGTGATGCACGCAAGCCCGCATACCATACAAGCTCACCAACTTGCGGTAGAAGCGGTAGAACTGATGGAAAACAAAAAAGTGAACGCACTGCTGGTCACCGACAAAAGCGGCAAGCTAGTCGGAGCGTTCAATATTTATGATTTATTGAAAGCAAAGGTTATTTAAAGCATGGATGCAGCAGTTTTGGAGCGCGCCAAGAAAATCAAGCTGGTGATTTTTGATGTGGATGGTGTCATGACTGATGGCGGGTTGGGCATTGGGGACGACGGGCAGGAATATAAGTTCTTCCATAGCCTGGATGGCTTTGGTATGAAATTGCTGAAACAAAGCGGTGTGGACATGGCCATTATCACTGGCCGTACCAGCAATGTGGTAAAGAAACGTGCTGAGAATACCGGGATATTTCATTATTATCAGGGCATAGAAGACAAACTGGAAGCCTTTAATGATTTGGTTCAGAAGATGAACCTGAAACCTGAAGAAGTAGCATTCATGGGTGACGACATTGTGGACGCACCCCCCATGCTGCGTTGCGGCCTTGCACTGACGGTGCCTACCGGACACCATCTGATTAAACCGCACGCCCATTATGTGACAGAAGCTCCTGCCGGAGCTGGCGCATTACGTGAAGCATGTGAGTTGATTATGCAGGCACAAGGCACTTTTGATGCGGTGATTGCACCATATTTCAAACTGCCTTGATTTAGATAGATGTTACAGCGCCCAGCGATTTTTTTTCCGTTGATACTAGCTGGCCTATTGGCATTGATTACGTATTGGATTAGCCAAACAGTGGAGCAGCAAGGCCCTAGAATCGATGGTAGCAACCGGCATGACCCGGATTACACGATGAACAATTTTGTCACCACACAAACTGATAAAACTGGGCAATTGCGTTATATATTGGCTGCCACCGAAATGGTGCACTACCCCGATGATGACAGCACCGTGCTACAGCGGCCCCGGTTTACGCAATATACCGTTAATAAACCTTACACGCAGATTCAGGGTTTACGCGGTTATGTATCCAGCAATGGTGAAGAAATCGAGCTGGTGGACAATGTAAAAGTAGTGCGCCAAGCTTTTGAGGACAAAGGTGAAATGCAGGTGCTGACAGAGAAATTGGTCATATTGCCGAATGAAGAAATTGCTCAGACCAATAGTCCGGTAATCATCACACAAGCGCCCAAAACCGTCATTCACGCCACTGGTATGGTCTATGACAAAAAGAACCAAACCGTGAAGCTGCTTAAACATGTGAAAGTGCATTACGAAAAACCAGTGGGAAAAGCTAAACCAGCCAAAACCGCCAAGCCATTTAAAAAACAAATCAAGTAAATCGCGGAGTACCTATGAAGAACCTGTTACGTTTAAGTCTGCTACTGTTAGGTACCGGCCTGGCCGGCCATGCCATGGCAGAAGCCGCTGACCGCGATAAGCCGATAGAACTGGAAGCAGATACTGTCACAGTCAACGATGCAAAAAAAACCAGCACTTATTCCGGCAACGTTATTCTGACGCAAGGCACCTTGGTAATTCATGCTGACAAACTGGTGGTGCGCGAAGATAAAGAAGGCTTTCAACATAGCACCTCTACCGGCAACCCAACCACTTTCAAACAAAAGCGTGAGGGTAAAGACGAATATATGGAAGGCAGCGCACAGCGTATTGAGTATGATGGCCGTATGGACAAGGTACAACTCTACACCAAGGCTTGGGTGAAACGCGGCGAAGATATCGTACATGGTGATTACATTAGCTACGACGCCAATGCGGAGTATGCCGAAGTCATCGGCGGCGCCAAATCCGAAAGCAACCCCGGCAGCGGGCGCGTAAAAGCCATTATCCAACCCAAGAACAAGGCTAAGCCTGCAGATGAGCCTCCGGCCAAATCTTCTGCAGCACCAACGACTATTCAGCGCACGTTAAGGCTAAGCAACCAATTGGAAGCCAGGCCTGAGTAAACAGAAACAACATAAAGTCAGCCAATAACATCATGAGTGTTTTAAAAGTAGAACATCTGCGTAAGGCATACAAGGCCAGAACCGTGGTGCAGGATATTTCGCTTGAAATAGCCAGCGGTGAAGTGGTGGGCCTGTTAGGGCCAAATGGTGCCGGTAAAACCACCAGTTTTTACATGATGGTAGGGCTGGTCCCTATCGACGCCGGGCGCATCCTGCTCAACGATAAAGATATGAGCCGCATGCCGATTCATAGCCGCGCCCGTCTGGGCCTAGCTTACTTGCCACAGGAGCCTTCCATATTCCGCAAATTGACGGTGGAAGAAAATATTCTCGCCATCCTGGAGTTGCAAAATCTGACCGAAGCACAGCAGCATGAACGACTGGAATCCCTGCTGCAGGAACTTCACATCGTGCATATCCGCAACAGCATGGCGATTAGCCTGTCTGGCGGAGAACGCAGGCGTGTAGAGATTGCACGTTGTTTGGCCACAGATCCTAAATTTATTTTGCTGGATGAACCTTTTGCCGGCATTGATCCGATTGCAGTATTGGATATTCAGAAAATCATCCGGTACTTATCCTCGCGCAACATTGGCGTATTGATTACTGACCACAACGTACGCGAAACTTTAGGCATTTGTGACAGAGCATATATCGTCAACGACGGGACGGTATTTGCGTCTGGCCCCCCTTCCGAAATCGTCAATAATGAAGCGGTAAGAGAAGTGTATCTGGGTAAGGATTTCAGGCTGTAACCATGAAGCAGAACCTACAACTTCGTCTTTCACAAAATCTGGCGCTTACACCCCAGTTGCAGCAATCTATTCGCCTGCTGCAACTGTCATCGCTGGAGCTCAATCAGGAACTGGAACTCATTTTGCAGGAAAACCCCTTGCTTGAATTGGTGGAAGGGGAAGACATGGAGGATGCTCCAACAGCCGAAAACAATGACAACTCAGATTTTGGTGATGGATCCGCCGCTGAAATAGAGAAGATTGGCACGCCTGATTTTGACGATGACGCCAACTTCCAGCCATCTGCTGACTTACCGGAAGAAACTCCGCTTTCCAGTGAAGAGTTCAGTACGGATGAGTTTAATGAAGACTATGAAGAATACGACAACAGCAATTGGGAAGGGACACGCCAAACCAACGATGATGATGATGGTGAGTTCACACGTCAGGAAATCATTTCAGTCAGCCTGCGGGAGCATTTGCTCAGCCAACTAAAACTGATGCAATTGTCAGAACGCGACCAAAATCTGGTGTTGCTGTTGATTGATAGCATTAACGAAGATGGCTATCTCGAAATCTCGCTGGAAGAGCTGACAGAATCCCTCCCGCTGGAGCTTGAAATAGAACTGCTGGAGTTGGAAACCGCTTTAAAACACCTGCAACACATGGACCCCCCCGGTGTCGGCGCCTGTAATCTGCAGGAATGTCTGTTGCTGCAACTGGATGCGTTACCGCCTGAAACGGAATATTTAAGCTTCGCCAAGAACATTGTCAAATCACATCTTGTGCTCCTTGCCAACAAAGATTTTGTCAAATTACGCAAATTGCTGAACTGTGATGAGGCCACTCTGAAGGGCGCCCAGCAACTGATCAAGCAGCAAAATCCGCGACCCGGCAGCGACTTTGCGCAACTGGGTTCTGATCACTATATTCAACATGAAGTAGTGGTACGCAAAGTTAAAGGAATATGGATCGCCACCCTGAACGATAGCGTGATTCCGAAATTGCGCATCAATCAATTATACGCCGACATTTTGAAGCGCAACCGCGAAAACTCCAGCCAGTATCTGCAGAGCCAGATGCAGGAAGCCAAGTGGATGATTAAGAACATCCAGCAACGCTTTTCTACTATTTTACGTGTCAGCCAAGCGATTGTGGATAGGCAACGCAACTTCTTTGAACACGGCGATATTGCCATGCGACCATTGGTTCTGCGTGAGATTGCAGATGAATTGGAACTGCATGAATCCACCATTTCACGCGTCACCACGCATAAGTACATGCTCACTCCGCGTGGCGTTTATGAGTTAAAATACTTTTTCGGTAGCCATGTCGCCACCGATACTGGCGGCGCCTGCTCGGCCACGGCAATTCGCGCACTTATCAAACAAATGGTGTCCGAGGAAAATCCCAAAAAACCTTTTTCAGACAATCAAATCACTGACATTCTGGCCAAACAAGGCATTGTGGTAGCACGCCGCACTATTGCGAAATACCGTGAATCTTTGAACATTCCTCCCGCAAATTTACGTAAGTCCTTGTGATTCTTCGCTCCGATTTTTCCTCATGCAAATTTTAATTTCTCTGCTTTATCCAGTTGCAACCTTACACCAAAGGTGTACACTAAAATTGTTTTGTGCAACCCGTTTGTCAAAACAATTATAGAAAAAGGAGCGTGTTATGAATTTGCAACTCACTGGACATCATCTGGAAATTACCCCTGCATTACGCGACTACCTGCACAGTAAACTCACTCGTATCAGCAATCACTTCGATCATGTGATTGACATGAAAGTCACCATGAGTGTTGAAAAATTCGCCCAAAAGGTGGAGGCAACCTTGCACGTGCCTGGTAATGATTTGCATGCAGAATGTATAGATGAAAACATGTACAGCGCTATTGATATGTTGACGGACAAACTGGACCGTCAAGTTTTGAAACACAAAGAAAAGCACGGTAATCATCACAAAACCAACGGTGCGGTAAAACACCAAGCCGCCAACTAATCAAAGGACATATGGCTCAGATTACAGTCAATGAGCTATTCAAACAAACCCGCCTCAAGCTCAAACTCAAATGGGTTGCCGGGCTTGATGGCGGACAAAAGATTCTTACTTCAGAAGCCGTCACCAAGCCATCACTTGCCTTAATCGGTCATCTGAATTTTGTCCACCCTAACCGTGTGCAAGTACTGGGTTGCGCGGAAATGGACTATTTGCGTGGGTTAAGTATCCTCGCGCTGCAACAGGCTATTGCAAACCTGTTTGCGAACGATTTGGCGGCAGTCGTCATCGCCAATGGAGAAAAGGCACCACAAGCTTTGATAGAGGCTGCCAACAAACACCGAGTCCCTTTGCTAAACTCCCCATTACAAAGCCCACAACTCATGGATCTGCTTGGCCATTTTCTGACCACCTCGTTGGCAGAGTCCATCAGCATGCATGGCGTCTTTATGGAAGTGCAAGGCTTTGGTGTGCTGATTCGCGGCGGCCCAGGAATTGGTAAAAGCGAATTGGCGCTTGAACTCATATCACGTGGTCATCGACTGATTGCTGATGATATCGTGGATTTTTATCGTATCTCGCCTGAACGCGTGGAAGGTCGATGCCCGCCATTGCTTCAGGATTTCCTGGAGGTGCGCGGTCTCGGCATCTTGAATATACGGGCATTGTTTGGCGATAATGCGGTTAAGCCCACCAAACCTTTGGACTTGATTATCGATCTCAGGATGGCCGACCTACTTAAGCCACAGGAGTTGGATCGTCTGAATGCAAAAATGCTGACCGAATACGTACTGGATGTGGAAGTCAGCAAGGTGGTCATCCCTATTGCTGCCGGACGTAATATCGCGGTATTGGTTGAAGTGGCTGTGCGTAATCATATACTGTTGATGCGTGGCGAAAACAGCACCAAGCAATTTTCCAAGCGGCAAAAGCAATTAATGCTGAAAGAAAGCAAACCAAATTAATAGCAGCTGAATCAAATCATGCGAATTATTATCATCACCGGTTTATCTGGCTCCGGCAAAAGTGTTGCATTGCGCGCACTGGAAGATAGCGGGTTTTATTGTATCGACAATTTGCCGGCCACTTTACTGCCGCAGATTTCACATCATCTGGATGCCGCCAATCAAAACAAGGTGGCCATCAGTATTGATGGTCGTAGCGCCGCTATAGAAGCGCTGCCAAACTCGATTGAAATGCTGAGGTCCAGCGGCAATCAGGTAGATTTGATTTTTCTGGATTCTAATACCGAAACATTGGTAAAACGCTTTTCTGAGACACGGCGTAAGCATCCCCTTAGCAACGAAGCAACTACGCTCGCCGAAAGTATCCAGTTGGAGCGGGAGTTGTTAAACAGCATGGTTGCCTTGGGTGGCCACCATATTGACACCAGCAATCTTGGTCCAAACGCACTCCGTCAACACATCAAGGCGCTGGTAGAAGTACCGCACGATGGGCTGACATTATTGTTTACATCATTTGGATTCAAAAACGGTATCCCGCTTGATGCAGACTTTGTATTCGATATTCGCAGCCTGCCTAACCCACATTACGATCCAGCACTGCGATCGCTGACCGGCAAGGATCCAGCCGTGCAGCAATTTCTGCAAAATACCCCTGAAGCGAACGAAATGCTCGCAGACATTCGTCAATTACTTGAAAAATGGCTCCCGGGTTTCATCCGCGACCATCGCAGCTACCTGACCATCGCGATTGGATGTACCGGCGGTCAACATCGTTCTGTATACTTTGTAGAATCACTCAGCGCGTATTTTAAAGCACATCATCACCATGTGCTGATTCGTCATCGTGAGTTAAGCGAATAATGAAAACTATTACAAGGAAATGTTAAGAAATGGTTGGTATTTTAATTATTGCACATGGTGAACTGGGGGGCAGTCTGATTGAGTGCGCGCGCCATGTGCTTGGCAAACAGCCCCCGCAGCTTGCAGCGCTGGCTGTGCATAACCATGACGACCCTCTAGATCTGCTTCCGCACGCCAAAGCGTTGGTTAGCCAGCTGGACAGCGGAGATGGTGTCATTGTGCTATCAGACATTTACGGAGCCACACCATGCAACCTGGTTGCCAAGCTGGTTGAACCTGGCAAAGTAGCGGGTGTTGCGGGCGTCAACTTGCCCATGCTGGTACGCGTCATGACTTACCAGAAAGAGCCTTTATCGAAATTAGTCACCAAAGCGATCAGTGGCGGACGTGATGGTGTAGTCAGTTTCACAGCCTCCGGCTGCAATCATCGCGAAAGCTAACATCATGTTGAAAGAAACTATCGAGATTATCAACAAGTTGGGTTTGCACGCCCGCGCTTCCACCAAGCTCACACAAACGGCCAGCCAGTTTGACAGCGAAGTGTGGATTTCGCGCAATGGTCGCCGTGTCAACGCCAAGAGCATCATGGGGGTCATGATGCTGGCAGCGGCAAAAGGCAGTATGGTAGAGCTTGAAACCAATGGCCCGGACGAGCAAGCGGCTATGGATGCATTAAAAGCACTAATTAACGATTACTTTGGCGAGGGCGAATAACTTGACGCATCCAGTCAGCTTCAGCATTCATGGCATTGGTGTCTCCAGTGGCATCGCCATCGGTCGCGCCCATCTGGTATCCAACGCCTTGCTGGAAGTAGTGCATTACCAACTCAAGCCCAATCAAGTAGAGGATGAAGTCAGGCGCTTTGAGAATGCCATTGCCACCGTTAAACAAAATCTGGAAAGCGTCAGCAGACAGTTGCCCGAGAACGCGCCAACCGAGATGGCCTCTTTCATCCAGACACACTTGGCAATGCTAGTGGACAAATCGCTTTCGCAAGCGCCAAAAAGCATTATCCGTAACGAGCAATGTAACGCCGAATGGGCCATCAAACAGCAGATGGATGACATCGTGGAACAGTTTGACGCGATTGAAGATGACTACCTGCGCGAGCGCAAGCAAGATGTGATTCAGGTCGTAGAGCGCGTGATCAAAGTATTGCTGGGGCATCCTAGCCATGCACCGCAGGAAGAGACCGCGCAAGAACAAAACATGATTCTGGTGGCACATGACATTTCCCCAGCCGATGCGATTTTGTTCAAACATCACCACTTTGCCGCGTTTATTACCGATGTAGGTGGCGTTACCTCACACACTGCCATTCTGGCCCGTAGCCTGAATATCCCTTCCATCGTCGCACTGCAAAAAGCGCGGGATTTAATTAACGATGGCGAACTGATTATCGTAGACGGCAGCCTGGGCGTCGTGATCGTCAGCCCCAGCAAAGAAGTACTGGCGGAATACGAACTGCGTCAAGACCAGTTCGAACTGGAGCAACAAAAACTCAAGCGCATCAAATCTACCAAGGCAGTGACCTTGGATGGCACCGCGATTGATTTATATGCGAACATTGAGGTGCCAGAAGACGTTGCTGCGGTCAAAGCCTCTGGCGCCACCGGAATTGGCTTATATCGCACCGAATTCCTGTTCATGAACCGCCGTGACATGCCAGATGAGGAAACGCAGTTTGCGGCTTATAAACAGGTCGCAGAAACGATGCAAGGCATGCCGGTCACCATCCGCACCCTTGATCTGGGTGCGGACAAGCAAATGAATCCTGAACTGGATAGTGATTGCGCCAACCCAGCATTAGGCTTGCGTGCAATACGCCTATGCCTGGCAGAACCTCAGATATTCCACACCCAACTACGTGCTTTGCTACGCGCCAGCTATTACGGCAACATCAAAATACTGATTCCCATGCTTGCGACCATTTCCGAACTGCGTCAAACCAAACTATTGTTGGAACGCGCCAAGCAATCGCTGCGCAAGCAAAACATCCCGTTTGATGAGCAGATAAAAATCGGCGGCATGATAGAGGTGCCGGCTGCGGCCATTAATGCCTCCGCCTTTGCCAAGGAGCTGGATTTCCTCTCCATCGGCACCAACGACCTGATTCAGTATACCTTAGCGATTGACCGTACCGATGATGCTGTCGCCCATTTGTATAGCCCCTTGCACCCTGCGGTATTGCAGCTGCTTACTTTTACGTTTCAGGCGGGCATCAAATATGGCAAGCCGGTTTCCGTATGCGGCGAGGTTGCGGGCGAAACAAAACTGACCAGATTGTTATTAGGAATGGGCTTACGCCAGTTTTCGATGCATCCCAGCAATATTCTGAGCGTCAAACAACAAGTCTTGCAAAGTGATCTTGTCAAACTAGGCGCGTTTGCACGCAAGATACTCAACACGGATGACGTGGATAAAGTAGAACTATTAGTCGGCAAAATCAATCTATAACTCAGGAGAACATTATGACGGACATCATCCCTGCACCAAGCAACGACGATAAGAATATCGCCACTGTTACCCATTTGGCCGGAACAGTATTTTTCTTTATTCCTGCTCTTGTGGTTTGGCTGCTAAAGAAAGATGAAAACCCTTACCTGGCTGACCAGTCCAAAGAAGCGCTGAATTTCCAAATCACCATTTTGCTTGCTATGTTTGCTGCAAAAATATTGATTTGGCTCATTATTGGGCTAGCTTTAGTGCCGTTGATTTGGTTGGCTAATATTGTGTTTTGCATCATTGCTGCTGTTTCCACCAGCAAAGGCGAAACCTATCGCTACCCATTCTGTTTAAGATTGATTAACTAAGCATTTTACGTTTGATAGATTAGGAATATTCCGTGTCACAAAATCCGTTGTTATATTTCTCTGGCTTGCCAAAATTTAATGAAGTTAAAGCCGAGCATGTCACGCCCGCTGTAGATAGGTTATTGGCAGAAAGCCGCGGTTTGGTGCAGACTTTAACGGCCGATGCGCAATCGCCCACTTGGGATAATTTCGCCCGTCCGCTGGAAGACATGGAAGAAAAAATCTCGCGCGCGTGGAGCCAGGTCGGTCACATGAACGCCGTGGTGAACAGCCCGGAGCTTCGTGAGGCATATAACGACAATTTAGCGAAGTTAACCGATTTTTACAGCGATTTGGCGCAAAATGAGCAACTTTACCAGAAGTTTAAAGACCTGCGCCAAGGCCCGGCATTCGCGCAGCTTTCAAGTACACAGCAAAAAATCGTCGAGAACGAATTACGCGATTTCCGCTTGGGCGGCGCGGAATTACGCGCCGATAAAAAAGCGCGCTTCAAAGCCGTTCAAGAGCAGCTTTCCAAACTGGGTGCCAAGTTTGAGGAAAATATCCTGGATAACACCAATGATTTTGCGCATTTTGCAGAAGATGAAAAAGCGCTTAGCGGTATCCCGGACGATGCCCTGGAAGCCGCACGGATATTGGCTTCTGGCGATGCCAAAAGTGGCTATAAATTCACGCTGCACTTTCCTTCTTATATGCCTGTGCTGCAATACGCCGACAACCGTGCACTGCGCGAGGCCATGTATCGCGGCTATGCCACACGCGCCAGTGAGTTTGGCAAAAAGGAATGGGATAATACCACGCTGATTTCAGATATTCTGAAACAGCGCCTGGAAGCCGCGCAGTTATTGGGTTTCAACAACTATGCAGAGCTCTCGCTCGCCACCAAAATGGCGGATACGCCGGCGCAAGTCACCGAATTCCTGCACACGCTGGCCAAACGCGCCAAACCTTATGCCGAGCGCGATATGGCGGAACTCACCGCCTACGCCAATAAATTGGGCATTGACGATATGCAAGCATGGGATGTGGCTTATGTTTCGGAGAAATTACGCGAGGATAAATATGCGTTTTCCGACCAGGAAGTGAAACAATACTTCCCGGAAGCCAAAGTATTGGCGGGTCTATTCAAGGTGACAGAAACGATTTTTGGCGTACAGGTAAAAAAATCGCAAGCGCCAGTGTGGCATGCAGATGCCGCGTTTTATGAAATTTGTGACGCATCAAACAGGGCTATCGCCTATTTCTATCTAGACCTCTACGCCCGCAACAACAAACGCGGCGGGGCTTGGATGGACGAGTGCATCACCCGCCGCAAGAAAGATGGTACGGTAGAACTGCCAGTCGCGTTTCTCACCTGCAATTTCTCTGCGCCAGTCGGCGGCAAACCCGCGCTATTCACACACGATGAAGTCATTACCATGTTCCACGAGTTCGGCCACGGCCTGCACCACATGCTCACAGAGGTAGAAGAGCACGGCGTTTCCGGCATCAAGGGCGTGGAGTGGGACGCCGTCGAGTTGCCCAGCCAGTTCATGGAAAACTTCTGCTGGGAATGGGATGTACTGCGCCACATGACGCAACACGTGGATACCGGCGCGCAGTTGCCGCGCGAGCTGTTCGATAAAATGGTCGCCGCCAAGAATTTTCAGGCGGGCATGCAAACTGTGCGCCAGATTGAATTCTCGCTATTTGATATGCGCCTGCATGGCGAATTCGACCCACATGGCAGCAAAACTGCACTGGATTTGATTGAAGAAGTGCGCGACGAAGTTGCCGTGGTGCGCCCACCCAAATGGAACCGCTTTCCCAACAGCTTCAGCCATATTTTCGCCGGTGGCTATGCGGCAGGCTATTACAGCTACAAATGGGCAGAGGTTTTATCGGCAGACGCTTACAGCCTGTTTGAAGAAATGGGCGTGCTCTCAGATGAAGCAGGCAAGCGCTTCCGCAACGAAGTATTGGCACATGGTGGCAGCCGTTCCGCGCTGGAGTCCTTCGTCGCCTTCCGCGGTCGTGAGCCGAACATGGATGCTTTGCTACGGCATAATGGTATGTCTGGCCCTGCATGAAGCTTGCCACATGGAACGTCAATTCGCTCAACGTGCGCCTGCCGCATGTGCTGGACTGGCTGCGCGATAATCCTGTGGATGTGCTGTGCCTGCAGGAAACCAAGCAGGAGGATAGCAAGTTTCCCTATGCCGCTTTGAAAGAAGTGGGTTATAACGCCGCACACAATGGCCAGAAAACCTACAACGGCGTGGCGATTTTAAGTCCACACACCATAGAAAATGTTCAGTTGGACATGCCCAACTTTGCCGATGAGCAAAAACGCATTATCAGCGCGAACGTGAATGGCGTACGCGTGGTGTGTGCTTATGTGGTGAATGGTCAGGCACTGGATTCGGATAAATTTCAATACAAGATGCGCTGGCTAGCTGCCCTTCACGACAGACTTGCGAGCGAACTGACCCAGCACCCGAAACTGACTTTGCTGGGCGATTACAATATCGCGCCGGAAGACCGCGATTGCCATGACCCGGCGGCCTGGAAAAGCCAGGTGCTGGTGAGCGCGCCGGAGCGCGCAGCTTTCCGCAAATTGCTGGATTTAGGCCTGCACGATAGCTTTCGTTTGTTCAATCAGGAAGCTGGGCAATTTACCTGGTGGGATTACCGCATGGCCGCTTTCCGCCGTAACATGGGCCTGCGGATTGATCATATTCTGGTAAGCGATGCGCTGAAAGACAAATGCGTCAAATGCGAGATTGATATGGCGCCGCGCAAACTGGAGCGCCCCAGCGACCACACACCCGTGATATTGACGCTGCAAGACACTATTTGATTTTCATTGGCAAGGCACCTGCCCTGCAAGGCAATCTGGATGAGGCTCCCAAACCAATTGCCGCAACAATGAAAACGCGCGAGTACGCGTAGGCTATTGCCCGCCGCCCTTGATGTTGATACCCAGTTGCTTGAGTTTGCGGTACAAGTGTGTGCGCTCCAGACCAGAAATCTCTGCCAGTTTGCTCATGTTGTTGTTGACCAGCTTCATATGATGCTGGAAATAAAAACGCTCGAACTCGTCTCTCGCCTCGCGCAGTGGCTGGGCAATCTGCACCATCTGCGGCGTTACCTGGGTTTGCTGCTCCACTGGTGCATCATTAAACTGTTCCAGTACCCGGGTTACATCTTCCAACGTGATTTTCTCGCCCAAACTAGTCAGCAGCAGGTTTTGCACTACCGATTCCAGCGCGGCGAAATCGCCTGGCCATTCCGCATTACGCAGGGCATTCAACGCTGCTACGTCGAAATTCTTGTAGGTCGCACCGGTGGTTTCTGCCATCAGGCTGGCCATAGACACGGCCAAATCCGGTACATCTTCGCGATGATCGTTCAGCGCGGGCACTTTGAGCGTACTGGCTGACAATGTCTGCAATAAGGTGTTATCAAACTGCACATTCTCTGCCAGTTGCGGCAGTGCGTTTGTCGTTCCACACACCACGCGCGTACCATACTTGTCAGCCTTGGCAAGCAGCAGTTGCAGGCCTTTTTGTTCGGTTTTGTTCAGCGCCGTCACTTCATCAAGGAAAATCACGCCATCCCGTGCCTGCTCCAGCAGCTCCAGTGGTGCGTTGGCCAGTTTTTCATATTCGGTCAGACCCAGCCATGGCGTACCGGGCGTATGTAAAAACCTTGCACATAGCTCAACGCTACCCCCTTTATTGCCCAGCAGAAGCAATGCGTTTTTAGTGCGAGAAATCTGCTCCAGACGCTGCTTCAGCTCGTTGATGACAGGACTCTTCCCCAGACTGGCCAAATTAAGCTCCGTCTTCGGCAGGTGTTCTGCATGCTTGAGTGCAGCGTTAACGGTTTTAAGCAATTTCTGCAATGCGATGGGTTTTTCCAGAAAATCGAATGCACCGATGCGTGTCGCTTCTACGGCGGTATCAATGGTACCGTGACCCGACATCATCACCACCGGCATAGTCAACAGGCCCGCGTTGCCCCACTCCTTGAGCAAGCTCACGCCATCACAATCCGGCATCCAGATATCCAGCAAGACCAGATCCGGACGCTGCTTGAGACGATGCTCCCGTGCGCTCTGCGCGTTTTCTGCCAGCGAAATACGATGTCCTTCATCTGTCAGAATATCGCTGAGTAGCTCGCGGATACCGATTTCATCGTCAACTACAAGAATGTTTTGTGATGCCATGCGCTGCTTTCCTTGTACTAAATAGTCGTTGCCTTGCTTGGTTTTGAGGAGATGCTTTTGTCACCAGCCTGCATGCCAATAGGCAGATGGATGGTGATGCATGCACCCTGAGTCGGGTTGTTTTCTATTTTAATTTGGCCGAGATGTTCTTCAATCATTTTTTTGACAATGGCCAAACCTAAACCGGTACCGTGCAATTTTGTAGTCACATAAGGTTCAAATGCATTCGCAAGCAGCTCCTGCGGGAACCCTTGCCCGTTATCCTGCACGATCAGTTTAATACCTGATTCATCAAAACTCGTCTTGACCAGAATTTCAGGATCAGCCACATTTTGCAAAGCATCTTGCGCGTTTTGCATCAGGTTGTGTATCACTTGCCGGAGCATCGTTGCGTCACCCGTAGTATCCGGCATCCCGGACATCAAATCAAAAGTGATTTTCGCTTGCGAGCTTTCATACAACGCAGAGATATCCCGAATCAGGCTATTGATGTTGAGTTGCGTAAAATTGGCCGAGGGCGCACGTGCATATTCGCTAAACTCGTTCACCATCGCTTTCATTGCGCTTACCTGGTTCACAATGGTATCCGTCGCACGCTTCAGCATCTGTGCATCGTCCTCACCCAGCCTATCACCCAGCTTATGCTGCAAGCGTTCGGCGGAGAGCTGAATCGGTGTCAATGGGTTTTTAATCTCATGCGCCAGACGCCGCGCAACCTCGCCCCAAGCCGCATCCCGCTGCGCCTTCGCAATGGTAGTCACGTCATCAAACACGGCAACAAACCCATGTCCGGACGATTCTGGCAAACGTGTAGCACGCACCAGCAACAGCTGCTTACCCTGCGGCTTGTTGATTTCCAGTTGCTGCGTATATTCTGATTTTTCTGGCGATTCTGTCCTGGTCGCTTCAAAATGACTTTCTATCGCCTGAATAAAAGGCGCCAGGAATAGCTGGATTTCGGCGATTTTCTGATACGGCTGATTCATGCATGCGGCAAGCTCGCATCCTAAAATCGTATTGGCGGCGAGATTGTATGTACGCAATTCGCCTTGTGCATTGATAGCCAGCACACCCGAGGACAGATGCGCCAGAATCGTCTCCAGATAACCGCGTGCAGCTTCCAGCCTTGCACGATTGCTTTCAGAAGCGCGTGTCGCATCTTCCAGTTGCCGCGTCATGCTGTTGAATGATTTCACCAACACGCCCAGCTCATCCTTGCCATGCTCCGGCAGCACTGTGCTGTAATCTCCGCTGGCAATCGCGCGCGTGCCCTCGGCCAACACAGTAAGCGGCTGCGAAAGCCGTCGACTCAAGACAAACGCCACCGCGAGTGCAGACAACATGGCCAACAACAGCACGAGAGTCAATGTCAGCTTGAATACATCTCGCAGCGAGCTACGACTGTAGGAGAGCTCCTGATAATCCCGATAGACGTCTTGCACCGCCTCTGCCGTATTGGATAGCGTCTTCGGCACCGGTTGCAGCAACTGCAGGATCCGCGTCTCTCCGGTTAGATCTTGCATCACCACCGGCATCAGAATACGCATATACAGCCCTTTACCTGACAATGGTTCGATTTTGCCATAAACCCGAGTTCTGGCTTGCCGTAGCTGAGCGACGCTGGGCAACTCCGGTAAAAAGCTATTCGGGTCACCGCTGGAAACCGATAATATACGGCCTTCCTTACTCAACAAGACCGCATCCTGAATGCCAGACTTTTCGCGTAAATCATTCAATATGCTGTACTGCGACCGACCAGGTTGCAATGCAAGTGTTGTGGCGATATTCTCGGCCTTTTCTTCCATTTCGGTCAGCATGATATCCAGTGCGCGCTGCCCCAGGCTCAGGCCGCCATCCAGGGCCGACTCCACCTTGACGTTGAACCAGGATTCAATCGAGCGCGTTAGAAAATTGACCGATACCAGATACACAATCAGGCCCGGTACAATCGCCATCAATGCAAAAGCACCAACCAAACGCAGATTCAATCGACTGCCAATAACCCGGTCATTGATTTTTCTGTACAACTGCCAAAGCTGGTTTGCAATCAAAGCCAGCAACACAACCGCAAGACCAATATTCAGGTAAAGTAAAATCTTGTAATAACTGCCGGAGATTGCAGTATTCGCGCTGGCAATAGAAAGCAGATACAGCAGTGCTGCACCCAAGATCACACTTACAATTAAAATGTATCTCATGTCAGCACAACCTTATTTGTTCAGATCCTTGGGCATCCATTCGTATTTCTGCGAAATCATCGTCCAAGCCTCAGAACCTATTGCATCCACCTGTATCGCCTTGGGTAACTTAGTTTGATCTAACCGCATCAGCAAAGCTGCCTGGTAAGGCTCACCCTTTTCCACCATCGATTTTTCCAGCACCTTCCAGTCCCGTACTTCTGCAAGCTCCAGTTTGGCTTCTAACAGCGTGTCATAAGATTGCTGACGACCATCGCGCATCAATAGATACTGCCGCGCCAGCGCGTGATAACTCAAGGTGATGTTTTGTGTTTTTGTGACAATCTCATCGTCGAACCAGTATTTACGCGGACTCACCACTTGAAACTCAAGCAAGAAATGCAGCACCACCCCTTTATTGATAGCCTCTTCGATTGCTTCATCAAAACTGAGGTCCATATCTGCATCCAGATTGTAAGTTTCACCATCCAGATGCATATAAGCATTTTTGATATGGATATTACTGGACGCGGCGACAGCCGTCACACCCCAGACAGAAAGCACCAACATGAATAAGACTGTTTTTAGAAACTGTCCTATCATGGATTTAAGGCTATGCATTCTTTTGCAGCAACGCGTAAAAAAGGCCATCATGGCGTTTGTCCGGAACAAGTTGGCCGTTGGTGATGCTAAAGTTGTTGTTATTATCATCTAATGTAAAGGGTTGCAAAGTCGCATCAGGTGTTTTTTGCAGAAAATCCTCAATTTGCGCACGATTCTCTTCATTAAAAATCGAACACGTCACATAGAGTAATTTACCGCCTTTTGCCAAAATTTGCCACAATTGTTGCAAAATTGCCGATTGTTGTTGTGCAAACGACGAAATATCAGACTCGCGTCGCAACCATTTCATATCCACATGACGCCTTACAATGCCGGAAGCGGAACATGGCACATCGGCCAGAATAAAATCAAAATGCTCTGCAGGCCAGTATTCATGCGCCTTTTCGGCCTGTCCTGTTTTGAGTTCCGCATGCAAGTTCAGGCGTTTCAAATTGCTCTCAACGCGTTTTAAGCGCTCGGCGTCGCTATCCAGCGCGGTCACCTGTACATCGCCCAGCTCTAAAATATGACAAGTTTTTCCCCCTGGCGCAGCGCACGCATCCAATACTTTTGCACCCTTTGTTGGCTTGAGCAAATGCGCGGCAAGCTGGGCACCGTAATCCTGTACGCTCGCCAAGCCTTCTGCAAACCCAGGAATTTTTTCTATTGGTAGCGGTTTTTCCAACATCACCGCTTCGGCTCCTAAATGCGTCGCCGTTACGCCATTGTCTACCAACAATTTTAAATAATCTTTTACGCTGGTTTTGCGCACATTCACGCGCAAAGTCATCGGCGGGTGTTGGTTGCCAGTTTCAAGAATGCTCTGGTAAGCGCATGGATATTGGGTTTTAAGCTTATTGATCCACCATCTTGGATAAGAATAAACTGCTGTTTCATTTTGCCGGATTTTGCTTTTTAGGGCTTCTTTCTGACGCAAAAAATTACGCAACACCCCATTCACCAAACCTTTTGCCCATGCCTTTTTACTGTGTTCTGCGGCTGTGACGGCTTGATTCACCACCGTAAAATCATCGTCGCTACCATGCAAAAGCTGCGCAATCGCCACAATAAGCAAACTGCGAATCGCTTCATCGATGATGGGTTTGCTGGCAAGCGCCTTCAGATAAGCCTCGGCCTCGGCATAAAAGCGCAAGGTGTTGTAGCTCAAATCCTGCGCCACCGCTCTTTGCTGAGGTGTGGCCTTGGGAAACTGCGCCAATGCCTGTGGCAACGTCAGGGATAAATTGCGGCCATTAAGAACGCCAGAGACGGCCTGTGACGCGATGAGTTGCGAGATATGCAAAATAGGGCTTTGGTAATAAAAACCCTATTCTAGTTGATATTAGAAATTATTGGCCATCACCATCAATCTTCTAATCCGCTCCTCGGTCTGCGGGTGCGTACTAAACAACCCTGCTAAATCCTGTCCAGACAAAGGATTGATAATCATCATTTGCCCAGTCTCGGGGTGCGCCTCCGCTGTCATGTTGGGGATTTGATGCGCATAGTTATGGATTTTCTCCAACGCGCCTGCCAGCGCCTTTGGATCTTTACTGATTTCTGCACCGGCACGGTCTGCCTCGAACTCGCGCCCGCGTGAAATCGCCATTTGTATCAATGCCGCCGCCATCGGCGCCAGAAACATCATCAGCATTGCAATCACAGGGTTAGGTCTATCCTCACCATCTCGATGCCCGCCACCGAAAAACATGCCAAATTGTGCCAATGAGGAAATAGCACCCGCCACCGTAGCGGAAATCGTGGAAATCAGCGTATCACGATGCTTTACATGTGCCAGTTCATGCGCCATCACACCACGCAGCTGACGTTCATCCAGAATCTGCATAATGCCAACCGTAGCCGCCACCGCTGCATGTTCCGGGTTACGGCCCGTGGCAAATGCGTTGGGCTGGCTTTCATTGATGACATACACTTTTGGCATCGGCAACTCGGCATTTTGTGCCAGCTCTTTTACCGTATCGTAATATTTGCGGAACTGACCATCGCCATAATTGTTTTCCGGGTTAATCTCCACCGCGCCGTACATTTTGAGTACGGCTTTGTCCGAAAACCAGTAGGCGTAGAAATTCATCGCGCCTGCCAATGCCAGCGCCATCATCATGCCGCTTTTGCCTCCTAGCGCACCGCCTACCATCATGAATAACGCGGTGATAGCCGCCATCAGCATGAAGGTTTTTACCCAGTTTCCAAACATATTTTTCTCCTTTTGTTTTTAACGAACCACTAAACGCAATATGCGACTTTCTGTAGGGTTTTTCAAGCCTTCAATTAAAGCAATCACCTACTTTGACATGCTGCCCTTGCATAAACTGCATGGCAGTCTGACGCTTGCCGCCCGGCGTCTGCAATTCATGTATCTTTAAAACACCTTGCCCGCAAGCCACATAAATACTGGCTTCCAGGGCAATGATTTCGCCAGGCCTATGATGGAAGCCTGCGCTGGCTTTTTCATCTGAATCCGTTGCGAACCAGATACGGCAAGTTTCCCCTTTGAACTTTGTGGTTGCCACGGGGAACGGGTTAAAAGCACGCACCTGACGTGAAATCTCCGCTGCACTCTTGCACCAATCTATCGGGCATTCGCTTTTTTCCAGTTTATGCGCGTAGGTCACCAGGCTTTCATCCTGCGGTGTAGCTGACAGATTGCCGTTCTGGTGCAAATCGCGCATCGCCTGCACCATTAACTCAGCGCCCATTTTGGCCAAGGCATCATGCAGGGTTTGCGTAGTATCGGTGGGCTTGATAGGCAAAACGCCCTTACTCACCATCGCACCCGCGTCCAGCGCAGGAACGACTTCCATAATCGTCACGCCGGTTTCCGCATCACCCACCAATAGCGCACGATGAATCGGTGCCGCGCCGCGCCAGCGTGGCAGCAGCGAAGCATGGATGTTATAGCAGCCGAACTTGGGCATGTTCAATACAGTGGTTGGAATAATCAGCCCATACGCCGCCACAATCATCACATCGGCATTGGTCGCCGCAATCTGCGTCTGCACTTCCGCAGGCTTGAGTGATTCCGGCTGAAAGACATGCACATTATGCTGCAACGCCAATTGTTTGACGGGGCTGGCTTTTAGCTGCATGCCGCGTCCGGCGGGGCGATCCGGTTGTGTGAGTACCATAACTACTTCAAACCCCTTATCCAGCAAGGCTTGCAGGGCAGGCACAGCAAAGTCCGGCGTTCCGGCGAAAATGATTTTCATGGTTTATTTGTTCTGCTTTTAAAGATATCGATATCTTACAAGGCGCGGGATTTTTCACGCAGATGCTTCACCATCTTGCTTTTAATCCGATTGCGTTTAAGCGGTGATAAATACTCCACAAAGACTTTTCCCAGCAAATGATCAATCTCATGCTGAATACACACCGCCAGCAAACCATCGGCATCCAACCTGAATTTTTTGCCATGCTCATCCAGCGCCTCTACCGTGATATTTTCAGCGCGGGTCACTTCTTCATAAATTCCCGGCACAGATAGACAGCCTTCTTCATAGATTTGCTGACCATGCTTTACGGTGATCTTAGGGTTGATGAAAACGCGCAAGGCATTTTTTTCTTTGCTCAAATCGATGATGATGAGTTGAATGTGCTTATCCACCTGTGTTGCCGCCAAGCCGATACCCGGTGCTGCATACATGGTTTCTGCCATATCGTTCACCAATTGGCGGATTTCGTCATTCACATCAGCAACCGGTTTTGCCACAGTATGCAGTCGCGGGTCAGGGTAATTGAGAATATTAAGTAGCGCCATATTTCACCATGAATTTGTATATGGGGTTAATCCATAATTTTTCAAATTGTCGTTTCAAGCCAACAAGGCTTTTATTTGGGGGCATTAAACTCCAAAAATGCTTGATTGTTGAATGAATTACATGATAGATTTAATGCAATTTCGCGGATTTTCCGCCCATTTGACCGAGGTCAATACATGAATTTTCGTATTATACCGTTGCTTATTGTAGCTTGCCTAAGCCTGAACGCTGCTGCAGAGGATATCGCGCTGCAAAAAAATCACCCAGATCGCTATACCGTCGTTAAAGGCGACACGCTCTGGGGTATCTCCGGCAAGTTTCTTAAAGACCCATGGCAATGGCCAAAAGTTTGGCGCATGAATCGCGCAGAAATCAAGAATCCGCACCGTATCTATCCTGGTGATGTGGTCGTACTAGACAATAGCGGTAACAGCCCTCAACTTAAACTGCTGCGTGAAACAGTAACTTTACAACCGGGTGCAATTGAAGAGCCGCTGGAAAAGCAAGAAATTTATTCCATTGCCCCCAACATTATCGGGCCATTTTTAAGCCAGCCATTGTTAATTGAAAATGACCAGTTAGAACGTGCGCCGCATATCGTTTCCGGTCAGGACAACCGGGTAGTGTTAAGCCCAGGCACACGGGTCTATGTAAACAATATCCCTGAAGGAAGCGGTACTCACTGGAGCGTCTATCGTAGTGGCGAAAAATTAGTCGATCCTGATACCGGTGAACTGATAGGAACAGAAGCGGTTTATCTGGGCGATATGAATGTGACACGCTTTGGCGCGCCTGCCTCAGCTGATATCGTTCGCGCCAAAGAAGAGATTTTTGCCCGCGACCGTATCGTGGTTGCGCCTGACGAGTTCAAGAACAGCTTTGTGCCGCATGCACCGGATAACGAGGTAAGCGGCCGCATCATTCGCATATACGGCGGCGTGGCCGAAGGTGGCCCGAATACCGTCGTGTCCATCAACCGCGGCAAAAAAGATGGCTTGGAAGAGGGGCATGTACTGGCCATCAACCGCCACGGGCGCAGCGTCAGGGATCCGGAGTTCAAAGCTAAGAAAGATGCCAAACTGCTTAGCGAAGATGAAATCAAGAATGGCGATATTGTAAAACTACCCGATGAACGCGTGGGACTTTTGATGGTGTTCCGAACATTTGATCGGGTTTCCTATGCCTTGATCATGAACGCCACAGACGCAGTTTATACCTTGGATGCTGTGCATACGCCTTGATGGCTGAAACAGTAGATGACCCGCATGAAGCCGCACACTGGCTGCGGCTAAGTTTGATCCCCGGGCTCGGCAGTGCCAGTATCTGCCAGCTCCTTGCCAAATTTGGCACCCCAGAGCAAATCCTCAATGCCCCCACCCATCTGCTGCGAGAAATTGTCGATGCCGACATGGCACAAGCCATTCAGGAAGGCGCAGCGGAGCAAGAAGTCATACAGACGCTAGCATGGCTGCAAAAAGACCATGCGCACTTGATTACTTTAGCGGATGAGGCCTACCCCAAACAACTACTGCAAATCAATTCCCCTCCTGCAGTGCTATACGCCTTGGGTAATATTCGTCTGCTAAATCAGCCCAGCATGGCCATTGTAGGCAGCCGTCATGCCACCCCGCAAGGTGAGAAAAACGCAGAGGACTTTGCTGAAAGCTTGTGTCAGCATGGTTTGTGTGTCGTGAGTGGCATGGCACTCGGAATAGATGGTGCTGCACATCGAGGCGCGCTGAAGGCTAACGGCGCAACCATTGCAGTAGTAGGAACGGGACTGGATATTGTCTATCCGGCCAGACATCGAGACCTTGCGCACAAAATCGCAGAGCGTGGCTTGATTCTTTCCGAGTTTCCGTTGGGCACGCCGTCCAAGGCGCAAAACTTTCCGCGACGCAACCGCATCATCAGCGGGCTGAGTCTGGGATGTCTGGTAGTAGAAGCCAACATCGACAGCGGATCATTGATTACTGCCAGGCTCGCGGCCGAACAAGGTCGCGAAGTGTTCGCGATTCCAGGTTCCATCCACTCTCCGGTAGCCAAAGGCTGCCATCAGCTCATCAAACAAGGGGCAAAGCTGGTGGAAACCTCTCAGGACATTCTGGATGAGCTATCGGGCCTGATCAACTTAAACAGCACCTTCTCCAGTAGCCCATTTGGGTCAGACCCAAGTGAGTCAACCCATGGGCAAACCAGTGCAGAACACGATAGAATTATATGCGCTATGGGTTTTGATGCCGTACATTTTGAGGTACTACTGGCCAAAACCGGGTTGACGCCACAGGTGCTTTCCTCCATGCTGATGGTATTGGAATTGGAAGGCAAGGTGGCTGTATTAGCTGGAGGCCAATACCAGCAATTGGGATAACGTAAATACAATAATATTAAACACGACCATTTTTATAAAAACGAGCAAGATTGGGGAAAATTATGTTCGAAGTCTTAGTGTTTATGTTTGAGAATTATTTTGCGCATCACACTGCGCCAGATAACGCGATATTAGAACAAGAATTATCTGCAGCAGGCTTTGAGCAGAAAGACATTCTGGGTGCGTTCGACTGGTTTCAGGAAATGAAAGCCCGTTTATCCAGCCAAAATGCCGAATATACGCTGGCGCATCTATCCATCAGGGTATTCAGCCAGCAGGAGCTTAACCGCCTGGATGCAGAAAGTATCAGCTTTATCACCTTTATGCACCAAGCCCGTGTCATCAGCGATATGGAGCGCGACTTGATCGTGGATCGCGCTATGGCCCTACAGCAAACGGAGGTGACAATAGAAGAGACGCGCTGGATCACCATGATGGCGCTATGGAACCAAGGGCGTGAAAAAGATTATCTGTTTGTGGAGGACGCGCTATTTAATCCGCGCGGACAGACGCTGCATTAATGCCAATTAGGCCAAATCCAGATTATCTAAAATCTTGGTAATCAGGCCCGACTGATTAAGCGTATAAAAATGCAAGCCCGGCACACCCCAATCTCGCAGGGCTTCGCATAGCTCACTCACCACGTCCACCCCCAAGGCCCTTACAGACGGCAGATCATCTCCATAGGCCTCCAGGCGCAACCTCAACCAGCGTGGAATTTCCGCACCACATATGTTGGAAAAACGTGCCAGCTGGGTGATGTTATAAATCGGCATAATACCGGGAATAATCGGCTGAACGACGCCTTGCTGAGCACAGAAATCTACAAACCGGAAATACGCGTCTACATTGTAAAAATACTGCGTAATGGCGCGATTTGCCCCCGCCTCAAACTTACGTTTCAGGTTTTCCACATCTGCCAAAGGTGATTGCGCTTCGGGATGAAACTCTGGATAGGCCGCCACCTCGATTTGGAAATGATCGCCGGTCTGCTCGCGAATAAACGCCACCAATTCACGGGCATACTTGAAATCGCCCATCGCCACTTCACCAGAGGGAATATCCCCTCGCAAAGTCACCAGCCGCTGAATACCTCTGGCTTGATACTGACCCAGCAAATCGGAAATTTCGTCCCTGGTAGAAGAAATACATGAAATATGCGGCGCAGCTGAATGGCCTTCTGCCTGAATCTCAAACACTGTTTCCATCGTGCGGTCACGTGTAGAACCACCCGCCCCAAAAGTGACGGAAAAAAACTCCGGCTCGAATTTGGCAAGTTGCACTCTGGTTTCACGCAAATTAGAGACACCTTCCGCGGTCTTAGGCGGAAAGAACTCAAAACTGATAGGTAAATTTGTCATCAATCTTTATCAATCACAATGGCTGCTAATAGCCAGGAAATCACACTGTAGGCCAATGCTCCAATAATGCCGGCCTTGAGAGTAGTCACTTCAAACCCTTGCAGGAAATGGCCAACACCCCAAAACAGCACACCATTGATGACGAATATAAACAGGCCCAATGTCAAAATAGTGATGGGCAAAGTCAGTATCGTCAAAATAGGCTTGATAAGTATATTGGCCAAACCAATCACCACGGCGGCGATTAATGCGGTCACAAATCCGTTCACATGGATACCGGGTACGAAATAAGTCACTGCAAGCAAGGCCAGTGCATTCACAATCCAAGTGGCAATCAATTTCAACATACCCGTTTCCTTTCCGTACTAATAACGATAATGATCAGCCTTATAAGGACCGTTTTTATCCACCCCAATGTAAGCCGCTTGCTGGTCGGTCAAGCGTGTGAGCTGTGCGTTCAGCTTTTTCAACTGCAACGTAGCCACTTTCTCATCCAGATGTTTTGGCAAAGTGTACACGCCAACAGGGTATTTGTCAGTTTGTGTGTACAGCTCTATCTGCGCAATGGTCTGATTGGCAAAGCTGGAACTCATCACGTAGCTCGGATGGCCGGTACCACAGCCCAGATTCACCAAACGACCTTTGGCCAACAATATGATTTTTTTGCCGTTTGGAAAAATCACATGGTCCACTTGCGGCTTGATTTCATCCCACTTGTATTTTTCCAGCGACGCTACGTCAATCTCGTTGTCGAAATGGCCGATATTGCACACAATGGCCTGATCTTTCATTTTCGCCATATGGTCATGGGTGATCACGTGGTAATTGCCTGTCGCCGTCACAAAAATATCCGCATGCTCAGCCGCGTAATCCATAGTCACGACACGATAGCCTTCCATCGCCGCCTGTAATGCGCAGATTGGATCAATCTCCGTCACCCAAACCTGGGCTGATAAAGCACGCAACGCCTGCGCAGAACCTTTACCTACGTCACCATAACCACACACCACGGCGATTTTGCCGGCAATCATCACATCAGTCGCGCGTTTAATCGCATCCACCAACGATTCACGGCAACCATACAAGTTATCAAACTTGGATTTAGTTACCGAGTCGTTCACATTGATTGCCGGGAAAGCCAATTTGCCTTCTCTATGCATTTGATACAGACGATGCACGCCGGTTGTCGTTTCTTCCGTCACACCTTTGATTTGTGCCAAACGGGTTGAGTACCAAGTCGGATCAGTTTTCAGTTTATCCTTAATCGAATTGAACAAGCACACCTCTTCTTCGCTACCAGGGTGATTTAACAGGCTTGCGTCCTTTTCGGCGCGCGTACCCAAATGCAACAGCAAAGTCGCGTCTCCACCATCATCCAGAATCATGTTGCTGTAGCCACCATCCGGCCATTCAAAAATACGATGTGTATAATCCCAGTATTCGGCCAAGGTTTCACCTTTCACCGCAAATACAGCCGTGCCACCAGCTGCAATTGCCGCAGCCGCATGGTCTTGCGTAGAGAAGATATTGCATGATGCCCAGCGCACTTCTGCCCCCAAGTCCTGTAGTGTTTCAATCAATACTGCAGTTTGAATGGTCATATGCAATGAACCGGTAATACGCGCCCCTTTCAGTGGCTTGGTCAGTGCGTATTCTTCACGGATTGCCATCAAGCCTGGCATTTCCGTTTCAGCAATAGCAATTTCCTTACGGCCAAAGCCTGCCAGATTAATGTCAGCTACGATATAGTCTTTGGTATCTGTCACAGTATTCACTCCAAATTACATTGAATATGCGACTGTCTGGGAAAAAGGCTTGAACAATAACGCTGCGATTCGTTTTTACTCGTCCATCCATTTTCCGCACAATCGCACGGTTAATGAAAATGAACGCCGTTTAATACGGTTCCGAGCCTAGGAGATGTCTCTTGCAGCGTTCCTCGGAATATAGCAATATTGTACTACGAATAAATAAAAATACAAAAATTCAAACAGTTATAAACAGAATGTAAAAATTATTCCCATAAATCATTCTGGTTCCATAATTCGTTAATATCATGAATTCCCCATTTTTCCGGGTTCTCATGTCCTACAATTTGATCATTCGCGCCTCGCTTGGACAAATCCAAAACTTCCATTGGGATACGGAATTTTGATTTAGTAGAAAAAAACACTCTGACAATAGGCGTCAGTAAGCTCTTGGGGCTTTGATCAATCACCAAAGCCAGTCGTCCGGATTTAAGTAGCACAATCGAACCTACAGGATAGATCCCTACACATTTCACGAATGCCTGGAACACTTTGTCGTCAAAATGATTGGTCCATTGCGACATTCTCTGTAGCGAAACGCCTGGCTCCCACCCGGCTTTATATGGTCGATTGGAAGTAACTGCATCATACACATCGCACACCGCACCCATTTTGGCGAACAGGCTGATTTGGCTACCGTTCAGCTTGAAGGGATAGCCAGTACCGTCTATCTTCTCGTGATGATGCAGACAAATATCCAGCGCTACTCCATCTGTAACATTACCTTGTTTTAATAAGGCATGACCTTGCTCTGGGTGCAATTTAACCAGATTGAATTCTTCCTCGGTCAAAGCGCCTGGCTTGTTCAGCACCTCAATAGGAATCATGGCCTTGCCGATATCATGTAATAAGCCTCCCATCCCGGCCTGACGCACTTCGGCATCAGACAGGCCCAACTCCTTTGCCAGTGAAATCATTAGTGCACATACAGCCACACTGTGCATATAAGTGTAATCATCCGAAGCTTTAAGTCGCACAAGGCTAATTAAGGCGCCTTCGTTGCGGTCCAATGAAGCAGAAATTTCCTCAACAAGCGGTGAAGCAGCTTCAACATCAATTGCCTTACCCATCCGCACATCATTGAACATCGAAACCATTGCTCTTTTCGAATTTTCGATAATGCGTCTGGCTTGTATCCGCTCCTCGTTTACTGACACGCGCTCGTGATTGCTTGATGGAGTGCTGGCTTTTTTTTCATCGGACAAACCGGGAGGGTCTGAAGCTATCGGCGGCCGATTGTCAGTCACATCCAGCCCTTTGGAGGTATCAATCACGACCTCCTTGACCCGGCTGGATTGCAGCTTATTCAAATCATTGGCATCTTCCAGTTTGAAGGCGTTTTTCCAGAAAGGATGATCCATCCATGGGCCTTTCAGCGAATGGATGAACATGCCTAAGCGAACTTGGTTAACTGAAATTGTTTTTAACATATCGCGCATATCATGCCGGATTGCATGCGCGATCTAAGCGAAAAAAAGGGGGATAAATCCCCCTCGTTTTTCATTTCGACTGAACTGAATGTTTATTCAGTCAACATTTGGTGATGGTTAGAGTCCAGCCGCTGCTTTCAATACTGCAGCTTTGTCAGCAGCTTCCCAGGTAAACTCTGGCTCATCACGGCCAAAATGGCCATAAGCTGCCGTTTTGGTATAAATCGGGCGCAACAAATCCAGCATTTTGACAATGCCTTTTGGGCGCAAATCAAAATGTTCATTCACCAGTTGGGTCAATTTCTCATCCGAGATTTTTCCGGTACCATAAGTCTGCACCATAACGGAGGTCGGACGCGCCACGCCGATGGCATAACTCACTTGCACCATGCACTTGTCCGCCAGGCCTGCTGCGACAATGTTTTTCGCCACATATCGTCCTGCATAAGCCGCGCTACGGTCTACTTTGGAAGGATCTTTACCTGAGAACGCACCGCCGCCATGGGGAGCCGCACCTCCATAGGTATCCACAATGATTTTACGGCCGGTCAAACCGCAATCCCCCTGCGGACCACCAATCACAAAACGCCCGGTTGGGTTTACCAGATATTTGATATCGCCCTTGATTAACTCTTTAGGTAAAACAGGCTTGATAATCTCTTCAATCGTAGCTTCACGAATCGCTTCCAGCGTCATTTCCGGCGCATGTTGCGTGGAAATCAGCACGGTATCCAGCGCATAAGGTTTGCCATCCACATATTTCACGGTGACTTGCGCTTTAGCATCCGGGCGCAGCCACGGCAGACGGCCATCTTTACGCAATTGTGCCTGGCGCTCCATCAAGCGATGGCTCAACCAGATGGGCAACGGCATCAGCTGCGGGGTTTCGTTCACTGCATAGCCAAACATCAGGCCCTGGTCGCCAGCGCCCTGATCCAGCGGGTCATCGTCGGCGTTGTCCACACCTTGCGCGATATCTGGAGACTGTTTGTCATACGCCACCAATACCGCACAGCCTTTATAGTCGATGCCGTATTCGGTGTTATCGTAACCGATGCGTTTAACCGCATCGCGTGCGACCTTGATGTAATCCACATTCGCAGTCGTCGTAATCTCACCCGCCAGCACGATCAAGCCGGTGTTAGCCAGCGTTTCCGCGGCCACGCGCGCAGTCGGGTCTTGTTCTAAAATCGCATCTAAAATGCTGTCGGACACTTGATCCGCAAGTTTATCCGGATGTCCTTCGGACACCGATTCTGAGGTAAAGAGGTATTCGTTCATGTTGTGCCTTGAAAGGTTAATAAAATAAAGAAACTGACTAAAGGCTAAAGCCAATTTCGCGAAGAATGCGCATTCTACACTTAAACCACCGAAATCCCTAAAAGTTGTTAAAATTCAATCTGAGGTAAAGATAATAATGCGATTGAAATTCACCAAAATGCAGGGCGCCGGCAACGATTTTGTCGTCATCGATGCCTACACACAACCCATTCAGCTTTCTACCGGGCAAATCAAGCACATCGCCAATCGCTATTTTGGCGTAGGATGTGACCAATTATTGATGGTGGAAAAAGCACATCAGCCAAATGTCGATTTCCGCTACCGCATTTTTAACGCCGATGGCGGCGAAGTACAGCAATGCGGTAATGGCGCGCGCTGCTTCGTCAAATTCGCGGTAGAAAAAGGCCTGACAAACAAACGGGAAATCAAAGTGGAAACGGCCAGCGGCGTCATTACACTCAACCTGCAGCATGATGGCCAAGTCACCGTCAACATGGGCGCACCGCGCTTCCATCCCAGCCAGATTCCGTTTCAGGCCGAAAAGGAAGCCATACAGTATTTGCTTGCGCTAGACAATCAATCCATCAAAATCACTGCGCTTTCCATGGGCAATCCGCATGCGGTCACACTGGTAGGCAATGTAGAATCGTATGATGTCGCCCATATCGGCCCAAAAGTGGAATCGCACCGGCAGTTCCCGGAGCGCGTCAATGCCGGATTCATGCAGGTCCTTAACCCGCATGAGATTAAACTGCGGGTGTACGAACGCGGCAGTGGCGAGACATTGGCGTGTGGCACAGGCGCATGTGCTGCAGTCGTGAGCGGGATTCGCCTGGGTGAGTTACAATCACCGGTGTTGGTGCACACACGCGGTGGCGATTTAAACATTGCATGGGCGGGTGGCAATGCACCGGTAATGATGACGGGCCCGGCGGAAATCGTCTTTGAGGGAGAGATTGAGGTTTAACATGCAGGAAGAAATAAAAAATTACTTAAAACAACATCCGGAGTTTTTTGAGGAAAACGCCTCTTTTCTGGCAGACATCCATCTGCCAAGCCCGCACGGTAATGGCACGATTTCGCTGGCAGAACGTCAGCAACTGGCGCAGCGCGACAAAATCAATGCACTGGAAGAACGCTTTGCCGAATTGGTGTTGAACGCACAGGAGAACGACAGAATCGCCAACAAGATTCATGCATTCAGTGTGCTGTTGCAACAAGCAAAGAATTTCGATGCTGTTGAACAGTTGGTGAGTCATCACCTGCCGGAAAACTTCAGCATCGCCGACACCTACCTGCGTATTTGGGCAAAACCATCCAACCCATCGGATCAGCAAAACCTGGTGTTCAGCCCGATTCCAGAAGATACCAGCAAATGGGTGCTGGAGATTCATAACGTCTATTGCGGCGGTCTTCCCAGCATCGACATTGACGACTGGTTCCTGGAACCAGCCGCCTCTATCGCGGTTTTACCATTGCGCACCAACCATCAGGCATTTGGCTTTCTCGCGCTCTCCAGCGACGATGCCGAGCGCTTTTACGTAGGCATGGGCACCGATTTTCTGCAAAAACTGGGCGACCATATCGGCGCAGCGCTCTCGCGTCACCTAAGTCCTCTTAGCGAATAACCCTGTGGATGTCATTCAAGCCTACCTCGATTTTTTAAGTTACGAGCGTGGGCTGAGTGCTCATACCCGGATGAATTATGCACGGGACATCAAGCAACTACAGCAGCTATGTGGAACTTTGGCGCTTAACCAACTCGGCAACACGCACATCCGCCGCTACATCGCCAGTCTGCATGGCAAAGGCTTGAGCGGCAAAAGCATCGCCCGCATGCTGTCCAGCTGGCGCGGTTTTTTTGATTTTCTGGTGCAACGGCAAGGCTACACCCAAAACCCGGTTGTTGGCCTGCGCGCGCCCAAATCCCCGCGCACCTTGCCACAAGCCCTTTCAATCGAGCAAGCAAGCAAACTGGTCGATATTCAAGAGGACGATATTTTAAGCCTGCGCGACCATGCGATTTTAGAACTGTTCTATTCTTCCGGTCTGCGGCTGAGTGAACTAGTGAATCTAAACTTGGACGCCATCGATTTTGGTGAAGGCACTGTCACCGTTACCGGCAAAGGTAACAAGACGCGTATCGTACCTTTGGGCAGCCATGCCGCAGAGGCAATCAGGACGTGGCTTCCAGCCCGGTCAAATTTGCTCGGTACAAAATTGGATGAAAAAGCCGTGTTCATCAGCAAGCTGGGCAAGCGCATCAACAACCGTACCGTGCAATACCGGCTGAAAGATTGGGCCATCAAACAAGGCATCAATTCTTCCGTACATCCGCACATGCTGCGCCACAGCTTTGCCAGCCACGTACTGCAATCCAGCAGCGATTTGCGCGCCGTGCAGGAGATGCTCGGCCATGCCAACATCAGCACCACCCAAGTTTACACGCACCTCGACTATCAGCACTTGACCAAAGTCTATGATGCCGCACACCCACGCGCCAGAAAAAAATAAGCCCCTAAACTGCACAAGGTTTTTATCTACTGCAGATTGTGGCAAAATGCATTGCTGAATTTTTGTTACTACAATAAAGGAACACATCATGGAACACACCTTACCTGCACTCCCTTATGCAAAAAACGCTTTGGTACCACACATTTCCGAAGAGACATTTGAATACCACTATGGCAAGCATCACCAAGCCTATGTGACCAACCTGAACAACCTGGTCAAAGGCACAGAGTTCGAAAACGCCAGCCTGGAAGACATCATCAAGAAATCTTCCGGCGGTATCTACAACAACTCCGCGCAGGTGTGGAACCACACTTTCTTCTGGAGCTGCATGAAGCCGAATGGCGGCGGTGCACCCACCGGCGCATTGGCAGACGCCATCAACAGAAAATGGGGCAGCTTCGACGAGTTCAAAAAAGCATTCCAAACCTCCGCTGTGGGCAACTTCGGTTCTGGCTGGACATGGCTAGTGAAAAAGGCTGACGGCAGCCTGGATATCGTCAACATGGGTCCGGCTGGCACACCGCTCACCACTGGCGACAAAGCCTTGCTGACGATTGACGTATGGGAACACGCCTATTACATCGATTACCGCAATGCACGCCCAAAATTCGTCGAGACTTTCCTGGCAAGTTTGGCGAACTGGGATTTCGCTGCAGCCAACTACGCAGCCTAATTAACGTGCTATTAAACAAAAAGCCGAGTAACACTACTCGGCTTTTTTATCTGTAACCCAAAATACAATGCATCCATACCACGCCCATATATACTTCAGAATGGAGCAAGCTGAGTTAGCCGCAAAGGTGCGCGAGACACTGGCGCGGGAAATTCCGCAACTCACTTATCTAGGGCCTTTGATTGCCATGCCAATTGGCCCTCATCCCCTACCGATGTTTGAGATTCACATTCCGATAGCGTTTGTTGAAACTGCCATCCAAACCATCGACACTTTACGTCAAGGACTGACTGTACTTATCCACCCTGTACAGCATAATGAGTTGCAGGCTCATACCGAATTGGCACGTTGGCTGGGCGAACCTTTGCCACTGAAACTGGAAGTGTTACGATAGCAGCATGTTGCGCCGATTCTGGATTCACCTAAGCCTGATTGTGCTGTTTGCCTGTGTGCAAATGGGCGTTGCTGCGCACGAAATCAGTCACATACAGCAACAAACACAACACAGCCAACCGGACAAGAATACAACCACTGAGCAATGCGGGCAATGTATCGCCTATGCGCAAGGCGCGCATGGCATTGCTACTTCCGGCTTTGATATTGCTTTAAACATCATCCAGTTCCAGCTGTCGATTTTTTACTCGGCCAAGCTGGAATCCATCCTCGACACACCTTACCGCGCCCGCGCCCCGCCTGCCACCTCGCTGATTTAGCTTGTTGTACCGGCAATGGTTTTGCCGGTTATCTGCTATTTTTTTGAGGTGAATATCATATTGAGCAATACAAAATCCATTATATGGATAGTAAGTGCACTACTAGCGCAGTATGCCTGGGCGGAAGAGCCGGTTCAAATCCGCCTGGATGATCTTTCGGTCACCGGAGATTCTTCGAATACAGGCGTTGATGCGCTTGCCAAGCCATCAGCCACTCTCAACGGGCGTGAGCTAAGCTTGCGCCGTGGCAATACCTTGGGCGAAACATTGAATGGCATACCGGGCGTTTCTGCTACCAACTATGGGCCGAACGCCTCTCGCCCGGTCATTCGCGGGCTGGATGCCGAGCGTGTGAAGATCATGCAAAATGGCGTTGGCGTATTGGATGCTTCCAGCCTGAGCTTTGACCATGCGGTGAGCATGGATCCATTGATTGTCGAGCAGATTGATATGGTGCGCGGCCCGGCAGCTTTGCTTTACAGCAACAGCGCGGCAGGCGGTGTGGTGAATGCTGTTGACCACCGTATCCCGAATGAGCAGCTGGAAGGCGTGATCGGCCGTGCAGAGACACGCTTGGGTGGGCCAGAAAGCACGCGTAATGGTGCAGCGGTGGTGGATGTAGGCAATGGCAAATTCGCCATTCATGGCGATGTTTATTCACGAAATACCAGCGATCTAGATATTCCCGGCTTCGCAGTTTCTCGTCGCAAACACGAAGCTGATGGCACGCCACGTGAGCACCGCGGCAAACTCATAAACAGCGCAGCAGACGCCGATGGCGGCGCACTGGGAGGTGTGTTGACATTTGATACGGGCTATATCGGCCTTTCGTATGCCCGCGATAACAACTTTTACGGCACCGTGGCAGAAGAAAATGTGCGTATCGACATGAAAAGCGACCGCTGGGATTTTGCCACCGAGTTCACCGATTTAGGTGCTGCCATCCATCGCGTTAAATTGCGCATGGCCTACACAGATTACCAGCACAAAGAGCTGGATGGTGCCATCGTAGGCACCACCTTCAAGAACCATGGCCTGGAAGGCAATCTGGAAGCGGGTCACAGCCCGGTAATGGGGTCGAGTGGCATTCTGGGGTTTCAATTCAGCAATACTCACTTTGAAGCAATCGGCGAAGAAGCGTTTATGCCTGCGGTAAACTCGCAATCGCTATCACTATATGCGTATGAAGAACTGCCTATCGATAAACATAAAATCAGCTTCGGCGTTCGGCTCGGACATCACTCCGCAGATTCCGGCGACAACGCGGCTTTTGGACCGGCCAAAATAACAGTTTTAACCCTAGCAGCTTTGCGTTAGGTGGCTTGTACAGCATTGACCAGAATTGGTCAGCCACGGCCAACCTATCACATAACGAGCGCGCGCCAAGCTATTTTGAGCTATACGCCAATGGTCCGCACGTGGCGACTGGTCAGTTTGAAGTAGGAGACAACAACCTGAAAAAAGAGCGTTCCAGCGGGGCTGATGCACAACTGCGCTGGAAAGAAGGTCGTGATCACTTTAATGTCAGCGCTTATTACACACGCTTCAACAACTTTATCGGGGTTTTCGATACCGGTAATGTCGAGCCGGTTTCCGGCTTGCCAATAGCTCAATTCAGCGCAGTACGCGCAGTGTTCAAAGGCATGGAGTTTGATGGAAAATTTGGGATTGCGGGCAATCTCGACATGACTGTGCGCGGCGACTATGTGCATGCGCGAGACAAGACCAATAACGCATATCTGCCACGCATTGCGCCACTGCGCCTGGGTGCCGGTTTGCGTTATGAATCAGGAAGCTTCCGTGCGCAGCTGGATGCATTGCACGCCTTTAAACAAAGCAAAACCGCTGAAAACGAGCTGGAAACCAACGGCTATACCGATGTCGGTGCAGCGATGACTTACAAGCTGCCGACTCAGAAATTTCATGTCAAGTTGTTTGCCAAAGCCAACAACTTGCTGAACCGGGAAATACGGGAAAGTACCTCGTTCTTGAAAGAAATCTCACCCGCAGGTAAGCGCTCACTCACTCTGGGCGCCAGAGCAGACTTTTAGCCAAACAAAATCAAACCCCATACCAGCAAAAACAAAATGATCGCCACCATTACTGCCGCGCTGCCAATATCCTTGGCGCGTGCGGCCAGTGCGTGATGGTCGATTGACGTGTGATCCACCGCCGCCTCAATGGCAGAATTCAGCAATTCCACGATGAACACCAGTAAAGTAGAACCCACCAACAGAATCTTCTCGATAGCGTCACCGCCCAAATATAAACCCAGCGGAACCAACACAATCATCATCCAGGTTTCCTGGCGAACCGCCGCCTCGTTTTGATATGCTGCCTTCAATCCCGCAAGCGAGTATCCAGCCGCTTTCGCTATGCGTTCCAAACCATCTTTACTTTTAAATGGACTTTCCATGAAATACGCTCGAATTAAATGATTAAAGAGATTTTAACATGCGGTATCATAACGTTTTGCGTAAAATTCGCCGCCTTGCGATGAGGTGCAAGGCGGACGGAACGTAGAAAACGAGAAAGTACGGCGGTGTACCGCGAGTTTGCGAGTACCGCCCAACACAGCAACGCGCGCAAGGAGCGAATTTAATGGCAAGAATGGTGCAATGTGTAAAACTGGCTAAAGAGGCCGAAGGCATGGATTTTCCGCCTTACCCGGGTGAACTTGGCAAGAAAATCTTTATGAACGTCAGCAAAGAAGCCTGGGCTGGCTGGCTGAAACAGCAAACCATGCTGGTGAACGAAAACCGCCTGAGCCTGGCCGACCCTGCCGCACGCAAATACCTGGCCGAGCAGACCGAAAAATACTTTTTTGGCGAAGGTGCCGATACCGCGAGTGGTTACATCCCGCCCAGCAAATGAAGCTGAACCCTATTGCCAGAACATCCGCAGCGAGCGTAATGTGCTTGCTGCTGATATTGGCAATCAGCACCGAAGCACTTGCCGCAAAAAAACCAAAAGCAAAGCGCAAATCAAAGCCTGCGGCAATCGCAAACTATGTCTTTAATATCCCTTACGCATCGCCCGAAGCCGCATTAACGGCTTTGGAACAGCGTACCGATGTGCTGAAACATGACACCAGGCCGCAAGGCTGGGAAGTTGAAGAACGCTGGAAAATCTTCAGTGAACGCGCACCCGGCAAAACGGGCATGATTGAGTGGGCATTCACACAAACCAATCATCCAGCACACCCTACAGTCATCAAACGCTACTTCGATGTCGGCTCGGCAGACCATATCTATATCGACACCGCGATGAAATGCGGCGGCGACAGACCAGCCTGCCAGGAACTATCTAAAGTAGTGGACAACGCCAACTGGCGTATCAAGAAAGATAACGAGCGATATTTTGTAAAAGAAGGCGAGTTTGTTTGGAAGGATACGCCCGCTACACAACCCAGCAGCGCAAAGAATTAATCTCGTGCGCGCGCATTCATTGTCAAAACACCTGCTCTGAAAGCCAATCTGGATGCGCCTTCCAGAGCATCGTTAGCTGCAATGAAAAAACCCGCAGATTGCGGGTTTTCTTTTCAAGCCAAGTTAAACGTGCTTGTTATTTTTTTGTGATGGTCTTCACACCGTTCGCCGTCGCCAGCAGCAAGATATTGGCGGGGCGCGCTGCAAACAAGCCATTCGTCACGACACCAACGATCTGATTGATTTCGGCTTCGGTTTTCACCGGGTCGGTAATGGTCAGGCCGTGCACATCCAGAATCACGTTGCCGTTATCGGTAGTGAAATCGCGCAACACAGGCTGGCCGCCCATTTTCACCAACGCACGTGCTACCTGGCTGCGCGCCATTGGCAACACTTCTACCGGCAGCGGAAACTTACCCAGCACAGAAACAAACTTACTCTCGTCGCAGATGCAGATAAAAGTCTTGGCCACGGCTGCCACGATTTTCTCACGCGTCAGTGCACCGCCGCCGCCTTTCAGCATGTGCATGTGCTCGGTAATCTCATCCGCACCATCCACATAGATATCCAGGCTATCAATCTCGTTCATGTCATACACTTTGATGCCATGATTGCGCAAACGCTGTGCTGTGGCCTCAGAACTGGCCACCGCGCCATCGATCTTATGTTTGACCTTGGCAAGCTCTTCAATGAAGTAGTTGGCGGTAGAGCCCGTACCCACGCCGATAATGCCATCTTTTACGTATTCAACCGCCGCTTTGGCGACTTGTTGTTTAAGTTCGTCTTGTGTATATGCCATTTCAATTTCCCTAAAAAGACCTACTGCGCCCGCTCGGGCGATGTTTTGATTATAATTGCTGAAAGTATAACTATACACCGCAACGCGTTATTCAAAAACACCAGATGGTCATTGACTACAAAGAAAAGATCGAGCAATCGCAGATTTACGCCGTGGCCAAAAAAACGCCGCTGGAACTGCAACCCAACCTCTCTGCGCGCCTGGATAACCGGGTACTGTTAAAGCGTGAAGACATGCAGCCGGTGTTCTCTTTCAAGCTGCGCGGCGCTTATAACAAGATGGCGCATTTGCCCGCTGAAGCGTTAATACGCGGTGTCATCGCCGCCTCTGCGGGCAACCATGCGCAGGGCGTGGCGCTTTCTGCGCAAAAACTGGGCTGCCGCGCCGTCATCGTCATGCCAACCACCACGCCGCAAATCAAGGTGAATGCCGTCAAGGCACGCGGTGCCGAGGTGGTGCTGTTTGGCGACAGCTATAGCGATGCCTACGTTCACGCCCTGAAACTGGAGCAAGAACAAGGCCTGACGTTTGTACACCCATACGATGACCCGGATGTGATTGCCGGGCAAGGCTCGATAGGCAAGGAGATCCTGGACAAACACCCGGAGCCGATAGAAGCGATTTTCTGCAGCGTGGGCGGCGGCGGTTTGATAGCCGGGGTTGCGGCTTATGTGAAAGCCGTACGGCCGGAAATCAAAATCATCGGCGTGGAAGCCAAGGATGCCGAAGCGATGACCGAATCGCTGAAGAAAGGTGCGCGCGTGATGCTGGAACAGGTGGGATTATTTGCCGATGGTGCAGCCGTGAAGCAGGTGGGGGAACATACTTTCAAATTGTGCCAGCAACATGTGGACGAAATGATTGTGGTGGATAACGATGCCATCTGTGCGGCCATCAAGGATGTGTTTGAGGATACGCGCAGCATTCTGGAGCCCGCGGGCGCACTTTCCGTAGCCGGGTTGAAAGCCTATGCCGAGCGTGAAAACCTGCATGGCAAAACGCTGGTAGCCGTGGCGAGCGGCGCCAATATGAATTTTGACCGGTTAAGGTTTGTGGCCGAGCGTGCCGAGGTGGGCGAAAAACGTGAGGCATTGCTGGCGGTGACGATTCCGGAACAGCCAGGCGCGTTCAAGACATTCTGCCGTTTGCTGGGAAACCGCAATATCACCGAGTTCAATTACCGGTATTCCGACCCCAAGGAAGCACATATCTTTGTTGGCGTGGCGATACACGACCCGGCAGAACTGGCCAAACTGGCGGAGGATTTACGCGCACATGACCTGTCCACGCTGGATCTGACCGATAATGAGATGGCCAAGTTGCACCTGCGCCATTTGGTTGGCGGGCGCGCGCCGCAAGCCGAGCATGAATTGCTGTATCGCTTCGAGTTTCCGGAGAAACCAGGGGCGCTGATGAACTTTCTGGACACCATGGGTCACGACTGGAACATCAGCCTGTTTCATTACCGCAACCATGGTGCTGATTTTGGCCGCGTACTGGTAGGCATGCAGGTGCCGCCACTGGAAGAAGCGGAGTTTCAGGCTTTCTTGCAGCAACTGGGATACCCGTACTGGGAAGAAACGAATAACCCTGCCTATCAATTGTTTTTAGGCTGATTGGTTTATTACAACCAGCAGACCGGCCAAATACAACCACATCAGATTTTCATGAGCACTATCTCATTGTTTTCATTAAAAATACCATACGACATGCGCAAGAACGTTTTTTGCTTGGATAATATCCAGTTATTGTGAACCTATGATAAAAATCTCTGCCCAATAGGGGCAACCAACTTTGGAGAAACAGATGAATTTCAAAAGAACCTTGCTCGCAATCAGCCTGGGCGCCCTATTTGCAGGCAATGCATTGGCAGATGCCGGCAAAGCCTACGTAACCAGTCAGGATGGCGGCGTAACTGTTATCGACCTTGCCACAATGGAAACCGTTGGCAATATTGACATTCAGGCCAAAGGCCCACGCGGCATTGGCGTGACTGCTGATGGCAAATGGCTAGTAACAGCGAACAAAGATGATAACAATATTTCTATTATAGACACAGCGACTGGCGAGCTGGTGAAACAAGTCGCCATTGGCAAAAACCCTGAGTTTGTGCGGATTCGCGGTAATTTGGCGTATGTCACTTATGAGCCCAGCCCCACTACAGGAGGTGGGCAAAAGCCTGCTGAACCTGCTGCCAAAGACGATGACGAAGACAAACTGCCCGGTCACATTGCAATTGTCGATTTAAAAAAAGGCAAAGTGATTAAAGATATTATTGGCAAGCCAGAAACCGAGGGGTTGGAATTCTCTAAAGATGGCAAAAAATTGGTAGTGACCAACGAATCCGACGACTCCATTACTGTACATGATCTGAAAACTGGCAAACTGCTGAAAAATGTTCCTATAGGCGACTTAGGCAAACGCCCACGCGGCATTAAGGTCTCGCCAGATGGAAAATCTTACATCTCTACGCTGGAGTTTTCTGATGAGCTGTTGATCATGGACAACAAGTTCAAACCGATCAAAACCATCCCAACCGGAAAATCACCCTACGGTGTGTCTTATGATCGAGACGGCAAACGCATCTTTATCGCCTCCTCCAAAGAAAAAGCTTTGCAGGTTTACGACGCCAGCACATTCGAGAAAATTAAAGACATCACCACTGGCGACCGGTGTTGGCATTTCAGCTTTACGCCTGATGACAAAAACATCTTACTCGCATGTGGTAAATCGAATGAAATTGTAGTGATTGACACCGAAACGCTGGAAGTCACCAAGCGTATCGAGAACAAAGGATTGCCATGGGGTGTCGTCACCTACCCCAAGGCAATGGGCAGTCTGGATACCAAGCTAAAATAGTCTTTGATTGTTTTCTTAACCAAAAACCCGCAGAAAGTGCGGGTTTTTTATTGAACATTTACTCTAAAAAATGCCTCGAGAGAAAATCATACCTCTGGGAGCCAATCTGGATGCGTCTTCCAGACCATCTCTGGGGAAGGTTAGTGTTTAATTAAGTTTTTCCAGAATAAATTCCCAGTCTCTGGGGTCCACCGGCGTGATGGATAAACGATTCCCGCGCTGCAGAATGCGCAGGTTTGCCAGCTCCGGGGTTTCGCGCATTTCTTTCAACGTCAGGTTGCGCGTTTTGCGCACCAGTTTCACATCCACATTCACCCAGCGCGGGTTTTCCGGCGTGGATTTCGGATCGTAATACTTGTGCCCTTTGACGAACTGAAAACGATCCGGATACGCCGTTGCACTCACCTCGCAAATGCCTACTACACCAGGCTCGGCACAGTTGGAATGATAAAACAGCACGCCATCGCCGATTTTCATTTGGTCGCGCATGAAATTGCGTGCCTGGTAATTGCGCACGCCGTACCAATCCACCGTTTGGTTGGGCATCGCAGCAAGGTCGTCAATCGAGACATCACCGGGTTCGGATTTCATTAACCAGTAGCGCATGTTAATTTACTTTGAATTAGGAGATTTGATTCTACTGGATTAGCAATTAGGTGGGAATGATGGCATTCTTTTCAAATTGCGCTGAGACAAGGCGTCTGAGCGCAGGCAGTACGCTTTTGTACGACAAGTGAAAGGCAACACAGTATCAGTGCAATTTCAAAAGAATGAGTTTGCTGTGGTGTTGCCTGAGCCGTATATCCTGAACCAAAAAAGTTCAGGTGGTAACAGCCTAAAGCACTTTAGGTACACTCGCCAAGGGCGCCTTAAAAGGCCACCCAACTTAGAGCGCGCACACCGCACCTGATGAGCCGAAACCTATAACAAAGACTAGTTCAAGGAATTTTTGACTCAAGCAACACCGCAGCAAACTGCACTGATGATACAACGCGAATATGTCTAGGAAATGTCCTGAATTTAGGCTTTAAAGTAACCTGTTATGAGCCGCAATTGCTTCATCAATTTGATTCTGCATTGCGTTTATCCTACGCTTATAATCGCCGATGTCAACGCCACCGGCTTTGGTATTCAGCACTTCGTGCGACATGTTCAACGCGGCCATCACTGCTATGCGTTCCATCCCGACCACTTTGCCAGTATCGCGGATCTCGGTCATCTTCCTGTTGAGATAATCGACAGCATCCAGCAAGCCCTGCAGCTCATCATCGCTGCATGAAACGGTAAAATCCCGCCCAAGAATTTTGACATCGACCGGTTTGGCGCTCACGTTGGCTCCATATCCTGCGGAAGCGATTCAAGCAACATTTCCAGCTTATCACTGGCAAGCTGCATGTTGCTTTTCATCTTGTCCGCACTGACGCGCGCCGAATCCAGCTGGCTACGCAAATCCAGGTTTTCATGACGCAAGGACGCACAAAGGCCCACCAATTTGGTGATTTTCTCTTCCAAGGCTTTGATATCGGCTTCCATGCAGCCACTATAATTTAAAAAATTCAACCAAGTCAATAGGTAACAAGCACTATTCAAAGTAGTTTGGCATGTAACGTCTATATTTGTTGTAAAAACTTGATTACATTAAAAAACCAGCACGTTATAATGAGCGCGTTGTCAGGTGCCGAGGTTAATTCTTTAACTGAGGTGAAACTGGGAATTTGGTGCGCAAAGTGACCCTTTGCAATACCAAAGCTGCCCCCGCAACGGTAAGCAAGCGCGGGTTCATCCACACGCCACTAGGCAAATGCCTGGGAAGGCGATGAACCAAATCTTGCAAGCCCGGAGACCGGCCTTACAACCATACACGCTGGAACTACCGCGGGGTGACGGTAAAGGCTGAGTCGGTTTCACTGTTTCTCGTGGTTTTCGACATCCGCTTTTTTATTTCCCTCGCCCGTTCTGGTTTTACAGAAATCTGCATGCGGGGACGCATGTTATTCAGGGAAATGAAAATGAAGACAAAAACCATTGCGGGCGCAATCGCACTACTCTATGTGACGATAGCCTTTTCAGCAGAAGAAAATATCCATCTGGAAAAAATCGTAACTACTGCCACACGCACGCCACAGCCTCGTGAGGCCGTAATAGCAGATATGACAGTGATTGATGTAGAAGAAATACAGCGCGGCGGGCAAACCACTTTGGTGGAACTGTTGCAGCAGCAGCCCGGTATTCAAATTGATAATAGTGGCGGCATGGGCAAAGTTTCCAGTATCTTTATGCGTGGCACCAATAGTGGTCATGTTACCTTGCTGATCGATGGCATCCGAATCCAGTCGGCCACTGTCGGAACAGCCACATTTGAAAATATTCCGCTCAGCCAGATTGATAGAATCGAAATTCTGCGCGGCCCTGCAAGCAGCTTGTATGGTCAGGATGCCATTGGCGGCGTGATTCAGATTTTTACCAAAAAAGGCGTTGGCAAAACCAAAGTTTACGCGAGCACAGGCTACGGCAGCTATGACACCGCGATCACAGAAGCTGGTGTACGTGGAAAAATTAACGATACCAGTTATGCCTTAAACCTCTCCGCAACTGATACAGATGGTTTCTCCGCATTGGATAAGCATGACCAAAATGTTGGTGATGATGACGCTTACCGCAATTTATCTTTTAACCTAAACCTGAACCAGCAGCTTGCAGATGGCCATGGAATTGGCTTGCAATTTTTTAATAGCGATGGCGTAACCCGTTACGACAATTTCTACAATTTCTCTGATTTCTCTTCCAGGCTTAAGCTCACGCAGCAAACGGCTGCGATTTATAGCAAAAATCAATGGCTGGATTTTTGGAAAAGTACGCTACGCGTAGGCTTTAGTAAAGATAAGTTGAAAAATTACGATCAAAGTTTTTTTCCAGGTTTTTCACGCTTTGACACCGAGCAAACTCAAATCAACTGGCAAAACGATTTTATTTTGCCGGTAGGTACACTGACTTTGCTGTACGATCGCTTAGAAGACGAAGTCAAATCCACCGACGCATTTACCAAAAATAGCCGGATTAACGAAGGTTATGCAGTAAGTTATTTGGCTAACATTGGCGCACACAGCTTGCACGCCAGCCTGCGCGATGATCACAACAGCCAATTTGGCAGCCACCTTACCGGAGGTTTTGGTTACGGCTATAGCTTCAATGACAATTGGCGAGTTACTGCCAGCTACGGCAGCGCCTTTAAAACGCCCACATTTAACGATCTATACTATCCGTTTACCGATTTTGGCTTTGGGTTTTCCTACGTTGGGAACCCAAATCTGGAACCTGAAAAATCTGATAACATTGAGGCCAGTTTGCGATTTGAAGAACAAGACACACAAGCCAGTTTGACACTTTACCGTAACAAAATACGCGATTTGGTTGCTAACAACGGATTGCCCGCAAGCACCCAGATCAATTTGAGAAAAGTCACTATTGATGGATTAACGATCACTGCCAGCAGAAACTGGGGTAACCTGGCGCTTAACGGCAGCGCGGATATGCTATCACCGCGCGACGATGAAACCGACAATCTGCTGGCGCGCCGTGCGCAACGACACGGCAAACTTGGCTTGGCTTATTCCTGGCAAGATTGGCGCTGGGGTGCAGAATTAGTTGCTTCTTCGGCCAGATACAACGACCCGGCCAATGAAATCCGCCTAAGCGGCTACACCCTGCTTAACCTGACAGCCCAATACAAAATCAACCAAGATTGGAACGTGCAGGTGCGCGCCAACAATGTGTTTGATAAAGATTATGCCTTGTCGTCATTAAAGTCCGGCTTTTCACCCAATGACCCGGATTACAACACACCCGGCGCGAATCTATTTGTGAATATTCGCTACGAGCCGCAATAATGCTATGATTAACCATTGGATTGGAGATTGAAATGAAAAAATCAATTTGGGTTGCTTTAGGCCTCGCATTTTTCATGCTGCTCACGCGCGGCAGTCACACGCTTACCCCGTTCAGCCTGCCAGATGCAAGCCTGGCCTTGTTTCTATTGGGCGGGTTGCTGCTCAAGCGCTTGGGTTGGTTTGCGGCGTTTTTTGCACTGGCCACGATAATTGATTTTGGTGCCGCTGCGCTTGACCCGGCACAAGGCTTTTGCCTCACCAATGGCTACTGGGGCTTGATTCCAAGCTACGCCGCCATGTGGCTGGGTGGTTTATGGTTAAATAAACAAAAAGATGCCTTTGCGATTGGCCCGTTCGCTGCTGCCAGCATGTTCACTGCGTTTGTGGCATTTGTGATTTCCACGCAAACCTACTATCTGTTCTCAGGCCGCTTTCCGGCGCAAGGCATCATAGAATCGATGAAACATGGCTGGGAATACCTGCCAGGCTGGATGGGTTACAGCGCCATGTATTTCGCCATTGTCTGGGCGAGTGTTGCATTGTATCGCAACATCAAACCCGCGCAGCCAGCAAAAGCTTAATGCCTGATGCGCAAAAAAGCCGCTTCCATTCAAGCGGCTTTTTTGTTTAAACGATTCAATGTCAATACAGCTAATCCTTGGTGGCGCCCGTTCCGGCAAAAGCCGCTATGCCGAGCAGCTGGCGGCTGAAAGTGGTTTGGACATCACCTATATCGCCACCGCCCAAGTCTATGATGATGAGTTCAAACTGCGTGTTGTGCATCATCAGCAACGTCGCCCACCACATTGGCAAACGATAGAAGCACATCACCAATTGGCGACTGCGCTGGAAAATATAAACAAACCGGGCGTCTGTATCATCGTGGATTGTCTTACCCTCTGGCTGGCACAATGCATCTGCCCGGAATGCGCGCCGCCGGAGGGGATCGATTGGGCTTATGAGCGCGACAGATTCCTGGGTATTTTGCCGAAGCTAGAATGCGAAATCATCTTGGTCAGCAACGAAGTCGGTATGGGCATCGTGCCACTGGGAGAGATCAGCCGGAAATTTCAGGATGAACAGGGTCGACTGAATCAAGCCGTTGCCACGATTGCCGATACGGTCACATTCATTGCGGCTGGGCTGCCGCTTAAACTTAAAGGATAAACATGGAATTCATACTAAAAGGCGAGCACATTGCCTTGTGCGATTTGCTGAAACTCACTGGCATTGCCGATAGCGGCGGACAAGGCAAAGCCATGGTGGCCGATGGCATGGTGCAGGTAAATGGTGAAACAGAGCTGCGCAAGACTGCAAAGATTCGCGCCGGGCAAATTGTTGAATGTTTGGGTCAAACAGTTCAAGTCCAAGCCGCATAACCCTCGCGCGCGCATTCATCATCCCAGGCATCGCCTTGGAAGGCGCATCCAGATTGGCTTGCAGGCCATTCGTTTTGGCAATGAAATCTCGTTAACGATTTACGAAATGTATCTTGGGTACACCCCCGTCAAACTCCAGTTGTGTGATGCTGCCATGATCGATACTGAATCGGAACAGCCCTTTGAGCGGCATGTTCAACACATGCGCGATCAAGGCGCGTATCACGCCGCCATGGGTCACCACGGCAATCTCAGAACCTGTATGTTGCTGTTGTGCATCAGATAGGAATTCCAACGCCCGCAGCTGCATCTGGCTGAATGTCTCGCCGTTTGGTGGCGCCATGTGAGCATAGTTTTGCGCCCATACATCAAACACATCGCGCGGAATATCATCCCAATTTTGCATCTCCCAATCACCAAAATTGAGTTCGGCCAGCCGCCCATCCAAAAGCGGCTCGCCTTTATTCAAGGCGGCAGCAAGCTTGGCGCAGCGTTGCAAGGGGCTGCTGTAAACACTGTCAAAATGCTTGTCAGAAAGCTTGCTGTGCACGATTTCCAGCTCTTGGGCAAAACTCGCCGCCACATCCACGTCGCTTTGGCCGTAACAAATGCCATTTGGCACCTGCAAGCTTGTATGGCGAACCAGTGTCAGTTTCACAGGCCTGCACTCCAGGCCAGCACACCCAGGTAAAATACCAGCTCGGTAATTTGCTGGGTCGCGCCCAGCGTGTCGCCGGTATAGCCCCCTATGCGTCTCAATAGTTTGGCACGCCACCAGGTCCAGATTGCCAACACAGGCAACGCCGTCATCAATACCAGTTTAATCATCGTCCAAGGGGTGTGATGGAACACCATCAACATGACCAGCATCGACAGCCAGGGCGACAAGCCAAACAGATTGGCCACCGCAAGATGCACGGTGGTTATTTGCGTTGCCAGCGGCTTGGCCTTTCCGCTGGGCTTTACATAACTTGCCGTTGCCATAACCCACACCGCAGCCAATCGGCTAAGCGCATGACCAACCACCAGCACCATTGGCACAAAAGCCGGATGCAGATGAGTCAACACCTGAAACTTGCCGAACAAAGCAAAAAACAAAGCCAGCGCACCGTATGTTCCCAAGCGGGAATCCTGCATGATAGTGAGCACTTGCTCACGCTCGAATCCGCCACCTATGCCATCCATGCTGTCTGCCAGCCCATCCTCATGAAACGCGCCTGTCAGCCAAATTGTACAGGCCATACTAGTGAGCACCGCGATGCTTTGAGGGAAAATCAGCGTTGCGATAAAGAATGTGACAGCCCCAACCAGCCCAACCAGAATGCCAATGAGCGGGAAATATTTAGCCGACTGGTTAAGCTCTTCAGTTTGAAAATCAGCGAATTGTGGTACTGGTATGCGCGTAAAAAAACCCAGCGCCAGCAGAAAATATCTCCATTCTTTTTTTAGCATTTCTGGCTTACCCCTGCACTCTCAAAGCTTGCCATTTCATTGAGAAAGTTTACTGCTGCCTGCAGCAGCGGCAACGCCAATGCGGCCCCCGTGCCTTCACCTAAGCGTAACCCTAAATCCAGTAAGGGCTTTACTTTGAGATATTCCAGCAGCTTGCGGTGCCCTGCCTCGCCCGAGCAATGCGCAAACACGCAGTAATCCAATACATTCGGCTGAAGTTTGAATGCCACCAGCAACGCAGACGTCGCAATAAAACCATCAATAAGCAGCGTTGTTTTATGATGCGCTGCCGCCAGCATTGCACCTGTCATCATGGCGATTTCAAAACCGCCAAACGTAGCCAACGTCTGTACCGGCTGATTCCCATCCAATGCGTGCTGCGCAAGCGCTTTCTGCAAAATTTCAACTTTTTTGGCAAGTCCCGCATCGTCCAGACCCGTACCGCGGCCCACACATTCCGTGATAGGAATCCCGCACAACACACTCATCAAACAACTTGCCGAAGAAGTATTTCCAATCCCCATTTCGCCGAATCCAAATACATTGGCGCCTGCCTTAACATGCGCGGCAACAAGCTCCGCTCCACGCGCCATGGCCAGCTCGCACTCCTCAAAACGCATCGCCGGCTCTCTTAAGAAATTGCGCGTTCCCTTGCCTATCTTAGCATTCACCAAATGGGAATGTTCGCTGAAATCGTAATTGACGCCACTATCGATTACTTGCATGTGCATTCCATGCAAATTGGCAAATACGTTGATCGCCGCTCCACCATTCAGAAAATTCAACACCATCTGTGCGGTCACCGCCTGTGGATAAGGGCTCACGCCCTCATGCGTAATCCCATGATCACCCGCGAACACTAACATCATGGGCTGATGCAGTTGAGGGTTCAGCGTATTTTGAATCAACGCGATTTGTAAGGCGAGCGACTCCAGCGCGCCAAGCGCGCCTTGTGGTTTGGTCTTTTGATCTATCTTATAACGAATGTTAGGAGCCAATTGTTGGCTAAGATTTGGAACCGCGTAATTTTCTAAAGTCATGCCTGAATTTTACCCGAGATAAAAATAAAAAACCCGCGGTGAATGACCGCGGGTTGTGAGTCCTAATTGCTTAAGGCTTAGTCGCTTCGTGCACTTCGGCTTTAGCATCAGCTGCAACGGCCTTAGCCGCGTCTTTGGCAGCTTGTACGGCGTCTACCGCTTTATCTTTAGCTTCTGCGGCGGCGGCTTCTGTTTTTGCCGTTGCGTCAACTGCTGCATTTTTTGCATCATCAGCTGTTGCTTTTGCTGCATCTTTTGCTGAATCTACCGCTTGAGACATATTTTTAGATGCGTCAGCTGCAGCGTCTTCAGCTTTTTTGCTACAAGCTGTGGCGATTGCCAATACAAAGAAACCCATCATCAAACCACGTAATACTTTACTCATAAACTTCTCCTCGTTGAATATTGCTATTGCTTAGCTTTGCTCATTTTATTGAGGTGGAATGCGCAACATTTGTCCCGGATAAATCTTGTCTGGATGCGTCAGCATTGGTTTATTCGCTTCGAAAATCTTCATATAGGCATTTGCGTTACCATATTGCTCTTTAGCGATTTTCGAGAGCGTATCGCCACGCACCACCGTATAAAAAACTGCTTCTGGCTCCGGTGTAGGCACATACAACTGATCTTGCACCGCCTCCACACCCGCCACATTTCCGCAGCATAACAACACTTTTTCCTTGTTGGATTGTGTATCAATATTACCCTGCACAATCACCGTCGCACTTGCGCCATCAAACTTGATGTCATAGCCATCCACAGGAAGGTTATTCTTGGCAACATAATCACGAATCGCCTTAGCAGCCGCAGCATTTGCCGCATCTACATTCACAGGGGTCGGGTCTTTTTTGGCAACTTCCTCGGCAGCTTTTGCTTCGCCTACCCCAAACAGTTTCTCTCCAGCTTCTTTGATAAATGAAAACAAACCCATCGTATTTCTCCTGTTCAAAATTATTCTTAAAGATGGCGGTACCGCCGTGGAAAAAACATAGTATGCCAAAAGTTTTATTTTTGCCAGCAATTTAAAATCTTTGATATAATGCGCGACTTGCTTAATTAAGCAGACGGCCAGGTAGCTCAGTTGGTAGAGCAGCGGATTGAAAATCCGCGTGTCGACGGTTCGATTCCGCCCCTGGCCACCATCTTCAAGCAAGTCCAAAAATTAGCCTGACTTCAAACAGTCGGGCTTTTTTGTGTCTATCGGTTACTGACTAAGTATTAAAACTTCCAGATTCAGACATAATGACTCTTACTTACTTAGTTCAATAAAGAGGGGATGAGGCAAATATGATTTTTAAAGATTGGTTGCTCTATCGTGGCTTGAGCTCATCCTCAGCAGAAAAATATGCTGGGGCAATTCAGGGACCTCTCTCGCAATGGGCCATTGAAAGTAATATTATGGCGAAACCGCTCATTTCCCTAACAAGCAACATCGAGCTCAATAATGTTGCGTCAAAGCTTCGGTTGCTTCCTATTTTCCTGGAACGTAATGAGCGCGGTCATCACATGTATAGCAGTGCGCTTGTCAAATTTTCCGAATATCTGACTGAAGTCCATCCAGTATCTGTCGAAACAGATATAGACACCATCCTAAATGATTCTACTACCCCTTCAACCGAAAGAAGTGAGCTCATTAAATGCCGAATCGGGCAAGGCTTATTCCGCCAGAAGCTCATAACTTACTGGAATGCTTGTGCTGTTACTGGCTACAGTGCCACGGAGCTTCTCGTTGCTTCGCACATCAAACCATGGCACGCATGCACCAATGCTGAACGACTCAATCCTTTCAATGGACTACTTCTCACTCCTAACATTGATAAAGCATTCGACGCAGGGTTGATAACCTTCCTTGCAAATGGCTCCATTTGCATATCTCCATTACTCTCCCACCCAGAGCGGTTTGGTATCAAACCTAACATGCGCGTTAAACTTGCGAACGAACATGAGCATTTTATGAACTTCCACAGAACTTCGGTGTTCCGTTCAAACTAACTTTGCTGATGCGAATATCGACTAACACGAGGCAATACAGACGATCGTATTTACCAAACAGCCGACAATAATAACTCTAAAAACCAACAATCAAGCCATTTGTTTTACCAGATAGCTTCCGAAAAACTTAGCCAGTCTGGGAGGAACAGCATTCCCAATCAAAGTCGCCGTGAAGTTTATTCGATCTTCTGGAAAAAATGCATAGTCATTTGGAAAGGTCTGTAATAAAGCAGCTTCATGTGGAGTGATTCCACGGTTTTGCTCCGCATCATAATGCCCGAATCTGCCATTAGATATAGATATGCACTTGGTAGTAATCGTCGGCGCTAACTCATCACCCTTCATTCGAGTATACGTATCGGTAAATGAATCACTACCAGTTTTGTCTTTGAGACGCTTATGGCAATCTAAAGATAAATCACCATACTTGGTGGTCTTTAAGTATTTATTGCTGCCCCCTGGCGGAGCACAAGAAATACGCTTCAAGTTAATATCATTTAGTGCCCTTGCGCGATGATTCTTGATTGCTGGGTGAGCCTCACCAGCAGCCAATGGCGGCAGATGGCCAATCGTTTCAGCTACTGTAATATATCGCTTCACATCTGGATCAGCATCAGGCACCTTAACAGTTTTTAATTTTCTGGTCTTTCTGATTGCCAAACCAATGGTTCTACGCCGTGTTTGAGGTATTCCAAACTTGGATGTATTAAGAACCTTGGCATCAAACACATAGCCGCTCTCTGACAACATTTCCTCAAACTGCGCCAAAACAGAATCCTTACCCGCAATCCCTTCTACGTTTTCACATACCAAAGCTTCGGGTTTAAATCTCTTAATTAGATTAACTGTAGTCAGCAGTAAGTTGGAATCATTAGAACGCTTGAATTTCCGATTTTCCGACATTGCAATACGAGTGATTTTTGTGAAAGGCTGACAAGGGGCGCAGATGGCAAAAATCAGCTTAGGACGCTGACCTCCACACAACTCAGTTTGCTCATCAATCAGTTTGGTGAGAATTTTGGATATTTCATGCTGCTCACCAGCCGGATGAACGTCAGTCTTAGGAAAAATGTCTTTGCAGATGAAGGTGGGATTGGATCCATCTGGATTTAAGTTTTGACGATAAGTTTGTTCACAAAGCGCTTGGTTATCTACCCCAGCGATAACATTGATACCTGCCTGGATAAGACCATTGGTCATACCACCAGCACCACAGAAAAAATCAACAGCTATTACTTTGTCGGTGTGCTCCATGTAATTTATATTCTTCCATCGCATCCACTACCAATGATGCACACTTAGCTGCATCGGCGCGGATGTCTTCATCCCAAAACCTGAAAACCCTCCAACCGAGATTGGTTAGAGCCACATTAACCTGATTATCGCGCCTCATATTACTCTCTATTTTAGAAATCCAAAAGCCCCTGTTAGACTTAATTTCTGTTTGTGCTGTTGCCCAATTTCGACCATGCCAGAAAGATGAGTCGCAAAAAATAGCAACCTTAGCCCAGACCACAACAAAATCAGGTTTGCCGATGAGTTTTTTATATTGCTTCCGATAACGGACACCAGCAGCCCATAGTGTTTTACCCAGCTTCTTTTCAATCTCGGTCCCAGAGCTACGCACTCTAGACATGTTGTAACTGATTTGTTCCTTTGTTTTCATTTACCTTCTAACCCCAGCACCTAAATGACGTATCACCGTAATAATATGTGCCGCCATTGCTCCTGTCGCTAACTTAACAAAGTCTTCGGGATCGATACCTTCATAGTTTTCTTCCTTGGCTTTTTCCGTTGCCTTGCGGTGAATGGAAAGAGCAAAAATCCCCAATCCAAGTTTAAACATAGACTCTTTGATTGTACGTTCTGCTTCATCCCGTTCAGACACGCGCATCAATTCAAGAAAACGGTTGTCACGGTTGACATAGACACAAGTTTCCTCACCGCTGGCGACATATGAACCTGACTCTGCATCAAACGCATGTTCTGACCATTCTGTTTTTTCCACCCATTCAAAGTTAGGCATGCCAAGATTTTTCTTCTCATCTTCCTTGGTTTTAGTCGGAGGTGTCTTGGAGTTAACGTTAGCCTTTTCTTCGGCGACAAAGCGAATCGTTACTGCAAACTTCAATGGTTCTGGATTTTTACCTTCATCCACAAATCCAAACTCAGCATCCATCGTTTCCCCCACAGCAGCATTTGAAGGGGCAGCAATCGTGAATGTTGCCGTGCCGCTACGCAGTGAAACCTTCCACGCCAACGCTTTGATATCTAGCGAACTCCATGGGCTGCCTGGGCTATCTTTTCTAGATAAGTAGCTATCTTCGGCATCCGTACCACATTCAATGCGACGATAGCTGTTGACGGGAATTTCCTTGATGTATTTCCCATCTTCTTTTTTCAGGTTTAATGGCTCAAGAAAAGTAGGAAATTTCTTCCCTTCATCCCAAACTTTTAAGCCTCCAGGGGTTTTTGTAAGTTCTGGCAGCAATACGCCCAGCCCAAATAATTCCTTAATCGCTGGATCGGCCTTGGCTAGATCCCTCAGGAGATCGGCTGACTCTTCTTTCTCGGCAGTGTATTCCTTCGCACGGCTTAATCTAACTTCATTGGCGAATGCTCGAATTTTGTCGTCATGTTTCAGGGCTTCTATGACTATCTCTTCTAACATGCGGGCCATTTTAGTATTGGTTTTCCGCTCACGATCAGGCATGAAAATACTTGCCATGGCACTTTTATCCATGTCATCGCAAATTACGTTCACCAAAAGGTGATTTCGCAAGTCACCGTAATTAGCCCGGCCATTCAAGAAGCTAGCGCGTTCGCATGCTTGTGTTTGTCCGTTTACTGTATAGAAAACACGTGCGGTTTGGCGAGTGGCAAGGCTATCTTTCATCTTCTTAATACCCATAGCCAGTATTTTTATGCGGCCTAAATCAGGCTCGTTAATAGTTGCTACATGATGTGTCCAGGAGCCTTCGTTGGCTTGTTGATTTTCGCCTTCATCAACATTGCTTTCTCCATCATCAGGAATTTCCGATGCCCCGATTGTTACGCTCAAGCCAGAGAAAGTTGATGCGGCAATGCCTACCGCTCGCAATGGACCTTTGGTTTCTTGAGGCTTTGCGTCGAAATCGTAAGTTCTGATAGGGAGCGCACAATCAATCAGGTTTACATCCAATGCATCCCTCAGCCCGAAGTCAACGCTATGAGCTTTGTCACCAATGTCAAATTCATAGAGCTTAATAATAGTCCCAGATTCCACTTGACCCAGATCGTCTCGACAGAAGGCAGACATCACGCCGCCTCTGAACCTTGGAACCATGCCTGGACTAAAATATTCAGCAACAGGAAGTTGTTCTCCTACTTTAGGACCACGCACGCGAATCAGGGTCCATCCCCAATAATCACAATCAGGACGTTTGGAGATAATGAATTTGTAATGACCTAGCCTGATATCCGAGCGAGTGCAGAAGCGTAAACTTCCCGTACTGCCCATATTGAACTTCCCTTGAACAAACGGAATTCCTTCCTTATTCTTTTCAGATAGCGATAGGAATGTCTTGGGAAAGTCCTCGGGTTTTTGACCCTCCCCAAAATCAACTACTGTATAGGTAGGGTAGATGCTGTTTACCCGTGCAGCCCGCTTTACCCCTACTAAGAGGCATTTTTCCGCTAGGTCGGTCCGTTGTTTTGCAGACAAGTTGGAAATCTTTCCTTCAACAACCTGTGGGAAGAAAAGTTTTACCGCCTCAAACATGCTTTGAGGCGCTTCTGGTGAGCGAAAATCGGTTATTCCATGCTCCCGGGCCTTTTTAAGAAGAATCGCATCAATCCCATTCGTAATCAATTCTGCTAGGGCTCCCACTGCGCTGGACTGTTGATTTCCCACGGTATCCCAATTTTTTTCTCTGTTGCCGTAAGGTTTCCAATTTTCGGGTTGGCTAAAGTCATAACTTAATTCTTCATCTTGAAGAATTACAGCTACGTCCTCTGCAGAACAAGCATCTAAAAATCTAAGTGCTGTATCCCTAGAAACTTTCTCATCCATATTATTTAATCCTTATCGCTGTCTATCAAAGTTGCGAATTACAACTTAAAGGTTGGTTCATCTCTATCATCTCCAGCAGAAAATTTAGTCTTCAACAATTTAATTTCTTGCTCTAACGCCGAAATAACCTTGGCTATGTCTTTATCAGTATAAGAGTAGTTATTTTTATTGGACAGATTACCGATAAGGCGCATGTCTTTTATTGTCTTTATGACCCGACTTTCTGCAAGTCTTACAAACTTCTCTCTCTTATCTTTAGACATATCTCACCCAATAACTATCAATACTTAAGAATAATATAGTACTAAATAATAGACATATCAACTAAATAATTATATTTATATAGAAAATATACTTTAATATTCTTTTAATAATATATAGATATATGTTCTAAATTTCTCATTTACAATACTGAAAGTGGATATTTTTATAGCTAAAATTAAACCAAGAATTCAGACCATCTGCCGTTGAATCGCCCCTAATGCAGTAGATACTTTTTAGCCTCATAATTGAGGTTAAAAAGGAGCATTAGATGAGCAGTAAGCGATTCACAGAAGAATTCAAATTAGAAGCCGTTAAATTAATCACTGAGCGGCAATATTCAATTGCTGAGGTATCGGCAAGGCTTGGTGTATCAACCCATAGCCTATATGCCTGGGTTAAGAAGTACAATCAGCCAGAGCCTATTAGGGGTGCAATCGCTGATCAGCACGCAACGATTAAAATGCTACAAGCTGAATTAAAACGTGTAACAGAAGAGCGTGACATCCTAAAAAAGGCCGCCGCGTACTTTGCCAAAGAGTCCCAGTAAGGTACGCATTCATTCGCAAACATGAGCCTGAGTACGCTGTATGTCGCATGTGTCTGGTGATGAATGTACATCCAAGTGGCTACTACGCTTGGCGCAGATCACCCAACTCAAACCGCCAACAGGAAGATATTCGATTGCTAGGATTGATCAAGCAATTTTGGCTGGAAAGTGGTGGTATTTATGGCTACCGCAAGATCACTGATAACTTGCGTGATATAGGTGAGCGTTGCGGCAAGCACCGGGTCTATCGACTGATGAAGCAAGAAGGCTTGCGCTCGCAGACAGGCTATCGTCGCCGACCTGGTATGCGTTACAGTCGTCCATCAATTGCGGCACCTAATCATGTTGCCCAGCAATTTAATGTCACAGAACCCAACAAGATATGGGTAACGGATATTACCTACATTCGCACACATGAGGGTTGGCTTTATCTGGCTGTTGTACTTGATTTGTTCTCGCGGCAAGTGATTGGCTGGTCGATGCAGCCGCGCATGGAAAGCGAGCTGGCGATCAATGCGTTACTGATGGCTGTTTGGCGCAGGCAGCCTGATAACGAAGTCATCATCCATTCAGATCAAGGCAGTCAATTCAACAGCTATGAGTGGCAAGATTTTTTAAAAGCACACAATCTATGCGCCAGCCAAAGCCGGAGAGGCAACTGTCATGATAACGCGGTCGCGGAGAGCTTTTTCCAATTGCTTAAACGAGAGCGTATCCGACGTAAAGTCTATTCAACACGGGAAGATGCAAGAAGAGATATATTTGATTATATCGAGATGTTTTACAACCCTAGACGCCGACATGGTTACAGTAATCGGCTATCTCCAGTAGAATTTGAAAGGCAATATTTCGCGAGGCTGGAAAATATCTAGTTTAGACGGGGCGATTCACTAGGTTTATACCGTTCAAGTTATTTCCAGGAAAATCTTGGCAAGCCTTGTGACACCTTCTTCAAGCTCATTATGATTTAAGCTACCGAATCCAATTCGAAAAGCATTTGTATTACAAATAGTTTCTGAATATTTCTGACTTGAGTCGATATCCAAACGATAGTTTTGCAAGCATTTCTGAAAGTATTTAGGCTTTATCTCTGATATACATCTAACCCAAAATGCTAAGCCTCCATCAGGAATTTTATAACTAACATAATCGTCTAATTTAGCACTCAAAAGCTCAGCAAGATATTGACGTCGCTCATTGTATATTTTACAGGACTTACGAATATGCCTCTTTACTTCGCCAGATTCCATTAGTTCGGCAACGGCCAGCTCTGTAACAGAATTCCCCTGACGATCGATAAGCATTATTTCACTAGCACAACTCTGGATAAAATCTAAGTTAGCAACTATGTATCCTATTCTTAGCCCTGGCGCCAATACCTTAGACATGGACCCAACATATATCAAATTTTCCGCATTAGGCACACTTGCTAAAGGGAATACTGGATGGTGTGAATAATGAAATTCGTGGTCGTAATCATCCTCAAGAACTGAAAAATTATATTTTTTTGAAAGCATAAGCAATTTTAGACGGCGCTCTGGCGTCATCATTACTGTGGTGGGAAATTGGTGCTGTGGCGTTACATATACGGCTTTGATTTTGTTTGATTTACATAGTAACTCAAGCTCATCTGTGTTAATCCCTTTCTCATCAAGATCTACTTCTAATATATTCGCTCCACAAGACTTAAACGCTTCCCTGGCCGGCGGGTAACTAAGCTTTTCAAAAACAATATTATCATTCTGACGTGTGAGAATTCTCGCTGCTAAAAAAATACCCATTTGACTACCACGAACCACGCAGACATGGTCGGCATCAATATGTAAACCTCTTTCGAAATTAAGCATTTTAGCAATTGATTTTCTCAACGCCATTTCACCAAAGGGGCTACCGTACCCCAATTTGTTTGCCCGTGAAGAATAAATAAGCGAGCGACGAAATGCCCTAGAAAGGCTCTCAAAAGGAATTAACCTAGTATCCGGTACACCGTCATTAAATACTAATGATGTAACAGATTCCGATTTAATTAATGATTGAGGATCATCTTTGCTTGAACAATGATCTACAAACGACTTAACAGTTATGGTTTCACTCAACAGGTTGTTAGGAATATTGATTGAAACAAAAGTACCTCTTCTAGATTCTGAAGTTAACCATCCCTGAGCTATTAACTCATCATAAGCTATACTCACAGTCTTACGATTAACACTAAGCCGATTAGACAACAATCTTGTCCCTGGCATAACAGTGGCGGGCTTAAGTCGGCCCAGTTGAATTTCTTCAATTATTTTTTGAACTATTTGTAGATAGATAGATAAGCCCGATTGCTTATCTAGCACAATGTTTAAATCCCATGATCTCAACATGATTTCCCTCATATTGGTACATATATATTTTCAAGATACAACATATCATATATGTATTATGATTCTTTGATTTTCCAAACTGGACCATCTTTGTTTGTATTTCTGGATTATTTGGTCCCCCCACTATTTTCCATCTGGCTGGTTTTTAACCATTAACATTTTGTTACAGTTCTGAAACTGTTTTATCACATCTGAAATTTAGGAGTAGCTGATAAGCAGCTAGCCTGCGGCTAATTATCGATCTTACGAAAATGAATGGGAGACATATATGATGGAGAATCAAAAAATTAAACTTGCACTGAGTTTAGTGTTCGGGGCATCTTTGGCGATGCCCATGATTTCAATTGCGGCTGCTGATCAAGAAGCAGCGATGGCAAATGCCAACAACTGGGCACACCCACGTGGTCAGCACAACAACCAAGGTTACAGCGCATTGGCACAAATCAACAAAGGCAACGTTAAAAACCTGAAAGCTGCATGGTCATTTACAACTGGCGTAACACGAGGCCACGAAGGTTCTCCAATAGTTGTTGGCAACATGATGTACGTACACACTGCTTTCCCAAACAACGTGTATGCACTTGACTTGAACGACAACCAAAAAATCGTTTGGTCCTATTTCCCTAAACAAGACCCATCCGTACAAGCTGTATTGTGCTGCGATAACGTAAGCCGTGGTCTGGGTTTCGGCGACGGTAAAATTTTTCTAACACAAAATGACGGTACCTTAGTCGCTTTGGACGCTACAACTGGTAAGAAAGTATGGGATACAAAAGTTTGGGATCCTAAAATTGGGGCAACTACAACAACTGCATCACATGTAATCAAAGACAAAGTCTTGGTGGGCTGTTCTGGTGCTGAATTCGGTGTACGTTGTGCAATGACTGCTTTTTATATCAAAGACGGTTCTTTGGCATGGAAAGCCTACGGTACAGGCCCAGACGCTGATATTTTGATCGGCGCTGACTTCAATAAAGATCACCCTGAGTACAGTGCTCTGTCCGTGTACAAAGACGTGAACGGTGGTAACAAACAAGGCGGTTCTTTCGAAGCACTGAAAGCCGGCGAAATCAAAATCGGTGAAAAAGAACTGGGTACACGCACATGGTTGAAACCACAGGCAGTTAAAGATGGCTGGCAACATGGTGGCGCCTCCATTTGGGGCTGGTGGCCATATGATGCACGCACCAACTTGGTTTACTACGGTACAGGTAACCCATCTGTTTGGCACCCAGACGTACGTCC